>SDBU01000037.1_pt1 | contig 174645 bp, 167 predicted proteins | sample 2277071 | NCBI WGS metagenome assembly SDBU01 (sample SAMN10397929, study PRJNA504765) | marine sediment metagenome | isolation source: marine sediment core GS08_GC12, 126 cmbsf | place: Arctic Ocean: Gakkel Ridge, Loki's castle | collected 2008
GTCAATGTCGTCTTGCCGTGATCTACATGCCCAATCGTCCCGACGTTTATATGCGGTTTATTACGTTCAAACTTCTCTTTCGCCATTATGCACCTCCTGTTAAGTTAAAGCTGCTGAAGGGAATCGAACCCTTGACCTCATCCTTACCAAGGATGTGCTCTGCCAGCTGAGCTACAGCAGCGCTTTTTAGGCGCCTTTTGTATCTGAGAATTCATCGCAAATTTTTTTAAGGTGTAAAGTTTAGAATATACCACAAAAAAACTTTTTGTCAAGCCTTTTTTTTTATTTTTTCTGGATGGAAAAAAGGAAGTTATGAATGTTTTACCAGCGTGTTATTTTACCATAGATAGACCTGGGTTTTAGCAAAAAAATATCAACCTAAACGCTTACGTATCAGCTCTAAAAGCTGTTCGACGTTGATCGGTTTTACGATGTAATCGGTTATCCCTTCCATCGCAAAAAGTTCTTTCATCCCGGTTCTTGCCGAAGTAATGATAATCGGAATATCTTTTGTCCGTTCCTCAGATTTCATTTTTCTTGCCAGCGTAAAACCATCAACCCCAGGCATTACAATATCTAGCAGCATAAGATCAGGAACCTGTTGCGCGAGCAGTTTAAGCGCTATTTCGCCATTTTCGACATAATCAACAGCATACCCCTTTGCCTCCAATTCTGTTTTCAGTAGCACGGCAGAGGTTTTATCATCATCAACAATAAGGATGGCCTTTTTTTCCGGCATTATTGTCCCCGATCAATCGTTTGGTAATTGTATTTAGAAAACAAGATTCCCGGTACAGAGTTTAAGCGTTTTATATGTTAACAAAAAAGATCCTGTTCGTCAATTTAATTTTTTATCCCGCCAATCACCAAAACAAAAGCTTATCGCCAACCCCAATCCCATTTTTTTCAAACCAGCCAAGATTCATCTCCAAGGCATATTTAGACTTTTTTGCTGACGGGTAAAGAACATCGGCTTGCAAGGACTCCATTTTCTGGATATCAATAATCGTTTTTTGCTTATCAACATAAGCAATGCTCAAAGCGATGAGCGTATCTTTCATCCAAAATTCCAAGTATTTTTCTTTTTTAAAAATAAAAAGCATCCCCTGGTCCCGGCTAAGATGCCGCCGGCCTTTTAAGCCTTTTTCCCGCTGCGCCGGGGTTCTCGCTAATTCAACCAGGATAAGTTTATGCTTTATGATGATTGGCCGCCAGGGAAAAAAGATTCCCATATAGACGGCTCCGATTATGGCCAGGCCGGTGAAAATAAGTGCTGCTTTTTTATTTTTTCCCGCCATTATCCCCTTTTATATATTTGGGCCACGCTAATCATTTAAAAGTTTATTGCTCATTGGCCTCAAGCATAATCATTGCGCGGAAGCAGTTAACATTCTTTTCATAAGTGTTAAAAACTTATCGGGAGGCATATACCCGGGGACAGCTTCAATCAGCACCCCATCTGGCCGCAAAAACACGGTGGTCGGAAAACCTCTGACCCCGTATTCTTTTGTTAATTGACGATGCTCATCGGCATTTATCTTTACGCAGATGAATCCTTTGGCAAAATCGGCAACATCTTTATGGGCATAGGTATCTTTATCCAAACGTTTACACCAGCCGCACCAATCCGTATAAAAATCAATCAGAATGGGCTTATTTTGGGCTTGGGCTTGAGTCTTAGCTTCCGGTAAATCTTTATACCAATTGATGCTTCCCTTTTCGGCCGGGAGCTGATTCACACCGCAGCCTAAAATAAAAAACACAAATCCCAAAAAAACTAATTTTTTCATTGACACCCTCGCTTTCTTGCCTTTAGGGATTCTAATTTATTAGCTTCGAACAAAATACAGAAAAATTATACCAAAACTAGAAATTCTTTGCAACAAGAAACCCCGTTAGCAATTGACTTTTTATTTGTAATCATGCGCTGATTAAGGTATGATAAAAAAGTGTGCCGTTAAAAGTAAAAAGAGATAACCTTTATAGACATAAGATGGATCGCCAAAAAGAACAAGCTAATTCAACCGCTCAAAATTCCAGCAACCGGGGCTCTTTTTTCATTCTTTTTTTATATTTCAGCACCGCCTTTATATTTACTAAGCTTCATTATCTTATGACGATCGAACACATCCCGGCCACACTGTATAAATTGATAACCCATAGCGCGCAAACGCCTTCTCAATACAGAATACTCGTCGTCTGGATTATCAGATGTTTCTATTTCCTGACCCCGATAAAAAATATTTATATCTGGGAACAAATCGTAAAGCTTGTTTTTCTTTTTGCCGCGATGGTTGCTTTAAGGAAATGGCTCTCGCTTTTTGTAAAACCAAGCCTGGCCACCGTCGGCCCTTTTCTTTTAGCGATTATTTTTCCCTTCTCTTTCATTGTAAGATATCCAAATGACTTCCCCCAAATATTCTTTTTTACGATCCTTTTATATCTACTTTACAAAAAAAAATGGGCTTTTTATTATCCCTTGTTTGCAATTGCCACTTTTAACAAAGAAACAACAATAATGCTTATCCTGATATTTTTGTTAACCCAGGCCAAGCAAATAACAAGAAGAGAATTACTCTGCCATGTTTTTGCCCAATTGATCATTTGGATACAAGTAAAGTTGTTTCTCTATCTTTTCTTTTATTCAAACATTGCGGCTCAATATCAGTTTCAATTATATAAAAACATAGCGCATTTAATGTTCAAACGCGGTCCCGGTCTAGTGCTCCAGATTTTAAGCGCCTTTGGCTTCTTCTGGATTATCGTTTTTCACAAGTTTAAACAGCTGCCCATGTTCATTCGCCGGAGCAGCCTTACTTTGATCCCTTATGCTCTAATCATGCTCTGCGTCGGGATGATCAATGAAACCCGCATCTGGTATGAATACATTCCGATTATTCTCGCGATCGTCTTGATTAATGTCGAAAGAATAGAAACCGGCAGGTCTAATTGAATTAAGATAGTTTCCACAGAAAAAAACATGGAAACTATGATTATGCCCTGCAATTCAAAGAATTGCGGGTACTTAATCCCGGAAATCCTTCGGATTTCTCGGGGCATAAATTTCCGCCAAAAAGATTGGCGGATTCGCCACGACTTGTGGCGAAAAATTGGGGAGCTAACCCTTTGAAACGGTTGATCTTAAAGTTCGACTTCTTCGTTTTTCTGAGGCAGATGGACGTTAAATCCTCTTTCTTTTAAACGTTTAACCAAGCTTAAGCTTTGGTCTTCATCCCCATGCACCACAAAAATCTTTTTGACGCCATTCCCAGAATTGACCACATAATCTATTAATGCATTTCTGTCGGCATGTCCGGAAAATGCGTTATTAACTACAACCTCGGCATTTAAACTGTACTCTTCGCCGTATATTCTCACCCGGGGATAACGTTCAACCAGTTTCTTGCCTAATGTATTCTGAGCCATATATCCGACGACAACAATCGTATTCTTTTCATCTTCGATATTATTTTTTAAATGATGCAAGATTCTACCCGATTCACACATCCCAGAGCCGGCAATAATAATCATCGGCCGGGAATCGCGGTTGAGTTTTTTCGATTCTTTGGCCTTGCGAATATAGACCATATTTTTAACCGGAAATGGCCCGCCATCTTCGGCAAACAATTCTTTAGTTTGCGGGTCAAGAAAAGGAATGTGCCGCTTAAACACATTCGTAACATCTATTGCCAGCGGACGATCCAGATATATGGGCACATTTTTTATCTTTTTTTCTTTTATAAGCTGGTTTAAAAAGCAAAGGACTTCTTGCGTTCTTTCAACGGCAAAAGAAGGGATAATTACTTTGCCCCCCGGCGAATAGTGGATATGATTGCTTGGGCGAGTTTTGCTTTTGCCTCAATAATCGGCTGATGCACCCGGTTTCCATAAGTGCTTTCGATAATCATGTAATCAAGCCCCCGGATATACTCGGGATTATTTAAAAGCGGCAGATTCATGCGCCCCAAATCAACAATATAGCCCATCTTTAGCACGCGTGAATTATCTTTTATCTGGAGTTGGGTTAAGGCCGAGCCTAAAATATGCCCGGCATCGAAAAAGGTCAGCTGGGCATCCTTGGCAATCTTTATTTTTTTATGGTAAAAAACACTGCGAAAAAACCTCAGGCAATATTCGGCATCCTTTTTAGTGTAGAGAGGCTTAACGTCGGGAAGATTTTTGCGGCGATGGATTTTATTAACAAACTTCGCATCTTCCTCTTGAATCTTTCCGCTATCGGAAAGCATCAACCGGCTTAAAGTTTTTGTCGCCGAAGTGGTATAAATTTTGGAACGGAACCCGCGTTTTACCAAGGTTGGGATATTTCCGGAATGATCGATATGTACATGAGAAAGCACAAGCGCATCTATATCAAAAGGGTTATCGGAAAAGGTGGAGTTAATGCGATAATAATCGCGCCGGTGTCCATGAAAGAGACCGGCATCAAGAAGGATCTTTGTTTTATCGGTTTGGATCAGATGGTTTGAACCGCTAACCTCGCGCGTTCCACCGCAAAATTTTAGCCTGACAGACATTAATAAAAATAAATCCCTTTACCCGAAAAATACATTGAGAAATAAATTCAATAAATAATGTGTCTAAGTTTAACGAGTTATCCGGCAATACAGCTGAACAAAAAATACATGAATTTTCTGGGTTACCCCGATCCCCTGCAATCTGCAAGATTGCGGGGACTTAATCCTGGGAATTCTTTGAATTCCACGGGGCATGCTTAATTAAATCTCGTCGAGATTTAATTAGTCGGCCCTGCGGGCGAATTATGCAACGGCATAATTCGGATTAAATAAAATAAATATAGATAAAAATCCAAAAAAACAAAAAATATCCCAACCGAACAAAGAAAGAATAAATTTTTTTATCTTTAATCCGGGAAATTATGATACCTTCTAAAAGAAAAAAACTGGCGATAAAGGTTATCGAAATAATCAATGCTTTTAGCATTATCATTGTTTGTGCTTTTATTTTATCGTATTGCGAAAGATGTGTCAACCAACAGAAGATTTAACTTTCTCAACTAGAACTTTAAGCGATTTCGCAATCGCTTGAAAATCTCCGGCGCTTATCTGCTGTTTATTAAATACGCTTTCGCCAACAGCTACGGCTTGCGCTCCACAAGCAAAGTATTCGGCAATATTATTTTCGCGTACTCCGCCGACGGCCATAAGCGCAATATCAGAGAATGGACCTTTTAAATATTTAAAATAGTTCGGGCCAAAACAAGCCGCCGGAAAGACCTTACACATCGTCGCGCCATTTTCCCAGGCGGCATATATTTCCTGGGGGGTTAACGCCCCCGGGAATACCGGAATTTTATTCTGCCGGCAGTAATCTACTAATCTCTTGTCAGACGTCGGCATGACAATAAATGTCGCCCCGGCATCCAGCGCCCGCTTTAGGGATTCTAGACTGAGCACTGTTCCCGCCCCAATCATAAGCTGTTTTCCGACAAGCTGCACTGTCTTTTTTATCAACCGGCTGGCATTATTGGTATTCATCGTTATCTCGACGGTTTGCATCCCGGCGCTGATAAGCGTTTCCATAAGCGGTTCCAAAGACGGCGCAGCAACCCCTCTTAAAATCCCCATTATCGGCAGTTTCTTAAATCGTTCAATATCCATTTTTTTAAAATAGGGTTTTGCCCTACACCCTACTCCAATCCCGGAGCGGTTAAGCTTTCGAAAAATTCACGGTAATCTTCTTTTTTATCACTTTTGCGCAGGGCCATTGCGGTTCGCGGGTGTTCATCAAGCATCCCGGTTATGGCATAGGGGATAATATATCCCCATTCTATTTTATTGCGCAGGGGAATAAATTCCTTTGATATCACTTCCAGGATCGGACGGATATCAAACTTGGGATTTTTCAAAAATCCAATTAAAAGTTCTAGTGGACAATTGCCCGCAGCCCGGCCGATCCCGTAGATCGTGCCATCAACAAAATTCGCATCGTGGATAATCGCCTCGATCGTATTGCCAAAAGCAAGCTGCTGGTGGTTATGCCCATGCATGCCGACTTCCTTTGTTTTCAAAATGCCTTTATATTTTTTCACCAGAAACTCCGTCGTTTCCTGATATAATGCGCCAAAGCTGTCGACAATATAAATTACGGTGGCCTTACTCTCTTTTTCCAACTGAACCAGCGCCTCATTTAACTCAGTATCCAAGGTCCGGGAAATAGCCATGATATTGACCGTTGTTTCATACCCTTTTTCGGCAAAATGATTCACCAGAAATATCGCTTTGTCTATATCCTTTGCATAAGAAGCAACGCGGATCATATCTACCGGGCTCTCCTGGGCCGGCTTTACATCTTCAATATCCACGCGGCCGACATCGACCATAACTGAAATTTTGGTTTGCGATTCGACCCCGTCAATTACTTTATTTATATCCTCATCATCGCAAAACTTCCATTTACCAAATTCTTTAGCCGAAAAAAGCTTTCGGGAATTTTTATATCCGAATTCCATATAATCTACGCCGGCCGCGGAAAGTGCCTTATACACTTCCCGGACAAAACGGATATCAAAATCATGATTGTTTATAAGCCCACCATCTCTAATCGTACAATCAAGAACCTTTATTTTTTCCCTATACATAACTAAACCCTCCTGTTATAAGTTACAAGCACCCCACCTTTTCTCTTCCGCCTTGGCGGCAGGAATCGGTTCGGGGTGAATTCAAAGAGGCTTTTCGATAAATAACACCGCTTTTATCGAAAAGCCTCACCTTGATTTAACAATCCAAAAGTTAAAATTTAATGTGCTTTTTTAGACACTGGTGCTTTTTTAAGCTGTGATGCCTTTTGCACTCCATACATCTTCAACAAGCTATTTATATCCGTCGTCCTTAAATCAATACCTCCGGAATCTGTAAACGGTAAAAGATATATCTGCTTACCAAGCAAAGATTCTGCCATTTTCATTTTTACCATTGTCCGGCCTCCGGAACTATTCAATGCGGCAACCATTTTTTCTATACCTTCAGCTTCAGCAACAGCTTCCGCCTGAATCGCTTTAGCAATCCGGCTCTGCTGTTCATAATAAGCATCGGCTTTGATCCTTTCTTTTTCATACTCTCCATCGGACTCCGCAACCATTTCATTTACTTGTCCCTGCGCCAACTCCACCTTTTGGTTATATTCCTCGACCGTTGCGTTTGCTTCGGATTTAAAGCGCTCGGCCTTCTGATCAGCAATCTTTTTGTCCTCAATCGCTTTCTGGTAAGCGGGATTAAACCGGTAATCTTTTGGCAAAACACTTTCGACAATCACCCCATATTTATCGAGAACCTTATTGAGGGCAGTAACAACATTCTCGGCTTTCTCTGTTCTCATCTTAGCAACATAAAAATCTTCAGTCTCCAGTTCCCCAAACAAATCGCGGGTAAGATTACGGGAAAGCGGCCGGACAATTTTCTCTTCGAGTTCCTTGTTGTCTTTTGCGACATAAGCCAAAATATGTGGGGCTTTTTTCGGATCGATGCGATAGGCAATAATAACATCAAGGCTTATATCATTTCCATCGATGCTTTTAAACACCAAATCATCCCGGCCATAGTGTGCACCACGACCGCGCACAGCCGTCATTTCCATATTCCGCAATTTTGTATCAAAGGTATGCCAATCATTTAAAAACGGTAAAAAGAAATATGTTGCTCCCGGCGGATATATCTTTTGCTGAACGCCGCGCTTGACAAAAGGAGACCATTTTATCGTTCTTACTCCGACCTCGGTCGAACCAGTCGAATGGGGCATACATCCGGTTAAACAACTCGCCAGCACACATACAAATAGGAAGGAGAAGATATATCGGACGTGAGATAAATGCAATCTTTTCATTATTACATCCCTCCTTTCTTGATGCCAAAAAGTTCAATAACCCGATCCAAATCTAAGGGATTAAATCCGGTAACTCCGCCGGTCGGTAAAATTATCACGTTTATTCCCTTTAGCACCTCCGCCATCTTCAGCCCGACAAGTTTATCAGAGCCTTTTTTTTGATAGGCGTTATTTATCAATTCTGTCTTCTTTGCCTCGGCCAATTTTATCAATAGATCTGCTTCGGCCTGTTTAGTCCGAACATAAAGGTCGCGTTCAGCATTTCTTTTGACAACATAAGCATTACCGGTTTCTAATCTTACTTTTATGTTCGCTTTCCCTTCTTCTCTCACTTTCTTAACCAGGGCTTCCTGGGCGGAAGCTTTGGCTTTAGATCTATTAGTAAACACAAGCTGGTCTTTTAATTTCTTTTCTTCTATATTTCTTTGAATTTCTTCGCTGTATTTAAAATATCTTATGAGCACGTGGTCAACTTCTATTCCTTTTGGGTTGAGCTCGAGATTTAACAGCTCCTTAGCTTGTTTGGCCCGGGCAACGCGCAGGGGACTTTTAAAAAACTCTTCGGTCTTCATCTCGCCCAGGGATTCTTTTAATTTTGGTTCGACCTTTGGGATAATCCCATTATCCTCATACAATCTCCCTGGCCCAACCGTCGTGATTACCTTATAGGGATCGGCAATGTGATAGAGGATGCTTACATCGACATCAACAAAAAAACCATCTGATGTTTGAATATGTGCGGCCTTTCTAAATCGCACCCCACGCGCCTTGGTATCCGGAAAATTGGTCAATTCAAAACCCTGAATATCTTTGGGAAATTGATGCATGTACTGTATGCCGAAAGGGGCGATTATATGAAATCCCGTCTGATAGACCTTTTTCCGAATCCCCTTCTTTATTCCAATATTTACCTGCTTTATGCCAAATTTATTCGGCTGGATATAAACAATAAAATTACCGAAAAAAACCGACAGGATTACAAACACAATAAATATCCGAAGGAATACCTTTATAAAGCCAAACGATTTCCCAATGCTTAATTTTTTCATCATTTTCATAAATTCTTCTGTATCACTCATCTGCTCACCTCCTATTTTTTTTCAACATCCTACCAAATTTTACCCTTAGCTACGGCCTTTATCAGGTCCCGCTTAGTAACAACACCGACGATTTCACCGTTATCTATAACCGGCAAATAATATGTCTTTTTTTCGGTCATCAAGGTTGCGATTTCCTCGATCGTAGTTTCCCGGGTTATGGTCTGCGGCTCTGGCTGCATAAGATCTTTTACCTGAGTCCCGGCAATTTTTTTTAGTTCCTCTTCCAACTGGCCTAGCCCCAAGGGAATAATATTAGAAAACAAGTTTAAAAAAGTAGGTAAATGAATCTTTTTATCCCGAAAAATCAAATCTTCTTCCGTGACAATTCCTAAAAAACTCCCCTGTTCATCAACGACCGGAGCCCCGCTTATATTCTCCCTGACTAAAAAAGCGGCTAATTCCTTTACCGCTAAAGCCGGGAAAACTGTTTTTATCTGACCGGTCATAATTTCCTTGGCAATCATAAAATACACCTCTTCAAATTAAGTATCTGATTCGGAAGTGATACATAGTGTAAACAAAATCCAGCAACTTGTCAACTGCATTCTTTTGTGATATAAAGAAAGCTACAATTCACGGAACAAGGTCCCCGCAAACCAAGGTTTCATTAATGGAACAACGACTAAACAAATTAATTGCCCAAAGCGGTTTTTGCTCCCGAAGAAAAGCCGATGAGCTTATTTTAAAAAAAAGAGTAAAACTCAACGCTAAGACCGTAACGGCGTTAGGCGTCATCGCTGATCCGGAAAAAGACCAGATTCTAATCGACGGTCAGCCCTTAAAACAGGAACGGAAAATCTATATTTTACTGCATAAGCCAAAAGGTTATACGACAACGACAAAGGATGTCCACGCTAAAAAAATGGTTTTAGAGCTTTTACCTGAACTGCCCTTTCGGCTCTACCCGGTCGGCCGCCTCGACCGGCAAACTTGCGGCCTTTTAATTTGCACCAATGATGGGAGCTTAAGCTATACGCTCACCCATCCTAAGTTTGAAGTCGATCGCGTTTACAGAGTGCTGGTAAAAAATTTACTTACCAACGCGACAATTAAAAAAATCGAACGCGGTGGATTATCTATTGATGATTATCAGAGCTCTCCCTGTAAAATCAAGCTTCTCTTCTGGGCTAAAGATAAAACAAAATTAGAGATTACAATCCATGAGGGGAAAAAAAGACAGCTCCGAAAAATGTTTCTAAAAGTAGGCCATCCGGTTATAGATCTTAAACGCGTCCGGTTTGGCAAGCTGCAGCTTGGGGATTTAAAACCCGGGCAATGGAGATATCTCAAGAAATCGGAGATCCTTTAGTTTCCTCCTCCGCCATCTAAAGTAGCTACCAGGAAGCAGGCTTCGGAGGGCAGGCAACGTTCAACGTTCAAGGTTCTTATGTAATATAACAAAGATGTATTTACAGGAGGCAAAACATATGTTTTTGAACGATTCACGATTTCCTGTCTTAAAAGAGCGCGAAAATTCTCTTTGCGCGGCGCTTTCCACAGTGAAACATATGTTTTTGAACGATTCACGATTTTAGCAAAAAAATGGTGTTAAGAAAATCGTCGAGCCCGTCAGGCCGGGAGACGATTTTTAGCCATTTTTTGCGGCCGACAGGTAAAATCGTGCCGGAGTGAGAAAATATATGTTTTAACTTGGTTTGTGTTAACATTACCTTGTTAAAGTACAGTTCTTAGAAGGAGATTTGTGATAATTCGGCAGTAAGTTCGATTATTTTTTCCGCAATTTGCTCTTCGATAAGCCCCATCCCGCAGGCCGGGGTAAAGAATGAATTTTTTAAAATAGAACTTCTCAGCACACCCTTTTGCTCTAATTCTAAAAGCGTGGTTTTAAATTTGTCGATCAAGATATCAATTGTGCAAGAAGAATTGTACTCCGAGGTCGGGACCACCCCCCAGGCAATCAAGCCACCTTTATCGATAAACTTTTTTATCTGATCCGGATAAAGACTGAAATATTTTCCAAAACCAAAAAAATCAAAATTAATGATATCAATGTCTAATTCCAGGATCATCGTCCAATCAGTATTACCACAACAATGTACCCCCACCGGGACATCCACATGGCTCTTTATAATCTGAACTGTTTCATTTAAGATAGACATAACTCTCTCCCGGCTCAAATTACAAAAAGCAGAGCCAAAACTTGCTAAATACGGCTCGTCAAAAAATATAACTGCAGATTTATTAATCTGTTCTATTTGCTTAACCTGCCAAACCGCTTTCATCCCTAAGGCCTTAATTATGGCATCACTTAATATCTCATCATAAAGCACGGCCTTACCATCAGCGCCCAGCACTGAAGAAAGAAATGTTATCGGACCAACAATCTGTCCTTTAAGAAACTCACCCTTATGCGTGCCGGCCACTTTAAGCATTTCGTAAAATCCCGCTGCATATTCCGGACTTATTTTAAAATAATCAAAGACATTTTCTGTAAAATTTTCATAAAATTTTAAAAGTTGCTGTTCACGATCACAACCCGTATCAAAATAAACATCTTTTTTTTCCAAATCAGCAATAATACAGGGTAGGTTTTCAGAATATTGGACAAGCATATTTTCTCTTGCGCTGTGTCCCGGCAGCTGGGGCCAAAACGGCAGGTCGGGAAATTTATAGAGAATAAGCTCACAAATATGCTTTGCATCTTGATGCGGCATGCTCCCGATACCCGTGGCTTTGATTTTTAACCCATCCAGCAAGCTCATACCAACGCCTCCTTCCCGACTTCCGGTCCTGGTCCGGGGATCTGACCCGATTTCTGCAGTGCTATCTTCACACAATATGGCCCGAAGATTTCGTAGATGATCGTTGATGTCATCACCGCAGTAAAAATCAAGTTTCCCATTTCCGGGAATTCGCTTTTTGCGATCAAGGCCATACCTAACGCCACACCAGCCTGCGGCATTTGGGCTAAGGCTAAATAGCGTTTTACGTTTTTACTGGCCTTTGAAGCCACTGCCCCCAAATATGTACCCAAAAACTTACCTAACATCCGCGCGACGATGTAAACGATGCTTATGTATCCGATATTTACCAAATTATTTATTTCTAAGTTCGCACCGGCTAAGACAAAAAATAAGAGATAAATCGGCCAATCAACTGTTTGGAGCACCTCAAAAAATCTAAAATTTTCTTTTTTTAAGTTGACAATTGTCGCCGATAATAACATACACGCTAATAAAACCGAAAGATGAAAATGCAAGGCTATTCCTGCGGTCAACATGATAAGTCCCAGTGTATAAATTAAACTATCCCGGTTGTTTTTTATGTGCTTGGATAGCAGGCTAAAGATAACCCCCATTCCGCCGCCTAATATAAAAGACCCTCCGATTTCCAATATGGGCTTAAGCGTAAGGCTATACAAATTTGTCGTTTGATTAAAATACATCCGTCGCGCAAAAGCCAGGCAGATAGAAAAAAGGATCAGTCCCCAGGCATCATCGATTGCCACTACGCCCATCAAGATCTCGGTAAATCTTCCTTTCGCCCGGTATTGTCTGACAACCATAATTAATGCTGCCGGAGCCGTAGCAGTAGCGATTGCCCCAAAAATTAGACTCACATATAAAGGGAGACCCAAGAGAACAAGTCCAACAACAACAAATAGCCACGCGCCAAACGCAGCAAGAATAGAAATCCACAAAACCTGGCGGCCGATCTGAACAAAAACATGCCGGGAAAAATTCTGGCCGATGCTAAAAGCAATAAGACTTAAAGCAAAATTGGAAATAATGCCCGATATGCTTAACACGCTCTCAGGCACAAAATTAAAGACATAAGGACCGACAAAAATACCGATTATAAGATATGCCGTAATCGCCGGGGTTTTTATCTTCTCGGCAACTTTTGAAGAAAAAAGTCCAAATATAAAAATCAAACTGATCCCCAAAAGAACATTCATTCCTTAAATAATCCCTTTTTTCTTAAAAATCTGCATTAAAACATCAAATACGCTTATAATGCCGACCAGCTTTTTATCGCTGTCGGTTACCGGAATTGCTCCCCGTCCATGTAACTGCATCAGGTCATACGCCTCTTTAATCGTCTGATCATCCTGAACCTTTACAATTTTTCTGTCCATTATATCAGCAACAATCACCAATGATCCAAGCCCTTCCTCTATATCCACATCAAATATAGCTGTTGCCTCCCGGTTTAACATTGATAAGGGATTACGCATTAGAACATCCTGGTGATGCGGCTGAAATATATCAAACAAATTACACAAATGGACAACGCCAATCAAAAATTTATTATCATCGACTACCGGCACCACCGGAAAACTGTGAAAACTCTTAAACATTCCAAGCAATTGGCGTAAGGTTGTCCGGCGAGTTACGAAAACTATTTTTGTTTGGATTATTTCTTTTACCTGCATCGCTTACTTATTTAGCCTCTACTGGGGAGCGATCTGATTTGTTTTTTGAAGTGCCATCTTCACAAAGAACGGCCCAATTATTTCATAAACTACGGTCGTCGCCGCAACCGTAGTAAAAATCATATTTCCGACATCCGGGAACTGATCTTTTACAATCAAGGCCATACCTAAAGCTACTCCCGCCTGGGGAAAAAGACCAAAACTTAGATACTTTTTAATCTCGCTCTGTGCCCTTGAAATAGTCGCCCCCAAATATGTTCCCAAAAATTTTCCGAGCACCCTAAAAACAAGATAGACCGCACCAAGCGGTCCGATCTGTCTTAAGAGTGTGATATCCAAACTTGCACCGGCAAGCACAAAGAAGACAAGATATATCGGCCAATCAACGTTCGTCAGCACATCAAAAAACTTAAAACTTTCATGTTTGAGATTAACAAGTACCGCCGCGAGAAACATACAGCTTAGTAAAACGGAAATTTGTAGATATAAGGCTAATCCCGTCGTGATAAAAATTATTCCTACCGTACAAATTAAAAGCTCAGTTTGATTTTTTAAAAATCGACCGATATGGCTAAGTAAGAACCCGGAAACCCCGCCGAGCAGAAAAGCGCCGCTGATCTCCAGCAAAGCGCCCCAAATAACCAGGGCTAGACTTGTCGAAAGATGGAGGGACATTGCCCGGGCAACAGCCAATGATATAGAAAAGATGATTAATCCCCAGGCATCATCAAGCGCTACCACGCCCATCAATGTATCAACAAACCGCCCTCTTGCCCGGAATTGCCTTACCACCATAATCACCGCCGCCGGAGCACTGGCCGCGGCAATCGCGCCGAAAATAATTGCGATATAACCAGGAACACCAAAGCAAAGTAATGCGATGAGCGTTATAAGCCATGCCCCCAGGGCTTCTAAAATAGAAATCCACAAAACCTGCCGGCCGATTTGCCGGAAAGTTTGTCGGGAAAAATTCTGGCCAATACTAAAAGCAATAAAACTTAAAGCAATATTGGAAATAATGCCCGCTGCGTTCAACACTTTATCGGGTATAACATTAAATACATAGGGCCCAACTAAAATCCCAAGTATTAAATAAGCGGTAATCGCCGGAGTTTTAAACCGCTCCGCAAATTTAGCCGAAAAAAGGCCAGCAATCAAGATAAGACCAAGTCCTAAAATAGTATTCATTTTTAAACAATCCCTTTTTCTTTAAAAATCTGCATTAAAATACCAAATATGCTTATAATGCCGACCAGCTTTTCATTGCTGTCGGTCACCGGGATTGCTCCCCGCCCATGTAACTGCATTAGATCATATGCTTCTTTAAGAGTTTGATCCTGCTGTATCTTGACGATTTTTTTATCCATTATATCGGCAACAATCACCAATGATCCGATCCCTTCTTCTATATCCATATCAAATATATCCGTTGGCTCCCGGTTTAACATCGATAAGGGGTTGCGCATCAGAATATCCTGATGATAGGGCTTGAATATGTCAAATAAACTGCGCAGGTGTACAATTCCAATCAAGACCTGCTCATTGTCAACTACCGGCACCACCGGGAAACTATGAAAACTGATGAACATCTCAAGTAATTGACTTAAGGATGTTCCTAGCTTTACCGATATTATCCGATCCTGCATTGCATCTTTTACTTGCATTATTTCACCTCATCCAATTTTTAAAATTAAAAAGGTTACGTCACATTCATGATGATTATTATTATAATCCCAAATGCGAAAAAAACCAAGTATTCCACTTTAAAATTACTTGGCTTTATAGGCTACTGGGTCGAAAATATAACATGTTCACGCCCCAACAACTTACCGCATAAATTCCAGATTTGGATTCTTATATATAAAAGATTGCACAGATAACTCATCCCGGGAAATACCGGACGCTGAGCCGGAGAAATTTACATTGGAGGATATCGATAGAAAGCGGTTTTTTACGCAAACTACTCCCATATCCACACTAAAGATTTTGAAATTAAGGCTGGCAAAATTACGTTTAATAGTCTCTGCGATGATTAGATTGTCTGTATCCGCCGCCGCCGCCGCCACCACCACCATCGCGTCTGCTGTTAAAGCGGGAATTATCTCTTTTTCGGGCTTTACTAACTTTAAGCTTACGCGCTTTCAAATCGCAGCCATCCAATGCTTCTATCGCCTGCTGCACCTCTTCATCCGTTTCAAATTCGGCAAAGCCAAACCCTTTAGATCTGTCCGTATATTTATCTTTTACAATTCTTATCTCTTTTGCGGTTAACCCTTTTTCTTGCAATAAATTCTGAATATCTTCTTCGTTTACACTATACTCCAAATTTCCAATATACACTTTTTTTTGCTCTTCCATTATCTATATTCTCTCCCATTTTAAAGATACCTTCTCGCAAAATTACCCTTTCCTCGCACTTGCCCCTTTACATTTTACCTCCTTTTTAGTCTGGTTTGCGACCCTGAGTATTTTTCTTTTTATCTAAGCTTTAACATATTATACGGTTGCTTCCAAAATAATACAAGAAAAACATTTTTTGGTTAAAATTTCAGGCCAGATATCACTCTTTTTACGCGGCGAGATGTCCTTGCCGATTTTAAATTTTTTTAAATAAACCGGGCGCCGTTTTCAATCACTTAAAAAGATTTCTTTTGCCAGAGAAAAACCTTATCTTTTGGCTTTACAATAAAAGGAAGCTTAACGCCAACTAATTCCCCTTTTCCCGCTTTTTCAACAAACACATGCTGTTGCTGCAATTGAACCGCCCGCGCAAAACACGCTGGCGTATTTTTTCCGATAAATAGTAATTCCTTGCCTCTATTTAGCGATCCGCTTTGCAGGAGCACTTCGGCCACGCTGATTTTTTTATAGAACTTTGTTACTTGCCCAAGAAATACTTTTTCATACATATGCTCTAATCCCGAGCTGAGGGCATCACGTGGTTTGCCGAAATAGAAGCCTGAGGAAAATCCACGGTTAAATACAGCCTGCAATTCTTTCCCCAGTGAACTTTTTAATGAATCTGTAAGCTTGCCTTCAAAAAAAGAATCTATTGCTCTGCGGTATACCGATGTTACCACTTTTAAATATTCCGCAGAACGCATTCTCCCCTCAATCTTAAAAGCATCTATCGGTGCTTCTATTAATTGCTCGATAAATTCAATCGCGCACAAGTCTTTGGCGCTCAGGATATAATCATTCCCCAAAACATAATCCGCTTCTCCGTCTGTATCTTTAATGGAAAATTCGCGGCGGCAATACTGCCGACATTGACCTCGATTTGCTGAGTTTCCAGACGAATAATAAGACAAAAAACATCTCCCGGAGATGCTAATACACATCGCTCCATGAATAAATGTTTCGATTTTACACCGGATTTTTTCTTTCTTTATATACTGCGCCATCTCTCTTATACTCTTAAGCGTGCATTCTCGCGCCAGAACGATTCTCTTGATTCCTAACCGGGCATAGAAAGCCAAGGCCTTTATATTGGCAACACTTGCCTGGGTTGACAAATGAATAGATAGGCCTAATTTTTTAGCCAGAGAAAAAACCGCCATATCCCACAGGATCACCGCGTCTACTTTGGCTGATTTTGCCTCTTTTAAAATTCTCCGGACTTTATTCAGTTCTTGACTCCGGATCAGGGTGTTGAGCGCGAGGTATCCTTTCTTTCTGTGTTTGTGCAAAAAATCCATTATTTTCTTTATTTCTAAAATATCAAAATTGACGGCTCCATCGCGCATGTTAATACCCTTTATCCCAAAGTATACACTATCCGCCCCGTTCGCGACTGCGGTGACCAAGGACGGCCAATCTCCTGCCGGGCAAACGAGTTCCGGCTTTCTCTGTATCGACAATATCTTTCTCCGCTTCTTAATCATCTCCTCAACCACCAATATTGCTTAAAAATACGTCTTTGAGCGGCGCTTTCGAGCGTAATCCCGCCACGATGGCGGGATAGCGAGAACGCGCGGCCGCAAGGCATGGATGCCGTAGCGGGCTTAGTGAAAAGACGTATTTTAAGCTTAGAGGTTTCCCTTCCTTAAATTATATTATATCGTATCGCCGCGAAATCACAAGTTCAGATAAATAATGTAATACAACAAAGATGTACTTACAGGTGTTAAAATATATGTTTTAACTCGGTTTGTGTTAACACGACTTGACTAAAATCTAAAAAGAGATATATACTATGGACTACGAATCATGTTCAGGCTAAAGCCACCCAGATTCTAAACGGGTGGTTTTTAATTTTAGCGCGGACGCCCAAGGCGGCTTTAGCCAAAACCAATACCGGCAAAATGGAAAATAATTTCCCCCTAGATTCTGTTTTAAGTTTTCTTGAAAAACAAAAATTTTTTGTATTTCTCGAAAGCAACCTTTACGATAAGGAAAACTACCTGTCTTATATTTTTACAAATCCAGTTGAAGTTATCGCGGAACATAAATTAAAAAATCTAAACTTAAGTTTGCGCAGGCTGCAAACAGCACTAAAACTCGGCTACTACATCAGCGGATTCCTATCGTATGAAGCCGGCTATGCCTTTGAAAATACGCTACCCCAAAAACAACGTTATGATTTTCCGCTTCTCTGGATGGGCGTGTTTAAAAAGCCACTCATTTTTGACCACCGCAAAAACATTTTTGTAAACGGCGCTACCCTCCCCCTTGCCAAAACAGGCACTTTTCAAGACGACTATAAGCTAAAAAATCTCCACTTAAATATAACCAATAAGCAGTATTTGAATGATATTAAAAAAGTTAAGTATTTTATAAAAAAGGGTGATACCTATCAGGTAAACCATACCCTAAAATATAAGTTCAATTTTAACGGCTCACCGCTGGCCTTCTATAAAACCCTGCGGGAAAAACAAGCGGTAAGTTATGCCGCGCTTATAAAATCAGATGATTTCACAATCCTTTCTTTTTCTCCGGAACTCTTTTTCCGGCAGGATAAAACAAACATATCTGTCCGGCCGATGAAGGGAACGGTAAAAAGAGGGACAACCCCGAAAGAAGACAAAAAAAATAAACTTAAGCTAAAGATGGACATTAAAAACAGAGCCGAAAATCTAATGATTGTTGATCTGCTGCGCAACGACCTGGGAAAAATTTCTAAAATCGGCAGTGTAAAAGTAACGGATCTTTTTGATGTTGAGCAATATAAAACATTATTCCAAATGACTTCTACGATAAAGAGTAAATTAAAAAGGGGGATCAACATTTTTAAGCTTTTTTCAAGTCTTTTCCCTTCCGGCTCGGTAACCGGCGCACCAAAAATACGCACCATGCAGCTCATAAACGGATTAGAACCGGAAGAAAGAAAAATTTATACCGGCGCGATCGGATTTATCAGCCCAAAGCAAAAAGCAGTATTTAATGTCGCGATCCGGACCCTTCTTATCCAGGACGATGCCGGAGAAATGGGGATCGGCGGGGGAATTACTTACGCCTCTAAGGCAAAATCTGAATTCCAGGAATGTAAACTAAAAGCACAATTTCTAACGCGCCCAAATTTTAAGCTTATCGAAACCATCCGCTGGTCAAAAAGAACCGGTTTTTATCTCTTACCCCTGCATCTTGAGCGGTTAAAACATTCCGCCGGCTTTTTTGGGTTTACTTACCAGCCTTCTCTGATTAGAAAATGCTTGCACCAAGTGACTCAACCCCTATCAAAACAATGTCCTTATAAAATACGCCTTCTGCTTGGTCTAGATGAGAAAGTCGAAATCGAAGCCGCAGAATTGCCCCGGGAAGAAAAAGGAGGTTTGCTTAAGGTTATGCTTTCTGATGTTCGGACAAATTCAAACAATATTTTTCTTTTTCACAAGACCACTAACCGCAAACTTTACAACCGGGAATACCAACGCTGCCGAAAGCTTGGCTATTACGATGTTTTATTTAAAAACGAAAAGGGGGAAATAACCGAAAGTGCGATTTCCAATATTTTTATAAAAAAAGGCGCCTTCTTTTACACCCCTCACCTCTCCTGCGGGCTCCTGGCCGGGGTCTTTAGAAAACACTTCCTGCACAAATACAAAAAAAAAGTGAGAGAAAAAATTCTCACCATCAAGGACCTGCAAACTGCGGATGAAATATACTGCGGGAACTCTGTACGCGGGATGGTGAAAGTTAAGCTAAAAATTAAAAAGTAAAAATTAAAAAGTAAAAAGGGAAAAGGGGAAATTCTTCCTTCTTAATTCTTAATTCTGCCTTTCTAGACTTGCCGGACTTGAAAGTGGTGAACGCCAATCTCCTTATTATCAATGTGGAATTTAATAAGGTACTGACCGCTTTTCTCATATTTTACATTTACAAACTGCCCGATAAATCCAAAATTCCGCTGCTGATCAACAACCACCTCACTTGCTATTGCGGCTAAGCTCTTTTGCGGATTATCCGCGGCGATAAGGTCACAGGTAAACTTATCTTTGTTGTTAACCCCGGATATGTTAGCCACAACAAACATGATTGGATGATGCGTAGGAAAGCTCCTCACATTTATGCTTTCAAAAATGCCGTTCATGCTCAACTTTCCCTCTCGACTCACCAAAGCATAATCACAGAGAAAAGAAAAATTTAATTTTGCGTTTAAAACATTCATTTTATTACCTGATCTTCCTGCTTCGTTTTTACATCTTCAACTTTTATCACTTTAATTTTGAAGGTGAGTTTCTTTCCTGCCAAGGGGTGATTAAAATCAATACTCAGCGTATCTTCATTTACCTTTGTTACCTTGCCCTGAATTAGCTGTCCTTGCGGCCCGACGCCGCTAATAAGATCTCCGCGTTTAAATTCCCGTTTCGGCAATTGGTCTTTAGCGACTTCCCGCACTTGTTGGGGCAAATAGACTCCATAGGCCTCGACCGATAAAACTTCGATCGTCGTCTCATCTTTTTCTTTAAGGCCGATGAGCTGCCGATCTAGGCCCGGAATTATTTGATGGGCGCCGGAGATAAATTTAAGCGGCTCCTGTCCAACATTTGAATCGATCATTTCTCCGTCATCAATATATAAAGAATATTCCATCCAGACTGTCTTTCCGGCCGCGATTACATTCTCCTTTTTTTCTTCTGCGGTTTCAGCCCAGGCCCCGGGCACCGCAAATAATAAAACTCCCCCGATAAATAGAATCAATAAATACTTGTTTGACAACAAAGTCCTGCTCCCCATCTAGCTCCTTTTTTTCTTTCCTGCTCTTTGAGTTAATCCCTCGATTCTCATAACATCCTATTTCTTTTATTTAATTTTGTCAATCTTCTTCCTAATAAAAACCAGCTAATTATTCGTTGGGATTGGTGCTTAAATAAGGGATGCGCAGCGATATTGGCACCTGTTTAAACTGGGTGGACCCTGGCGGAGTTTTCCCCCACCAGTTATTTAATGCGCTTACGGTAGCATCCGGGCTATCACCAGGAATTCCATCATTATTCAAATCTGTATCTAGGTTGTCGTATATGGAATTATACCCTTCCGCGCCTAAGATTCCTCCGCCCAAATCCGCCGTCAGGGTACCGCTATTCCATAATTGCACCCCATCACCGGCAAATTCGCCTATTGCCCCATTATTTTTAATAATATTGCGTGACATTGAGAGCTTTGTTTCGCCACCAAATAGCGCGTGACGCACAAGCACACCATGATGGGTGTTGTCCGAGATACGATTATAATCAACCGTTGCCGTGAGATTTCCTGGGCCTAAAGGGGAAGCGTACCCGTTATCAAGCATTATACCTGCGGTGGGATCACCGTTAGCCCGGCTTGTATTGATAATATCATTACCCGTTATGGTAAGCGTTGTCGTCCCATTCTGGAGCGTGTACGAACGAATGCCCGCTTCGACGTTGCTATCAATGGTATTACCGCTGATGGTTGCCGTTACGATACCATTCGTATTGTCCAGTTCTATTCCATGATTGGAATTATTATTTATCTGGTTGCCGCTAATCGTAATCGCGACTGTGCTGGAATTATTTTCCACCCAGAGACCGAAACCAGCACTATTATTTATAAAATTATTTTCTACTCTCCCGTCAAGCGTCCCGCCCCCGGTATTACTTAAATATATACCATAGCCATTATTATTGGTAATGATATTATGGTGGATATTGGCCGCAGTTATATTCACTCCATAAATACCGGCACTGGCAGCAGCGCCATTTTGTATTTTAAGACCCATCACCGTATTATTATCCGCCAAGGTAATAACATCACCGCTATTATTGCCATCGATAATCGGATAACCGCCTCCTTCAAGGCCAAGGTATTGGTATCCTTCTCCCCAGAGGATAACATTGTTGGCGAGGGTGAAGTTGCCGGTGTACCCGGTGTTCGTGCCATCACCTTTTTTCACAAAAATCATAACCCCTGGGGTGTAAAGTGGGTTTGTAAAAGCCTCGGCCAGAGTATTATGGGGATTATCCCGCGAGCCATCTTCAGCAATATCACTGTCATTAGAATTATCAACAAATATTACATCATGCATTTTTTGTGATTCTTGCCGATCAGTTGTTCTTATATCTATATCCCTGACAACCGGGTCGGTCATGCGCTGTGAGATGTCTCGCGGGCCTTGTTTAAAGCGCACAGTTTCTGTCCACCCTTCAAAAGGATTCCTGCGTTGCAGGAGATTACCGATATCAAAAGGAAGACTTATATATCCGCCGACAAAAAAATCACTGCCAAATACATTGTCATCTCTTGTCTCCGCCGTAAACGTTACAAACGGGGATGGGTTTATTTCTATTCTCGCTTTGCTTCCTTCTATTTTCTGGACCAGATCCGAATCATACCAATAACCGCCGCCGTAGATTCGGGTTTCAATGAAATTAGAAACAAACGGCACGAGCACCCCTACTTCCATATCAAACCCCGCCAAGGGCTCTTCATATTTAAAAGTCTCAATAAGACTTTGTTGCGTAAAATCATAGCTGACGCTCACCGCTCGCTTATCAGAAAGCGGTTGGTAGTGATTACTTCTAAAATCCAACCATTTCGACAAAAACTCTACCCCGACCCCAAGCTGGTTATGGCGAATACCATTCCGGCTATAAGCGGAATCGTAGAAAAAATTGAGCCCGAGAATAAACCTCTCTTCAAGCAAGACGTCCCCGCCAAGATAACGCATGCCAATACCTAAATTTTGCTCATCCGTGGAAAAATCAGTTGCCGTAATCTTTGGGTTTACAAAAATTAGAAAATCTTTCCCGCCATAAGTGATCGAATCTTTATAGTTGTAAATAGGGATAAAAATATCGGTATACCCCCAGAGATCATTGTTGTTTCTTGAATTTCGGGTGCCCAACCTTATCTGGGCCGGATATGCGGAAGGATAGAAATTCTGGGCCAGGCAAAAATCAATAAAAACAAGTAGAATTAAGATAAAGATCGCGGCGATAAAAGAATTGAAAAATAATTTCCCTTTAGGCATCTTCGCTTAAGCATCCATTCTTACCGAAGTACTAAAATCGTTTACCTCAAGTTACAAACACATTCCCCTAAAGCATTATATCTTCTTTTAAAAAGATTGGCAAGAAAAGTCCGCGACAAAACAGAACATTTTAATTTTAAACAGCGGATCGCTGAAGCAGGGACAAAAATATGATTCTAAAATACCGTTTTATTTGACCTGTTTTTTCTTTGCGGCATTCATTTTTCTCTTCCGGCAATCATAAACATAGCGGATTATTTCTTTTTTTGATTTTTGATTCATGTTCGCAAATTTAAACCGTGTCTCAAACAACTTTTCTTCACCGACATCTCCGACAACTCCGATCAATTCCGAGGACACCACTTCCGCCGCTGTCATAACAACCTTTTTGCTGTCCGGAAGAGTGATCTTTAACTGCATTTTGCTCGTCGGGATAAGTCTTTGGTTTAAATAAACCTTAACTCCGCCGCCGCTAATATCGCGGGTTTTCGTTCTTATTATTGTTGTCACCCCGGTGGCTGTTGCCGTAAATTCCACCTCGACAAGGTCCTCAAGCCTTATGTGTATTCTCTTTTGATCCATAACTCCCTCCTCCTTTAATGAGCGCATAACTTACGCGATTATAAGCTTCATTTAATCAAAGCTTTTTCTTTAACCTTAAACGCGGCTTCTTCGCCGACAAGTTTTTTGACAATAGCTAAAGCAAAATAAAAAGCCGTCCCCGGGCCAGCGCTAGTAATAATATTTCCATCTACAACTACATCTTTTTGGAGATAAGTAGTATCCCCGCTAAAACGGCTCTGGCACCCCGGATAACAAGTTGCCTTCTTCCCGCTTAAAACATCAGCCTTAGCAAGAACATATGCCGGGCTAGCACAAATCGCAGCAACAAGCTTGTTTTGCTGGGTACATTTTTCTATTAAATCATTAACTAAGTTAGAATTTGCCAGATTTTCGGCTCCGGGTAAACCTCCCGGCAGAACAAGGGCATCTGGTACTCCCTCAAAATTTTTAAGTTCAATATCAGCTTTTATTTGAATGCCCCGTGAGCCAGAAACCAGAAGATCACCACCGACCGCGGCAATAATAACTTCCAACTCCGCCCGGCGTAATATATCAATACTGGATACCGCTTCTATTTCTTCAAACCCATCTGCTAAAGCAACTAAAACTTTCTTTCCCATAGCAAAGCATCTCCTTACGTAATATTATTGTAACGCTTAATCCATATTTATGTCAAACACAGTTGTCGCATATTCTTTTTTAAGCCTTAATCCAATTCTCATTGTCATCGATGCTGCTAATCTCGATTCAAGTTTTTTAAAATCACTTCGCTTATCAGCTCGGCGATTACCCGATAACCAGCGCGGTTACAATGATCATCTTTTTCATAAAAATATCTTTTTTCTGGAAATCGAACCGTTAAATCCTTGAAGACTACGCTAAGATCAATAAAGGGAATATTGTTTTTCTCGGCTACCCCTCGCGCAATTTCACTTACTTCACGTGGATAACTAACAAAAATCAATAAAATTCCTGCATCCTTGCAGCCTTGCACAGCTTCTTCTAATGCATTACAGAACATTTCACTTGCCAGCCTGTCTTTTGCCCGCATATTATTAGAGGTTACTAAATTATTTTTCCGGATAAGGTTTAAGCTTAAATCGGCCTTGAAGCGTTCTTTTTCTTGGGTTAGGGCATCTCTATACACTTGCGAATATTTCTGCTTGTAATCCGAATCCAGCTTAAAGGCTCGATTAAAGTAATCAATCGCATCTTTACTGTTTTCTTCTGCTAAAAAGGTTTTCCCCAAAAAAATAAGCACTCTGGCAAATCTCTTCTTAACCATATGATTATTGGGATACAGCTTAAGCAATTTGAAAGTAATATTATGCATTTTCTTTAGCCTTTTTTGCAGTCTTAACAGATCATCCAGCTCTCCAAACAGTTCCACATTAAAAGGGTCGATCTTGATCCCCACCGTAATTAGATCTATTGCCGCGTCATATTCTTCGGCAAGTTTACAGCAACGAAGTAATTCTAACAACGTGAGCATATTCCGGGGCTTGATATCAATCGCTCGCTTATACAAAAGAATCGCCTTTTCAAAATCACTATTGGAGCGGGACAAATTTCCCGCCAAAATAAGCCTTAGAACTTCTCTTTGCTCTGAAGCGGTGCTACCTATCTTTTTATCGGTCAACTTTTCATTAATCCGCTGGACAATAATCGTTACTATTTGTGCCGTTTTTGATTCTTTATTTTTAGGCGGTTGAAACATCTTTTTTATCCTATTTATCCGCAAGCGGAGGCTTAGCGGTATTTCTAATTTCTCCCAGCGTCCGGTGAAACACAACCGCATTGCCCCCAAAACAATAATAACCTCTGGCTCGGCTTTATCGCGAAATTCCCTTAACATGCTTGATGAAGTCGGAGTAACTCCGGATATCGCGCCAAAATTAAGCACCTTGAATGTCCTTTTATCTTGACTTTGGTTTAAAACTTCTTCCAGCTGAGCGGGATAACTATTCTCAAAACCAGCCCCACCCCCATAGGTAAAAGAATCTCCTAAACAGACGACATAACAAACATTATCTGCCTCCGGGAGGGTGATTTTTTTGGCCCGGAAATTTATTGTGATTTCCCGAATTAACAGTAACATGAGAAAAAGGATAAAAGCTTTTGGTGCTTTTGAAAAGACGTTTTTAAAATACAAAATAAATGAATTTTTCATTTGTAATCCCGTAATATAACATTAAACGAAAACAAACATAGTAGAACAATGCCCGGATTAAGTAATTACTTTTGTAGATCGCCATCAGGTCATTCTTCCAAGACTGAAACAGCTGAACCGCCAGCACAACCCAGACAAAAAAGGCAATTTTTAGACCAATATATGTAAGACCAATCCCTTCAACAAATCGAAAATTAAAAATTATGCTGTAAAGCATATTAAAGGCTTGGCTCATAGATTCCGCTCTAAAAATTAACCAGCCTAAACATACTAAGTGGAAGAAAAAAACGATTCGGACAAAAAACCATACTTTGTTAACAATTGCATTTTTGAAATTCATTATTTTCCCCAGCAGCGGCTGGAGCAATCGATACCCAAAAAGAAGCAGCCCATGATATGCCCCCCAGATAACAAACTTTCCCGCCGCACCATGCCAAAGCCCGCCTAAGAGCATCGTCACAAATAAATTTCTAAAAGTTATTAGTCGCCCTCTTCGGTTGCCCCCTAACGGGATGTAAAGATAATCTCTAAGCCAGGATGAGAGGCTAAGATGCCATCTTTGCCAAAATTCTCTAGGATTTGTAACGAAATAAGGCAACTTAAAGTTAATCATTATATCAAACCCCATGCATTTTCCAAGCCCGCGCGCGATGTTGGAATATCCGGCAAAATCACAAAATATCTGGTAGGCAAAAGCGTATAAAGCCATAACCACTTTTATCCCATTATAAGGCGGCTCATCAATCACAAAAACTAATTCAACAATTCGGGCCAAATTATCAGCAACAACAATTTTGAGAAACAAGCCCCAGAAGATCAGGTAACAGCCTTCATAAAATTTATCTAAATTAACCACCCGGGGAGAAAGAATCTGGGGGAGAAGATGCTTTGCTCTTTCGATCGGCCCGGCGACAAGCTGGGGGAAAAACGCGACAAATAGGGCAAAATCAAAAAACTTACGGGTCGGGTTCATTTCCCGTCTATAGATATCAATTGTATAGCTCATGGTTTGAAAGGTATAAAAAGATATTCCGACGGGGAGGACAATGTTTAAAAAACGCGGGCAAATTGAAATGTTAAAATTTCCTAACAAGTTTTGGAGGCTACCGGCAAAAAAATTAAAATATTTGAAGAATCCCAAGATCGCAAGATTTCCAAAAATACTTAAAAATAGAAATAGTTTTCTTTTTTTTATATTATCGGTTGCATATATTTTAAGACCGCAAAAATAGTCAAGAATCGTAGATGTGAATATCAAGAACAAAAAGCGCCAATCCCAAGCACCATAAAATACATAGCTGCCAATAAGCAGCAACATGTTTTGCCGTTTATGCTTGGAAATCAAATATAACCCGTAAACAATTAGAAAGAAGATAGCGAATTCTAAGGAATTAAATAGCATTTTTTATTACATATTTAGAGGGTAATTTGTCCGGCATCATTTCTTCTGATAAATATTAGCATATATCAAAAATTAAAAGGTGTAAAGAAAAGCTTTGGCGATGATATCCCGAGAACAAGTGGGATGCTAAGTAATACCTGTCTTTTGGGTAGATATGCGGAGCGGTTAATCCAACAAAAAAACAATCGCCACGCGGATCGTCATAAAATCGTGCCGGATTTGGGGCGGGAGAGGTAAAAATGGCATTGCGCGTTTAATTGTTTGCACGGCTTCTTTATCAAGTATTTTGTTCCCCGAGGAGTGAATAATTTCAATATCCCGGCCTTCTCCATTATTGAAAATGACAAACTTTAAATCAACTGTACCTTCGACCTTACGGCGGACGGCCCAAGCCGGATAAGAACGATGTGACTCTATGCGTTGCTTAACCATGTCCTGATAACGAAGCATTGCCTCAAGCGTTTCATCTTGGGCAATAATATTCTGTTCGACAGTTAATGGTTGATCGCCCATAGATTTTGTGCTTTTTCTGTGGTCTGTGGTCTGTGGTCTGTGGTCTGACTTTAGTTGTTTAACTTGACCTAACACCTTTATCGCGGGCAAAGGAGCAATTTTTTCTCTCTTTATCTGCAGATGCGTGGTCTGGGGCATGTTTTGTTTTTCTAAAAAAGAAATGTCAAAAACCCCTCCCAAAGCACCCAAAACCACCACGTGCGTCATTATCGAAAAAATAAAGCTGTATCCCGCTAAGCTTTCATTCCTCATTGTTCTCCTCTGTATATTCAGAATTTTCCTTTTACTCCCGCCGAGAAAGACCGATTTAAAGTATTAAATCCACGCACCTGTTGATATTTCCGGTCAAAAAGATTGGTAATATTAGAAAACAGCTCAATATAATCATTTAAATCGTAAGTCCAAGCCAAGTCAACAGTAAAATACCTTTTATCTTTTTGGATATTCGCCTGATCATTCCAACGCGGCCCCACATAGTTTGTCCAGATATTGATATTGCCCTTGTTGGAATAAGCCCAGTTTGCACCTAAATTCAGTTTTTGTTTTGGCCGGCGAATCAATTCCAACCCGGTGTCTTCATCCTTGGTTTTCATATATGTGTAATTGCTATTTATGAAAAAAGAGTCGGTAAAATTGATTTTCAATTCCAATTCCACGCCGCTGGTTTTTGCCCGGCCGACATTCTTGTATTTCCAGGTGCTCAAGTCAAAATCGATCATGTTCTTGAAATTATTATAAAAATAAGTAACGGCACAAAACGCTTTGCCGTTAAATAAGTCCTGCTCTATCTGAAAATCATAACTTTTACTTTCATCAGGTCTTAAATTGATATTGCCATAACTGGAATAGAGCTGATATATTGAGGGGGCTTTAAATCCGGTGCCTAAATTTGCTTTCAACCGCGTAGCAGTTTGGGGCAGCGAATATACAGATGATACCTTGTATGTAGTTTCTTTGCCCGAACGTTCATGATCATCAAGTCTTGTCCCTAAAAGAAAGGCTAAATTTTCACCGGTTTTTAACTGACTTTGAAAATAGTAGCCTTTATTATCTACGCTGTTGCGATCCGTCCTATCTCTAAATGAACGCGAGCGATAATCAGAAGTCCCTCTTTCTTGTTCATACTCCAAGCCAACAGTCTGAGTATCGCTTTCAAAAATAGAAAAATTATGCTGTATTTCAAGTTTTTTATTATCGGCTGTATATTTATCCTCCAGATCCTCAGTGGGATCCAGATTATCGGCAAGATCGCGGTTCGATCTTTTGATATTCATAAAACAAAAAGCGACTCGCTGATCCCAATTATCAGTGATATCCTGAGCAAACTCTATTTTTGAGCTGAATTGCTCAGCCGAAGACGTATAATTCGGATCATCCTGATAAGCCCCATCATCAACATCAAACTCAGCATCGCTATAACGCAGCGCTAAAGATACTCCCGCCCCATCCATGATTTTAAATCCCAGACGGGAAGAAACGCTTATATTTTTATATCCATCGTCTTCGACCCCATCCGCTGCTTTAGAAATCCCATCCGAATCTATCCGGGAAACACCGAGAGAATAATTTATCAAATCAGTACTGCCTAAGGCCGAAAATGACTCTCTAAAAGTATTATGTGAACCACCTTCTAAAGAGAAGTACACCTTGGGATCGCCTTTTCCTTTTTTGGTAATAATATTAATTACCCCACCCATGGCATCCGATCCATAAAGAGTACTCTGTGGCCCGCGTACAATCTCAATGCGTTCAATATTATCCGTGGTCAAATGCGCAAAATTAAATGCGCGGGCTGCACTTATCGGGTCATTTACCTCCACCCCATCAATCAACACCAGGGTCTGTCCGGGAATCGCACCGCGCAGATAGACAGAGGCCGTTCCCCCCTGAGTGCCATTTTGAGTAAGATAAATACCGGGGACCTGTTCTAAGACCTCAAGAACCGTCCTTTTTCCAGATATTTTTATATCTTCACCGGTAATCACACTAACCGAACTGCCCACTTCTGCTTGATAAGTTTTAGTTTTTGTTGCCGTAACCACCACTTGTCCAAGATCATAATTTCTACTAGATTCTGCTGTTAGAGCCGGGCAACAATTCACGATAAACAGCACCAGCGTCAATACCACAATTTTTTTTCCGTTTATATCTACCATTTCTTCCTTCTCATCGAGTTATATTTCAATACATCCCCTAAATTATCCACAAGGCATTTTCCGCCATAACACATGGCGGATCTGCCACTCTTTGTGGCAGAAACTTTATACCGTTAGTACTCTATTCCTTTTCTTGCTTTGACTCCCTGCTTAAAGGGGTGTTTTACTTCTTTGATATAACTTACCAGGCCGGCGGCTTTAATTAATTTCTTTGTCGCCCCGCGGCCAGTCAGAATAAGCTCTAAATTTGCCGGTTTTTTCTGAAGCAGATTCAGCACTTCTTGTTCCTTCAAAAATCCATCGCGCACACAAATATTAATTTCATCCAAAATTACGACATTATATTGCTTTGCTTTAAAAAGCGTTTTAACAAACGCCAATGCCTTCCGGCACTCCTTCGCCAGTTTGTCTTTATTTAAATTTTTATCACACAAGGGATGTTTTTTTGCCCGGCAGAAAACATCCACGCCTAACCGCTTCAAACTCTTTGTTTCTCCATACCTGCCCTTAACCGGATTCTTATGGAACGATATATAACAGACTCTTAGATTGTGGGCTCTCGCCCGCACCGCAAGTCCGATCGCCGCGGTTGTCTTGCCTTTGCCATCACCGGTATAAATATGAACAAAACCTCTTTGCGCCATTTCTCCTCCCTCACTCAGTTAAGCTTGTTAGGTTTGTTGGAACGAAGTCAACGGTCTAAACGAACAAACGAAACAATTACTATTTTATCTGTTTACCCGGCACAATAAACACATAGGGGTTCCCCGATGCCGGACTATTTTCGACGACAACCGTCGTCCGATATACCTGTTCAATAATTTTGTAATCCAAAACCTGTTTCGGTGTTCCGATGCTATGAATATAACCTTTATTTAACAAAATCAGGCGATCACAATATTCGCTGGCTAAGTTAAGTTCGTGCAGAACAATAATCACGCTTAAGCCTTTTTCGGTGTTCAATCGCTTTATCAAATCCAAAATTTCCACCTGATGAGATATATCCAAAAAAACAGTCGGCTCATCAAGCAGAAGAAGCTTGGGCTGCTGCGCCAATGCTTTGGCGATAACCACCAACTGGCGTTCGCCCCCGCTCAAATGCCGGACCAAGCGCCGTCTAAAACGCAAAGTCCCGGTCAAATCCATTGCCTGACGGATAATTTCTTGATCATGCTTGGATTCAAAAAATTGAAACCTTTGCTGATGCGGAGTTCTGCCTAAAGCAACAAACTCCTCAACGCTCAGATTAAACTCCGGCTGAATATTTTGCGAAACAATCGCTACGCTTTGCGCCAACTCTTTAAAGTTCATCCGGACAATTTCTTTGCCTTCAAAAAACATATCACCCGCCTTGGGCGGGATGACCTTTGTTATCGCTCGCAGAAGCGTTGTCTTGCCGGAACCATTCGGGCCGATTATTCCGATAAATTCCTGCGCGGCCAAGTTGAAGTTTATATCTTTTAAAAGAAACTGCTGGTCATAACCGCAGGTCAAGTTTCTTATTTCCAGCATTTACTTTATCCTCTCTCTTCTACACAAAGCATAAATAAAAATACTGCCACCCAATATTCCGGTAATCACTCCGACCGGTAATTCTAAAGGCGAAATAATCGTTCGGGCCAGCGTATCACAGGCAATTAAAAATCCCGCCCCCGCAAGATAAGCAGCGATCAGAAGTATCCGATGATCACTGCCGACAAAAAGACGCATAAAATGCGGGATTACCAATCCCACAAATCCGATGATGCCCGCCACGGCAACGCTGGCGCCGGTGAGAAGAGAAGCCAATAAAAAAAGAATTTTTTTTGTCCTTTGCGTATTTATCCCTAAATGCAAGGCTTCCTCTTCGCCCAATGAAAAAGCATTAAGTTCTTTGCAAAAACAATAGGCTAAGATCAATCCTAAAAATGAGACGATGACAACGCTTTTTATAAGCACCCAGCGCGGCTGGTCTAATGAGCCCATTGTCCAAAAAATAATCCCATGAAGATCTTCCATGCGCATAATAGACATTATGAACATAATCAACGACGAACAAATAAAACTAATCATTACCCCGGAAAGCAACAGGCCATGTATTTTCAATATTCCTTTTTTTGCGCTTAAAAAATAAACGAGAAACACGACCGCCAGCGCCCCCAAAAATCCAGCCAGGGGGATAGACATAATTCCCAAACTGCGGGTTAACTTTAAAGCAATACTCAAACACACGCCTAAAGCCGCTCCTCCGGAAATCCCTAACGTATAAGGTTCAACCAACGGATTGCGAAACATACCTTGTAAGATAACTCCAGCAATGCTTAAGGCGCTGCCCACCGCAAATCCCAAAATAATCCGCGGAAGCCGAATCTGAAAAAGAATACTGTAATTAGTTGTCTGCTGATTGCCGCCAAGGATCAGGGAAAAAATCTCTTGTGGCGGCACTTTGCTTGCTCCCACAGATAAAGAATATATCCCGACGGCTAAAAGAATCACGCTTAGCGCGATGACCCACATTGTCCAGCGAACAAGTCTTTTATTCATCCCTTACCTCTTTTTGATGGATAAAAGCGGTAATTTTTTTTAAGGCCTTGACAAAATTAACCGGCGTGGGACTACAGATGATGTAAGAATCTATAATATAAATTCTATTATTTTTCGCCGCATTCAGTGTTTTATACCGCTGCCAAAGTTTTTTTTGCTCTTCGCCCAACACGCCCATGGTCACGATAATGATACAATCAGGGTTAGCTTCCACCACCTTTTCCCGGGAATACAATCCGCTGGACGCATTTTCAGCAATATTGATTCCCCCGGCAAGTTTAATAATATCATTGATAAAATAATCTTTATTCATCGTAAAGAGCGGATTAGTGCCGACCTGGATAAAAACTTTTTGTTTAGGGATTCCCGCAACACTTTCTTCTATCACCGCTATTTCCTGCTTTGTTTTCCAAATAATTTGTCCGGCTTTTTCCGACCGGCCCACGATCTCGCCCAAGCGCAAAAACTGCTCACAAATCTGAGAGAAATTTTTAGCCTGGGGAAAATCAACCACTTCTATGCCTAAACTTCGCAATTTGTTTTTCAATTTAATATTCGTCAAAGATGTCGCCAAAACCATATCGGGCTCAAGCGCCACAACTTTTTCCAGATTCACTTCTACAATATTACCGACTTTTTCCTTAAATTGTGTGGCGTCTATTTGCGGGCAATAGGTGGTTATCCCGACCAGTTGGTCCTCTGCGCCGATAAGGTAAAGCTCTTCGGTAAAGGAAGGGGCCAAGGATATTATTCTTTGCGGAGAAGCCTGGGCTAAAAACATACCGGCAAAGAAAAAGAAAATACTCAATAAAACTATTTTAATTTTTCGCATATCTATAATTTCCTGCCGCTGAGGGCAAAAGCGTTGCATTGTTTTCTAAGTATCTTTTTGCGGGATAATCTCAAGAAAGCAATATCCATCTTTTTGCGTAGTGCCCGCAAGATCAAATTTTACTGCTCTTTTAAAAATCGGCCCGGCATATACAAAGGTGTGGTATTCACCTCGTTCTCCAGCGACATCGATATCTGTCTTGGTCTTCAAATCCGCAACAAAATCTCTATCAATATTCCTGCCCAACCACTCCGGCCCTAAGTAATTTTTGTTCGTCACCACAACTATTGCTTTAAACCCGGCATCGATGAATTCATGCACTAACTCTTGGCGTTTTTTCTGCCATAATGGTAATAACGCTTTAATCCGGCTCTGGCGACAAATGCGTTCGGCCCAGTCGCGATGTGCCTGTGTATCAATATCGCCAAAGATTCCCGTTGTTATCCCTTTCGCTTTTAATTCAAGAATCGTCTTCTTAAACACCTCTTCATAAGTCTGCCAGCTGCTTTGCCTTTGAATAAGCGCAATCCCGATCGCTTTTGCCTGTAATTGTATTAGCCGCTTATCCAGGTTATGCGAACGCGAATGTTTACCATCTTCGCTGATCATATTAAAAAGACAAGATATCTTAATCTTTTTTTGCAACTTAAATAAAGACAAACAACTCTCTTTTCCGGCACTCCAGGAAACAAACGCTTTCATCCTCGCACCCAACCGCAAATCCGGCAATGAAAAGACCTCAGTGGGATCCCCCCCCCACATCCCGGACAAGGATCTTGCGTCTTTTTAGGCTTTGGAATTTCACCAACTACCTCCTTATAAATCTGGTAATAATAGAGGTGATCTTTCGTTATAAATTTTACCGGATACATCTTTTTCTTGCGGGCATATTCATCGTCTGAAATTCTATCGGAAATGATTTTTCTCAATTCGGTCGTTCCGGAACCATATTCTAAAGGGCGTTTGCTCTGCCAAACAATTTCTGCGGGCAAGATACCTTCAAATGCCTTGCGCAAAATCCACTTCCCATATACCGTGCCTTTAGTTTCTGCGACCTTTAATTCCACCGGAACTTCATTGATCGAAAAATCGACAAATTGTTTATCCAGGTATGGTTGTTTTATTTTGATTTTGAAAAAGTTACCCAGGAGATTCGAACTACAAGACATATTTTTTGTAATCCGGCGAATATAATTATCCAAATCACTCATTCCGCGCATATAATCATACCCGGCAAACAGTTCATCTGCCCCATCGCCGGTCATCACCGCTTTAACTTTAAGTTCTTCTGCACATTTCAAGCCGAAATAAACCGTGATATCATTGGGGATTGCCGGATCAAAACTTTGCGAAATTTTTATAATTTCCGGAATAGAGTTTATCGCCTCGGTTATCGTTATCCGGCGATAATGCACTTTAAGCCCGAGGAACTGTTCGACGATTTTAGCGTATTTTAAATCCAAACTAAAATCCTCCAAACTTATGTTTATCGCGATCATCTCCGGGCAGATCGCCGCCAGAATACTTGTATCCAGGCCCCCGGAAAAAAGGAGACCCGGGGCAATATGGCGGCAAATAGAGACGTTAAGTTCTTCTCTTAATTTGAGCTCCATGTCTTTATCCGTAGTCATCGCATTGTCCATGTCCTGCTCCTTTAAAAATTTACGCCGGGCACAATTTATATCACCAACAAGGCAAACAGAAGGATTCCGATCTCTCCGATTTCATTAATCGCGCCGATTGTATCACCGGTCATTCCGCTGATTTTTCTTTTTAGCAGCCAGGTGAAAAACAAAACCGGGATCAATGCCAGCAGAAGCACAAGCAGCCCTTTAAGCTGCATTAAGACAAAAAATACAACCAAAGTAAATATTCCGCCGATTAAAACCTCAATTTTTGTGGCCTGCTTTATAAAACCTGCGGCCTTGCCTTCCTGGCGGGCATAATCTGAAACATAACATACCAGCGCCATGCTCCATCGGGAAAAGGTATGCGCCATGATCAATGCTTGCCAAAGAACCAGCGTAGAAAAACTTATGATCAGTGCAAACTTCGCAAGTAAAATAAGGACAATGCCAATTACCCCCATTGTTCCGATGCGGCGATCACGCATGATTCGGAGTATTTGGTTTTTATCCCGGCCGGCATAAAAACCATCGCAGGTATCCGCCAATCCATCCAGATGTATTCCGCCGGTAGAAACAACGGCTATCGTCAGCACCAGAACCCCGAGCACAAAACAGGGGACATGCTCGGCAAGAAAAAAAACCGGCCCCGCACTTAAAAACGCGATTAACATCCCCACCGGTGGAAACCAAAGCAGTGATTTTCCTAAATCCTTATCCGAAATCTCTCCCTTAATATTTACCGGAAAGATGGTTAAAAACTGAAGAGCAATAAAAAAATGTTTCATTTTTTTCTCCGGTCTAAGTTAATCTTTATCTGAAACCCCGGCACCCTGAAAACTGGCCATCTCCGTCAGAATCTTCATTGAAGCTTCTATGGTATTCATCGCCAGCGCCGCACCGGTTCCCTCGCCAAGGCGCAAATTAAAATCCAGCAGAGGGTCAAGCCCGATATAGTCAAGAACAATCTTATGCCCTTGCTCTACGGAACAATGCGCGGCAATCATATAGTCTTTTACCTTTGGCTGCAGCTGATAAGCAATCAAGGCCGCGGCCCCGGAAATAAATCCATCGATTACTACGGGAATTTTTTTCGAAGCCGCGGCCAAAATAATTCCCGCCAAGCCTCCGATTTCAAAACCGCCTACTTTAGATAAAACATCAACCGCATCTTTAGCCTCCGGCTTATGAATTTTTAACGCCGCTTTAATTACTCTTATTTTATTCCTCAGGCTTTTTTCATTAATTCCGGTGCCCCGGCCAGTAACTGTTTCCGGAGGCCTGCGTGTAATTGCCGCGACAATTGCACTGGAAGCGGTGGTATTGCCGATCCCCATATCGCCGGTGCCGACAATATCCACGCCTTTTCTTAACTCGTCCTTTAAAAGTTCTATCCCGGCTTCAATTGCTTGTTCGGCTTGCCTTCGGGTCATCGCTCTTTCTTTTAAAAAATTTTTCGTCCCCGGCCCAATCTTTTTAATTTTTAACTTTTTACTTTTGACTTTTAACTTTTCTTTGACTCCCATATCTACAACAATTACCCGCGCGCCAACATGGCGGGCCAGGACATTAATTCCCGCTCCGCCGCGCAGAAAATTATAGACCATTTGCCCGGTAACCTCCTGTGGAAAGGCACTTACCCCTTCTTCAACCACTCCATGATCAGCCGCCAAGGTAAAAATCACTTTATTTTTTAGCGCTGGCTTCTGCTGGCCCGTAATTGCAACTATTTGTTTAGCCAATTCTTCCAATTTGCCTAAGCTTCCCCGGGGCTTAGTAAGTAAATCCAGTCTCTGCTGCGTCAAAGCCTTTAAATCCGTTCTAATCTTGGTAATATTTTTGACGACCTTTTTTATTTCTTTCATTTACTTTCTATCCTTTCATTTTTAAAGGTATTCCGGAAATCAGCAAATAGGCTTCATTGCTCACCCGGGCGATTTTTTGATGGGCAACCCCAATGATATCCCGAAAAACGCGGCAAAGTCTATTATCCGGAACAATCCCCCACCCGACCTCATTAGAAATGACGATCAGCGAAGAGTTTGTTGATTTGAGTGCGGCGATAAGGCTCACTACTCTTTTTAAGACCTGTTTTTCCTTTAATCCCGACAATAAAAGGTTGGAAATCCATAACGTAAGGCAATCAATAATAACCACTTTTTTGCCCTTAATCTTTCTAATCACCGCCGGAAGATGCATCTCTTCTTCTATTGTCTTCCACGTTTTCGGCCGGCTTTTTTTGTGTTTGCGCACTCGTTCTTTCATTTCACGATCAGCGGGTTTGCAGGTGGCCACAAATACAACCTGTCGATCAATTTTTCTGGCCAAACTTACGGCAAAACTGCTTTTTCCGCTACGCACTGATCCGGTAACAAAAATTATCCTTTTCATAACTGATTCAGATTATAGGTGATCATTTCTCGATCTTTAATTTTAAAATAACTTACGGAAGCCAAGTCAATGCTAATGTCCCAGAAATCCTTTCTCTCTTTATGCATCAACCAGCAAGCCATCGTCTTTATCGGGCCGGCATGACTTACGCAAAAGATTCTTTTCCCAGCATCGTGTTGAAAAATATCACGCAAAAAACCAACTGTTCTTTCCTCCAACTCACTCATTCTCTCCCCTCCTGGGGGACGATACTTATAAGGATCGCGCAGCCAGTTGCCATACTCCCGGGGGCATTGGCTCATAATTTCTTCGTATCTTAATCCTTCCCATTCCCCAAAATCCAACTCCGCTAAAGCGGGCGCTAAAGCAATCTCCTGCTGCGGGAATAGAATTTGTGCCGTTTGTTGTGTGCGTTTATAGGTACTACAAAAAATAACATCTGCCGTCAATATCTCTAATTTATCCCGCAAATTAAGCGCTTGCTGCACGCCGGCTTCGTTCAGGGAGATATCAGTAAAGCTGCAATATCTTTTATCCCGGGTGAAATCGGTTTCAGCATGACGGACTAAAAATATTTCCATGGTTTATCCCAAGCCTCACTTCGATAACACGCTCGGCATTTACCCTGATACCAGAACTCGCTTTGCTCGTTCGGTACAGGGTTTAATTCTGTCATATCACTTATGTTCACTTCTTTCCCTGTCTGCCGACAGGCAGGCATACGCGATGACTTCATTAAAAAAAATCCTTACAACCTCCAAAGAGATCATAAGGATTGCACCCTGATTTGCTTCATCCTTCCGCGAGGATAAACGTCTTTACGAAAAACGTTTTTCGTTTACCGATAATACAGGCAGGTCTTCTGACTCCCCCGCTCTTTCAACAGCCTTCCCATCCTAACATTAAGAACAGTGGCTCATAATTCGGTTAAAAGAGTTCCCTTTCTCTAAAAATAAAAGGGCAGGGTTACAGCGGCGGGACCGCAACGGCATTTCACCGTTTTCCCTTTTAAGCTGCACCTAACGGCAACACCTGTACATCCATTATCTAAATCGAGTTTATTATACCACCAACACAAATGCTGTCAATTACTATAAACAAATATTCAATATTACTTTTCCGTTTTTAAAACCTCCAAAAATTCCTTTACAATTTTCGGATCAAACTGTGTTCCGGAGCTCTTCTTTATTTTTTCCACAGCTATTTTTTTAGAACAGGCGCGCCGGTAACGGCGGTCAGAAGTTAAAGCCTCATAGGCATCGGCAACCGCGATAATCCGCGCCCCAATCGGGGTCTCTTCTTCTTTTAACCCCTCGGGGTAGCCCTTGCCATCCCAGCGTTCATGGTGATGAAGAATCAAGGGAAGAATTTCATGAAAAAAATGAATCGGTCTTAAAATATCGACGCCAATCTGAGAATGATTTTTTATTGCCTCATATTCTTTTTTTGTCAGTTTTGTCTTTTTGAGCAAAATCTTTTCACTAATTCCAACCTTACCCAGATCATGCAAAATTGACGCTTGCCTGATTTTTTCTGCTTCCTCCTTAGTGAGGCCGAGCGCCTCAGCTATTTTGGTCGCATAGTGAACTGTCTTTTCTACATGCGCTCCAGTATAATGATCTTTTATTTCAATTGTTTTGGCAAAGGCAAAGATAGCTTCGGCCAGGCTTTCATTGGTTCGCTTGGTGAGCTTGCCTAATTTTCCTCTAAGCAGCTTAACATCTGCCGCCCGGTCATGTTTTCTTCTAAGCAACGGTTTCTTTCTCTTTAAATCACGGGAGGAATAAACCCGATCCCCGCCGATTTCTTTAGCCTTACTTAAAATATATTCCGTAATTTTAATAAAATCTATACCCCTGACTATTTTATCTTCCGGGAAAGCGGCCACGGCGACACTTAATTTGAGTTTAACTTTATGTTGCTTATCTCCAAAATTATATAATTTTATAACTTCCAAAAGTCTTTGTGCTAAAATCAGGGCAATCTCCTGACCCGCCCCGGGTGTAATTATAATAAATTCCTCTCCGCCAAAGCGGATTACAGTATCGTATTTACGGACCATCCGCTTAAGTTGTACGGATAGCTGCTTCAAAACCAAATCACCAAAATGATGCCCATAGACATCATTTATAGATTTAAAATAATCAATATCCAGCATGATCACCGAAAGCGGATGATCATGTCTTTTCGCGCGGACAAATTCTGACGTAATAACGTCTTCAAAATAGCGATGGTTGTAAAGCCCGGTATGGGGATCTCTCAGGGCGAGCTGTTTTAATTTCCCGTTTGCTTTCAAAAGTTCTTTGTTTAAATTTTGGATATCTTCATCCATGCGTCTGCGTTCGAGCACACTTGCAAACATTTCGCCACTGATGCGCAACAAAGTAATTTCATCTTCCAGCCATTGCTTTTCTCTGCGCACGGAATCAAAACCGAGAAATCCGATAATCTTCCCCGCGCAGCTCATCGGCACCATAATAAGTGATTTAATCTTTTCGGCCTGCAATTCTTTTTTCAGGAGCTCTGCGCGAAGCGGAAGGTCGTCAACGCGGGGGATATAAACTGTTTCGAATCTCTTTATTTTTTGCATCACCCAAAGGTAATCATCCACCGTTAGTCCTTGAAGCCGGGTAAGTTGCGGCGCTATGCCCGGAGCACACCATTCATAAGCATTATGCATTTTTTTACCTTTGTCATATAGCAAAAAGATATAATTGCGATCAACTTTTGCAAATTCTCCGATCGCGATCAAGGCGCTATTTATTCCTTTTTCAATTTCATCTGTTTTCAAATCTATAAATTTTGCCAATAAATTGGTGATCAGCCTTCGGAATTCAATTCTGTCTTCTATTTCTTCTTCCAGCCGCAGGCGTTTACTTATATCTCTTGTCACGCCGATAAATAGCCGGGGCTCGCCGGCTGCGCTGTTAATTAACGAAGCGCTTATATCGGCATAAAAAACGGTCCTGTCTTTTTTAAGCAGGCGGTATTCTACCGCACGCACGCTGCCCTCGGTTAAAGTTTTCTTCAGGTTTTCCTGCGCCCGCTTTCTATCTTCCGGAACAATTAACTCAAAGGCATTCTTCCCGATCATTTCCTGCATATCGTCAAAACCATGCAATTTCACCGTTTCCTGATTAACCATAATAATTTTGCCCTGCAAATCGGTAAGGGTAATTGCGTCCGGAGAAATTTCGACAAGCGTTTGATAAAGCTCCATGCTCTCATGCAGCGCTTGCTGTGTCCGCTGGTGGCCAACTTTCACCTTTTCCAGTCCGACCACTCTTTCTTGTAAGGAGTGCAACTCGCTACGTAACTGTTTTTTGGTTATTTCCTTTTCTTTCATGGCATCTCAATTATCTTCTAACTTTCTAATTGTTCTTCACAACCGGTTATTAAAACCTGAGAAAATTATATCTTTTTTAGACATTCTTTTCAAGGGAACAAAATAATAAGCTTAAAAGGTAAGAATTTCACGTTGCATTTTAGGTCGGGTTCTCAGCGAGGATAGAAATTGTTTGTGCGCCAAGCAAAAACTTGATAATTTTTTTATCTATATCTATTTTTCGGGGTGGGGATATTATCTCTTTTGCCTGCTTCGCTAAATTACCTTTTTCAATCATAAAATCCGCCGGGGACATCGCTCTTATCTTATCCATCAATGATAAAATATCATCTTCCGCCTGCTTAAATTCCGCCTCTTTAAAATGTAAAAATTTCAACCTCAGGCGTTCGCTCTGCCGGTAAGCGATATCGGATCTTCTTGCCCTATAAATATCTTCCGGCATTTGATGGATCCGCTCTAAAAACTTCACCTTGGCAGCGCCGGAATCATCCTGTCCGATTCGGGCTGACCATTTGGGCGGGACAAGACACGGTTTAAAGTGTTCAATTGTATAAAGCTGATTTTCATTAAGCATTGCCTTTACCGCTTGCGCTTTGCTTTTAACAGCGTCCATATAATCCTTTCTTAACCTCTTAATTCTCAACTTATTTTCGTGGATGCCCTTCGCTATATAGGGAGACACTTGCGCCTTGTTTTCTCGAACTTCCCCTTTTAAATCCCGAAGTAGTTCCGCCTGGTATTTTAAATCCTTCTGCTGTTCGGTGTCTAAATCATCTTTTTTTTTAATCTCTTTGGCACAGGAAACAATAAATTCCTTCTGATTTTTATCCAGGTACAGGCCATTGACCAGATTATAAATCATAATTTCAGCCTGTAATTCTTTAATTTCTTCACTCGCAGCGGCTTTTACATCTAAAATCGGCAGGCTCATCAAAAACACCAGTAGTAAGATAAGGGTTTTATGCGCCATTTTCTGCTCCTTTATTAATATTTAATGTGCCTGATTTAGACTTATTCAACTCCCTCAAAAATATCCTTTTTCTGTTGGATTAGACTAAGCCGGCCAGAAAAAGGTTTACCATAAATTTTCAAAGCCTGATCACTAAAAACTTTTCTCTTTATTCTTTTTTATGCTATTATATTTACAAGAGGTAATTATGGCTTTATCCCGGCACAAAGTAAGCGCGAAAAAAGAAAAACTACTCTCCGCTAAAATGAAACAACTGGGCATTAAAGAATCAGACCTTCGGGAACGATTTGTTCGCGCTAGTGGTCCCGGAGGCCAGAAAGTAAACAAGGCTTCCACCTGTGTGTATTTGAAACATCTCCCCTCCGGCGTCGATGTCAAATGCCAAAAAGAGCGTTCCCAGGCCCTTAACCGCTTTTTAGCCCGCAAAATTCTCACCGCCAAAATAGAACGATTAATTTTAGGCAAGAAAAGCGAGGAACAACAGCGCATTGCTAAAATAAAAAGACAAAAACGCAAACGGTCAAAAAGGGCCAAAGAAAAAATTCTCCAGCTTAAAAAAAAGCACTCGCAAAAGAAAAAGTCCCGCTCTTTTAAGCCCAGCCTTGATGAATACTAAGCTCGCCGATACGCTGCACATTGCAAACCGCAGGCTGCACGCTTCAAAACCACACCGCAAAATTCAAAAAGTAAAAGAATAAAAAAATTGCGGATCAGTAGCGGTTAGCAAAATACTCATCAAATGCGTGTGCATGTATTTTTACGGTCTTAAAATGTTTTTTCGCGGCTTCTCGAATATCAATTTTTAGTTTATTTATCGTTTCAGCATAGAAATCTTTATCCTGCATAAGTCTCTGGTAGCGCCGCTTAAGCTCCGGATATTCCGTTCGCATATATTTGATTATTTTTTGTATCCCGGCCATTTTAAAATTCATAATTTCAAATTCTGCTCGGGCCAATCCGTCGATCCGTTGCATTATCTGCTTCCCGCTAAAAAGCCAGGGCATGATTGGACAAAAATAGGCGATTGTATTGATCTTATTGCGACAAAGTTGTTCTATTGCCTTCATGCTCTCTGCCGGGTCAAGGCCATGCGGCTCGAATTTCTGTCTCATGCCGTGGGGCAGCGTATCGACTGTAAAATAAACCGCCGCGCACAATCCTTTCTTAAGTACCGGCAAGTAATCATTGATCGCTGGCGAGCGGGTCATAATAACATATTGTATCTTTTTTTTATTCAGCATTTTCAAGATTGCTTCGGTAATCCGGTACTTCCTTTCTATCGGCTGAAAGCATTCTGTGGTTGAGCCCAGCAATACCCGCTCTGGCCGGATGCGACTTAATTCCGCTTCTAAAACCGGCACCGCATTTACCTTTACTTTGAGATAGCTGCCCCATGGCCGGTTTGACTTTACTCCCGTCTTATTAAACTGGGCATAACAAAAAAGGCACCCCATCTCGCACCCTGGTAAGGATTGATTACGTAAGCGGCGAGATTGATCCCGGTCGGACGAAGTATTGTCGTTACTTTCTGTTCGATGATTTGCATAGCGTATAGTAAAAATAATCTCCCATTCTTTTTTATAATGTGCCATTATCGATAACTTGCCTAAAAAAGTCAAGGGAACTATTTTTTTGACAACTTTATATTAATGTGGGATAATTTTATTATTGCATATATTGATTGTTAGATAAAAAATTTAAAATTTTCTAACAATTCGCTTCAGGCCCCTCGAAGATTTACTTAGGGGTAAATATTCGAGCTGGTGTCCCCTATGGGGCAATCGGAACCCGCGTCCTTTCGGGCACGGCCTCCTCTGCCTGAGCTCAAATGTTATACAAATAAATTATTAAATAGAAAATTAGAGATTATTACATGAGAATAGAAAGAAAATATTTCAATCTTATATTTAGTACAATTATTGCGTTGTTCATGTCTTTCTTTATGTCCTTCTTTATGACAGTCATTAATGTAGGGTTAAATAAAATACTTTTTGTTGCATGGCTAAAATCATTTATTATTGGTTTTCCAATTTCTTTAGCTGTTTCTATAATATTTATTCCTAAAATAAGACTTAAATTAGAAAAATATATGAACAAAACATAAAAAAGTATAACCAATCACTCCACCTGACCTTCACCCGCGCTTCGCGCGGCTTCAGGCAGGTGAGTTCAAATGTTAGGAATTTATGCGGTTTTTTCGACTAGGTTATTCAAAAACGCATTTGTCATTTTGAACTTATTCTCTCTTAAGCGCAAGATGAATTCATTTGTCCTCGCAAGCTGACCGTCATTTGCGCGATAATCATATTTTTTATTCATCTGCGTCCCGGCATAGAATACAAATGGGTTTACTTGCTCAATTTTCGGAATCCACTTTTTGTTATTGATAAGAAAACGCAAGCTTTCTTCCCGATCTGCTCTGGTTTCTCCCGGATACCCGACAATCATGCTCACGCCAAAAAAAAGGCCGGCGGTTCTTAATTTCTGAAAAAATTTTAATGCATCTCCGGCGGTGAAGCCTTTATTCATTCTTTTGAGTGTGCGCGAGCTCCCGGATTCAAGGCCGATAAAAAGGTTGTAGCAGCCGCTCTGTTTTATTTTATCTAAAAGCTCATCCGGCATATCCGGCCTTATCCCCAGCTGTGCTTCCCACGGGATGCAGCCGAAATTCTCGATTATCGAGGTGCACAAATTTTCTAAAGTTTTCAAATCCGTATTTATCATCGAATCATGAAAAACAAAATACGCTATCCCATTTTCGTTGCGATGAAAACGTATTTCATCAATAATGTTTTTTACGCTCCTTGCCCTGAATTTCTTATACAATAGTCTTTCCGCGCAAAAACGGCATCTTTTCCGGCAGCCTCTTGATAAAAGCAAAGAGATTGTTTTAGCTCTCGGATACGAATTAATATTCAGCTTTTTATGCCCGGGGATAAAACTATATCCGTCTAAGCGGTCAAGCTCTCTAAAGCAGACAAGATCATCTTGAATTTCATTGTTTACAAATTCAAGCAACGGTTTTTCTCCGGCGCCAACAACAATCAAATCGGCAACATCCTTTAGGTTTTGCGGGAACTTACTGTTTGTTTTAAAATGAATCCGGGTAATTTCCGGACCGCCTAAAACCAGCTTCATCTGTTTTCTTTTTTTCTTCAACATCCCGGCGAGCTTAAGCGTAGTTTTTATATTACTCCGGTAACAGGAAAATCCAACTCGTTCATACCCACAAAGCCGTTCAATATTAGAAGAAAACTCTTTTTCAAATTTATCTTTCAATATTTCAAACATGTTATCCTCAAGAACTTTATTACAGCTTATATTCCATGATTTTTTAAGAGCATCGTCGGTGAGATTAAAAAATAAGTTATTTAAATCGTAGATATCAACATCCTGCCCCTGGCTTAACAGAAAACTGCTCAAAGAGATAAGGCTTAAGGGTGGAAGATTAGGCCAAAAGGGAGGGGCAAGAACAAGTGCCATGTTTTTCATTGTCGTTCATTTCTATGTCGGATATTCGGATGCTGGATGCTTGATACTAGGATAAAACAATGACGCGCATCCAGTATCTAGTATTTTTGTTTAAATATTTTTCGCCCGCCTGAGAATATCAGTCGCGGCTTCCCAGGCCAAAACCGGATCCGCGCATGACTCTGAGGTCCCGATTTGCCCCTCATATGCCCAGGCGTAAAGTGCATCAGGCTTCTCGCGCAAAAGAATTTCTCCCTGAGCTTTGATTCGGCTTTCCCGTCCTTTTTGCACGCCCCAAGCCTGAAGCCATTGATGATGTTTTTTATTATTATCTTTACACAGGTGTGCCATCTCTTGAACCAGCGGTACCATTTCTTCTACATTTATATCATCATTTGCCCAATAAATATCCGTGCCCAGATTATCAAGATTTTTAATCAGGACGGTATCTTCCCACAAAAATTTATCCTCCGGCATAATACAGCAAAAGCTTTCCAGTGCCGGATGAGTTTTTTTAAGGTACGCGGTGATTGCTTGGATATAATGTATTACGCTTTTCTTTCTAAACTCCTGAATTGTTTGCGGCTGGGCATCTACTAATTTGCCGGAAAGCATGCTTTTAAAAAGCTCCTGACAAGAGGCACAATAACAATCAATCGTGGTTGGTTCATCTATAAAATAACCGGCAAAGCCGTATTCCGCAATGCGGTCAATCATTTTCGTTATATAATCCACACAAACCGGGTTATTATAACAACCGGCCGGATGATAAGCGCCGTCTTTTTGCACCTGATGCGCCTCGGGCACATCAAGTAAAAACTGGCTTGACTGCCCCCCGCCAAAAAGATTAAGCGCGCCCCAGAAAATTGCTATTGGTCTGAGATTAAAAATTTTGGCGATCTTGGCAAAAAATTCAAGTTTGCCCGGCTTATATATAAAATCAATTTCCTGGGCGGCCAGAAATACATCATCGCAGCCGATCTGTTTTATCGCGGACAAGTCGACCTTTAAATGCTTGGGGCTATGATGCCCTATGTAGGCAACACCGGTACGCATAATGCCTTTCTTACGTTTTACGTTTTACTTTTTACTTTTACTTAGTATTCCGGCCATCTTTTTGTGTATCAATCCATTACTCGCTAATATATTTGGCTTGTAATGGCTGAATTTACTTTCGTTAAACTGGCTCACTTTCCCCTGGGCCTCATTTACAATTAAACTTGCTGCCGCGGTATCCCAGGGCGATAGATCCATCTCCCAAAAACCATCAAACCGGCCGCAGGCAACATAGCAAAGGTCTAAAGACGCCGCGCCGGCACGGCGCAGCGCCAGGCAAACCCGCAAAAATTTTATAAAATTATCTATATTATTATTTCTTCTTTTTTCCTTAAAGCCATAAGCGAACCCGGTCGCCAAAAATGCCTTTGCGATATTTTTTTCTTTCGAGACCAAAATTCTTTTTTTGTTTAAATAAGCTCCTTTGCCCTTCTCGGCCGTAAAAAGCTCTTCATGCATCGGGTCATAAACCACCCCTAAAACAATTTCTCTGTCTTTTTCCAGGGCAATCGAAACGGCAAAAAACGGGAACCGATGGGCAAAATTCGTTGTTCCGTCTAGGGGATCGATTATCCATTTATTTTGGCCTTTCTTCTCCTCCGGTCTTTCTTCGGCAAGAATGCTGTCGTCAGGAAAGGTTCTTTTTAACCTTTTAATAATTAATTCTTCCGCCTTTTCATCGATATCCGTGACGATGTTTATTTTCCCTTTATAACGCAGGCGTTTATGTTTTCCCAGATTGTGCTTAATCATCTTGCCGGCAGCGAAAGCGACTTCGATTGCAACTTTTATTTCACTTTTCACGATAATCCTCTCAAACCCTTAACTCCATCCCGTCAAAAGCCGCAAAACTGTTTGGAAAAATTTTTTTTGCCTGGGCCTGAGCAACTCTTCTTTCCCTTTTCCTTTGATAATTATGCGCATCGAAATGCGTAAGCACAAGCTGTTTAACGCCGGCCTTTTTTGCCAGCAAAGCAGCATCAACCGGATTAAGATGGGGCCAACCTTCGTCTTTCTGTCCTTTTTTAAGCGCACATTCGCTAACGAGTAAATTCGCCTGGCCGGCTAAACGCAAGGCATTTTCACATATTCCGGTATCTGTACAATACGCAATAATTTTGCGATCAACCTCAAAACGATAGCCGACGCACTTACTTACATGGATAAGTTCAAGTGAGCTGATCTTAACTCCCGGCAAACAAAAATTTTTAGACACCGTTTGGATGTGCACTTTAAATGGCAACTTTTCCGGGGAAAGCGTAAACGGTTGTACAAAAAATTTTCTTAAAACCCGACTCATTCCTTGGGGGACATAAATCGTTACCCCTTTTGGGAACCTGAACTTAACTAAGACGTGCAACCCAACAATGTGATCGAGATGCAAGTGGCTTAAAAAAATATATGTTGGTTTACGCACATCAAGATAGCGGTCTATTTTATGTATCCCATATCCGGCATCAAGAACTATATTACAAACACTAGTCTTAACAAGCGTACAAATCGTGTTTCCCGTATCGGTATCAAACCATCCGTTTGTACCTAAAAATATTACTTTCAATCTGTTATCTCTCTACTCTCTGCCTGCCGGCAGGCAGGTCTCCTTGCTGCTTAGGAAACATCATCGGGAGCATCATAACGGATTAAGGCAAGAATAGCGGCATGCGGGACAATTACATATTTTATCTCTTCAAACTCTATTTCTACCGCAGAACTGCGCAAGAATATCGCCCGGTCATTTACCTTGGCCTGAAGCGGAAAGTACTGGGTTGCCGTATCCGTGAATTCTTTCCATACTTCTTGCTGAACATCCTGCGGTGCGGGCACGGGGACGCCCGGACCGACCTTAACAATCCTTCCACTATTTACCTTTTCTTTCTCATAAGTACCTTGCGGAAGATATAACCCGGAGCTGGTCATTTCTTTTTGATTATCCGGCTTGATCAGCACTCGATCCCCAATAATAATAAGTTCACCTGTCATCGCGACCTTATATTATCACAAAAATTCACAAGAATAAAGTCTCTTTAAAAACAAACGACAAAGCACAAACCCGGCATTCATTTTCCCACAACCAACCGCCTTTTAAAAACATAAATATTCAACGCCGGTTCTTGCATCGAGATGAATTTTGGGTACAGTTTGATCCGTCCTATTTCAATAAATTTAGTGCGCAAATTCGCCATTTTTTCTATGTCATTTTCTGAAACAACAAATTCCTTCTCGTTTTCATACGGTAAAAATTCATGCCCCCTGGTTATCGTAAGTTTCTTTGATTTATGAGCAGGGTATAGTCTTATAAGCTCTTTCTTGAAATCTTCAGCTGTCGGCCAATCTTTCTCTCCATATGTCAGATTAACAATAAAATCGTATTTATCTATATCTCGAAAAAATTTTGGTTGGGACACAAAAAAACTATTTATCCGGGCCTTATTTTTACTGCAAAGAACGAGAAAGAATTCAAGGTGCTCTAAATAATTCTTTGTCACGCTATCCGCCATCAGGGCAACCGGTTGAGCTTGATCGCCAAGCATCCGAAATTTATAATACGCACGCCGAAAGCCCCACTCGAAACATGACGCCGAAATAAAAGCCTGCTGCGCGTACTGAAAAAGCATCGTCCCGACCAATAAAAAACCAATTAAACACGCTATTATTTTTAATCTTATTTTAAACAGCACAATACTGCTAATAACTGCAAGGGCGGGGAGAAGCGGCATAACGTATTCTGGTTCTGGACAGTATTTAGGGACAAAAGAAGCAATAATAATCGGTAACAATACCCATAATCCAACTATTTTTTTATGCGACACCTTGGCTTTAAAAAAAAGCACAAATAAGGGAAAAATGAGAACGGAAAGACCAACCCCGATCTCTTGCGTTATAAGCCTGCGAACATAAAAAATAATTCTGGTGATCACGCTTGTATCTTTTGTGCCGAAATCCCAGTTCATGCCCCTAATCAGCAGATACTTTAATACTTCGGGATTAAAATAATATATCCCGGAAATCAGAATACCAATCGCTATGCTCAGCAGCAAATTGTTGCGTTGCTCCGGCCAAAGGGTATCTGTTTTCTTTTTATATATCAAGCTATAGCCGATAAAAATCAGCGGGCCGATTAGAAAAATAGAGAATGTGTATTTTATCAACATCCCCAGACCTAAGGATAGGCCGAAGAAAATAGAATAGCGCCGGCTTTGAAAAAAATCCGTCTTAAGCAATAAATATATGCTCAAGACGACCATTGCACAAACAGCTAATTCCAGATTAAAAAACCTTGAACTGGCCTGGATAAACGGAAAAAATGAGCAGATAAATGCCGCCATTAATCCGGTGCCCTTGTGTAGAAACTCTGCCAGCTTACAGGTAAAAACAAGTAAGATTATTAAAAAGAAGGTTGAGGTTAAGAAGAAAAACTCCGGAGAAATATTAACCGATAAAAATCTTATTAATAAAGCAACATAATAATAAAGCGGTGGCCAACTGTAAGAAATGAAAATCAGGTTATATAATTTGGATCGCTCCTGGTCATAGGCGTGAAACTCCTCTCCATGTTGCAACTTATTGACCAGCCGGGAAAAATTAACTGCATGCCCATGCCAATCTTTTCCTTGCACCGGAGCTCTAAACGTATCTCGATATAACCAATTGACGTTATTTACAACATGAAAGGTAATCAGACAAAGCAGCAGGAGAATTTGTATCGCCCTTCGGCCTGATCTTGAGGAAAAAAGTAGAACTGCATTTTTATCAGGAAGCATCTTAGAATTTTCAGATTCTATATCTAGGACATTTTATTCACATACAATGTCTGTGTCGGAAAAGCAAATTCGATGTTTCGTTTTTCAAATTCCTGTTTTATCGCCAGGTTGATTTCCTGCTGGGTATCCATATATTTATTATAATCCGGGCTCAGAACATAATAGACCACTTCAATAACCAAATTAAAATCTCCATAGGCAAAGAAGTGCGCACGGTCAAAAGCAGTATCCTTGACATTTTCGATAATCTTTTTGATTATCACCGGGATCTCTTTTAGCTTTTCATAAGGGGTGTTATAGGTAACGCCAAGCTTAAACACAACCCGGCGTTTTTCCATTCTTTTGTAATTGCGCACCCGCGAATTTGTAAGGTCAGTATTGGAAAAAATCAACTGCTCCCCGCCTAAACTGCGGATGCGTGTCGTCTTAATCCCGACATGCTCGATCATCCCCAGATAATCATTAATAATTATAAAATCACCGACTTCAAATGGCCGGTCAAATAATATGGAAAAATAGCTGAACAGGTCTCCTAATACTGCCTGGGCGGCCAGGGCAACGGCGATACCGCCGATACCTAATCCGGCAATCACCGCGGAAATCTTAAATCCTAAATTATCTAACAGGAAAACAATCCCAATCCCCCAGACAACTACTTTTAATACGCTTACGATACCCTTGACACTGCGTTTCCGAGATTCACTTTCATCCCTTTTCAACCAGACAGAAAAGAGCACATAATTTATCAGCTCGATTAAAAAACGGACAGTTATAATCGTTAAAACAGCCACCCCTAAAACATTAAGAATTTTCTCTAAGACCGGCAATAAGGTTAAATGCTGCACACTAATATAAAAAGCGCCAAAATACAACAAAGGAAGCAAATTTTTCTGAAACACCTGGACGACAAAATCGTCTATGGTCGTAGCGGTTTTTTTGGCCCAGGATTTAAGGCGGATTAGAATTATACTTTTAAATATGTGCGCAATTAAAACCCCGGCGATAAAAATACCCATGCAAACCAGATAGTCTGCAAGACGATTTTGAAAAAAAACTTTTTCCAAAATATTTGTATACATAACATCCCTCCTCAGATTAAGTGTTCAGGTTAAAAAATATCCCCTTCAGATAAATGCTCTGCTTTAAAAAAATTTATTTACACCAATCTTAAACAAAGTAATTTTATCAAACGCTATCCCTAAAAACAAGTAATTGTTAAAATTCTCCCCGGATGATCATCACTTCCCCTCCTTGATGCGATAGGCAAGGATTTCCGGCAGTCCTGCTTTTAATATCTTTTGGCTGGCCGCCTGTACGTCATAATCTACGCGGCGCATTTCTACCCGCCGGGTATCGGTATCATAAATAGCAAAACAGGCACGCGGGTCATCATCGCGGGGTTGCCCAACACTGCCAATATTTATGATATAACGGCAATCTTCCGCAATGTCAATGTCTTTAGCGAAAAAGCGCCGGCATTCTTTGTCCTTTTCTTCAAACATAGCTGGGGCATGAGAATGGCCGATAAAAAGCAACTTTGTTTTCAATATCCGAAAGCTGCGACTGGCATCTAAAATATCCATGACATACTTCCACTTCTCCGGCTCGTTAAGGCTTGCATGCACAACTGTAAAGTCAGAATATGCTTTAATTAAAGCAAGATGGGTCAAAAATATTTTTTGTAAAGGACTCAATTGCGCTGCCGTCCAGAGCACTGCCTTGCCTGCATAACGATTAAAATACGATATATCGGTTTTTTCCACGGCGCCATAATCGTGATTGCCGGCAACAATATCGGCTTCCAGCTTGCGTATCAGGCGAATACATTCTCCGGGGTCAGCGCCGTAGCCGACAATATCCCCAATACAGATATACTTGTCAATCGCCTCGCCTTTTAAGGCCTGGATAACCGCTTTAAAAGATTCAAGGTTACTGTGAATATCAGAAAAAAGTGCGTAGCGCATTTTAAATTTGGATTAAAAAATAGTATTTAATTTTCTTTTATATAAATTTGTAATAAAAACTTTTCTAGCGAAATATTCGGCTGTAGATTTTCTCTATCGCTTGCTGGCGGGTATCAGGATCAGGATGAGTCGCTGCTTTTTCCTTATGCATGCGTGCGGCCCCCCCAGTGGACGATGCCGGCGGAGGACCTCTGCGCCTACGCATCCAATCAAATCCTTCGCGAATACCACTGGGCTTTGCGCCAGCGGCAATGGCCATATAAGCGCCAGCCCGATCGGCTTCAAATTCCTGGGCCTTGTTAAAACCAGTCTGTATGGTGTTGCGTGCCATTTCGCGAACGGTTCTATATTGAGCATCGCTAAGCTTACTTTTATAAATAAAGCTATCGTCAAAAGTCTCATCAAACTTGATGTTTTCCTTTATGGCCAGGGCAAAGTGGTGGCGATGTACATGTGCTGTTTCGTGGGCCATAATAAACAGGAGCTCGTCATCAGAGGGGCGAATTTGACCTGTTTTGTCATTGTAATTTAGATACCCGACATCGATATAAATAGTATCCGCCGTGGCAAAGCAGTTATTCATTTGATCTTGGAACGGGTCTATCGGATCGCCAATAATTTTAACTGATTTTGGTTCGCCGGGATAAGGTGAAGCGGTTCTTAGACGATCAAGAAGCTTGTCCAATCGTTCCTGAAGTACGGGATCATTAAGCGGGCGGTATTCTTTCCAGATATAAGCTTCGACTTCACCGGATTCCGCCTTCCCGATAATGTTAAGGTACTCGTGTTCAATCCTCTGGCCAATCGTGGGCTTTATTGCTTTACGTTCCTTTTCCAGGATATCGGAAAAAGAAACCGGCGGTGGGACAGCGATTTCTGAGAGTGTCCGGCGCCGGATAGTGTTCGTCCAGAATACATCGCTTCCGGCTTCTCCCATCCTGGCACGGGCACGGATCCGTTCCGCATCGAGTTCTTTGAGCTGTTTGAAAATTTTGGCCATCGCCGCGTGCAGCTGATCAAGGTTATCAGCGTTAGCTGATTTGGCTTTCTCCAGAGCTTCCAATGCCCTTTCGTAGTTGACCGAAGCTTTACGAAAACGCGCATCAGCTACTGTATAACGGTTAGAGGTCGCCATATGGGAATCAGTTTTTCGGCGATAATCATTATTAGCTTTCTGGAAGCGTTTAAGCCCTTCTTCACTTACCACCGGCACTGCGTCTTGAGGAATCACGACCGAAGTTGGCTTTCCTTCAATAGCCAAAAAAGCTTCGCCCATTAACACTTGAGCATCTTCGGTACTGGATTGGGCCGCTACCTGAGCCAGATAAGCACCACGCCTTAAGTCTCGCAAATCTACAACATTTGGATCATTTACCGGAGTTGTTTTCCCTCCGCCGCCAAGACCAAAAAAAGCTGTACCTTGGGGCCGCAGCCCATCATCTGAGCCGTCCATCCCCATAAGCTCTAAATCATCTTGTTTCTTCATCCCCATAAGCTGTAACGGCTTTTGCTCAATCCGCATGAAATCAAGCGTACCGCCATCTTTGAGCAACATCATTTCTGAAAGCATACGCTGTTGTATCTGAGCTAAGCGTCTTTTTCTTTCTGCTTCGCGTCTGCGCCTTTCTGCTTCTAAGCGCTGTCTTTCTATTTCTTGCTGCCGACGCAATTCTTCCTGGCGGGCCCGTTCCCGAGCCTCTGCCTGCGGATCACCAAACAACTCCTGTCCTAACATACTAAAAAATCCTTCAAACAGCGGCATCATCATATCAAATGTCGGGTCCCCGGAATACCCGCTACTACCGCCGCCGCTGGAAGACCCACAAACACTCATATGCCTTTGGGCAAAATTATTCATATGAGCAGTATCTCGGGAATCAAACGCAAAGCTTTGCCCACAGCTAGAACAGTACCAGGAAAGTGCATAAGCGGACGCGAGAAAAAAGCAAAAGACAAGCCCGAAGACGATCAATACCACAAAAAGTTTTTTCATGATTTAATCCTCAAAATAATTCAAGATTACCGCTTAAATTTTATTCTATTGCTCCATTGCTGCTTCCCAGGCATAAATTTTGTCCTGAGCGGTTCTTGCATTGCCGGCATCCGGAGCTAGTTCCAGGTAACGCTTCATCCAAAAAACAGCTTTAGAAAAATATTCCTTTCCCGATGAGGTTTTTTCGACCAGGCTCTTTTCACCTAGCTTTCCAAAAACCAGGGCCTGATTAAAAGAAGCTTCCGGAGCCCAGGGGCACATCTGATAAAGTTTCTGGTAAGCGGTTATTGCCCGCTCATCTCGTCCGGCAATCATGTGCGCTTGCGCTTTGACCTGATAGCGTCTGGCTTCTTCCGGGAGTTCAGGCTTGGGATTGCATTTTTTAAAAGTCCGGAGCAGAAAATCAATGAGAATTTCTTCCCGTTCTTTCTCTTCCTGGTTTAACCCGGGTATTGTTAAGGCATAAGCTTTTGAATAAGCTTTAAAAGCGGAAACCATATTTCCTTTTCCTTCCGCTTCTAATCCAGATTTTTCTGCCTTGTTGCGCACAGAAACCCTTCCCGGCTCAAACAGCAGGTTGCCCAAAGATTTCCGGTAGAGTACATATCTTGAGTCACGTTCAAACCATTGCTCAAAGATCTCATCAAGCAACCTGCTATTACCGGATTTAGCCAAGACCTTAATAAGCTTCCAGCCCAGCGTTGCAAAGGGCTCACCAGCCTCTACAAGTTGTGTAAAAATAGTGTTGTCCGCTTCCAAGGCCTTGAAAAACCATTTTTCCGCTTCGCTAGATTCTCCGAACATGCTTGCCTCTTTAACCGCAGCCAGAGCAGCTAACGTCTTACTCTGTACTGTGCCAAAAAAAACTTTTCCTTTATTCGGAACGTTCAAACCCCCAAGACGGGGGATGGAATAGTAGCCGTCTGAAATTTGTATTCTTAGATGGGGGGCAAGTTTACTGGTTTTAAGGAAATCTGTGTAGGCCTCTTCGTAGCGCTCGGTATCAAAATAAAGCAGGCCGCGAAATATCCGCGCCGAACCATCTGTCGGAGATTGCTTTATTACCTGATTATAAGCCCTTAATGCTTCCCGATAACGGCCTTGTTTATGCATTACCCTTGCTCCGCCATACATACTAAGAGAAGCCCCGCATCCGGTTAGCATTATAATCATAACCAAAACCAAAAAAGACACCGCTGTACGCTTGCCAAACATCTTTTACCTCCGGTTTAGATGTTTAAATTTGCTACTTATTGTTTTACAATATAAACTTACCGCTAAAGTAACCGCGGATTGCTATATTATTATACCTATATTCAAAGCAAAGATAAAGGGTTTAGATGTTTATTAGGCAGGGATTAGGCCATAACTATAACAAAACAAACATTCGGTTGTTTGGTTACATTGATTATGAATTCTTTAAAACCGACAATGCAGGCTTGTAGCAGATGTGACCCATGCTGAAAGCATTTCATTTTTGATCTTCCAGCCTGGCGGCATCAAGGATCGCTCCCGTAGCGCAACCCATCTCTAAAGCCTTGCTTCCGGGACGAACATTTTTTCGAATAAACAATTTAATGCTTTTGTAGTAGTAAGCGTTTTTTGTTTCCAGCGGTCGTCGTCTTTTGCGATTAGCCTGAAGTGTTGTTTAATATTGTGGTTGTCGAAGCTTACTTTAGACTTATCTTTTTTTAATTTTTTCCGCATCTTTTTTCACTCGGTAAATTTGATAAGGGCCATTTTCATAAACCATTTCAAAAATAAACCGGTTAATTCTATCGGTTGTTTTCCTTTGTTCCAGCCGAAGGATGGGGGCGAATTCTCCGCCAGGAGAATACAACAAAAATTTTACGTTGTGTTTTTCCAAAGCATCAAAGAATTTATTTTTATCTATAACCCATCGCCCATTTTGCTCGATTCGCAATACGGTGAAAACAAATTGTTTTGGGTTTACCGCACTTAAGAGCTTAATCGGTTCCTTGTACTTCTCATCACCGCAATGATCGACCAGGACGGGGTCTCCTTCATTTACATTTTCTTTGAGATAATTTGCAATATTTTTAGCAAAACTAGGGGTGAATAAAGGCTCAGACAGTATGTTTTGTCCTATCGGGGGAATAATTGTTACAAGCAGAATAAATACGAGTATATTGGCGAGCCGGATGTTTACTTTTAACGAGCTGGCGATTTTAAAAAAAGCATAGATGCTAAAAGGGATGAGCATCAATCCCAGCGTTATGCTGTAACGCGGTTGAAGATATACTTGTTCGCAGAGCGTTTTTACAATAAATATGAGAAACAGCATCAAGAACGCCGAAGCCAAAAAAACGTTCTTTTTTTCTTTTAGACAATATACGATTCCGGCTAACCCCAAAATTGGTATTCCCACCCCTAATGTGCGCACTAATATTAACGGCCAATACGACATTTTATAAATAAAGTCGATATTAACCCCCTGCGATCTTATCCAATTGAATTGAAGCGGCACAGTCGTATCGCTGGAAGAGAAAAAATCAAAAAAAGTTGAACCATCACCGAACTTATGATTTATAAAGATCCAGCCTAGTGGGAATAAGACTGCTAGGGCGAAAAAGCTGGCCGCTTTTTTGAGATTATCTCGAGCGATAAAAAAAGCAAAAAGAGGAATAAAAGCCATCCCCTCATAACGGCATAAACATGCAAAGCCCAGAGTTAAGGCCGTGAAAATCAGGAGCTTTTGATTTTGCGTTTTACAAGAAGAATAAAACAGCAGGAAGCTTAAAAATAAAAAAAAGTGGAACGTTGTATCCTGGGTGGCAATTACGCTGTATATAATATGCTGGGAGTATAATGCTATTCCGAACAGGGAGAAGACCGCAATTTTGGTATTAAAAATCGATTTAATATAATAATAAAAAGGAAAAACCAGCATACTGCCAAAAAGCAAGCTTACTAATCTGGGCACCAAAAGTGTATCATAAAAAAGCTTGAGACCGATGGCAAGGAACAAGAGGTGCCCCGGGGGATGAACCGCAATGTAGGCATCTTTCAGAACAAAGGGGTTTCTTAAAAAGTGGTCTATAATCAATACCTTCCCGGCTGCCAGAGCGTGAAAATCATCGGTTTTTAATAGGAGTACTAACCGGGATATAAAAATAATGATGCAAAGTAATATCAAGTAGATTTGTTCTTTATGCTTGTTGCAGGTTAGGGTTAGATTATTGCACATTATATTTTCCGCGTGTGTCGTTGCCTGAATGATAAGCCAGGGTGTTTTCATTGTATTTCATGCGATTATCTGTGTCAATAAGATAAGCACGTAGTATTTATACAAATTTTTACTATTTCATCCCAGATCAGACAAGATATCCACTTGGGGTGGGGATAAAAGGTGGCAGGGATTCGAGTGGCTTCACTTGAAGGGAACCAGCGGCAGGGATCCTTTTAATTCGAAACAACAAAAACGTTTTCTATAATCCCTCCATTTTTACAATAAGCCTTAACCCGAAAGGTATCACCAGAGACTGCTTTAATTGAAACTTTTGCTTCTAATCCGGGCGCGTCAGGCTGTTCGACAAAAGATAACCATTTTAGCTCGTCATTATTTTTGTAAACCACGACTTTTTTAATATAATGCAGCTGCCCATTAGGTGTATTATGAAAAATATTAATATCCAAGGCCTCCTTGTTGCTATCATACCCTAGGTCCATACCAGACGGACGATGAGCAAACAAGATATTTACCTGCAGAATTAATATAATCAGGGTAAACATACAAATCTTTATCATTATTCGTTCCTTGTATTAAAATCCTAAATATCAATTTTAATCCTGTCTGGAGTAATATTCAAGAAGATTTAAATATTTATGCCAAGTGCCGGCAGGGATTACGAACCCGTCGTGTCGAATCCAGACCTTAAATAAAAGGTGGCAGGGATTCGGCTACTACACTCCGTCGCTTCGAATCCGCACCTTAAATAAAAGCTTGCAGGGATTCGGCTACTACACTCACAACATCCTGTTGTTCGTTGCGTAGCCTCTCCTTCGCTCTCTAAATTTGCAGTCCTGCAAATTTGCGCTCCTTCTCGTCGCGCCGTTCGCTCCCTTCGAATCCAGCTGTCCTGCCTTACAAAAATAGAAAACCCCCATAAAGGGGGTTCTATTTTTGCATGGCGGAGAGGCAGGGATTCGAACCCTGGGACCGCTTTTGGCAGTCACACGCTCTCCAGGCGTGCCCATTCAACCGCTCTGGCACCTCTCCGTATCAATTTTTTAGACGCCTTGCTTGAGTCTACAGGCGGGGCTGGCACCTCCCCCGCCGAGTTATCTCCTTTGTCTTTAAACAATAGCATAAATGTTTTTTAAAATCAAGATTGGGGGTGTGTTAACCCCAATAAAAATTGTTGACATAGTTTGTGGTTGTGATAAAATTGCAATTCGCACAGAAAAAAAGGAGGAATAAAATGGCCATACGAAAAACAACGGCAAAAAAAAGCAAAGCGGCAAAGAAAGTCGATCCTCAAGACCAGAATGCCCTAAGAGAGCAAATAAAAGAACGCGCTTATTTTATCTGGCTGGAAAAACAAATGCCGGATTTGGATTGCTGGCTTCAGGCGGAAAACGAACTCTTAAGCCGCAAATAATTTTTTTCTGATAGCCTGATCACACACAGCGGTTGCTGTTTTGGGAAATCAGAGCATCTTGTGTGTTTTTTGGATTTCGTTTTATGCGGTCTCTGCGTTACGGCTATGCTTTTTCTTTATTCTTTTCTTCAATAATCTTTTCTGATATTCCAAACGGAACTTCTACGTATTTCTCAAAATGCATTGAATATGTTGCGCGCCCGCTGCTTAAAGAACGCACTGCGGTCGCATAACCAAACATTTCACCCAGTGGAGCCTCCGCAGAAACAATCTGCAGCTTGCCCTTTGCCTCCATCCCCAGTACTTTCCCGCGCCGAGAACAAATATCCCCGACCACATCTCCGACATGTTCTTCCGGAGTCGTAACTTCAAGCGACATGCAGGGCTCAAGAAGTATCGGCGCTGATTTCAAAAACGCTCTTTTAAAACATTCTCTGCCGGCAACCTTAAACGCCATCTCCGAAGAATCTACCTCGTGCGCAGAGCCGTCCACTAAATCCACCCGGACGTCAACTACCGGATACCCGGCATAAATCCCCTTTTGCATAATACTAATTATCCCTTTTTCTACCGCCGGGATGAATTCGCGCGGGATCGCTCCTCCTTTTATTAAATTTTTAAACTCAAACCCTTCTCCCGGTTTTGTTGGCGATATATTAATTTCAACATGAGCATACTGCCCCTTCCCTCCGGTCTGCTTAACGTGCTTGTATTTTTCCGTTGCCGACTTTAAAATTGTTTCGCGATAAGCAACTTTAGGTTTTCCAACCATCGCCGCAACTTTAAATTCTTCCTTTAACCGGTCAATAATAATTTCCAGATGTAGTTCGCCCATCCCCGAGAGAATTGTCTCTTCAGTCTCCTTATCTGTTTCTACGGTAAACGTGGGGTCTTCTTCTGATAATCTCATCAATCCTTTGCCAAGCTTGTCTTGATCCTGACGACTCCCCGGTTTTATGCTCAGGGACATAACCGGTGCCGGAAATTCCATCGCCTCAAGCACGACCGGATTGTCTATATCACAAAGCGTGTCTCCGGTTATAGTATGGTCCAGACCAATCGCTGCTGCAATATCACCGGCGAAAATATCTTCCCTGATCTCGCGCTGGTTAGCATGCATTTGCAAAATCCTGCCCAGCCTCTCCTTTCTCCCTTTTGTCGCATTGTAAACATATGAACCGGCGCTAATTGAGCCAGAATATACCCGAAAGTATATAAGTTTTCCCATGTGTGGGTCGGCCTGTACCTTAAAGGCAAGTGCCGAGAAAGGCTCTGCGTCATTCGGCTTGATTGTGATTAGTTTTTCCGGGTCATCAGGGTCGTGCCCTTCAACCGCAGGCATATCTTCCGGAGAAGGTAAATAATGAGTTACCGCATCCAAAAGTTTTTGGACCCCTTTGTTTTTAAAAGCCGCCCCACAAAGCGCCGGAACAATTTTATTCTCAATGGTCCCCAGCCGGATTGCCTCCATCAACTCACCAACGGTAATCGATTCTTCTGCTTCAAGGTATTTTTCCATCAGTGTATCATTAAGCTCTACCGCTTTCTCAACCATGATATGGTGGTGCTTTTGCGCAATTTTTTTATAATCATCAGAGATATCTTCAATATGAAAATTTTTCCCGAACGACTCATCATCATAGATATAAGCCTTCATCTCCATGAGATCAATGATGCCCCGGAAATTATCTTCGGTGCCAATGGGTATCTGTAAGGGGATAACATTCGCCCCGAGTTCTTCTTCGATGTTTTTTATTACGCCAAAAAAGTCAGCGCCGATGCGATCCATCTTATTGATAAAGGCCAGTTTGGGTACTTTATATTTATTCGCTTGACGCCAGACCGTCTCGGACTGAGGTTCGACCCCGCCGACAGCACAGAAAACAGCAATTGCCCCGTCAAGCACACGAAGACTGCGTTCAACCTCTACCGTAAAATCAACATGGCCGGGAGTATCAATAATATTAATCCGATGCCCTTTCCAGTAGCAGGTGGTGGCGGCTGAAGTAATTGTAATCCCTCTTTCCTGCTCCTGCTTCATCCAGTCCATCTGCGCTTTTCCGTCATGAACCTCTCCCATCTTATGCGAACGCCCACTATAAAATAATATTCTCTCGGTTACTGTTGTTTTGCCGGCATCAATGTGCGCCATGATGCCGATGTTTCTTGCCTTATTCAAACTAATTGTTCGGGCCATTTCTTTTTTCTCCTTTTTCGGTATAAATTTATTAAAAGTAGTAATATACCATAAAATATCTATATGTCAAACAAAACACAAGATTTTATCCGGGTATTTATGTTCTGCAAACAAGACGGGCTGGCTTAACGCGATTGCTGTTTTTCGAAATGAACCATCTTTAATGTTGTTCGCTCATTATCCTGCCAGGGCCAAAACATGGCAATCACAACAATACCATCAAACTCTTTTTTAAACAATGTCTGATGGTCGGAAATTCCGCCATATGCTTTTGTCAAACGCAGATCGACTTCTGTGGGGGGGGCACCTACAGGTTTTATCGCCGGGCCTAAAACATCGGTAAGTATTTTATTCCACTGTTCTGTGTCGCGATTAAAAAAAACCAGCTCGCTATATTCTTCGCTAATGCGCCGCTGCATATAAACATCTAATGCTCTACATTTGTCAAGAATTTCTTTAAGTGTCATAATCTCTGCCTCAGTAAAGATTATACTCCTTTAAAATAATCTTTTAAACTAATTTTTTATTTTATCAACCCGCGATAAATTACGCTTTAATTTTTCCAATAGGCTTTCACATTATATCAACAATAAAGATCATGTCCGGAGATTGGCTGAGATTTCCCGGATTATGATGCCAAAGTTTTATAAAAACAAGGGCCGGAAGACCTGTAACTTCAATTTTAAGCTCGGGCTGATCGGGGCTTGTATTATTACATCCTCCGGGATACCCGCAACTTTCTCCATTATGAATAAACTGTCGAATCGCAACAGGTTTTCCTGTGGGATTTAAAGAAATGATATTTTTTGACTTCTCGGGGACAACATAAAGATCATTAAACCCGAAATCACGGGCATTATAAGCGATTAAATTAAATCTGTTTTTTTTTGGGCGACCGAAATTTTTCTGCTTCTTCCAAAAACTACCAATATCATACGTTACTCTTGCCAGGGCACGATCGCTACTCCAGAACAGAGCGGAAGCTTCTGGATAAATAGGAATTGGGTTTAATTTTTTATTTTTTTCGGTATAAGCTAGCCCCTCATCTAAACCGACAAATACGAAAGGATTAACTAAAAAACGAGATTCTTCCGATAAGCCTTCAAGGCTTTGTTTGCCCGGACCATAATAAGACAGGCCTAAAATTCCCCACCACGGCCGATTATCCTGTATTTGACCAAAAACAGCTTCTGCTGGCTGGTAATCTCCTCTGATCAGCTCTGGGTGCTGCAAGACATAGCTTTTACGAATATTATAAATTTCAGCTTTTGTCTTGAAATCCAGTTCAATCATCGGATTTATGTTTACATTTACCGGATAAGCCGACCCTTCTTTTGCTTCTCCTTTTTTCATTTCTGCTGTCCGTTCTTTTTCCAAAGAAGGTCCCAGTTTAATTACCACCGAGCCGGGCTCTTCTTCTTCTAAAGAATCCCCTCGCTTAATCCGTTTTATCCTTGATTTTTGAATCCCGACCTTACCCCCGTATCCTTCAAGCCATATTGTTTTATTATCCTCTTTAAATATTTCCCCTTTCATCTTGCGGCCATTTTTCAGGTAGACAATATCGGCACGGCATACATTCATAAAAATACCGCCCATAACTATAAGCATAATAATTAGCCGCATATTTTTTTCTTAGCTTTGGGGTTCCGATATAAAGACATAAATAATTTCTGAAACTTCAGTATTTGTTGCCGCGCTCCGGGCTTGCCTACCACCGCCGATATTGCGCAAATAGCTTCGGCGCCAGCTTGAATTACTTCCCGGGCATTAGCCAGATTTATTCCTCCGATCGCGACTATCGGGATAGACACTTTTGCCTTTATTTTTTTTATCAGCCGCGGGCCTACCGGCTCCCCCGCGTCAGATTTCGTTGCGGTCGCAAAGATGGGAGCAACTCCGATATAATCAGCACCCATTTTTTGAGCCGCTTGCGCTTCTTTTAAACTGCGCACGGTTAAGCCGATAACCTTCTTTTTCCCCAGCATTTTTCTGGCCACCGCATAAGGCATATCCCCCGCGCCAAGATGTACGCCATCGGCATCAACCGCGAGAGCAATATCTATTCTGTCGTTGATTAAAAAAAGCGCGCCTTGGGCTGCCCTTTTAAGCAACAGGGCTTCTTGATACATTTGCCCGGTGAGCGCGTTTTTATCGCGATACTGCACAACCTCTACCTTAGCTTTAAGCGCAGCTTTTACATCACTTACGTTCCCTTTAAGAGAAAGCGCACTGTCCGTTATAAAATAATACCCTTTCACCCCTGTATCCTTTGCCGGTTATCCACTGTTTCTGTATCAAGCAAAAACACACGATCAAATAATTTTTCTTTAAATGTCCCCGGGCCTGATGAATCTTGCGCCGCCAACTCAGCGGCGATCTCAAAACAGCAAAGCCCGCTTGCCGCAGCTTCTGCTAAATCCCGGCTAACCGCAGAGAAAGTTCCAATAACCGAAGTTGCCATGCAACCGGTTCCGACTACATGTGTCATCATTTCATCACCGTTATCTACCTGATAAGATTTTTTCTCGTCTGTTACAATATCGGTCTTCCCCGTTAACACGACAACGCAGTTGCGTGCCTTAGCCAGGGTTTTGGTTACTTCCCGCAAATCATCCCCGACGGCGCCGGCATCAACTCCTTTTGTTTTAACATCAAGCCCGGCAATTCTCGCAATTTCGGAAGCATTTCCTTTAATAATATCGATTTTTACACAATCCAATAATTCAAAGCTCTTTTCATCTCGCAATTTAGTCGCCCCAACCCCGCAGACATCTAAGACCACTGGTATTCCTTTACGGTTCGCACTCTTAGCTGCCAGTTTCATTGCTTCCACAAAATCACTTGTCAGTGTCCCGATGTTCAATACCAAAGCCGAAGCAATGTTCGCCATGTCTGCGGCCTCTTCGACGGCATGAGCCATCACCGGGGAGGCCCCGAAAACTTTTACGATATTCGCACAATCATAAATCGTCACCCAGTTAGTCAAATGATGCACCACCGGCTTGTGTTTTCTTACCTCTGCCAAGAGCGTTGACGCTTTCATTTTTGTCTCCTTTCAAACATTTTCTTTGTGCATTGTTTTTTTGTTTTTTTCCTTGCCCCGTTGTGTTAAGCGCAAATCAATACATCCTGCCCCTAAGCTGAGCCGGAGTTATCGCTTTAATTCTTGTATTTTTTTGGCCAAAAGTTGCCCGACAACACGGTGTCCTTCCCGGCTAAGGTGATACCCATCGCTATCCCAGAGAGATTCTCTGTCGAGCGTTTTGTTTTCAACAAAACGGTTGCAATCCCAAAAACTTAAACCCTTCTTGCTAAGACAACTGATCGCCTGGGCATTGTGAATGTGTTCCTTTTTTGTTGGCAAGATAAGAAACTGAACCACAATCTTGTTTTCGCTGGCCAGTTTTTTTATCTTGGCTAACGTGGATTCAAATCGGCAAGAAAACAAAAAAGCCGGCAATGTCCCCAGATCTTCTATTTTATACTTGTTTTTAAGGTAGCACAGGCTAATCGTTCTGTATATCCCGCTGTTCGCTAATAACCAGCGATCATATTTATAAGGAAAAACAGACAAAGGGGGCAAAACTAATTCTAGATATTCGATGTCCGACAAGTTTTTATAAGCACAATCTTTAGGGTCTATTTCTTTTGTTGCGGTAATTTTTTTATGCACATAATCATCGGCGATATATTGCACCAGTGAGTCGCTAAAATCGTTTATGCAGAAAGCAAATACCGCCATGTCCGGATGAATCGCTAGATATTTTTCTTTCAAAGCAATATATTCTTGTCGCGTATTATATCCGTTTACTCCGGCATTCAAAATCTCATATTTTTTCTCTCCCTGATTCAATTCATTTTCCGCGACTTCTGTAAACAGCTGTTCTTGTGCAAGCTTATGGTTGCCAAACGTTACCGAATCTCCGAGGACAACGATCCGATAACGATCCTTTTTCTGCCGCAGTTCGCTGTCCCGCATGCCCCAGGAATTAATTTTAAAATGGCGGTTTTCCGTATTTGGTTTTAACTCGTAAAAAAGCTGTTCGATGTGCGAGACCCTATGTAAGGCACTCTCACTGTTCTGAACATAGACTTCTGTCCGCAAGGCGGGAAGCCGTTCAAAGAAGCGGACAAAAACAACATCACTAATCGCGAAAAGTACGCCGATAAACATAACATAGGCTATATATTTAATGGTTTTCATCAGCAATATTTTTGTATAAAATCATTATATCCCAATGTCGCTCTTAAAAATAGTTACTGGGTTATAACAAACTCTTTAAATCCTCGAACACAGGCCCCGAGCAAATGACATCCGTGCTTAAATGTCCTCATCTTAGATTCCCCTGATTTACGCGTCATATAATGTACTGGAATTTCTGCAATTTTATTGCCTAATTTAGCCGCACCAAATAAAAGGTCAAAATCACCCCATCTATCTAAACCCATTCTAATATGTTTGTAATCCTTTTTATACAATGCTTTTGTCCCGCATAAAGTGTCCGTTAAATGCTGCCCGGTAATAAATGTCATAATTAAGCCAAACATCTTATTCCCCAGCAAGTTCAAAAACCGCATCGCCTGATTTTGCATCGGATAAACCATCCTTGTGCCATTAACGAAATCACAACTTCCTTTATTCAAAAGGTTAAAAAACCGTGGTAATTCTTCTGGCGGAACAGACATGTCTGCATCTAATATCATCAGTATTTCCTGGGTCGCAGCATCAAAGCCTTGTTCTACCGCATACCCTTTGCCCTTATTAGGACTATAATCAATTAGCTTGAGACTAGAATAATCTTTTTGCAGTTTACGCACAATGTTTACGGTTTCATCAGTGCTTCCATCATTAACTACAATGATTTCTGTTTCTTTACCCATTTTAGGAATTCGTCTAATCGTTTCTTCAATGCTTCCGGCCTCATTATAACAAGGAATAACGACCGAACACCCTAAGCCTAAATCATTTTTATTTTTGGGGAGTTGATGCAGCACCATATATTGAACAAATGAAAACTTATTTAATCCCCATATTTTTACGCCTAAGGTATTGGCTAAAAAAGAAAAGATCGGTATGTATTTTGGGAAAAGCAGAATATAGCCCGAATAGCTTATAAAAAAATCCAGAAATTCGATGATTTTTCTTAAATTTCTTTTCTCGACAAAATTATGTGGGCCCTCAGGCATTTTGGCGCCAATTTTTTCGGCCAAGGAAAGAACCGGCTCCCACCAAGGATTTATGGTCGTCAGAATAATTTTTGTCCTGGGGTGACAAAACTTATATACACTTTCAAACACATCAATAATATCGTAGATATGATCTATTATGTCGACCATAATAATGTAATCAAACTTTTCCTGGTGCTGGAATTTTTCTATCGCTGAACAGAAAAACGTATATTGGGGAAATTTTTCTTTGGCAAGTTTAATCATTTCCGTACTAATATCAATCCCGACTCCCAAAGAAGGGTTAGCCGAAGCCAGGATCTCCCCCGTGGCACAACCAATCTCCAAAACTTTGCTGCCGGGACGCACAACCCTATTAACCAATGACTTGATATTGTTATAATAGTATGCGTTCTTTTGTTTCCATTTATCATAATCTTTAGCAATTAAATTAAAATGGTTTTTGACGGATTCTCTGTTCATTTGTGACATCAGATTATACCATCCCCTTTCTGGCTTATTAATAATATTATATTAGAAAAACATTAATGTCTTTTCTAAAATTTTATCATTAAATAATCGTGCATATACAATACGGCTCTTTCCTGTGGCGGGCAAAAATACTGGCGGAGAGAAGAGGATTCGTTAAGGTAACTTTTCACAACTCTCTACCAAACAACAGATTATAACTCAACCTGTTGTTTGTCAAGAAATTACGTGGTGCGGATGTTTACATTTGATTGCGTTGGTATGCGATAAATACGGAGTCGGACGGGCACTATTTGGGCATTGGGAAAGGAAAGCCTGAAACACACTCTAGTAGCGTTTGTAAAATCATTCTGGTTGCTCGAGAATTATTTTAAATCCTCCCTGCATTCTACACTATATAGAACACAACCTGTTTGAGTCCTTAACTTATAATTAGTATTCTTGTCTACTACTATAATATCATCCCGGGAGGCTCTTTTTGTTAAGGAATTACCGGTTATGTCCAATTCCCCCTCCACAACAAGAAAATATTTATCTTTCCTTGTAGATGTCTCGTGGCCCATATAAGGCTTTATGGTCATAATTTCAATATCATATTTATATATATAGTTTCTGATGTGAAATATTTTTAATTCCATGGACGGATTTGCAATGATCTTATTGGCCCGTGTTATAAGCTGTGCGCTTCCTTCTGTCTTCGCTGTTTCTTGATAAAAAGGCTTCCAGTCCAAGACCGAGTGGGGGGCTTTGACCGTAATATTCCTAGACATCTTTTTGCCGGAGTTATATATCGTATGAACACAATAAGCTGAAAAATGCAAGATGCTTTTAGAGGGTGCTTTAATTTTTATCTTTTTGTCTTTCTTCTTATATATCCCGCAAACCACATCATCCAAGATGAAGGTGTTCTCGCTTGTGGTATGATTATGATACAGTTGGATATGTTGCGGGGGCATATATGCAATGCAAACCGACAAGCCTCTCTCCGTCGTAGACAATGCATGCAAACCAAATCCATGCCGGCGTTCTTTTTGGCCAAGATGATTAATTGCATATTTTGCCGGCATATCGGTAAACCTTATTACATCGATGGGGGGCATTGCTAACATTATTGGATTTTCTCTTAATACCGCTTCCGCTTTATCTTTAACCTTCTTTAGATTTTCCAGAATCTCCGGGTCAATTTTAGACTGGTGTAATTTAACAAGAGAAAGGATCGCCTGTCCATTTTCTGCGAATCTTCTTGCTGTTTGCGTTCGTCTCTTCAAACCTGCTAGTTTAGCTTTGCCTCTTTCTGTTTTTTGTATTTCTTTAATTAAATCATCCAAAACAAACGCGTCGTTAATTATCTTTTTGGCAAGAATTATCGCCGCTTTTTTATTTATTATTTCCATTCTATTTTTCTCTTTTCCCCGCCTCAGCAATCCGGCGTAATTTGTCTTCTGTGGTTTCACCACAAAAATGAAGACGGATGGCGGAGAGTAGAGGATTCGAACCCCTGGTGACCTTCCGGCCACAGACGCTTTCGAGGCGTCCGGTTTCAACCACTCACCCAACTCTCCGCTACGATAAATTTATTCTTCCACAGAAAATTTGCTAAAACCACTATTAAAATCCGCGAGCAATGTCCGCGCTTCCTCAAATTTTTCTTCTTCAACCATTATCCGCATCGGCTCAGCAAAAGTAAGCGTGCCCACAAAATTAACATTCTCATTGTTTACGTAATACATGATATCATTGGCCTCAAGCAACGATTTTATAAACGCGATGTCTGCGTGATTGTATGTCTTAAAAAGTTCTTTAAATTGTGGGCAAGGAGAATTATCAGCCATAATGTTTATAAACAGTTGTAGCAAAAATCCGGTTAAAAAGCAAATTAGAGAATTGTGTTGCAATAAGACAGGCACGCCTCAATCCAGGCGGAGTTATAGGCCAAGAATTTGTATGGCCAGTCCGGAAAGAAATATTGTTACCCCGGCCAGGGCGTGACTATAACGCTGGAGTTTTCCCATCGGAACGATTTTCATCCCCAAAGAAGCCAGCATGACAATGCTCATCATCGTCGCAATCGTTACTACGCTAAAAATAATTGCGACGAAAACCATTCCCACCAGGCTATGTCTAGCCGCCGGATACATAAGAATCGGAATTAAGGGCTCACAAGGGCCAAAGACAAAAATCGTAAACAATATCCACGGGGTAATGTTTTTTCCTTTTTCCGCGTGAACATGGCTGTGTTTGCCGATATGAGCATGTTCATGCGCATGCGTGTTAATTTCTCCATGTAAATGAATATGCTTGTGTGGCTTGTTTCGGATCGCGCTACGAATCCCCCAGACAAAATAGGCAAACCCAAACCCGATCAGAAGCCAAGCGGCAATATTCCCACGAAATGACTCCAAGGCCTCTAGTCTCATAACCGCAAGGCCAAACATAACACCGATTATTCCCAGGATGACCGAGCTCAGCACGTGTCCGAGGCCGCATAAAAACGTTATCATCCCGGTTTTCTTTAGAGACCAATTCCGCGCTTTACTCATCATCACAAACGGCAGATAATGATCCGGCCCAACCAGGGTATGAAAAAAACCAATTGAGGCTGCCGTAAAATACAAAACCAGCAATTCGCTGTCCATCTTTAAAAAAGCCCTTCCTTCCTCTGTGCCAAGGATGCCGATTGCCGCGGATGAGTGTGGCACGTTTTTTTAGATTGTAACACAAAAAATTTGCGCTTGTCAAGTTTTTTAAAAATTTTTGAGTGGCAATAAAAAATCACTCAGGATATAATAACCTGTATCTATTTTTGGCTATCGACATTGATTTATGGGGGGAGGTAAAACCCACCTATTTTTATTTATGTTGAGCAAAAAAAGTTTATTTTTCTATTTAACATTATTAATCCTATTTATCTTTGCCTGTCTGTTTTTCGGCACAAACCAGGCCTTAGCCAAACCGGTTTTTCTTGCGTTTACAGAAAAAGTGCTTGGTGGCGGGACCCTGCATATTGATGCCCGGATAAACCAAAAAGATTTCAAGCCTGGAGATACAATTAATGTCCAGGTCAACTTAAGGATGGACTCTCCTCTCACAAAAACACTTCTGGAGCAGTTAGACGGTATTTATCTGCTTTTACGGGCAGAAAGAATTTTTGATAAAACTGGTCGCTATCATCAGTTTACGAATAATTACGCTTCTACCATATTAACACCTTCCGGGCTGCCCATCGAAAACCACGATATATTTTGTGATCATCACGACAAAAATCCTGTTGAATTCATAAACACCTTGGATCCGGAAAACCGATGCCAGGGAAGGAGTAACGATACGCCGCTTTATACCTATATTTTTCTCAAAAGAAAGAATATTGCTTTTACTGCCAGGGGCCTACGCGCACACTTTGAAATAGATAAAAAAATCGAGAAAGCGGTTCCCGAAGGTTATTACCGCTTCCAACTGTCCTTCCTGTGCAAACGAGGGCGTGCTTTTTACCGCATTAACTACCTTCCTCTTTTCAACAAAAACAAAAGCAGTTTTGCGGACTGGGATCTTGCGATATTGGCCAGAACAAGTTCTTATCTTCCGGTCATCAAAATTGGCACCCCGGCATCACCAAAAATGATCTGGACTCTTTTTAATACTCACTATAGTAACGGAACTCAAGGGATAATTGCAAATGAAGACAAAATTTATTTTCAATTCAGCTCCCGCCATATCCTGGCTTCGCGATTTATAATACCTCCCTCAGAAAACACAACCTATGTCTTAGAGCCGGATTTTCCCACAATGTTTGCAAAAGCAATGATCGAACTTGAACTGGGCTCGAACTGGGACTTTCAAACGCCCATTCCTCTTAATTATACAACGGGCGAACTGTCTGTTTCCGTAAAAACTCCGAACGGAAACATTGATAATTTAGGAAAAGCTTCCTTTGTTGCGCAAATGAAAACAGGAGCAACAACAAAAAACAAAAATTTTCGTTATGCTTTTAAACAATACGGTAAATATATAGTTACTATGCGCGGGTACATCGAAGACGTCTGGGGCAACCGTTATCAAGGCGGCGGAGATTATGAGTTATGGGTTGCCCACCGGCTAACCTTTGCCACAAGCGTAAAACCGGGAACCCCTTTTGAGGTCGGCAATAGCTATTCTCCAGCAGTGATCATTCATCCTCCCTGTCCGGCCGTAGTTACTGTTGATGTAAAACTATTCCGAAACTCAAGCAAAAAAGATGTAAAACATGTGGTTGTCCAAGGAATAGCTAACCGATTTGGCTACTTCTATCCGCGAACAAGATACAATAAAATTATTTTTGATGCCCCAGGAGAATACCTTTCGGAAGTAACTGCGTCATATACCGACCCGCAAAAACGATTGTGGCTGGGCTCGCAACGCAGCGGATCAGTGGTTGCGCCGAAAGACTCACCGCTCATTGTTCATGGCGCTTCTCCTTTTGAACATAATATGGGATATATTGAAAAACGCGGCAACTCTCACTTTGAAGGCAGATTCACAGACGACCGCAATACTCCTAACTACAAAGATTACACATCCTGTACTCTTTATCCCTTTCCTTATTACTCTGGAGATGTTTTATTTGTCGCAAATACATTGTACGGGGATAACGGTTTTGTTCCCCGAGTGGTAATGCAAAGCAGCAGTCCCTCTGTGTTGAAAACAACAAAAGCGACTCCTCTTTTTTCCACAACAACCAATCAGTACCAGCCTCAAGGCTATCCGGAATTTCTGGCAACACAATCATACGCTTATATGAGCGCTATCCGGGCCGGATTTGTGGCCCGGTTTATGATCGCCGAAGATACCGGTTCCATCTGGGATGCGTATTGGCAAAGCGGCGCAAATTTTGCCGGTTGCCAAATCAATAACAACTATAACGGTGATCTGCCTCAGGATGTTTACGGTTTTCTAAGCGGTGTTGTTTATCGTGATTTAAGGCGCAATAAAAATTTATACGGGATCTATTCGTCAATGGCTGTTGTGATTCCTAAGGGGTCTTATGCTAATCGAATTTCTGCCCCGCTCTCCGAGCCTCTGCTTGAGGTAAATGGACGTAAACATTTTATTTTCGATGCCGGGTCACCCCTTCCCGGGCTGGTCATGGAAACAGGTGACATTTTGCGCGCCGGAGCGATGATATTTCCTCCTATCGGCAGGGTTGAGTGTTTCAGAAAAATAATCTGCCCTTCCGGAAAAGAATATCTGTTTAAAGGAATTTCCAATAAAATCGGTCTGGCAAAACTTGTTGCCAAAGAAGGCGCAGATATCCCGGCAACCGAACCAGGGGTGTATATTGTAGAGACTGCCTGTTCTTACAATGACATACGCGGAGATGCTCTTGGCAGCGGGGATGGAAAATATTATCTTTATGTTGTTGATCCCAAAGACAGTAAAGCATATTTTCAGTTAAACCTTCCGCCATGGTTTACCGTAAGCCATGATAAAATTTTAGAGATAAATGGAACTATCGATGAATCCGTTGCTAAAGGAAAATTATATTACACAATTATTATGCCCGGCATTATTATGGACGAGGGAATTTTAGATATTAAAAACAATGCTTTTCAATACAAATTCGCGCCTTACGATGTCGCCGTTCAATTCCCGAATTACGATATCGTGGACGCGAAAGTTCCCACGCAAGAGAACATGGCCGACACGGTAATCTTTACTTTCTTTCTCTCCGGGGCGGATAAGTCCGGCAAGGCTCTACATTCTGTCAAAAGGTTTATTTTGCGCGGCAATCAGGGGATTGTCTTAAACTAAAATGAGAAAACAAATTGTATATATACTCCTAGGTGTTTTAGCTGTCACGGCTTTGGGCTCGGACAATACTGCCGCGGAGGACCAAACCTTCCAGCGTGCATGCAATCAATGTCATTCTGTGAATAGAATTTTATACACAAAAAAAACAACGACCGGCTGGAAAAAAACTGTGGATTGGATGCAACGCAAAGGCAATTTTTCGGATAAAGAGGCTAAGGAAATAAAACAGCATTTAAAAGCACTCTTCTCCTCTTACGCTGAAGAACTGTACAAAACAAAATGTTCAAAGTGTCACGCTCTTAATGTTATCGCGGCCCGTTCACGCACAAAGGAACAATGGGCTGCTCTCGTAAACCAGGAGCGCTCACGAGCCGTATCCTGGATTGCTTTAGATGAAGCAAGGGATATAGCAAATTATCTGACCGAAAACTATGCGCAAAAAAATAAAGCTCCGGGGTTCGAAATTCGCGCTTTGACAGAGCAGAAATGTCTGCGGTGCCATCTCCCAAAAACCGTTTTCAAAACAGACCTCTCCGCCAGGGAATGGAAGAGTGTTAACAACCGTATGCAGCAAAAAAGCCCCCAATGGATTACGGAACAACAATTACAAAAAATCACGCAGCATTTAAGCGATAGAGCAGGTGGCTTTGACTAAATTTATTGGCGGGTCCTAGCCCCAAAAGATAATCTGCTTACTCCTTTTTTTGGGGGACAATAGCTAAGGCTTCAATCTCAACCAGAAGCTCATCCCGGCAAAGTCCGGCTTCAACACAAGTACTGGCCGCGAATTCATTCCTCAGGAGTCCGGCCTGAGCAAAAAATTCGTCACGCGCTTTATTAAACCGATCATAATCATTCATGTTTTTTAAAAACACGGTAAACTTAACGATATCCTTAAAGGTGGCATTTTCTTTCTCCAGCAGAGAAACAATATTCTTATAGGTATGTATGGTTTGCGCATGCAGCTCGCCTGAGTGCGCGGTATTATCCCGGGCATCGACACTGGCCGTGCCGGATATGAACAGCAGGCTTACAGCGTCCAATTCTACTTTCAGCCCCCGTGAAAAAGCTGCTTTTGCTTCCGGCAAACGCACTGTCTGCATTTTGCTTTTTTTCAAAATTTTTTGCCCCTCCGATCATCTATATTAAATATGTATTTTGCAAAAGAACATTCTAAAAGATACGGCGAAAGATGTCAAGTCGCCTCAGCGGCCGAGGTCGCAATAAGATTTGCCCCGGCGCTCAAGAAATTCTTTACAATAATATCACCAACCTGCACGGCCATGCTTATCCTGATTTTTCTAACTTCCTGCGCCGCTTTTAAAATAAGGCTTTTTTGTATCGGCTGATCGGTTTTTACCGGAACCATTTTTAAAGATAAACCGCGTGCCAATACGGTCGAGGTGAAGGTTCGGCACGGATTTTCAATCTCAGCCACAACATGTTTTTCGCCCTTTGGGCATTCATTATCGCGGATATTAATCACTTTAGAATTTTTTACACTTACGGATAAAATGCACCCTTTTGGACATTCAATACAGGTTACTTTTTTAATCATTTGAGCCCTTTAATATATTCGGCCGCCAAGCGTCCGGCATTTTCGCTGTCTTTCGAAACCGCATCAACAAGGTCATAGACTTTAAAAGCATTGCCGCAAACAAATAATCCAGGGGTCGATGTTTTATTTACTTCGCTCGACACCGGAGAATTCGTCTTTTCATCCATTTCAACCCCCGCCATCTCGATCAGCTCATTTTCCGGAATAAGCCCAACCGAGATTAAAACCGTATCACATTTTATTTCAAAACCAGAGCCGCGGATTGCCTTGAATTTATCGTCGGCCCTAACAACACAAACTTTTTCCACCCGGTCTTTACCGCAGATCTTTGAAATCTTGTGCCTGAAATAAATCGGGATATTAAAATCGTCAATGCATTGGACAAGATTTCGCAGCAGGCCTCTCGTTTGCTCCCGAATTTCAATAACCGCTTTTACTTTTGCTCCTTCGAGCAAAAAACGCCGGGCCATAATTAGCCCAATGTCTCCCGAACCGACAATCACAACCTCTTTCCCCGGCAAGAGCCCCTCAATGTTTATCATCTTCTGGGCAAGCCCGGCAGAATAAATACCCGCTGGCCTGGTCCCGGCAATATGCACCATTTCGCGCGTCTTTTCACGGCATCCGGTTGCCATAATCAGTGCTTTTGCCCGCACCTTTTCCAGCTTCCCCGGCTTTAAAAATGTAATAATTTTATCCTTTGTTAAGTGCACAACAAAGGATTTTAAGCTGATTTCTACCTGCGGTATGCTTTTGATTTTTTCCATAAAACGATGTGCATACTCCGGCCCGGTTAAAACTTCTTTAAAATAATCAATGCCAAACCCCGGATGAATACACTGCTTTAATATCCCACCCAGGGATTGATCGCGCTCAAGCAGTAAAATGTTTTTTACTCCATTTTTATCTGCCGCAATCGCCGCGGCCATACCCGCTGGCCCGCCGCCAACAATAATCAAATCTTTTTCAATCATCATTTCTATCTCTTGTTACAAGCTCGGAGCCAACACCTCTTTTCGTTATCCTGGTGAGTGGCTTGTTCGTGCAGCTTGAAAGAATTTTTATCAGCCGGGTAGTACAGAAACTACCGTGGCACCTACCCGCTTGCGCCCGCGTTCTGAACTTTATACCATCAAGCGTTGTTGCTCCCCGAGTTATTGCTTCCTTAACTTCCTTCAGGGAAACCAGCTCACAGCGGCAGACAACATCTCCAAACTCTCTGTCTTTTTTAATAAGCTGCTTCGTCTGTGCTAAAGGAATCGCAAACAGGTGTGTTGTTTTTTTTCGATATGTATGAAAAACAGGTTTTTTCTTTAATGACAATCCGTTGCGCTTTAAAAAGCGACACGCCATCAACGCGATTGCCGGAGCCGCGGTTAATCCTGGCGATTGGATCCCGGCAACATTAATAAATCCGGGCACCTTGCTTTCATTGCGGACAATAAAATCATCGCCAGCGGCCGGCCTTAATCCGGCAAAATAGGCAATAATGTTTTTCCCGCTGATTGCCGGCACAAGTTTGCGTGCAGCAGCAAGGACTTTTCTTAAGCCCACATCGGTAGTTGATAAATCGTTCTTATCTTCTACGTTCTGAGCCGTTGGGCCAATCAACGGATTGCCATCTGCGGTTTTGATAACTAAAATTCCTTTTGATGTTTTTGTTGGTAAAGGAAAAAGCAGATGGTTTGTTAAGTGCTCTTTCTTTTTATCTAAAAGAAATTCTTCGCCCTTGCGCGCTCTGATTTTAAAATCATTAATACCAACCAGCTTAGATATTTCATCAGCAAAAAGCCCCGCCGCATTAATAAGATGTTTTGTTTTAAATGCTCCCCGGCTTGTGTATATTTCAAACCCGGGCTTGCTTTGTCGCCCCGGTTCAGGGGTAAAGATAATATTTTTAACCAAGGTTTTAAGGTGAATTTCCACCCCGTTATGCCGGGCATTCTCGCTCAGATCATAGACCAGCCGATAGGGGCTAAGAATTCCCGCCGTTGGCGCATAAAGCGCTGCCACCGCTTTTGGGTTAAGGTTTGGCTCGTGTTTTTTTAACCAAGCCGCATCAACAATTTTTAAACGGGGAACACCTAAAAATTGCGCTTCTTTTTTTAGCTCAAGCAAACGGCCCATTTCTTTTTTATTTAAAGCAACAATCAATTCTCCGACCTGTTTAAAGTCAAGCCCCAGTTCTTCGGAAACTTTGCGGATAAGCAGATTCCCTTCCACACACAATTTTCCCTTCAGGGAGCTTGCCGGGTTTTGTGTGCCCGGATGAATAATCCCGCTATTTGATTTTGAAACTCCAAAAGCAAGCTCTTCCTCTTTTTCCAGCAAGGCAATGCTTGTTTTATAGCGCGACAACTCCCGGGCGATTGCGCTACCAACCACTCCCCCGCCAATGATTACAATGTCATACATCTTCATCTTTGTTTAAATTGCTTATGCGCAGCGCGCGATCAGGTCTATTTAGTAAGTGTTCTTTGAACCGCATCCCGCCAGCCCCGGTACGCGTGGCGAGCTTTTGCTTTTGTCATTTTTGGGCGAAAAGTTTTATCTTTTCTCCAGCATTTTTTTATTTGGCTTGTATTTTTCCAGTACCCCACGGCAAGCCCGGCAAGATATGCCGCGCCGAGCGAGGTTATCTCAATCACCCGCGGCCTGATTACCTTGACCCCGAGGATATCCGCTTGAAACTGGCAGAGAAAATCGTTCACCACTGCTCCGCCGTCGACTTTTAAATCTTTTATTTTCAACCCGGAATCCTTCTGCATCGCTTCTAATACATCTTTTGTTTGATAACACATCGCTTCCAGTGCCGCCCGGACAATATGATTTCTGCTGGTTCCCCTGGTGATACCCAAAATACTGCCGCGCGCGTTTTGATCCCAGTATGGCGCTCCCAGCCCGACAAGTGCCGGCACAAAATAAACTCCCGAATTATTGCTTAAGGTTTTAGCCATCTTTTCGGATTGGGCGGCTGAATCTAAAAGTTTCAATCCATCACGCAGCCATTGAATCGCTGCGCCGGCAATAAATATTGCTCCTTCAAACACATATACCGGCTCACCAAGCGCACCGCAGCCAAGGGTAACAATAAGCCCCTGTTTTGAAACCGGACGTTTTTTCCCCACATTGAGCAAGACAAAACATCCCGTCCCGTAGGTGTTCTTCATTGTTCCCGGAGTAAAACATGTCTGCCCAAACAGCGCGGCCTGCTGGTCCCCGGCCACCCCGGAGATCGGAATGTTCGCCGGAAGGTTTTTGATTTTCACGCTCCGGCCGAAAATTCCCGACGACTTTTTGACTTCCGGAAGCATCTGTTTTGGGACATTAAATTTTTTGAGAATTTCCGCATCCCATTGTCTTTTTTCAATATTAAACAGCATTGTCCGCGAAGCATTGGTATAATCAGTCGCATGGACAGTTCCGCCGGTTAACTTCCACAAAATCCAGGTATCTGTTGTCCCAAAGCAAAGTTTCCCGCTTTTAGCTTTTGACCTCGCCCCCGGGACATTTTTTAAAATCCATTCTATTTTTGTCGCGGAAAAATAGGCGTCGATCGGAAGCCCGGTTCTTTTTCTAAAAAATTCAACTTCCGACTTTCTTTTCTTCAGTTGCTCACAGCGCCGCGATGTTCTCCGGCACTGCCAGACAATCGCATTATAAACCGGCCGGCCGGTATCCCGGTCCCAGATAACCGTTGTTTCCCGCTGATTAGTAATGCCGATCGCGACGATTGTTTTTCCCGGCACTTGCGTCAACACCTTTTGCACCGAATCATTAACGCTTGCCCATATCTTTTCCGGATCGTGTTCGACCCAGCCCGGTTTTGGAAAATACTGTGGAAACTCCTGATATGCGCTAGCTCGTTTTCGACCATTGCGATCATAGATGACGGCGCGACTGCCCGTGGTCCCCTGATCGATAGACAAAATGTATGCCATTGTATCCCTCCAGATTCACGGCTTAAACCGATCGCGTATCCATTTCAAAATATCCATAAAAACTTTTTCTTTGCCCAGGTCCAAGGAAAGGGCATGATACATCTTGGGATATTTTATGATTAGTTTATCTTCGGCCGTTAGCCTTTTAAAGATGTTCGCGCTTGTTTGTGCGTTCACAACCTTATCCGTTCCGGCGAGCAGAAACAATACCGGAATTTTTATCTGAGACTTTAAAATCCGCGCCTGCATTTGGGCCTGAAAAATATTGAGCATTGTTTTCGCACTCGTCAAACGATCTTTTTCATAATCCGCGTACATTGCTTTTTGATATTCAACATCGCGTGTGCACATCTCGGGGGTAAAAGGCATTTTAAACTGCTTTTTGGGATTATATATCAATGCCGACAATATTTTAATATATTCTAAGGCCGAAAATTGGGGCCGGCCTTCAAACGCCGGGCTTATGCAAATAAGCCCGGCGAACATTCCTGAGTTCGCGCTTACGAATCGAAATCCGATAAGCCCGCCCATGCTTTCTCCGACCAAAACAATCTTTTGCCCCGGGTTCTCCTGCGTGATTATATTGTAAAGCCGGCGGATATCCTTGTCGTAGATTTTAAAAGAATCGATATGCCCGGGCAAATCTTTTGTTTGACCAAAACCTTTAAGTTCCAGGGCATACGATCGTATCTTGTTTTGCCGAAAAAAATCTGCCAGAAATTCCCAGCGATCGCTGTGGGCACCAAGTCCGTGAACGAGCAGCAAAACCGCATCCGACGAGAAAGCTGCCCATTGGCGATAAACAAGTTGAGTCTTTTTGTCTGTTTTTATGGAGGGCATGAGAAGATTATAACATTACTTTGCGTGTTCTCGTAATTAAATTTTATCGGGGGCAGCTCATAACCGGTCCGGAAAATCGGAAAAGATTCCATCAACGCCTAAGGATTTCACCCGCTGTATATCTTCCAACTCATTTACGGTATACACCAAGGCTTTTAATCCTCTTCGATGCGCATCATTTACCAGTCTCTGATTAATAAATTCTTTGGAAAGATGGATTGAGTAAGCTTTTAATTTTTGAGCACACGCGGCATATCCCAGTGGTATCCCGGCAATCACCGCTCCGATTTTAATTTTTGGATTTAACGCCTTAAATTCCTGCAACTCATAATGGTTAAAAGACGAGACAATAAAATCTTCGTCATGCCAGCCTTTTTCTTTTATATACGTTGCGATAATATCACCAACCGGTTTGGCCGTGCCTTCTCCTTTAAGTTCGAGGTTTACTTTTAACTTTCTGTCCACTAAATCAAGAACTTCTTCTAAGATCGGAATCTTCTGTCCGTTCCCGGCATCTAAAGCTTTTAGTTGCTGAATCGTTTTTTCTTCAACCCGGCCCCGGCCATCTGTGGTTAGGTCGACCTTATTATCATGCACAATAACAATCTCGCCGGTTTTACACTTATAAACATCTACCTCCACCCAATCAATATCCATTTCCAGTGCTTTTTCTATCGAGGCCAAAGTGTTTTCCGGGGCATATCCTTTCGCCCCGCGATGTCCAATTTTTATGATCATATGCTTTTCCTTTGTTCCGCGTTACATAATATTTTTGAAAAGTTTTTTGGCGGAGGAGGTAGGATTCGAACCCACGGTACCTTGCAGTACAACGGTTTTCAAGACCGCCGCTTTCGTCCACTCAGCCACTCCTCCGGATATCTATACGTGCATAAAATATCACAAATCCTCCTAAAAATCAAGCCACTCGACCCTCTTCCTGATTACTAGTTGCTCCTTGCCTCTTGCTTTATGATTTGTTATACTATTACACATTAAGGATAAGCAATGGAAGATCAAAAAGGTGCCTTTCAAGAAAAACAAGAAAAAGCAGATCCCGCAGCGATAAAAACCGCGGGTCAATTCGCCACCAGCCTGATCGGGCTCGTAAAAGCGGTTACCCTTTATCCCAAAGGGCATCAGATGCTGCTTCAGGTAATAGAAAAATTTTATAGCAAGCTTAAAGAGCTCCTCTCCCAAAAACAAGTTGTTGCGTTGCGGGTGTTCGAAAACGACTTGTTTGTATCAACGCTCTGTGTCGACCCCGAAAAAAACACCGGGGTCAAAGATTTCGTTGAAGAACTACAAAAGCGATATATCCGCCAAATAATTTTTAATCCCGGGACGAGCATCACCGACATTACTTTGTTGGTTGATTTGTTAAATACGGAGCCGGAAGCTGTATCCGACCAGGACGGCGCGGCATTGATACTTTTAAAAAACGGAGCTAAGGACATAAGCATTATCGAATATTATTCTCCCCGGCATTTAACCCTCGATCAGGAAACGCTGATTAATCTAACCAATAGCGACATCTTCCGCTTTTTTATCGACGACGAGGTAAAAGAACTTAACCCCGAACAAGCACGGGCTCTCTATGAACTACTCAAAACCCCCAACCTCACCTGCGAGCTGATAAAGATCGCGGCCCAATACCTTATTCGCGAGGAAAAAACACAATTATCGGAAAACAAAATCATTCCGAAAATTTTAAAAAAAATAAAACAAACCACCCTGGCCATGGAGATCTCCGAAGAAAAAGAAGTCCGAGATATATTACGCGACATCCTTACTTCTTTTGATCAGGAAAAGCTTTTTGATATCGCTTTTGAAAACCCGGAAGACCCGATCCTAGAATATACCCAAATCCTTTCTCTTCTTCCAAGACTGCTTGGTCCGGAGCAAACCGCAGAATTATTAGCCAAAAAAGTATCCACGGAGGAGCACGGTCCGGAAAACATCGCCCAGGCCAAACAGGTGCTCGGTAAACTCTTTACCAGCCGCCAAGGCTTTCTTTCTTTTCTGCCCCTCCTCAAAGACGAGCTTAGCACCAAAATTCGAGAAATGCTAAACGTCGACAGGGTATTTAATGAGCTGAGCACTGCTTATGCGGCAACGCTTGCCCTGGACGATGATGTTGAGCTATCGTTAGGCGCCCTCTCAACCACGGAAAGAAGCGATATTGTTGACGGACTCAATACAATGAAGACTGTTTTGATCGACATCGAAAAAATCAAAGAATCGGTTACCGCTTTTAAACTTGACCCTTCTTACATCCAGATTTTGCAAGCACTGCTCAAAGCCGAACCAGCGCTGGATGTCTTCCAGAAGGTCCTCAATAAGCTTATCTCTGTCCTCGGGGATTATTTAGAAAAAGATGACTTTGCGCACAGCCAGGAAAGCCTTGCGTTTCTTATTGAACAAGTATCGCCAAATTCTTCCCTGAAGCCGGAATATAGTACGCGGATAATAAACTCGCCGAATAAACTGCCGTCCCCCTTGATGGAAAAATTTATTATCAAGGCGATATTTAAAATGCCACCGGATGAAGCACAAACTTTTCTGCGCGGGTTATTCTCCCTGCTTAAGGAGAAATTGCCTTCTATGCTGGTAAAAATTTATGTCCACCAGGACCAAGACGCCCCGCATAAGGAATTCTTGCAACAAGTACTGCGCAGCGAATACAGTTCGGCAATTTTAAGGTTCGACGGCGATCTGCGCACAGAACCATCGGCAAATGTTACAAAAATTATCGGCCTGTTTCAAGGCATCCAAGGTGACGGTGTTTTACCTTTACTCTGGGAGATTAGTTTTCACGAAGATTTAATACTTGCGCAACGTGCACTCAAAATGATCGCCGAGCGACATTCAAACAAATCCGTGGAGTTGCTCTTAAAGGCCACCCGGCACTCTAATGTTCCGCTGCGATTTTTGAGCATTGAACATCTCAGTCGATATAAGTATAAAGACGTGATTTCGAGATTAGCGCTTATTGCCCGCGGAGAGGAACCCGCAGCCAACAGCAACGCAACAATCGAGATCCGCTCAACTGCGATCGGGTCTCTGCTTAAGCTTGATCAGGCATTAGCCAAAAAAATTCTTCTCGAAATCCTGAACAAAAAGCTCTTGTTTGTTTTTCCGTTGGAACCAAAAAAGTTGCGGCTATTTGCCAAAGAACAACTGCGCGCCTGAAGTCGTTTAATCGAACAGCAAGTTGTTCTCTTGGCTTAAGGTGGGGAGATATCTTGTGAAACAACACGAACTAAAGGAACTAGTTAAGGCTTTTGTCAAAAATTTTTCTCTCTTATTTACCGAATGCTCTCTCTACCCCACCCAACACCCAAATGTTATTTCGCAAGTAAAACAAGCGTTCACGGCCCTGCGCGAAGTCCTGCAAAAAGTTGAGGTTTTTTATGTTGACATTTTGGAAGAGCAGTTCGTTTTTGACGGTGTTCCGCTTTACGAGATAAAACATGTTGCCGAAAAAACAACACAATTATTAGCCGCTAAGGAAATTAAAAGCATGTGTTTTAAGCGCGCCGTAACGCCTCAGGAACTTATCGGTTTGGCTCAACTGGTGTTAGACAAAACAAAGACCCCGACCTTTGAAGCCTTAGAAGCGGCAATGAAAAAAGCCGGTATTTCAAGCATCGTCCTGGAAAAAGTCTCCCCGGAGGACAAAGAAGACCGCGACTTTCTTCTGCCGATTAAAATCTATGGCAGTAACGTCGAGGCAAATAAATTGGTTTTTGGTGCCTTGCAGTCAGGAAAAAAAATCCCGATGGATGTTGTCGAGAAAGTCGCCCAAGAGATCACAGACATGATCGCTAATGACAGCGCTTCGAGCATTGCCCTGGCTTCGCTTCGCAATTACGATGAATACACTTTTACCCATTCCGCAAATGTTGCCATCCTTTCGGTAGCTTTAGCGGCAACAATTTTCAATGACACCGCTTTTTTGAATCAACTGGCAAAAGCGGCAATCCTACATGATATCGGCAAGGCCGTGATTCCACTCGAAATTCTCAATAAGCCGGAAAAGTTGACCGAAGAAGAATGGAAAATAATGCGGCATCATCCTCTTTCGGGGGTAGAAATACTGGAAAGGCAGGAAGGGACAGATAAGCTAGCGACAATTATCACTGCCCAACACCACATGAAATATGATTTGAGCGGTTATCCGACAATAAAGGGGCTAACCCAGCTTCACCCGCTGTCTTTAATTGTCAACATTGTTGACACCTACGATGCCATAACCTCCAAGCGTCCTTATCGCGAGCCTTCGCCTCCGGATAAGGTTTTGGCGATAATGATGAAGCTTATCGGGGCGGACTTCGAGCCTCACTTCTTTAAAATTTTCACGCACATGATGGGGATTTATCCCCCGGGCAGCTTTGTCCGCTTAAACACCAAAGAGGTTGCCATCAGCCGACGCATTTTTCCCCAGGCCCTGCTGTTGCCCGAAATTAAGATTGTTATGAATGCGGCCGGAGAACTGCTGGAGGAACCCTTTATTCTAAATTTATCGAATAAAGAAAAAAATCTTTCCAACCGCTACATCAAAGAGGTCATCGATCCGCTCGAGTTGGGGATAGACCCAATAAAGTTTCTCTAACCACACAACCCGCACCGCAAAGCTTTTTACCGGCCGTTTATTGCGGAACGCCAAATAACTGTTCTCTGATCACCCAGACGATATCGCGGGAAAAGTGAAATGCGTCTTTTAGAAAAGGAAACATCTTAACGTTTTCAAAAATAAAACTCAAAGACAGCGCCAAAATCAGAATATTTAAGATATAGATGAGGGTCAACGAAAAAACATACCCGTTTTCTGCCAAATCCGGTTGTTTTGTTTTTAAAGTATCTGCGGTCATAATTAAATGAAAGGCCAAGCTAAAACCCACGAGATACATAAAGACATTGGTGTACTCAAATATTGCCTTAAAAAAGAATTGTGCCACCAGAAAGATTAGCGAAATTAAAACCGTATAAAGCGGAAAAAAATATGGGGCCAGGCTGATGAGAAAGTTGCTCTTCGTCGTCGCCACGCTCCCTCCTTTTGCCGAGACGCGAAAAGATTTTACCGCGCCGCCAAAAATCCAGGTAAAAACGGCATGTACGGCTTCATGGCCGAGCACGTATAAATAATCTAATTTGAAAAACAAAAGATGTATTCCGACATAGGTAATTATCCCACCCAGAAAAAAGCGTGGGGCCCGGCCCGCTGCGCGCAGCGAACCTAATAAATCATAAAAAGCCTGGCTTGTTCCGATGCAAACCGGCACCAACACAAAACCGATCAAAATTTTAAAAAGACGTTTTAACATAATTTTCTGCCCCCCCCACACCCTACTCCCTACTCCCAGGGGGTGTTATTGCTTCCATCCCGCCCATGTACGGCCTTAAAGCTTTCGGGATAAGAACAGACCCGTCTTTTTGTTGATAGTTTTCTATAATCGCAACCACTGTTCTTGCCAGGGCAACCCCAGAGCCGTTTAACGTGTGCAGGAATTGCGCCTTATTGGTCTTGGCGTTTTTAACTTTTATGCCTGCTCGGCGCGCTTGAAAATCCTCAAAATTACTGCAGCTGGACACTTCAAGCCATTTTTCAACGCCACAAGCCCAGGCTTCAATATCATAGCATTTGGCCGCCGCAAAGCTTAAATCAGCCGTGGATAAAGATATTACCCGGTATGGCAATTCCAAAAGCTGTAACACCTCTTCCGCGTCCGCTAAGAGTTTTTCTAATTCATCATACGAATTCTCAGGGCAAACAAATTTCACCATTTCCACTTTGTCAAACTGGTGAACCCTGATCATGCCTTTTGTGTCCTTTCCATACGAACCTGCTTCCTTGCGAAAACAAGGAGTATATGCAACATAATAAATTGGCAGTTCTTCTTCGGTCAATATTTCATCCCGATGCATATTAGTAACCGGTACTTCTGCCGTAGGAATTAGAAACAAATCCTCTTCTTTTAAGCAATACATATCCTCTTCAAGCTTCGGCAATTGCCCTGTCCCAACCATGCTGTCCCTATTTACTAAAAGTGGGGGAGATATTTCAATGTATCCGTGTTTTTTCGTGTGCAATCCCAACATGAAGCAAATTAACGCTCTTTCAAGCCGCGCCCCTGCCCCCTTAAAAAGCACAAAATTTGACCCTGCAATTTTTGCTGCCCTAGGGAAATCGATGATGTCTAGATATTCGCAGAGCTCAATATGTGTTTTTGGCGTGAAATCAATTTTGTGGGGCTCCCCCCACGTTTTGACCTTTTTATTGGCTTTTGCATCTCGGCCAATCGGCACTGTTTTGTGAGGCATATTTGGGATTACAAGCAATATATTGCTGGTTTTATGTTCTATTTCAACCACTTCCCTGTCTAATTCTTTAATTTTTTGGGACAATGCCTTTAATGCTATTTTTCTGTTGGAAATATCCTGATTTTGCTGAACAAGCCTGCCAATTTCGTCTGATGCTACATTGCGTTCCCGCTTTAATTCTTCAACCTCGGTTAATATTGTGCGCCTTTGTTTATCAAGCTCCAATAACTGTCCGATGTCTACTTTAAGGTTTCTATCTTTAATTGCCTTCTTCACCACATCTGCATTTTCTCTAATAAACTTCAAATCAAGCATACTATGTCTCCTTAATTTCCGGTTTCTACTTTATAACGTTATAACTTTGTCCGCCATAACACATGGCGGATCTGCCACGCTTTGTGGCAGAAACTTTGAACTAAGGGGTTACCCTTTTATAACGCCTAATGGCCGCATTCTACAGACTTTCTTCGAAATCCCGGCATTATGAACAACCGCGACCACATCATTGACATCTTTATAGGCCTGGGGCGCTTCTTCCGCAATTGTTTCCCGGCCAACAGCTCGCAGCACGATCCCCTTTTCTTTTAATTCGTGCACGATGTGCTTTCTATCCAGAGTTCTAATGGCCTGCGAACGAGACATTGCTCTCCCCGCACCATGGCAGGTCGAGCCAAATGTCTCTTCCATGGCTTTCTGTGTGCCCACTAAAAGATAGGAGTGCCGGCCCATGTCCCCGGGAATAATTACCGGCTGCCCGATCGCCTTATATCTGTCCGGCAACTCCGGGTGTCCTGGCCCAAAAGCCCTGGTTGCCCCTTTTCTATGGACACACAGCAGTTCCTGCCGGCCATCAACAACGTGCTTTTCGATTTTTGCTATATTATGGGCAACATCATAAATTAAATTCATCCCGAGTTTTTCCCAACTCATCCCAAAAAATTTCTCAAATACGCCTCTGGTAAAATGCATCAGAATCTGCCTGTTTGCCCAGGCGTAATTTGCCGCGCATCCCATTGCCCCCAGATAAGCTTGCCCTTCCCTTGATTTAACCGGTGCACATGCCAGTTGTCGATCCGGAACTTTTATTGCATACTTCGTTAAACAGCTCAGCATTAACTTTATCTGATCCGTGCAGACTTGGTGTCCAAATCCGCGGGAACCGGTATGAATCATGATCACGATCTGTCCGATTGACAAATTAAGCTGTGCGGCAATTTGCTCATCAAATATCGTATCGATGCGCTGAATTTCGAGAAAGTGATTGCCGGAACCTAATGTTCCTGCCTGGGATGCCCCGCGCTCAAGAGCATGCGGTGATATTTCATCGGGATTGGCTTTTTGCATCTGACCGTGTGCTTCTGTGCATTCAAGATCAGCTTCTGTTCCATACCCTTTTTCAACGGCCCAGGCCGCACCTTTTACCAAGAGTTTCCTTGCTTCGGCGCCCTTTGTTTTTATATTCCCCCTGGAACCAACACCCGCCGGCACAGTATGATACAAACGATTAATCAAGTCTTCTATTTTATTCTTAATGTCATCATAAAAAAGATTGGTTTTTAGTAACCTTACCCCACAATTGATGTCAAAACCTACGCCTCCGGGCGAGACGACCCCTCCTTTTTCTATGTTGGTAGCGGCAACTCCGCCAATACTGAAACCGTACCCCCAGTGAATATCCGGCATCGCCAGGGAATATTTCACGATTCCAGGCAAGAAAGCAACATTTGCAACCTGCTCCAGGGCTTTGTCTTTTAGTAGTCCGGCAAGCAGCTTTTCATCTGTATAAATAATGCCCGGCGTGCGCATTCCCGGCTTGTAGGTCTTTGGAATGCGGAAGCGATAATCATCAATCTTTTCAAGGATGCCATATTGTGTCTGTGTCATTTCGCCCTTTTCTCTGTGTTTTGTGCTGCAACAATTGACACTTTTTTATAAAACCCTAAACACTAAACTCTAAATCCTAAATAAATCACACCCCTCGGAAATTTACCCAAAGGTAAATTTCCGAGCTGGAGTACCCAAAAGGGGAAACCTAAAACTATAAACTCAATATATATATTTTGGTCTTTTAAAAATTATTTGTTTTAGATTTTAAGTTTTACTATTTGTGTTTATTTAGAGTTTCGGATTTAGGGTTTAGAATTTTAAATATTACTCGTTACTGGTTGCTTCTTTTCTATTATACATCAAAAAACACTTCGGCCTGCCAACAACCATCTTTTTTTTTAAGTTTCAACTGGTGATATGTAACGGCTTTTATTTCTGTTTTAAGCTTGTAACTCTTTTTATCCATTTTTTCGGCTTCGGCCCGGGCTTTAAGCTTGGTTGCGGTGAGTTTTTCGAATTGGACGCGGGTAAAAATAATGTTGCGGATGTCGGATAAAGTTAAAAGTTCACTCAGCCAGGAAACCAATAATTCTTCCCGGGTTTTAGCTGATAAAACAATATTGAAAACGATTCTTTTGTCTTGCTTGGCCGCAACGTACTTGCGCGCAATCAAGGAAAACATGCCTCTGGCCGCGCTGCGAAACAGACGTTTAAGGTCTTTTCCGAAAATTCTGAGGCCGATATCTGCAGTGTGTTCTATGATTTCATGTTGCCTGGACGTTATCTTCTTCATCTTTAACGGCAAATTTGGCTACCGCAACCACTTTATCCGTGCCCTTTGTCCGCAGCAATCGCACGCCTTGCGTCGAACGACCAGTGGGGCGAATATCCTTTATTTGGCAGCGGACAATCATTCCGCTGGAAGTGATAAGTATCAGTTCATCTTCGTCCAAGACTGTAGTTACCCCAATCACCAAGCCGTTACGCGTTGATGTTTTTATGTTGATTATACCTTTGCCGCCGCGGCTCTGCAGCCGATACGCCTCAGCGTTCGTGCGCTTACCATACCCATTCTCGGCAACCGTAAGCAGTGTGGTGTCCTTTTTAACAATATCCATCGCAATTACGGCATCTTTTTTGGCCAATGAAATTCCGCGCACGCCGGAAGCGGTCCGCCCAATGCTCCGCACGTCTTGTTCCGAAAAGCGAATCGCCTTTCCTTCCCGGGTCGCCATAAATATTTCTTGATTGCCATCTGTTAGTTTGCAGCCGATAAGCGCATCCCCCTTTTTCAGATTTATCGCACTAATGCCGCCTTTGCGCGGATGGCTGTAGGCCATAAGGTCGGTTTTCTTTATCTGCCCCTGCTTGGTCGCCATCATGAGAAACATGCCTTCCTCAAAAGATTTTACCTGGATTAACGCGGTAATCTTTTCTCCGGGGCTGAGCCTTAAAAGGTTAACTACGGCTTTTCCTTTTGCCAGGCGCCCAGCCTGGGGGATCTCATGAACCTTTAACCAATGGACCGCCCCCTTGTCCGTAAAAATAAGCAGATAATCATGGGTGGACGCAATAAACAACTGCTCGACAAAATCTTCTTCCCGCACGCCCACCCCGGCTACTCCCTTGCCACCCCGCCGCTGCTTGCGATAGGCGCTGACCGGTAAGCGTTTGATATATCCGGCATGTGAAATCGTAATCACCACATCTTCCTCGGCAATGAAGTCTTCGATTTCAAAGTCCTCCACTTGCGCCAGGATTTGGGTTCTTCGGCTGTCTCCATATTTCTCTTTAAGCGCTTCCAGCTCTTCTTTGATTATCCCCAGAATTTTTTCAGGGTCAGCCAAGATTGCCTTTAATGAATTTATTTTTTTCATCAGGTCTAAATATTCATTTTCAATCTTTTCTCTTTCTAATGCCGTAAGCCGTTGTAGCTGCATTTCCAGAATCGCCTGGGTCTGAACCTCGCTTAAGGCAAAGTTTTTCATCAACGCTTCTTTGGCAATCACGACATTTTTGGACTGCCTGATCGTCTTGATAACCCGATCTAAATTGGCCAGACATATTTTTAATCCTTCTAATATGTGCGCACGTTCCTCGGCTTTGCGCAAGTCAAAGCGTGTTCTGCGGGTTACGATTTCTTGACGATGTTCGATATGATACTGAAGCATCTGTTTTAAGGTTAAAACGCGCGGGCGATTATCAACCAGCGCCAGCAGAATAATGCCAAAGGTCGATTCGAGCTGCGTATGCTTGTAGAGATTATTCAAAACCACCTGTGCGTTGGCGTCCCGCCTTAACTCGATGACAAGCCGCATTCCAACCCGGTCTGATTCATCGCGAATATCAGAAATACCTTCGACTTTCTTTTGCTGGACAAGCCTAACGATCGACTCGATAATATTCGTCTTGTTTACCTGGTAAGGTATCTCGCTTATAATTATTGATTCCTTGCCGCTTTTCTGTTCTTCGATATTGGCCTTCGCCCGCACCCTTATTGGCGAACGCCCTGTCGTATAAGCTTTCTTTATCCCCTCGCGTCCGCAAATGATCCCGCCGGTGGGAAAATCCGGACCGCTTACTTTTTTCATCAAATCCTTTGCTTTTGCTTCCGGGTTATCGATCAAAAACATAATCGCCTCGATAACTTCTTTTAAGTTGTGCGGCGGAATATTTGTCGCCATGCCCACGGCAATCCCGCTGGCGCCATTGATAAGCAAGTTCGGCAGAACCGCCGGCAAGAGCGTTGGTTCTTCAAGGGATTCATCAAAATTCGGCGCAAACTTAACGGTTTCCTTGTCTATGTCCGCCAGCATTTCCCGGCTAATCGCCGCCATCCGGGCTTCGGTATAACGCATCGCCGCCGCCGAATCACCATCAATGGAGCCAAAATTGCCTTGTCCGTCCACGAGGGGATAGCGCAGTGAAAAATCCTGCACCATTCTCACCAGGGCGTCGTAAACTGCGGTATCGCCATGCGGATGATACTTTCCTAAAACCTCTCCGACAATACGCGCACATTTTTTATGGGGTTTATTGTTTTCCAGTCCCAGGTCTTTCATCGCGTAGAGAATTCTTCGGTGCACGGGCTTTAGCCCGTCACGAATGTCCGGTAAGGCGCGGCCGACAATTACGCTCATCGCGTAATCAATGTACGACTTCTTCATCTCTTCTTCCAGGGCAACTCTAACGATTTTTTCGTTTTGGGCATACATGTTTTTATTTTCTCCTGTCTCCTTTTTATTGTTAAGCTTGTTGAGATCGTTTAGTTCGTTGCGCTCGTTTAAACGATCCCAACCAACCTATATATCTAAATTCCTTACCTCTTTTGCGTGGGCTTCGATGAACTGTCTGCGCGGCGCCACGGCATCACCCATAAGAATCGTAAACACTTCATCCGCTTCAACCGCATCTTCAACCGCGACCTTAAGCATGGTCCTTTTTTCCGGATCCATTGTTGTTTGCCAAAGTTGTTCCGGGTTCATTTCGCCTAAACCTTTATAGCGTTGAATCGTCATCCCCTTTTTGCCCAACCCGCGGATCGTGCTTAAAAGCTCTCTTAAGCTGTAAATTGGGGTTTGTTCTTTTGTGTCCCCGTCGAGCAGGGTTAATATTGCTTTGGTCTTTTGTTGCGCATTATCCTTGCCGGCAGATTGTTTTGTTTTTTGTTTTTTCTTTTTGCCCAAAACCGGCTCCTGTTTTTCCGCGGAAAGATAAGTGCTTATATCCAGATCCATTTTTTCCAGCCGGGATGAGAGCTTGACAACGTCGATGGCCTCATAAAATTCCGTGACCTCTAACGCCGCGCTTTCCGGTTCCGCGTCAGCAGTTGCCTCTTTGCCGCGAATTTCAACATCCTTCCCGCGGCGTTTTTCTTCTTTTTTGACCACCGCGGCAACCTCGTCTTCGTCGAAAAGGATCTGCTCCTCATTGTCTTCGGTTACCACGCGGTACAGGGGAAACTTTTTTGATTTTTTGTTTTTCATGTTTATATATCTTAAAAAGCGTATTCCTTTTTTTTCTATGCCGTGGCTTAAGAATTCAATTTCCAGCAATATTTCCAAAAGATCTTTAAATTGATTATCGGTAAACTGCTTCTTTGTTTTTGTGCTGACCAGCTTCGTCCCTTCACGACCCAGGTCCAACAAGAGGCCGTTCATCTCGGATTCGGTTTCGAGATATTCTTCTCTTTTGCCGCGTTTAATCTTGTACAGGGGCGGTTGAGCAATATAGACGTGTCCTTTTTCTATGAGCAGCGGGGTTTGCCGGTAGAACAAAGTCAACAGTAATGTCCGGATGTGGCTGCCATCCACATCGGCATCGGCCATTAAGATCACTTTATGATAGCGCAGTTTTTCAAGGTCAAATTCGCTGCTCACCCCGGTGCCGAGGGCGGTAATTATTATTCTTATTTCTTCGTTGCTTAACACCTTATCTAAACGTGCTTTTTCTACGTTTAAAATCTTCCCCTTGATCGGAAGAATCGCCTGGAAGCGCCGGTCCCGGCCCTGTTTCGCGGAACCACCCGCGGAATCTCCCTCAACAATATATAGCTCGCAGAGGCTCGGATCGCGTTCAGAACAATCAGCCAATTTGCCCGGCAAAGAACCGCTGTCCAGGGCTCCTTTTCGGCGAGTAAGCTCTCTGGCTTTCTTGGCTGCATCACGGGCCCGGGCCGCTAATTTCGCTTTATCCGCAATTTTATTTCCGAGCGCCGGGGTTTCCTCTAAAAAACTCCCCAGTGATTCGTTGACGACCGAAGCCACAATCCCCTCGACTTCCCCGTTGCCCAGCTTAGTCTTTGTCTGTCCTTCAAATTGAGGCGCCGGAACTTTTACGCTGATTACAACCGCCAGCCCTTCGCGCACATCCTCTCCGGAAAGAGAAAAGTTTTCGTTTTTAAACAGCTTTTTGTTTTTACAAAACTGATTTAAGGTTCGGGTTAGGGCCGATTTGAACCCGCTTAAATGTGTACCCCCTTCGATCGTATTAATATTATTCGCAAAAGTATAAACATTCTCCGCATATCCATCATTATACTGCATCGCGATTTCAACCTGAACATCGTCCTTTGTCTTTTCAAAATATATTACCTTTTTAAACAAGGGCGCTTTGTTCCTGTTTAAATATTCAACAAAAGAAGCGAGCCCCCCCTTAAAACAAAATTCCGATGTTTTTTCTGAGCCCTCATCCGTTAATTTGATGAGTAACCCTTTATTCAAAAACGCCAATTCCCGCAAGCGGTTCGATAAAATATCAAAGGAGTATTTGATGTTTTTAAAGATTTCACGATCCGGCTTAAATATCACACGCGTTCCGTTCTTCTTTGTTTTGCCGATCACCTTAAGCTTGGTCGCGGTTCTTCCCTGTTCATATTTTTGGTGAAAAACTTTACCGTCGCGGCGGACCTCTACTTCCAGCCACTCCGAAAGCGCATTGACTACGCTCACCCCCACCCCATGCAACCCACCGGATACTTTATAAACCCGATGGTCGAATTTACCGCCCGCATGCAAAGTCGTCATAACTACTTCCACGGCCGGTTTTTTCTGGGTCTTGTGTTGATCCACGGGGATCCCGCGTCCATCATCAACCACCGAAACACTATTGTCCTCGTGCACAACAACGTCTATGTTTTTACAAAATCCGGCCAGGGCCTCATCAATAGAGTTGTCCACAACCTCATAAACCAGGTGATGCAGCCCGCGCTCCCCGGTATCTCCAATATACATCGCCGGTCTTTTCCTGACGGCATCGACCCCTTCTAAAACCTGGATTGTTCTGGCATCATATTTATCTGGCATAAACCTTGTTCCTCCTTTTGCCTTGCTTGATGAAAAACATCGACCCGCGCGCACCCAACCCGCACCCCAAAACTACTCTTTTTGCGAGCGCCTGGATTGATGTTGTGGTTTTATGTTTTTGCCCGGAAACACTAATGAGCGTCGTCTTTTTTTTTGCTCTCTTGGTCCGCGCCGGAAGCATTATTAAAAGGTCGTTAAGGTTGAAGGTTTTTTTATGATCAATATAAAGAAACATTTTTTATGCTTGCGGTTTGCCTATTTTAAGGCGGATGTCGTCGATTTTATTATCCCCGACAATTTGTTTTATTTTTTTTAAAATTTTTGGCCGATCGAGTGTTAATTGGTGCAGCCAGGCCGAACTAGAAACCGTGATTATAAGAATTTTGTTTTTTATGGATAGGGGCGCGGTGTATGGTGCCGCCCCGCGAGAAATAATTTTAGACCAATTATTTATAACCTGGTGCGGGGTTGAAAACTTTTGGTTTTCCCCTCCCATAAATCTTTCGATTACTTCCTTTATGTGCACCGGCTTCTTTTTTACCACCACACTCCGCTAAATTTTAGGCTATTTGCATGGGTAAAACAATATACACATAAAAACCATCCTGTTCCGGCATTTGTTCCCGAAACACAGCGGGTTTTTCCGCGTCGACTAATTCAATGTTCGTGGTCTCATTCGACAAAATTTTTAAAACATCCAGCATGTATGCGGGATTAAACCCGGCCGTCAGTTCGCTTCCGTCGTACTTAATCTCAATTTCCTCTTTTGCCTCGCCGACGTCGGGTGTCATTTTTGAAATAACAAGTTTGTTTTTAAACACATCCAGTTTTATCGCCTGTGAATCAGGGCTTGTAAAAAGGCTCGCTCTTTTTATGGCCGATAAAAAATGTTCTTTATCTATTTGTATTTTTTCTTTTCTTTCCTTCGGAATAACCTGCTCATAATTTGGGAATTCTCCTTCGATCAACCGGGAAATAATTGTTGTTTTTTCTAATTCAAACGCGACCTGGTTATCAGAAAAAACAATTCTTACATCCCCTTCTTCTTTTAAAATTTTATTTAATTCTAGGATTGTTTTTATTGGGATTATTACCTCTTTATTTTCCATTTCCAGTTTAACTTTATTTTCCGTTAAAGCTAGTCTGCGCCCGTCCGTTGCCACTAAAAGCAGGTTGTTTTTTTTAATCATCAAGAGTGTCCCGTTTAAAACATATCTTGTTTCATCTTTAGACATTGCAAAACTCACCCGTTTTAATATTTTTTTCAACAAGGCTTGTTTTAAAACAATACTTTCTTTGTTTTGAAATTTAGGAATTGTTGGAAATTCTTCTTTCGGTAAACCGATCAACCGAAAAGAACAACTCTCACAATCAATAATTATGTTATAATTTTTGCGCACATTAATTGTTACTTCCCCAGGTGGCAATTCCCGAATAATATCCGCAAATCTTTTGGCGGGAATGGTTATACTCCCCTCTTCTATTATTTCCGCTTTATCCTTATAGACGATGCCAATGTCCAGGTCGGTTGCATTAAACATTATATTCTCTTTTTGGGCCTCAATAAGAACATTGGACAGTATCGGCAGGGTTGTTTTTGTCGCAACAGCCCCTTCTACGGTTTGAATCGCATCGACTAAAACGCTCTTGGTTGTTTTAATTTTCATTATTCCCCCCTTTTATTAACACAAAATTCTACTATTATATTACTTTATTATTATAAAATATAGTAGCAGTAGTAGTAGTATTCTTGTTGATATGTTAATATCAACCCTAACCCTTTATCAAGAAAGATGTTATTTTGTTTCTAATTTGTTAATAATTACTGTTAATATCTCTTCTATTTGTTTATCTTTTTTTAATAATTTTTTTATCTTTTCATACGCGTGTAAAACCGTGGTATGGTCTCGCCCCCCAAAATACTCCCCGATTTCCATAAGCGAATGATTTGTTAGGTGTCTTGATAAATACATTGCTATTTGGCGCGGGTGAGATACGGCGCGGCTGCGGCCGCCCTTTTTGATGTCGGAAATTCTAATGTCAAACTTTTCCGCAACAACCTTTTGTATTTTATCGATCGACACTAATTTTGTAAACACATCTTCCTTGATCGCGTCTTTTAACACTTCTTCGGCGATCGTAATTGAGATCGGATTGTTGGTTAATAAAGAATAAGCCACGACCCGGATAAGCGCCCCCTCCAACTCTCTAATGTTGGAGCGTATTTTTTCTCCAATAAAAAACAAGACGTCATCGGGAACGCCAATGATTTCCCGTTCCGCTTTCTTTTTTAGAATCGCAATTCTTGTTTCCAGATCCGGCGGCTGGATATCCGTGATCAGCCCCCACTGAAAGCGGGAAATCAACCGCTCTTCTAGTCCGGAAATGCTTTTTGGCGAGCGATCACTGGAAATAACTATTTGTTTGTGGGCATCGTAAAGAGTGTTGAAGGTGTGGAAAAATTCCTCTTGCGTGCTTTCTTTTCCGGCGATAAATTGAATATCATCGACCAACAAAATATCGACATTGCGATAGCGTTCGCGAAAGCGCATTGTTGTTCTGGTTTGGATGGCATTGATCAGTTGATTGGTAAATCTTTCACTTGTTATGTAAGACAATTTTGCCGTACTGTTTTTATTTAAAATAAAATCACCAATCGCCTGCATGAGGTGTGTTTTTCCCAGCCCCACGCCGCCGTGAATAAACAAAGGATTATATGCCCGCGCCGGTGATTCCGCTACCGCAAAGCTGGCGGCGTGGGCAAATCTATTGCTCGGGCCGACGACAAAACTCTCAAAAGTATATTTTGGATTTAAAAAAACTTCTCCGCGATGTTTTTTTGCCGGCGCGTATTGATCAACACTAAACGAGGGGGCGGAGGAGGAAACAATAAAATCAATGCGAATTTTTTGTCCGGTAATTTGCTCAAGAGTTTTAGTGATCAGATAAAGATAATGATCGCCCAACCATTCCTTAAAAAATTTGTTCGGAACCTCGACGGTTAACGTCTCCGCCGAAAAGCTAACCGCCTGCGCAGGCTTTAACCATGTTTCAAAACTTTGCGCGGTTATCTCCTTTTTTAATACCGCGAGAACTTCAGACCATAACTGAGAAGCTTTATTTGACATTGTATTTTGGGGGCATTAGCCGGTTATCAACATTAATCAACTTAAGGCCACACAACGCAACGCTTTGAAATCAAGAGAGTTAAAGCAAACAATAAAAACATTTCCACAAGTTATCCACAACCAAAAAAACTTTCTGCAAGCAAACATGGAAGTTATTATAACAAATAAATAAACAATTTCAAGGGTTTTTTTGAGTTTTTTTATTGACTAAGGCGGCTTTTGTGTTATAATTCACTTCTAAAGTAAAAAGTAAAAAGGCAAAAAGAAAAGGCAAAGATGAAAAAAAATCTTACATGTAAGTCGAACACCAAGCGAAAAAAGACGCACGGTTTTCGCAAAAGGATGAAAACCCAGGACGGCCGCGCCGTGCTTAAAAGAAGAAGGCGTAAGGGCCGCAAGGTGCTTACGGCTTAAAAATGAAAGAATACGGCTTTCCCAAGAAAGAACGCCTTTTAACCCCGGCGCAATTCAAGGGCGTCTGCCGAAGAGGGCGTTTGCGCAAGAGCAGCCTCTGCTGGGCATATTTTGCGGACAACGGTTTTAAGCATAACCGCTTGGGGATCAGCGTAAGCAAGAGGGTATGTGCAAGCAGTGTAACCCGCAACCGGATTAAGCGTTTAATAAGAGAATCATACCGTCTTCATAAAACCAGCTTTGGCTCTGGACAAGATGTCGTTATTGTTGTCAAAAAGTGCCCGCAGCCAACAGCAAACAACCTTGTTAAAAATACTGTGCTGTCGTTAGTTGAAAATGAAAAAGATCACCATTTTTCTCATTAATTTTTATCGTAACCAGTTGTCACCATTGAAGATGGGTTTGTGCAGGTTTTATCCTTCCTGCTCGGCTTATGCAAAAGAAGCAGTTGAAACAAGGGGAGCGCTGCGCGGTCTTTTAATGGCTGCTTGGAGAATAATGCGGTGCAATCCTTTTTCTGCCGGAGGATTTGATCCGCCAGAGCAGGGGAGTCAAGAATAGTGGGCAACGAAAAAAACTTTCTTTTAGCGATAATCGTAACCGTCCTGGTGCTTACCTTTTATCCGGCGATAATGAAACATTTTTTTCCACAGATGTTTCCCGCGAAAGAAGAAGCAGCAGAGCAGCCCGCGCAAAGATCTTACCAGGAAAAAGCCCCGCCAACAGCAGGCGAGGGGAGCCAACAATTCAGCACGACAACATCCGACGGGATAAGCCAGCAGTTCAGTGCCGTAACATATAGAACAGACAAGACTTACGTTCTTGAGAACCAGTATTATTTGATAACACTGAATGCCCCGGGAGCGGATATAAAAAGTATCGTATTAAAGCAATTTATCAGTCCCGCAACACAACAACCAACCGTGCTCATGGATACGGACAACCAATGGGAAGGAATTTTTGCTCTCTCTGGGCTTTTGGAGAAGGCACAGCTTGATGATGTTATCACAAAGGACGATGAAATAACCCTACACTATAGCCTACCGACGGGACTAAAAATTATAAAGCAGATCCTCCTGGACTATAATTCATATAGCGTCCAATTGAATATTAAATTTAAGAACTCATCCTCAGAAGATAAATCAATTTCATATCGCACCATAGCGGCAACCGGGCTTGATGCTGTATCTGGTATCGAAAACAGGTTTAGGGAGGTTCTTGTTGTCAAGAGCGATGATCAGATTTGGAAAAAAAACATTGGAAGCATAAAAAGTGAAAAAAAGATATATGAGGCAATTAAACTGGTGGCGTTTAAAACCAGATATTTTGCCCTGGCCATGGTTCCATCGCTAACTTGCGACTATTATTATAGTTATAGCAATCGTCATGATAACAAAAGCCGAGCGGCAGCAATTGGGGTGGGAGTAACCAACGTGAAAGTGCCGGCTAATGACTGGCTGGAGCACAATTATACGCTATATGCTGGACCAAACAATTTCAAAGAAATGTCTGACGTCGGCCTTGGGATAGAAGCAATTAGGGGAAAGGGGTTTTTTGCCGGTTTTTCTGATTTTTTGCTCATGCTGCTCAGATGGTTGCATGGCGTGTTTAAAAATTACGGGCTTGCTGTTATTGGCCTTGCCCTAATAATAAACCTGATTTTGTATCCACTGACATTCAAAAGCCTAAAATCAATGAAGGATATGCAGGCAGTACAACCGCACGTAGAAACGTTGCGCAAAGAACTTAAGGATAATCCGCAAAAACTAAATAAAGAAATTATGGAACTTTATAAGAAACACAAGGTGAATCCCCTGGGCGGGTGTTTGCCGATGGTCTTCCAAATGCCGGTATTTTTCTCGTTGTATAAAGTATTAATGCGGGCAATCGAACTTCGGGGAGCCCGGTTTTTGTGGATAAAAGATCTGGCTGGGCCAGATGCCGCATTTGTTTTGCCACAGAGCTTACCGCTTATCGGCAACAATATAAACATATTACCCCTGGCCATGGTTGTTTTGTCTTTTGTGCAGCAGAAAATGACCAATCCAACCCAGGTAAGCGAACAGCAAAAAACAATGGCGATTGTAATGCCGATATTTCTTGGTTTTATATTTTACAATTTCCCATCCGGCTTGGTATTATATTTCCTTACAAATACAGTCTTTTCCGTGGCAACACAAACCATTTTGTTTGCAAGGGGCAATAAGGCCCAGGAAACATCCGCTTGACAGGGGGAGTGAAATGCTGGATAACAACGAAGAAAAAGGACACCCGACAACAAGGGAATATGAGGGGAGCACTGTTGAGGACGCAATAAACATTGCTTTAGCAGAACTTAAGGTTTCCAAGGAAAAAATTAAAATTCAAATTTTAACCGAAGGACAGCGTGGCTTGTTTGGCATGGAAGGGGCCAAGAAAGCTAAAATTAGAGTAACTATTCTTTTCGATGACAATCAAGCCCCTTAATGTTCCACGTGGAACATTCGAACAATAAAAACACAACCCCCGCCATGGTTTAATCTTATGAAAAAATTAGTATATCCGCAAACGTACGATGTTCTTGTTGTCGGAGCTGGGCATGCGGGATGTGAGGCCGCTCTGGTGGCAAGCAGAATGGGACAAAGAACCTTGCTGTTGACCATTAACCTGGATACTGTTGCCCAGATGTCATGTAACCCGGCTATTGGTGGTCCCGGGAAAGGACAGCTGGTTAGGGAAATCGATGCTTTGGGCGGGGAAATGGCAAAAGCTATTGATACAAGTGGAATACAATTCAGAATGCTTAATACCAGGAAGGGTCCAGCTGTCTGGGCACCGCGCGCCCAGGCAGATAAAAGCTTGTATCACGCGGTGATGAAACAGTGCTTGGAATTTCAAAAATTGCTGGATTTAAAACAACTAAAGGTTGCCGATTTAATTATAGAGAAAAACAAAGTGATCGGGGTTACAACGACCACAAATTTGAAAATTTATGCTAAAGCAGTTATTATTACTACGGGTACGTTTTTAAATGGTCTTATTCATATCGGAGAAAGTACGGTCCCGGGAGGCCGTCTTGGCGAAACAGCATCCTTAAAACTACCGGTGCGCTTAAAAAAACTAGGTTTTAAAATGGGACGCCTCAAAACAGGGACACCGATGCGGGTTCATGCTAAAACAATAGACTTTTCATTCTTTAGTCCGCAGCCAGGCGATTCCCCGCCCAGACCATTTTCATATGATACAGAAAAAATAAACATTGAACAGGTTGATTGTTATCTGGGATACACGAACACCAAAACGCATAACGTTATACGCAACAATCTGTTACGCTCACCGTTGTACAGCGGCAAGATTAAAGGGATTGGCGTAAGATATTGTCCGTCAATAGAAGATAAGGTGGTAAAGTTTGCCCATAAAAACAGGCACCAAATTTTTTTAGAGCCAGAGGGGCGCAAAACGTGCGAGGTCTATTTGAATGGATTGTCTTCAAGCCTGCCCCAGGATGTTCAAGTAGAAATACTGAGTACGATTCCCGGGTTAAAAAAAGCTCAGATTATGCGTTTTGGTTATGGCATAGAATATGATTTTGCTGAGCCCACCCAACTTTTACCAACACTGGAAACCAAAAAAATAAAAAATCTTTATTTTGCTGGTCAGATAAACGGGACCACGGGATATGAGGAAGCTGCCTGCCAGGGCCTGATGGCCGGGATTAATGCCGCGTTGAAAATACAAGCAAAGCAACCATTTATTCTGGACCGAACCCAAGCCTATATTGGAGTGTTAATTGATGACCTGGTGACCAAGGGTACGCAAGAACCATATCGGCTCTTTACCGCCCGCGTTGAACACAGGCTTGTGCTTAGACAGGATAATGCGGATTTACGCCTTAGTGAGTTTGCCCATAGATTTGGCTTGATTTCTGATGAAAAAATTGATAAAATAAGAAAAAAACAAAGATTGATTGCCGCACAGATTCAAAAATTGAACCAGTTAAGACATGTAAACACATCGCTGGCAAAGATTTTGAAACGCCCGGGGGTTACGTATAATAAGATTTTATCGCTTGATGCTCGACTGGAAAAGCTTCCGCCGGAGGTAGCCAATCAGGTTGAGATAGAGATAAAATATGCTGGTTATATTCAGCGTGAAAAAGCGTTAATAACTAAACTAAAAAAATTAGAGGATAAAAAAATTCCCGCAGGTTTTCCTTGTCATGAAATCGGGGGATTAAAAAAGGAAGCAAGGGAAAAACTAAAAGAAATAAAGCCACAATCTATTGGCCAGGCAATGAGAATTTCGGGGATAACATCAAGTGATATTGCTTTATTGCTGTTACATCTTGAACGCAACTACAGAGAAAGCAAGGCATAAAATAGTAAGCGCGCCATTGACCATGCCCATTCTTGTCCGGGGCCCAAGCACAATTCAACAGTGTTCCACGTGGAACACAATGAGGATCGGGAGGGATAGCAACATAAGGATAGGTGTTGTCAAATAACGCATGAAAGAAATTGGCAAAACAGATTGATTTTAAAAGTGTTATGACTTTCATGGAGGGGGAGGAAACCCTAAACACTAAATCCAAAACCCCAAATAAACACAAATGAACCAAACACAAAACCTAAAACGACATAAATCAAGACAAAACTCCCGGTATTTATTAATGTTTTGAGTTTTTGGTTTGATATTTTGGATTTATTTAGAGCTTAGAGTTTAGAGTTTAGAGTTTTAAAAAACAGGAGATATTTTTGAGAGAACCTAAGGTTAACCATGGAGGTGAAGAATGAGCGGTGAAAAGGAAAGGTTTTCACGCCGAAATTATTTTGTGCTGAAGGGATTTCAGCTGCGCTTTAGTGCGCTGGTTTTCATCGTCACTTTTACGGTGGGCGTGATCTGTGTTTGGACGACCTACATCACCACCTGGAATGATATTTCGCAGCAGGTAAAAAGCAAGGCATTTTATGGCCGCATTGCCCGGGTTTATGATCAGCAACTGGACGATGAGAAAAACGCTGAGATCATAAGCTCTGTTTTTGCCTTGGAATTTGCTGAGATTTTTGACCGGGTTTCCACCGTCCTTGTGCTTAGGCTTCTGGTGGGAGCCTTGATTCTTTTTGTCTTAAGTATTTTTGTCTCGCATAAAATGGCTGGCCCTTTATTTCGCATGGAAAACATCGCGAATTCTATGCGCAAAGGAGATTTGTCTGTTGATCTAAAAAAATTGCGAAGCGGGGATGAAATGGAAGATTTAGCAAGAGCAATAAATGGGGCGATAACAAAACTGCGAACATTAATGCAAAAATATCAAGATATGGCGGGCAAGCTTACAGAACTGGCGTCAAAAATATCCATCTATACAGAAGGCGGACAACTTGCTTCTTCGGAGTCGACAAAACTAATAAAAGAGCTGGAAGTCGTTAGCAGTCAACTGGTTACGGAAATGAAATATTTTAAGGTTGGTGAAAAAAAGGAAGATATCCCGTAGATACAAAAATTAATCCAACGAAATTTAAATAAACGTACGCGGCAAAAACTAAAAGCAGAAAACAGATGAGCAAAGTCATTGGAATTTGTAATCAAAAAGGCGGGGTCGGCAAAACCACCAGCGCGATAAACTTAAGTGGCTATCTTGCGGAAAAGGGCAAGCAAGTATTGTTGATCGATTCTGACCCACAGGCAAATGCTACCAGCGGCTTGGGGATAGATAAAAAAACACAGACTAAAAATACTTATGAATTTTTGGTCGGGAAAATAGGGATTGCGGAAACAATTATTGCCGGGCCCGTGGAAAATTTATCCCTGGTGCCATCTAATGTTTCGCTTATCGGCGCAGAAATAGAGCTTGTGGAAACCCCGTCGCGTGAATACAAAATGCGCGACGGCTTAGCGGCGATAAGAGAAGCATATGACTTTATTTTTATTGATTGCCCGCCATCCTTGGGACTGCTAACATTAAATTGCCTGGTTGCTGCGGATAGCGTGCTTATCCCGTTACAATGTGAATATTATTCTTTAGAGGGGGTTAGTCAGCTTTTGGACACGATTTCCCTGGTTCAAAAAAGATTAAATCCAAAACTTGAAATTGAAGGGATAATTCTTACGATGGCTGACTTCCGGACCCGCTTGACCGGTGAGGTTATAAAAGAAGTACGTGAATTTTTTAAAGCAAAGGTTTTCAATGCAATTATTCCGCGCAGTATTCGCCTAAGTGAAGCGCCTGGTTTTGGCAAGCCCATTGGATTATATGATCGCCTTTCTGTGGGCGCACAAAAATATGAATTATTGGCGGAAGAGTTGCTTGGCCGGCAGAAAGATGGTGACCCGCCATCAGAGCAACGCCAGCAGATTGATGTGCAAGCAGACGCGCTTGTGGGCACGGAAAGCGCTAACCCCTTAGGCGAAGATGCGCTGCCGGAGAAAGTATGATTTTGGATTAAGTTATCAAATGAAGCCCGAACTTATGAAACGTGAGCGGACATAAGTTCGTTGGCTGAATTTTGACCCCCACACCAATTTTACACGCTGATGTGGGGGGGGCGAAGCAGAGCTTATAGTAAAGTTGATGAATATATTATACCAAAGTGAATTGTACAATTGGTGTGGGGGTTCAATTCACACTTATCACTTACGTCGCTAATGCTCCGTAAGTGAGGTGCTCATTAAAAGGAGGTCAGGTTATGGAGCGTAAAGTTTTGGGCAAGGGATTGGCGGCTTTAATTTCTCCGGAAGAGACCAAAAAGGAAACAAAGGTTGCGCTTTTAAACCCCGAGGAAATAACCACCAATCAATACCAGCCAAGGGAGCGCTTTAACGAAGATACGTTGCGGGAATTAGTTGACTCGGTCAGAGAAAAAGGTCTCATCCAGCCGATTATCGTTCGGGAAAGCCGGGCCGGAAGCTATGAACTTATTGCCGGAGAACGCCGGCTGCGTGCAATTAAAGCCTTGGGCTATAAAGAAATTCCGGCAATCATAAAAAATGTTTCGGATCAGGAAGTATTAGAGTTATCGATAATTGAAAACATCCAAAGAGACGATTTAAACCCCCTAGAAGAAGCTAAGGCCTATGAATCACTAATGAAAGGCTTTGGCTTTACCCAGGAACAGGTTGCAAAATCAGTCGGAAAAAACAGGACGACGATTGCGAACACGCTCCGGCTTTTATCTTTGCCGGAAGAGGTTAAGGAAGCCCTGTCCTGTGATTTGATTACGCTCGGCCACGCCAAGGCTATTTTGAGCATCCCGGATTCCTTCGGACAGCTGGCGCTATTAAATAAAATAGTTAAACAAGGACTTTCCGTAAGAGCGGCTGAAGTTCAACCGGCGCCACGTGCAAAACAAAAAACAGGCCGGCCCAAATCTATTAGAAACCAGCAACTCGTACAGTTAGAAGAAGAACTCCAGCATCTTTTGGGAACAAAAGTAAAAGTAATTCACGGAAAAAAACGGGGAAAGATTCAAATCGAATACTATTCACTTGACGATTTAGAGCGCGTCTTGGCGATTATTCGAAGGCACTAAATAAAATAGTTCCCGCCGGACAATCTTGGGAACGATGATTACACAGATTTCCGCCAAAAAGATTGGCGGATTCGCCAAGTCTTGTGGCGAAAAACAGAACGAGGAAAAAATGAATCGGCAGACATTGATTTTAATTAAACCGGATGGCTTAGTAAAATCGCTTACCGGAAACATTTTAACCAGACTTTCCGAAACCAAGCTGGAAATAATTGCCGCTAAAATTGTAAGGGTGAGCCGCGAACTGGCGCAGGAACATTACAAGCACCTGAAAGAGAAGCCTTTTTTTGAAGAGCTAATCAGGTATATTCAGGGGGACTTTCATGGTCGCCACAAGGTAATGGCGATGGTTTACGGGGGAGAAGGTGCAATCGAGAAAGTAAGGCAATTGTGTGGGGCCACTAATCCAGAAGAAGCCGAGCCAACCTCAATTCGTGGTGCTTATGGCAGAATTACTTCTAAGGGCGTCTATGAAAATGTAATTCATACGTCTGCTTGCACGGAAGATGCGGAGCGAGAAATAAAATTGTGGTTTGAGCCAGGGGAAATCATTGTTGATGTTTATCCGTCAAAATGTGTGACCATAGAAAAAACAACCAAAAAAATATGGGCATAGTGCGCTTAAAGTTTCTTCCCGAAATCCTACCAATATCGCCAAAAATGTGGTATAATTGTATTAGGTAAAGAGATTTAAAAAGCCTTAATTGTTTAGAATTATTAGCAAATTGCCCAAATACAGGGGTAATTCGTAAGGGGGGTTATTTGCCTGGAATTGTGCTTTGAGCTGGGGAAATGCCCCGAGAAACAATTTGTGTAACAGGTTCAAAAACAAGAAGTTAGGATAAAAAAATGAAGAGAAAAACCCCGAAAACAGGATTTACGATAATAGAATTAATATTAGTGATGACGATTATTGGGGTTTTAATGAGTATCGCTGTCCCGACTTATTTAAACGTAAGATTTAGAATGGTGGAAGAAAAAGCAAGATTTAATCTCAATGCTATTTATAGCGCGCAAAAATCATATCATTGGGAAAACAATTCGTCAAATTATGCCGGCCCCGGGCAACAGGATGCCTTATTGACCCATGTTGGCTTTTCGACGAATGATGGGGACTGGGTATATGCAATCAATGCCGCTAGTGCCACGACCTTCAGGGCTCAGGCGCAAAACAGCAAAGATAATTCTTTATATATGTATATAAATCAAAACGGTAATATAACGACAAGCTATTAATCCGCTAACGACATTGTCTTAAAGCCGCTAATAAAAATATCCCGGCCCGCTTTTTCGACTTTTCCGCGCACCCTTCCGTGCGGATCAATAAAACAGGAAATCCCGGTATTTGCACAACGGATAAACCAGCAGCGATTTTCAATCGCCCTAAAGACACTCATCGCCAGATGCTGAATTGGCTCGGCACTTTCTTTAAACCAGGCCTCATTAGTGATCGTGATCAGAAAATCAGCACCCTCATTGCGAAATTCCCGGACCAGCTGGGGAAAAATATCTTCAAAACAGACTAAAACCGCAAACCGGACAATGTTTCCATTCCGATCCGGGATCAGAAAAATAGTATGTTGATCACCGGGAGAAAAATCAGAGATGCCCGCAGCACCTAAAAACCAGAACAACTTTGGCAGCGGTAAATATTCGCCAAAAGGTACAAGGTGAATTTTATCATGAAACGCTTCTAATTCTCCGCTGGGGGCAAAAAGAAAAGCGGAATTGTGATATGTGCCCTGGGAATGATCCTCGCGCGGGCTACCAACCAATAAGTAGGTATTTATGTCTTGCGCTAAATGGTTAATCGTCTCGAGAAGATTTGCTTCGTCAAGCAGGTATCCGGGAACAGAAGTTTCCGGCCAGATGACTAAATCCGGTTTGTTTTGGACGGATTGTAAGGTAAGCCGATAAAAACGCGCCAAGATACTCTCGACACAAGAAGAATCCCATTTTTCTTCTTGCGGGATATTGCCTTGAATTATGGTCACGGATATGTTCGGCATGGCAAAGCTCTGTTGAAAACATAAAAATCCGTAGCCATAGGATAGGAGAATAAAGGTCAGCGGAACCAGGACCGAAGAATTTTTCCAGATCCTTTTTCTCCGCTGACGGATAAGCTGAGTTATGGCGACATTAACCAGGACCACGAGAAAACTAATACCCCAGATCCCAACCTTATCCGCGATTTGAATGAGCCAGAGGTTTTTAAACTGCGAATAACCAAGCAATGCCCAGCCGAACCCGGTGAAAAAAGAGCTCCGCAACAGCTCCAATCCGACCCAGAGTAAGGGAATAAAAATAAGCCGATAAAACCCGGTCGTTTTTTTTGTCAGGGCGCCAAAAAGGCAAAAATACAAGCTAAGGTATAAACAGAGGATAATCAGGCCGAGACCACTAACATGCTTGAGCCAAGAAATTGTGCTGAGAAAGAAAAGAAATCCAAAAATGAAAGCAGAGAGCAGGCGCTCTTTTAGCGGCCGGCCTTCTAAGGCGAAAAGAAAGGGGACGAAAGCAAACCAGGCCAGGAAGCCAAGGTTAAGCGGCGAAAAACAAAGCGACAGTAATATTGCGGAGAAAATTGCGGAGAATATGGATAGAAAGAATTGTTTGAAGAAAAAAAGGTCTTTTGTTTTTTGTCTTTTGTCTGTCTTCATCTCCCACAGCATTTTTTATGTTTTTTCCCGCTTCCACAGGGGCAGGGGTCATTGCGGCCGACTTTTTCTGTGGTTCGGGTATAGGGGGTGCCTTTTTGCGCTTCGGGGGGTTGTGGTGCGCCGAGGGGTGCATCGGGCGGGTTGTTGGGTCGTGCTTGATTGAACTGCCCGGCAACCGGATGCGAATAAGAAATCGGAACGCTATCGAAAACGCCAACCGGTTCTTCTTTGTCGAAGGATTTTATTTTAAACAGGAATTCTAGCGTTTCTTCTTTTATCCGGGCAACCATGTCCGAAAAAAGTATAAACCCTTCGTGTTGGTATTCGACGAGAGGGTCTTTTTGTCCATAGGCCCGCAAGCCAATGCCGGAGCGTAAAGTGTCCATGGCATGAAGAAGATCTTTCCATTGGGTGTCTAAAATATGCAAACAAATAGACCGCTGAAAATCATAGAATACATCGGCGGGCATGGTGCTACATTTTTTTTCATAGGTCGCGGTTAATGTGTTTAAAAGCTGTTCGGCGATATCGCCTTCCGTTGCGGGTGTAAAGGCTAGACCAAACTTCTGGCGCGTCCAGTTGGCAAGGCCGGAGAAGTTCCAGTCGGCAGGATGAACCTTCGGCGGCAGATACTGCCCGATCGCGTCAGCGCTTAGCTCATGAATTAAATCCAGAACATAATCTTTGACATTCTCATTTTCTAAAATCATACGTCTTTGCTCGTAGATGATTTCTCTTTGTTTGCTCATAACATTGTCATATTCGAGCAATTGTTTGCGGATTTCAAAGTTGTGCGCTTCGACTCGTTTCTGGGCCGTTTCTATTGATTTGGAGATCATCGGGTGTTCAATCGGCATGTCTTCTTCCCATTGAAAGAAATCCATAAACTTGGCGATTCTATCCGAGGCAAATATGCGCATCAGATCGTCTGCCAGAGAAAGATAGAAGCGGCTGGAACCCGGATCCCCCTGGCGCCCGGCTCTTCCCCGAAGCTGATTGTCAATCCGGCGTGCTTCATGGCGTTCCGTGCCGATAATATGCAAGCCGCCGAGTTCTACCACATCAGCATGTTCCTTCTTCCACTCATCCCGCACGCTTTGCAGGGCCTTTGCCTTTTGTTCGCTGGTGGCAATGTCCGGGTCGATTCCTTTTTTACGCAACAGTTCATGCGCAAAAAATTCAGCATTTCCACCGAGGAGAATATCCGTCCCGCGACCAGCCATATTGGTGGCGATAGTGACGTTTTTAATCTTGCCGGCCTGAGCAATGATTAGCGCTTCCTGTTCATGGTACTTAGCGTTTAGCACATTATGCGCAATCCCTTTTCTTTTTAAGAGGTGACTTATAAGTTCTGATTTTTCGATGGAAATGGTCCCCACCAGAACCGGCCTTCCCACCTTATTGAGTTCTTCGATTTCCTCAACCACGGCTTTAAATTTTTCTTTTTCGGTTTTGAAAATTACATCGGAATGATTGTTGCGGATTAAGAAGCGGTTGGGCGGAATAACGGTCACATCGAGTTTGTAAATATGTCGAAACTCAGATTCTTCCGTAACCGCTGTTCCGGTCATCCCGGACAATTTATTGTACATCCGAAAATAATTCTGGAAGGTGACCGTGGCCAGGGTCTGATTCTCCCGTTCTATTTTTACGCCTTCTTTTGCTTCAATGGCTTGATGTAACCCATCGCTCCAGCGGCGTCCCGGCATCAGCCGGCCGGTAAAATCATCAACAATGATAACCTGTCCGTCTTTGACCATATAATGAACATCGCGTTTGAACAGCTTCGGGCTGTGGGCCTTAAGCGCTTGGTCAACATGGTGTTTAAGCTCCATGGTTTCTAAATCGCTTAAAGAGTCCACGCCGAGCATTTGGGATACTTTCACCTCGCCGGCATCAGTCAAATACACAGTATGCGCTTTTTCATCAACAATATAATCTCCGCTTTCTTCTTTGCTGACTTCATCTTTTGCGCCTTCAGTGAGCCGAGGGATTATCTTGTTAATCTTGTAATATTTATCCGTTGAGGCTTCGGCGGGACCGGAAATGATCAGCGGCGTTCTTGCTTCATCGATTAGAATGCTGTCGACCTCGTCGACAATGGCATAATTTAGCTTTCTTTGCGAGATATCGTTTTTATGGAGAACCATATTATCACGTAAATAATCAAATCCGAATTCATTATTTGTGCCGTAGGTGATATCGCACTGGTATGCCTCCTGCCGGGAAATGGGTTTAAGGTGAGCCATGCGCTCATCGCGGGAGGAGGTATCGGTATAAGCCGGAGTGTATACAACCGAAAAATCATGCCCCATCGAAGCGCAGGAAAGACCAAGAAACTGATACGCCGGCCCCATCCAGCCGCAGTCTCTTTGCGCGAGATAATCGTTTACCGTAATCAGGTGTACGCCTTTACCGCTGAGGGCATTTAAATAAACAGCCAGGATCGCGGCAAGAGTTTTTCCTTCGCCGGTGGCCATTTCCGCGATTTTTCCTTGATGGAGGACGATCCCGCCGATAATTTGCACATCAAAAGGACGCATATTGATCGTCCGTTTCGCGGCTTCGCGGCAGACGGCAAAGACTTCCGGCAAGAGCTCATCAAGGACTTCTTTTTCCCGGCGGTTTGTTTCCTTCTCCGTCGTATCCTCTTGCGTGTGGGCTTGGATGTATTCGCGGATTCTTTTTCTGAACCCCTCTGTTTTTGCCTTAAGCTGAGCGTCGGAACTTTTAGAAATTTCCGGTTCTAAGGCGCAAACTTTCTCAAGCAATGGCGTTAGGCGCCGCAACTCTTTTTCGTTGTGGCTGCCAAAAATTTTACGGGATATAAATTTTAACATAAGCACGACACACTTTTTTAAGCGTATTATAAGCCATCGCGATACAAATGGCAAGCGTAAAGGCAATTCAGCTTTGACAAATAAATTATAAAAAAGTAGAATATAATACAGCTTATGGAAGATCGGAAGAAAAATATTTTTTTAACCGGTGCTCCGGCCTCGGGAAAAACGACAATCATCAAGAAAGTGGTTAAAAGCTTAAGTGTCCCGGCCCGTGGGTTTTATACTGAGGAGGAGAAAAAAGACGGCCAAAGGGTTGGGTTTTTAATGAAAACCCTGGACGGGAAAGAGGGTTATCTTGCCCACCAGGATATCAAATCTGATTTTTATATCAGGCGATATAAAGTAAGCATTGAGAACATCGAAACGATTGCTGTTCCGGCAATCACCCCGGGGAATAATCAGATTATCATTCTTGACGAAATCGGCAAAATGGAATGTTTTTCTCGGCTTTTCAAGCAAGCCGCAATCAAGGCCCTTGATTCCTCTTGTATTGTTTTGGGCACAATCGCCCTGGGTGGCGATGATTTTATTCTCCGGATAAAGAAGCGGCAAGACATCCAAATACATGAAGTTGGTCCGGGCAATCGGGATTCATTGCCGGCGTTGATATGGGAAAACATTTCACAGCTTTTAAAAAATGCATAAGCTGGTGAGGCACAAGGGGTGGATTCTTTTTTCTTAAGGGGCATCAGGTGGCGAAAAAAAAGAACGTCTTACATATAATTACAAACCTTGAATTGGGCGGGGCACAAAAAAATGCGCTTTATATTATCGACCATCTCGATGAGCATAAATATAATAAGCACTTTATCAGTGCTCCCCGGGGGCTCTTGCAGGATCAGGCGAGACAGATAAAGAATGTTCGCTTTCAATTTTTGCCTTTTTTAAAACGCCGGATTTCCCCGATAAACGACTTAATCAGTACGGGGATGCTTATCCGCTATATGCGGCGTAACAATATCGCGATTGTCCATACCCACAGCTCCAAGGCCGGAATTCTTGGCCGCTGGGCGGCAAAAATTGCCGGAGTCCCAGTCATAATTCACACCATACACGGCTGGAGCTTTAATAAATATATGAGCCGTTTCACCCGGGCAGGATACATTTTTTTAGAAAGGATAACTTCCCGGATAACGACTAAATTAATCGCCGTGGCCGAAAATGATATCAAAAAAGGAATAGATAAAGGGATCGGTGATGCCCGCCGATATCTTCTTGTCCGCTGTGGGATAGAACTGGATATTGTTAAAAGTGATTCCGCGAGCATGCGCATAAAGGAAAGCTTGGGCGTTGACAAGGCAAGCGCGCTTATCGGGATGATTGCTTGTCTTAAACCACAGAAAAACCCGCTGGATTTTATAAGAGCCGCGGCGATAATCATGGGCAAACACCCAAAGGCGCGATTTATATTAGTCGGCGATGGAATCCTGCGCAGTAGAATAGAACGGTTGATTGAAAAGGAAAAATTGACCGGCAAGGTCCTGCTTTTAGGCTGGCGCCGGGATATTCACCAACTCATCCCGATCTTTGATGTTATCGTGCTTACCTCGCTCTGGGAGGGCTTACCGATCGCTCTTTTAGAGGCCATGGCCCAGGCTAAACCAATTGTTGCCTATGACGTTGGAGGAATAAAAGAAATACTAAGCAATGGCGTTAACGGCTATCTGGTTAGGGCTGGAGATGTTAACGGGTTAACGGAAAAGATAAATTCATTGTTGCGGGAAAAAAATTTGTCTACGGATATGGGTAAAAAGGGAAGGGCGTCCCTAGAAAGAGGCCAGTTTACAGCGCAGCACATGATTGCCCAGATTGAAACGCTTTATGCTGAAGCTTTGGGAGAGTCCCTAACCCCTACCCCCCAAACCCCAAACCCTACTTAAGGCGGGTACTTGCTAAACGGACCACCACCGGTGGCATTATAATAGTCCACACCTCCCGATTCATCTATTCTCGCCGTATAGTTTTGATACGGGCCGGAGGCTCTTGTGGCTACGGCTAAAAAAGTATTAGCACTAGCCGCCGTGACCGCATATGTCCAATCCCCATCATTAGTTGAAAACCCCTGATATGTGCGCAGGACCCCTAGGCTTGTTGTGTAAGAATCAGTTGCGATGCGTGCAATGCCTTCGGCGCTGCGGATATTCCCTAAGTTTTCAACTACTTTTGCGCCCTTCGTCGATTCTATGGTCCGGAGGTAGGTTGGCACGGCAATCCCCATTAGAATTCCAATGATGACAACTGTTATTATTACTTCGAGTAGGGTGAATCCCCGGGGTGCAAACGCTTTTTTTCTTATCGGCATATTTGTCTCCATGGTTTTATTATATGGAACTTCTGTTAAAAAGCAAGGGTAAATTAAAGGCCCCAAATCGAGGCCCAAAGATAGCCTGGGAAGTGAAGCCTGTCGCGGAAAATGCTTTTAAAGTGAGCGCTTGACAAAAATCGGCAGATAGGATATACTTAATATTAGAAATAGTTAATACTATTAACCATTAAGGGGATTAAGTAAAATGAAAAAGCTTTCGATCGAGGAGTTTTCGAAAAAGGTGGTCGAAGTGTTGCCGCAGGTAATCCGGGGCATTATGCGCCGACAGAGCGATGCCTTGTCTCGGGGGAAGATCACGGCGCCGCAATATCTGGTTTTGGATTTGCTCGAGGTCCGTGGTCCGCAGACGATGAGCAGCCTGGCCAAGGAGATCTCAACGAGTCTGCCGGCGATGAGCGGGTTAGTGGACCGGCTGCATCGGATGGGGTTGGTAAAGAGACGATACGGCCAAAAAGATCGTCGGACGATAAAAATAGACCTGAAAACCGAGGGCCGCAATGTTGTAAAAACCATTCAGACGCAGAGACGGAAAATGTTTACCAAGATTTTTGGGGAACTTAGCGAAACGGAAAGACAACAGTATTTGAGTATAATTACAAAGATTAGAAAAATCCTGTATAAGAAAAAAAATGAAAAGAAAAGCAAGATATAAAATTTCAAATTTGATCATCGCCGTATTTTTTATCTGCAGCTTAAGCCGGCAAGCCGAGTCTGCGACGGGGACCGCGAAGCAAAATGCCGGTCCGCGGCAGCAGAAAATCGGTTTGTCTTTATCAGATGTCAGCCGGATTGCCCTGGAAAACAATCTGGATGTTCAGATTGCTAAATATGATGCCTATATCCGGAGAACAGATCTGGCCAATGCCCGGGCGATATATGACACCATGCTTTGCGCCCAAGCTTCATATCTTGATGATCAGCGGGGCAGAACAAGCACGATTTTTGGTACAAAAGCGACAACCCAGGATTATACACTTGGGCTGGCGAAGAAAACCCCCCTCGGGACAACGATCGGCCTTGATTTTGAAGACCAGCGTGATTTTTCGAACTCCACATTTGCCTCTGTAAGCCCGGCGCATGATGCCTCCGTTAAATTTTCGATGCATCAGCCTTTGGGCAGAAATTTTTTTGGTTTAATTGACCGGGGCAATGTAAAAATTACAAAATTAGAAGTAGAAAACAGTGATCAGGAAGCACTGCAAAGAATAGAAAGCGCACTCGCGAGAGCACAAGAAGCCTACTGGCGATTGGTCTTGCGCACGCGAGAAATACATATTGCGCAGGAGATGTTGGAGAAAGCAGACACGCTTTATCAAATTTTTAAGAAAAAAGAAGAGATTGGGCTTGTTGAAGGGCCGGAGCTGTTTGCGGCAGAGGCGAATGTTACGCAACGCAAAGCTTCCTTGAAAGTGATTGAGCTTGCTTTAGTTTTGGCCAAAAATGAATTATTGCTCTTGCTTCATGAAGAAGATCTTAAACTCGAGGTGGTTCCCCAAAACATGCTCGCGGGTAATTCCCCGCCGGTTTCGATGTCTGAGAGCTTGCAAAAAGCGATTGCCGGTCGCCGCGATTACAAGCAGGCAAAAAACAATGTGGATAACAAGAATATACTTTTGCGCATGAAGAAAAATGCCCTCTGGCCGGAGATCGACCTGGAAGCGTCATTCTTGCGCAATGGCCTGGCGGCTTCTCAAAAAAAAGCGTGGGCGGATGTTACGGATAAGGATAATCCGGAGTTGTATGCCGGCCTTATCATTAGCGTGCCGCTCGAAAATTCATCGGCAAAAAGTCAGCATCGCAGGGCAAAATACGAAAAAGCAAAAGCCTTGCTGGAGCTAAAAAAAACAGAACATAAGATTGCCGTAGATATTAGCAATACCATCAATGCGCTTAATAACAAGAGAGAAAAGATCCGGCTTAATGAGCGCATTGTTTTGCTGCAAGAGAAAAAACTTGCGCTCGAAGAAGAACGGTTTGGCTTTGGTCGTTCTGAAAGTGATACCCTGATCCGTTATCAGGAGGATTTGCTGCAGGCAAAACTAGTTCTGGCCCAAACATTATTTGAATATAAGGGGGCATTAATCGGCTTAAAACGAGCGGAGAATTCCCTGCTCGATGAATACTGGCAAGGAAAGCTATAGCATGAGTAGCAAGAAGCAAGTAGAGAGTAGAGAGAAAAATTTTTCCGTGCTGTGTTGTTTTTTATTTCTCGCTACTTGTTGCCCGCTACTCGCCATTTTAACCAGAGGTTAAGGAATGAATATTGCAAAATTTTCTGTCAAACATTCGTTATTTATTAATCTTATTTCGATACTCATATTAATTGTCGGAGTGTTTTCGGTTTTTACGCTCAAGCGGGAAGCATTTCCGGTGATTGATTTTGACCTGGTCGTGGTGAGTGCGTATTACCGGGGAGCATCGCCGGAGGATGTCGAAAAGCTGGTAACCTCGCCCTTAGAAAGAGAATTAAGGGAAGTAGATGATATTGAAAAGATGAAGTCCGCATCGCGGGAAGGCACCTCCGTGATTTCTCTGGAAATCAGTTCTGATGCGAAAGATAAGGATAAAATTGTCAATGATATCCAGAAAGCGGTAGACCGGGTTACAAATTTGCCGGAAGGGGTGGATGAGCGTCCGATTGTCAAAGAAATATCTTCCAAGATATTCCCGGTAATAAACATTGCGGTCGCGGGCAAAATCGATGAATTTAAGTTACAGGAAATGGCGAATGTATTAAAGGATAGATTTGAAGATATCGAGGGCGTTGCTTCCGTGAATCGGCGTGGATACCGGGATGAGGAATTCTGGGTGGAACCGGATATTAAAAAAATGCAGGAACGCCATGTGTCGATTGAGGAAATCATGCAGAGTTTGCGCAGCGATAACGTTACCGTCCCCGGGGGCAAATTAAAAACAGAAAACGAAGAGTTTAATATTAAAACCATCGGGGAGTTTACGACCAAAGAAGAAATAGAAAATGTAATTATCCGGGCAAACGATTTGGGTAACTGGCTGAAAATCAAAGATGTCGCTTGTGTGCGTCATACCTTTGAGGAAGAGACGCAGCAGAACAAAAGCTTTGGGGAAAGAGCAGTTACCTTAACCGTGTATAAAAAAGAAAAAGGCGATGCGATTAAAGTTGTAGATGATGTGTACAGGTTATTAGAAGAATTCAAAAAAACGGCGCCGCCGGAACTGACCGTTACGCCGTATGATGATATGTCTTATTATATAAAACGCCGCTTGAATGTGCTGCGTTCAAATGGCCTGATCGGATTTACCCTGGTTATTATAATCCTCTTTACTTTTTTGCACCCCCGTCCCGCCCTGTTTACGGCACTGGGGATCCCGATTGCCATGTGCGCTACATTATACGTCATGTATTGTGTGGGCTTAAGCATAAACCTGATGACGATGTTCGGCCTGATTATTGTTTTGGGCATGGTTGTTGATGATGGGATTATTATTTCTGAAAATGTATATCGTTATGTAGAAGCCGGGATGTCACCCCGGGAAGCAGCGATAAAAGGAACAAGTGAGGTAATTGCGCCGGTAACGGCAACGATTATTACCACAATTGCGGCATTTCTGCCGCTGATGTTCATGGCTGGAATCGTCGGCAAATTTCTGAAATATATTCCCTTAATGGTCATTATTGCGCTTTTAGCCTCAATCCTGGAAGCATTCGTCATCCTGCCTTCACATTTAGCGGATTTTGTCCGACCGATCACCAATAAGAAAAACGGCAAGGGAGTAACGCGCAAGGAAATACCCTGGTTAAAACTTTTATTGGAAAAATATAAGAAAATGCTGGAACGAGCATTAAAATATCGCTATCGCGTAGCAATCGGAATGATTGCGGTTTTTCTGGCGACACTGCTCATTGCCATATTTGGGATGCGGTTTGTCATGTTTAGCGGTCATGGGGTAGAAGAGTTTCAGATCCGGGCCGAAGCTAAGGTGGGTACCCCGCTGGAAAAGACCAATGAATTGATCCGCCCGGTAGAAGAGCTGGTTAATTCCATGTCCAAAAAATATCTTAATATGTTTGAAACCAATATTGGGATGATTTCCGAAGGCCGGGGGATGAGCGATCCCAAATCCAAATTTGGTTCGCATGTGGCGCAAATAACCGTATACCTTACCCCGATGCAACAAAGGGACAAGGGGCCGAAAGAAATCATTAAAGAGTTGCGTCCGGGCTTAGAGAAAATTAAAGGATTTGAACGTTTGTCTTTTCATGAACTCCGGGAAGGGCCTCCGACCGGCAGAGCGATCGAGATAAATATCCGCGGTGAAAAATTTGCCACCTTACGGGAAATCGTGAACAAGATAAAAACATATCTTGGCACACTGGCGGGTGTCTCGGATATTACAGACAGTTATGATTTAGGCAACCGCGAATTGCGTGTCATTGTCGATAAAGAAGCTGCGGCCCGGGCATCCTTGTCCGTAGGACAAATTGCTTCCGGAATTCGCAATGCCCTTGAAGGCGGGGTAGCGACGACCATAAAAAGATCAAAGGCCGAGGAAGAAATTAAGGTCCTGGTGCGCTTGCCGAAGGCGCAAAGAGATAAGCAGGAAATTTTTAATACTCTTTTCATTCCAAATTCGCGCGGGAACCTTGTCCCTTTGAAAAAAATAGCCCATATCGAACAACATCAAGGCCTGCGCACGATCACCCACTTAGACGGAAAACGTTATTTACAGGTTGCCGCCGGGGTCGATAACCGCAAAATGACCTCACAAAAGGTAAATGATTTATTGGGTAAAAAATTTAGAGGTATTTCTCAAGAATATCCAGGCTATTCTATCCGTTTTGGCGGAGAAGAGGAAGAAAGAAGAAAATCACTAAGAAGTTTATTTGTCGCTTTCGGGATCGCGCTTTTGTTTATATTTATGGTTTTGGCTACGGAATTTAATTCGTTAGTTCAGCCGTTTGTCGTGCTGTTAACGATTCCGTTTGCGCTGATTGGGGTCGTCGCGGCTTTGTTAATTCATGGCGAGCCGATAAGCATTTTATCGCTTATCGGAATCGTTGGCTTGTCCGGAATTGTGGTCAATGACTCAATTGTCTTGGTTGATTTTATAAACAAATTACGACAACAGGGGGTGTCCCGGCGTAATTCTATTGTCCAGGCCGGGATTTTACGGTTTCGCCCGGTACTGCTCACCACGCTTACTACGGTGGCCGGCCTAAGCACGGTAGCCTACGGGATTGGCGGATTTGATCCGTTTTTAAGACCAATGGCCCTAACAATTGCCTGGGGCCTGGCCTTTGCCACCGGGCTGACCTTAATCGTAATGCCGTGTTTTTATGCAATCATCGATGATATTACCGTGAAAATAGTCAGCCATCCCACGGTTGCCGGGATGACCAAAAACCATCAAAAAGAAAAGTGTAACTAAAATAGATAAAATAGAATATGTTGCTTAAGCATTACAAAACAATTCTGCTTTTTCTGCTTATCGCTTTCCACATAATTAATATTGCTTTCTGGCTGAATTCCATGGAGCTGCCGGAGGGTAAAGATACATATTCGCACCTTGATAATTTGTCTAAATTAATTAAAACATTAAGCCCCGGACACAAGGTGAGCCTTTTTTACAAGGACAGCCGGTCTTTATTTCATAATCTTATATTTAATTTTGTTTACCCCCCGGCATATTACTATGTTGGTCTTTTGCTAAAAATTTTATTTGGCTGGATCAGCCCCGGCATAATTCTTTTTACCAGCAGTGTTTTTTTTGTTTTGCTTATTATATCCGTATACAAAATTGGAGAATTGATCCACCGGGGCACTGGATTAGCAAGCGCTTTTATTCTTTCTTTTTATCCAGCCATATATCAAGGCGCAAGGCAGTTTAATCTTGAAATTGCCATCACGGCAATGGTTACCCTTTGTGTTTATTTTTTATTTAAAACGCAGGAGTTCAGGCACCGGGGGTACGCTTTATGTCTAGGGATGAGCCTGGGGATAGGCATGCTTATAAAGTACACCCTGCCTGTTTTTATCATCGGGCCGCTGTTTTTTGTTTTTTTAAGGGTCTTTTTTGGGCAGAAGCAACGGCCCGCTAAGGAGCTGAACAATTTTCTCTGTTGTTTGCTTTTGGCCGCGGCCATTGCGCTTATTTATTATCACCATTGGCCGTCTGTTGCGCACTTTCTCGGGGTAGCGGCGAATACATACCGAACAAGCGGACAGGGCCTAATGCAAATGATGATTTATTATCTTAAGCACGGCATCATCAATTATATGCGCGGGTTTTTTGTTTGGTTCGCTGTTGTTTCAGCTGTTTTACTTGTCGGGATACGTTGCAAGGGTAAAAACATCATCTACCTCTGGGCAGTAACGCCGATTTTTTTAATTCCGATTTTCCTTAAACTATCTCAACTAATCACGATGATGATTTATAAGATGCCGGCACAGCCAGTGCGAAATTATCCGCTATGTGCAAGTTATATTTTGCCCGCCTTGCCGGCCTTTGCCCTTATCGGTGGGATCGCTGTTGCCAAGATTCGTCGCAAAATCATCAGATATACAGTTGTTATAATTTTGGTTTTTGTGAGTATCACCGGATATTACACAAAAACCCCTTCGGCAGGTTTGTCTGTTGACCCGCAAGAGCAGGAAATTTTTAAGAAAACGTTTAGACAGCTTGGTAATTATCGGGGCAAGTTAGGGGTTGTTTCTTTGGGCAGCGGTGATGAGAATATTGATATGTATACGTATGTAGGCGCATTCCTTTTAGTATGGAGCAAAAATTATCCGGACATTTTAGACTTTTATGTTTCGCCGACACTGTTTTTGAAGGAGTTGGATGCGATAAATATTATCATTATCGCATCTCGGGAAGTTGCTTGGCCTGACCAAGCGTACTTTGAAGAAAACTTAAGAGAAGTATGTCGACAGCGCCAATTCGATTTAGTGATCCAAGATGAAGATGAGCCGGTGGTATTTGATGGCAAGAAAATGCGCATTTCAAGAAAGGCTATTGCTAGGCTGGTGGGAATAAGGCCGCATTTTTATCTGGAAAATGTTTTAACGTTTTACCCAAAACCTTACCACTATCCGGTAAAATTTTATATTTACAAAAGAAAAGATTTGATGCAAAATATGAAAATAAAAAGTTCAAACCAAACAGCGGACAGATAATCGGTTTTCACTAACGCAATGGTTTTACCCTTGCTTAAACACTTGAAACTTTCGTTGAAATTTTCTGTGTAAGCTTCGGGATAAATTCGGCCAGACAACTTATGTCGGCAAGTGATGATTTTGCCCCTTGCTTGAACACTTGATTATACCCTGCAGATTTGCCCTGAGAAATACAGAGTATTTCCAGGACTTTAGTTCCTGAAAGTGCGGGTGCAATTTCTAGGGGCATGCGCAAGTCTAAACGCTGGGCATTAATTCGCACAGCAACTTATGTTCACCTTGTTCCATAAGTTGCGTGCTCATTAAAAGGAGGTCTTGATGAATACTGGAAGTACGGCAATTAACGAAAAGGTAAAGCAGGAAAGCAATTTTATTCCCGAATTAGTTCGGCAAATAGAGAGCGTCATCGTGGGACAGAAATATCTTATCGAAAGATTGCTGGTCGGCATTTTAGCCAATGGGCATATATTGCTCGAAGGTGTCCCCGGGTTAGCGAAGACACTTTCCGTGTATGTTTTGGCCCGGGCAATCAAGACAAAGTTTCAGCGAATACAATTTACGCCGGATCTTTTGCCGGCGGATCTTATTGGCACTCTCGTCTATAACCCGAAAGATGGAACATTTACCACGAAAAAGGGACCGATATTTACGAACATTGTTTTAGCCGATGAAATAAACCGGGCCCCGGCTAAGGTGCAGAGCGCTCTTTTAGAAGCCATGCAGGAGAGACAAGTGACAATTGGAGAAAACACGTTTAAGCTGGACAAGCCGTTTATGGTTTTGGCGACCCAAAATCCGATTGAGCAGGAAGGGACTTATCCCTTACCGGAGGCCCAGCTTGACCGGTTTATGCTGAAGCTTAAGATTGATTATCCCAACCAGGAAGAAGAACTACAAATCGTGCGCCGAATGGCCCAAACGGACAAAAGAATAGAGGTCACCCCGGTTGTCGAGCCCAGAACTATTTTACAGGCCCGCAAGATTGTGGATGAAATTTATGTCGACGAGAAGATAGAAAAATATATTTTGAATATAGTTTTTGCGACCCGAAAACCGCAGGATTATAATCTCGGACAATTGAATGATTTAATTCAATACGGAGCTTCGCCGCGGGCCAGTATTTATCTTATTGTCGCCGCAAAAGCTTTGGCCTTTATTCAGGGGCGCGGCTATGTTACTCCGCAAGATGTCAAGTCTATCGGGATGGATGTATTGAGGCATCGGGTTATTGTTTCATATGAGGCCGAAGCAGAAGGCAAGACGAGTGAGGATATTATCCGGAATATTTTTGATGAGATTGAAGTCCCTTAAAAACAGGGCATCGGGAATAGGGTGTAGGGCAAACCCCTAATCCCCATCCCCTAAACCCCAACCCCTAATAATATGTTACCCAAAGAGATAATTAAAAAGATTAGAAGAATAGAGATTAAAACCTCGCGCATGGTCACGGATGTTTTTGCCGGACAATATCACAGCGTATTTAAAGGCAAAGGCATGGAGTTTGAGGAGGTCAGAGAATATCAACCCGGGGATGAAATCCGGTCTATCGACTGGAATGTTACTGCCCGCATGGGGCACCCCTTTGTTAAGAAGTTTGTTGAGGAAAGACAGCTAACGGTTATGTTGCTCCTGGATGCCTCTAAATCCAGTTACTTCGGCACGGTAGGACAGCTAAAAAGCGAAATGGCCGCCGAGCTTTGTTCGGTGCTTGCTTTTTCGGCGATAAAAAACAATGATCGCGTCGGGCTGATTATTTTTTCCGACCGGATCGAAAAATTTATTCCTCCCCGTAAGGGCCTGCGCCATGTCTTGAGAGTTATTAGAGAGGCCCTGTATTATAAACCGCAGGGAGTGGGAACAAATATTCAGCTGGCCTTGGAATATTTAAACAGTCTTATCCGGAAAAAAGCGGTTTGTTTTTTAATCTCTGATTTTTTGGGATGCGAATTCAAGCGGCAGTTAAAGATCGCCAACAAACGCAACGACATTATTGCCGTAACGATTACTGATCCGCGGGAAATAAAGCTGCCGGATGCCGGTATCGTAAAACTTGAAGACGCCGAAACGAAGAAAGAGTTTTATGTCGATACTTCCAACAAGAGAGTGCGCAACGCGTTTGCCAAAAACAGCCAGCGCCTGCTTAGCGAAAGAACGCGTGTCCTCAGGCAGGCCGGAGTCGATGTGATTGATGTTTACACTGATAAATCTTATAGCGAAGCGCTGGTTAAATTTTTCCGGACCCGGGAGAGGAGATTGCGTTTTTAATATGCGAAAACGTGCGTTTCTTTCATGTCTGGTGTTGATCGGCCTTATTATCTGCGGGCTAAAAGTTGCCTCAGGCCAAAGCTTATCGCCGCCGGCGCAGATTGATGTCCGGGCCGACAAAGACAAAATAAGCATTGCGGATATCATTAATTATAAAGTGACGATTACGCTCGCGGAGGGCGCACAAATCAAATTAGCGCAAACAGGGGATCGCCTCGGCGAATTGTACATCAAGGACTTTAAGCAGCAAGAAAGCAAAGATAAAGACAACCGCAGGGTGCTAATCCTCGACTATAAATTAACAGCATATAAGGCGGGCAAACTTACTCTTCCCGCGTATAGCATTCAGTACCGCCGGCAAAAAGAAGAGAATTGGGAAACCTTAAACAGCCGGCCTCTTGAAATTAGTGTCGAAAGCCTGATTGGCGAAGATCAAGATGCCCAGCTTAAGCTGCTTAAACCAAAATTTGGGATCTGGCAGAATTATTTATTATTATTTTTTCTCGGCCTTGTTTTTGTCATCGCTGTGATTTTGCTTGTCATGTTCTGGCGCCGCCGGAAAAAAGCAGGATCTTTAATGATCCCTTCCCTTCCGGCCCATGTTATCGCTTATGAGGAATTGGAGAATTTAAGAAAAATGGATTTACCGGCAAAGGGGAGCATGAAAGAATATTTCGAAAAACTTTCCGGATGCATAAGACGTTATCTGGAAAACCGGTTTGATTTAAGAGCGCCCTGGATGTCCACGGAAGAATTTTTGGAAAAAGCGAAAACATCGCAAGGCTTAAACAATGAACAAAAAAAAATATTAAAAAATTTTCTTTTACTTTCTGATCTGGTTAAATTTGCCCGCTACGGGTCTTCACCAAATGAGGCGGAGGACTCATATATCGCGGCGAAAGGCTTTGTGGATCAGACAAAACAAGAATCGCGATTAAACGAAGGCAAGCCAAGCGCATGATTTTTAAGGATCCCGCTATTTTTATCGCATTATTACTGGTGCCGTTGCTTCTCATGCGGCGCCGGGGAAAAAGCGCAACTATAAATTTTTCCAGCCAGGCTTTAGTAAAAGACCTGCCGTCCTCCCTGCGGCTTAAATTGCAAAAGGGACTGATCTATTTGCGGAGTGCGGCTTTGATTTTGTTTATTTGTGCTCTGGCCAGACCGCAAATGCCGCTGGTCAAAAACCGGGTGTTTAAAGAGGGCATAGATATTGTTCTCGTCCTCGATACCTCAACGAGCATGAGAGCTTTAGATTTTAAGATTAAGAATAAAAGATACAACCGATTGCATGTGGTTAAGCAGGTGGTTGAAGATTTTATTGCCGGCCGCAATAATGACCGGATGGGCATGATTGCTTTTGCCGGAAGGCCCTATATTGTTTGCCCGCTAACTTTAGACCACAACTGGCTATTTGCCAACTTAGAACGGGTAACGATTGGGATGATCGAAGACGGGACAGCGATCGGCTCAAGTATTATTGCCGCTCTAAATAGGCTTAAACACTCGACCGCCAAGACTAAAATAATTATTCTTTTAACCGATGGCCGCAATAACGCTGGCAAGATTTCTCCGCTTACCGCGGCGGAAGCTGCTCAGGCGTTAAAGGTAAAGATTTACACGATTGGCGCGGCAAGTACCGGGACAGTCCCTTATCCGGCAAGGGATCTTTTTGGCCAAACAGGATATCAGTATGTAGAAATCGATTTAGATGAAACATCATTAAAAAAAATTGCTGAGATCAGCCAGGGTAAATATTTTCGTGCTACGGATACCTCTTCTTTAAAAAAGATATATGCGGAAATAGACCGGTTAGAAAAAACACCGTTTAAACAACCTGTTTATCAGCGTTATCAGGAGTTGTTTGCGGGATTCCTGATCGGGGGAATAATTTTGCTGATTCTTGAGCAGATACTGGCCGCAACATTGTTAATGAAAGTCCCATGAAATTTGCAAATACACAATTAAATTATTTGTTTATCGTTCTGGCCGGGCTTGCGCTGCTTTATATGTTTGCTTATAAGCGCAGAACTTCTCTTTTGAAAAAATTTGCCGCGGAGCATCTTTTGCCGAACATAACTGCTTCTTTTAATGCAAAAAAGCAAAACCTCAAAACAGCTCTAATCTTAGCCGCGGTTTTTTTAAGCATTGTGGCCTTATTGCGTCCGCAATGGGGGTTCCACTGGGAAGAGGTGAAACATCGGGGGATTGATATCTTTGTCGGCGTTGATGTTTCCAAAAGCATGCTTACCCCGGATGTTCTGCCGAACAGGTTAAGCCGGGCAAAACTTGCCCTCGAAGATTTGGTAAAGGATTTAAGGGGAGACCGGATTGGGCTAATTGCTTTTGCCGGCAGCGCCTTTGTCCAGTGCCCGCTGACCATAGATTACGATGGTTTTTTGCTGGCGATTGAAGATTTGAACCCGAATCTAATTCCCCAGGCCGGAACAAACATCGAGCGGGCCATAAACGAGGCCTTAAAAAGCTTTACGACCGGCTCCCAGGGCACAGAGCGAGCTTTAATTATTATCACTGACGGAGAAAACCACGAAGGGGATCCGCTGCGGGCGGCGAAAAAAGCGCAAAAGGAAAACGTAAAAATATATACGATTGGCGTGGGGACTAAAGAAGGTGAGTTGATTAATATTGTTGATGAGCAGGGGAAGAGTACTTTTTTAAAAGATCGGGAGGGTCGGGTTGTAAAATCCCGGCTTAACGAAAAATTGCTGAAGGAAATTGCGTTTAAAAATGGAGGTACTTATATTAAATCAACGACAACCCGGTTTGGTTTAAATGTTGTTTACAACAATAAGATTGCAAAATTAGAAAAGAAAGAATTAGAAAGCAGAATGGAAAAACGACACGAGGAACGCTTTCAGATCCCGCTTGTTTTTGCCTTGATTTTAATTTTCATCGAACCCTTTATCGCAAACCGGAGAAAACAATGAAAACCATGGTGTGCATTTTTCTGATCATATTTATTGTTTGTTCCGGCGAAGCACTCTTGGCCGGTGGCGTTACTTCCGCCCCCAGGGTTCCGTATAATAGTGGTGTAGATTTTTATCGGGGGAGAGATTATAATAAGGCTATTGATGATTTTCAAAAAGCATTGAATACGGAAAATAGCCGCTTAGAACAATGGACAAATTACAACCTGGGCAATTCTCATTATAAAACAGCGCAGGCTTCTGAAGGTCAAAGCCCGGCAAGGGCTTTGCGTTTGTATAAAGACGCCCTGGAGTTTTTTCGCCGGGCGATAGATATAGACAGCCAGGATAAAAACGCCAAGTATAATTTCGAATTGACGCAAAGAAAGATAACGCAAATGGAAAACCAACAATCTCAACAATCTCAACAATCTCAACAATCTCAACAAACTCAACAAACTCAACAATCTCAACAAACCCAACAAACCCAACAAACTCAACAAACTCAACAATCGCAACAAACTCAACAACCACAGATGGAGCATAAAGAAATGACCAAAGAGCAGGCCTTAATGTTACTGGAAAACTTTCAACAGTCGGAAGACAAACAAAAGCAATTGATGTTAAAACAAAGGCAATATCAGGAATCAGCAGTAGATAAAGACTGGTAGAAAAACATGCACAGATTGATATCCCTTATCGCCATATTATTTCCCCTGGTGTTATTGCCGGTGAGTTCGCTTTCGGCCAAAGAGTTACCGATGGAGCTATCGATAAATAGAAATGTGGTCGAGGTTAGCAGTGCCATTGAGTTGGACTTAAGGTTTAACGATGTGCAGGGAATTCCCGCTCTGCACTTACCACCGATTGATGGTTTTAGCAGTCAATATCTAGGCCCTTCAACGGTAATGTCGATTGTCAACGGCAAAATATCCAGCTCGGTTACGCACCGTTATTTACTTGTTGCGCTTAAAGCCGGCACGTTTAATATCGGCCCCTTTTCGTTGGTACATGAGGCGAACACTTATAAATCAGAAAGCAGAGAAGTTACGATTATCGATCGCGGGCGACATTATTCTCCAAAGAGACCTCAACCAACATCCCCGCCGGCGCCCCTGATATCTACGGAGCAATTAAACGATAACTTATTTTTAATTATTTCGGCAAAAAAAACCGTTGCCTACCTGAACGAACGCATTCCGGTTACCGTAAAGCTTTATGTAAATCAATTAACCGTGCGCAATGTCCAGTACCCGATTTTTGAAGGCCAGGGTTACATAAAAGAAGGATTTGACCGGCCCCGGCAATATCAGGAGAAACTGGGCGGGACAACTTATAATGTTGTTGAATTCAACACGTATATATATGCGCCCCGGGAAGGCAAGATCAATTTAGGCGCGGCGCAGCTTAAATGTAATATTGTTTCCCGGCGGCAAAGACCGCCCCGCCGGAACAGATTAGATGACTTTTTTGATAATGATTTCTTTGATGATTCGTTCTTTGGCAGTTTTTTTGGCCGGGTAAGGGTCCACTCGACCAGTGTAAAATCTACCGATTTAGCGCTAAAAATTTTACCTTTTCCGGAAGCAGGAAAACCCCCGGAATTTAGCGGTGCCGTAGGAACTTTTCGCATGAATATAAGCGCTGCGCCCCGGCAGTTAAAAGCCGGCGACCCGATAACCTTAAAGATGCAAGTTTCCGGCAGCGGAAATTTTGATAGCGTAGATATTCCGGTGCTTAGCTTACAAAAAGATTTTAAGATTTATCAGCCCGAGGTGCAAAAAAGCCCTGGCTTTAAATCATTTGAACAGGTTATTATCCCGCAATCGGAAAAGGTAGCTCAGATCCCCGCCATAAGATTTGCCTACCTTGATCCGGATAAAAAAGAGTATATCGTCCTTGAGCAGGAACCAATCCCGATCGCAGTTTCGCCGCCGGAAGACAAAGAAGCCAGTATTATTGATGCATCTTTATTGCTACGGACAGGAACTTCTGCCAAGACCAAAATTCTCGGAGAAGACATTGTCTACATAAAAGATAAAATTGGCAAGCTAAACCGTCCGGGTGAATATATTTATCAAAACAGATTGTTTATTGGTTTACAGTTTTTGCCGCTTATTTTATTTTCTTTCGTGCTTGTTTTTCAGAGAAGAAAAGAACGCTTAAGCCGTGATTTGCGTTATGCCCTTAAGCTCCGGGCGCCAAAGGTCGCACGGGCCGGGCTAAAAGAGGCAAAAGAATTTTTAAAAAACAACAAGGCAAAAGAATTCTACGATATTATTTTTAAAACCGTCCGGGAATATCTAGGCCATCGCTTTGGTCGGCCTTCCGCCGGGATAACTTTAGATCTTGTGGATGAACTGATCGAGGAGGAAGGATTAGACAAACAAATCGGGGAGCTGCTGAAAACATGTTTCTCGGACTGCGATATGGCCCGCTATTCAGTTTCGGCATTTGACCGGGAAAAAATGAGAAACACCCTGCAAATCCTGGAACAGGCCATAGATTATTTAGAGCGAAGAAAAAAATGAAGAAAAAATTGAGAATTATATTTTATTTGTTTATTTTTATGATCTTTATCTTCGGCAATATTTGTCAGGCCAAAGAAACGGAAGCGTTTATCTTGAGCACCTTTTATAAAGCAAGCTTGTTATTTGATGAAGGCAAATACGAGCAGGCGAAGGCCGGATACGAGTCGATATTAAACTCACGTCTAGAAAGCGGAAACCTTTATTACAATTTGGCGAATACCTATTTTAAGCTCGGCAAGCTGGGCAAGGCGATTGTAAATTATGAACGGGCAAAGCGATTAATGCCTAAGGACAGTGATTTAGAGGCTAATCTTGAGTTTGCCTTTTCTCACCGTGAGCATCCGATTACTCCTCAGCGGCAGATCTGGATAATCCGCCTTTTGCAGAGACTTGCGGATCAGTTTAGTCTTAACCGGCTCACGGTTTTAGGTTCCAGTTTATATTTCTTGCTCGCTTTGCTCTTAGGCATAGCAATCTTATTTAAAAAAGAGTTATCGTTTTTAAAATATATAGTCATTACCAATTTCATATTGATGTGTATTTTTGGCGGAGCGTGGGGATTAAAATTTCATGAGGAGCGGATCCGGCAATATGCGATACTCATTGTCACTCAATCGGACTGCCGGTTTGCCCCTTCTGAGAATGCAGTTACTCATTTCCGCTTATATGAGGGAGCAAAAGTGCGGATTTTAAACAACAGCGGGGAATGGTTACGCATTAAGACCCCGGACGCACAAGTTGGCTGGATTAAAAGCAAGAATTTAGAAACAATTTAGCACGCCCAGAAGCACAAAACACCAAAAAGCTCTCCTTTATTGATTTTTATTCCCTTTTATGTTATCTTACAGATACATTTAAGCACAGTTAATCGTAGCTGGTTAAGAGTGACGAAGCCCGTTTCGATGCCCGGTTAGCGGTGACGTGTAGAGAAGGATAGAACCGATAGACGTAGCCATAAGACAATACGGGCATCATTACCGTAGCCTACTAACAATATGGGGGTGAGAAATGAGAAAGATTGAATATAAGAAGATTGGCTTAGGTTCTGTTTTTAAGCTTTTTGGCGGGATGAATTTTGTGTTTGGTTTTATTTTTGGTTTATTCGGCACCGGTTTAGCTGGAATGCAACTGAGAAATGCTTTAGGGGCTATTCCGTTTATCGGGGGAATGCTTACCGGTGTTGTCGGTGCTTTATTTATCGGTCTTTTTAGTGCTCTTGTCGGAGGAGTATATTTTGTCTTACTGGCTGTCGTTTACAACATTTTTGCGATAATTATGGGCGGCATCCAGGTTGAAGTCGAGGACAAGGATTAATCGTCAACAACGCGGCCGTGGCTCAATTGGATAGAGCATCAGTCTACGGAACTGAGGGTTGGGTGTTCGAGTCACCCCGGCCGCGCCATAAAATTGAACTTCGAAAAGACTCGAACATCTGAGAAATGAATTTGCCGCTGAAAGCGGGAGGGAAAACCTTTTTCCCTCTTATTTTTTTGTGCAAGGGATTTGACAAGGGCATGCTTTATAAAAACAAAGACGAATTTTACATGCTTAGCGCGCTTAAAGAAGCGCGCAAGGCCATGGACGAGGATGAAATTCCGGTTGGTGCAGTAATTGTGCACAAGGACAGGATTATTGCCCGGGCTCATAATCAGGTTGAAATGTTAAAGGACGCAACGGCGCATGCCGAAATGATTGCAATTACCCAGGCGAGCAGTGAGTTAGGCAATAAGTGGTTGTCCGAGTGTTCCCTTTATGTTACAATTGAGCCGTGTTCGATGTGCGCGGGGGCATTAGTGCTTGCGCGGATAAAAAACATTATTTTTGGTGCTTCTGATTCCAAGACTGGTGCTTGCGGTTCTATTTTAAACATTGCGGATTCTACAAAACTCAATCACCGGGTTAAGGCAAGGAAGGGTGTTTTAGAGGAAAAATGCGGCTTTTTACTATCTGAATTTTTTAAAAACAAGAGAGTTTTAGGGAAAAAATAGTTTTATGAGGAAACCGCTCCTTGCTTAAACGCCGGGAAAATTTCTTCAATATTTTCCTCGGCAAGCTGCGGAGTAAATTCGCACAAATAATTTACATAAGCTTTGCATCTGCAAATTATGTGCTCATTTAGGAGAGGTGCCAGAGCGGCCGAATGGAGCTGCCTGCTAAGCAGTTGGCCTGGGCAACTGGGCCCCTGGGTTCGAATCCCAGCCTCTCCGCCAGTTTTTTTGTGTGTGTGCTAACATGTGCCTTGACAAGATGTTATAAATATGCTATATTGTCCTTGTAGGGCTTGGTGTCCGGAAAGTGACCGGTAGTCCAAAAAAAGCGGGGATGATGTGGCAGCAAAAAATTGTAGTGGGTTTAGAAAGATAGCTCTCCATCTTATGGGAGTTATCTTTTTTTTATTTGCGAAAAAGAGAGGTCAATATGGGAGTATTTAAGAAAAACGGAAAATATTTTATAGATTTTTACGATGAGAACGGCGAGCGTAAGCGTAAGGCAGTTGGGACATCTATAAAAATAGCAAAAGAAACTCTTGAAGATATTAAAACCAAAGTAAGAAGAAGAAAGCTTGGGCTTGAAACAGAAGACACAACAAAAGCAATAGATATATTTGAATTATTTGATGATTTTACAAAACATTCCCAAACAGATCACTCTCCAGCCTCTCAGAAGCGCTACAGAGCTATAATTGACCACTTTAAACAGTTCGCTAATGGTTACCCCATCCCTTCGCTAATAGCTCGCCTTACCCCGAAAATATTTGATGATTACAAAGCTTTTCGCAAGGGAGAAGGAGCAGCTAATAAAACCATTAATTTAGAACTTGGACTTTTTCGTTCTATTTTCTATTTAGCTATTAAGTGGAAATACATAAAAGAGAATCCCCTAAAAGGTATTAAGATGCTAAGGGAGGATAACCACAAAAAACCCCGGTTTTTAAGTAAAGATGAATACCGGCTATTGCTTGAAAACTGCGGAGAGAACCTTTACCCTATTTTCTATGCTTTGCTTAACACCGGGATGCGAAAAAGCGAGCTGGAACACCTGGAATGGAAAGATATTGATTTTGACCGGAGAAAGATTAAAATAAGGGTTAAGGAGAATTGGCGACCAAAGACTACAGAAAGGGAAATCCCGATCAATGAGGGGCTACTGAAAGCCCTAATGGAGCATAAAAAGACCAGGAAGGGTCAATTAGTGTTTCACAGCGGCAATGGACAGCCAATAGAACCTAATAGTTTGAGGAAGAAGCTCATGGCTATTACAAAGAAATGCGGTTTTCCCGATGTCACAAAACTTCACACCTTAAGACACACCTTTGCCAGCTACCTTGTAATGAATAGTGTCGATCTCCCCACGGTAAAAAAGCTTATGGGCCATTCTAATATAGATACTACAATGATTTATGCCCACCTTGCTGATGAGCATGTGGATAGAGCGGTAGAGAGGTTGGAATTTTGAGCAATGCCCCAGAGAGTTGTTATGTGGGGTTGAAATAATAAGATAAGGAAAACGATTGATATTATATAAAACTAAGATTATAATATTATAATCTAAGGAAAAAATGGAAGATCGCAATTTAGAATATAGCGAGGGGATCCCAGAACCTCATAGATTGATTACAAAAATCATAGGGATGCTTAATGGAAGCGGCGGTAAATTTTTAATAGGGATAAACGATGATACGAAAAAGCCAGCTGGTAAAAAATTTTTTCAACAAGATGAACATAGATTAATACAAGTTCTAACAGATAATATACTCCCTAGACCGACTATTAATATCCAAATAAAGTCCGATTTACTAGGTGATGTCATAGAAATTCATGTATGGGAAGAGCTCGATTGCCCATATTATAAAAAAAGCGAAGCTATCCCAGAGGGCGTGTATGTTAGGATTGGATCTAGCACACAAAAAGCGACAAAAGAAGATGTGGCCAGATTGTTTAGAAAAAGATCGAATTCAGGATACGATGAGAAAATAATTACATTGTTTTCTGGCTTTAAATCAGCATCCCTTAATATATTAAATCAATCTAAGCTTGAGGAATATATAAAAAATATTTTTGCTCTCAAAGGAGTTCCACTGCAGAATATTACGAACGAACACATTATTAGCATAAAAGCAGCTAGTGAATTTGAAGGGGCGATTTATCCTACAATAGGCGGAATTTTAATGTTTTGCGATGATCCCCATGGACAAGTAGCTGAATTATCCTCTTGTTATATAAGAGGAGCTATGTTTAAAGGTGATACGGCAAGGGGTGATATTATTGATCAGAAAGAATTTAAAGGATCTTTAGACTCACAAATTCAAGCTGCTTTTGTTTTTGTAAAGTCACATCTTAATTTGGGTGCCGTCATAAAAGGGATAAAAAGAAAAGATGCTTTAGAAATCCCAGACTCTGTTATAAGAGAACTGATAATTAATGCTGTGACTCATAGGGAGTATAGTATAGGTGCTACTATAAATATCGCAATCTTTAATGATAGAGTAGAATTTTATAGTCCAGGTGCGTTGCCTACAGGAGTAACACCTGAAAACATAGTAGATCAAAGCGTTATAAGGAATAAAATAATTGCTGAGTACTTATTTCGCATGAACTATATAGAAAAGTTTGGCTTGGGATGGGATAAAATAATGCTTGCAATTCAGGAATATGGGATTATGGAACCTAAAATTGATGATAGTGGTTCCTCTGTTAAGGTTACAATAAGAAGAGCCCGAACAACTCCTTTGCAGACTAGAATAGTAAAAAATAATATTTTAAGTATGAGCGAGAGAAAGATACTGAGTAACCTAGAGAAAGGAAAGGTTTATAGAATAAAAGATATTATGGATATTGTTGGAAGTTCTTCTGAGGTTGGGGTAAAAAAGATCTTAGGTGGCTTAAGAAGTAAAGGATATTTGAATGTGTTTGATGATAATGTAGAACTAAAGAGAAAAATATGAGATGGTTATTATATTATAACCATCTGTTAAAGCTTAAGGGTAAATTACGCAACATATTGTTAATAAATAACTTAAGAGGGCAAGGGTTGAAAGGTTAGTATACTATTATAATATTATAATAGTATCAAAAAACATTCGTTTATGAGAAAAATAACCAAAAAAGAAATTAAATCTATAAAAAAGAAACTTTGGAGACAACGATTGTTGGATTTACCCAAAAGAGAAATATGTATATATGTATTATATAGAATAGAAGAATTAATGGCATTGGGAGTTGCAACATCTTATAATGAAATAAGATACAACATCTGTGAGGTTGGCCCTGGGAAAAGACGCCTAGATCCTTGGTCCCTAGATATAGTTATAAAATCCAAATTTTTTGGTAGATTATCTACTTTATCACAATTTAATCAGAATGAGATACTTTTTTTTGTAAAGGAATCAAGTTCTTCTGGTTTGGTAGGTGACGATATTATTAAATTAAAAACAAGTATAATTGGTAAAATACAAGAGATAGAAAGATCAAATGAGGTTTATATAAAATTACAAGAATTGATAAAAAATACAGTTGACAGAAGCAACAGTATAATAATGAGTTTCACTAAAAATTCAAAAGAAACATATGTCGAATGTCAAGTTCATCACAGCGATGTCAAAGATTGGAATCTATTAATAAGGTTTTATAATATTGAGAGGTGGCTTTATCCTGATAGCCACGAAATATGGTCTTTGTTTGCAGAAGCATTTCGCGTTAAAAGCATCCCAGTTCTAATTGCCCCAAGGATACATGGTTCATGTTTTCAACTGTTTAAAAGCATTGGAATGTTTGCCCGAGCTAATTATTATATTTTTATGCCAGACACACTGAGTAATATTATAAGCTCTATGGTAACTGCTGAAGAGAAAAGCATATTAGATCTGTCAGGTTTTAAATTGGGTAGATATGAAAACATAAAATCAGAGCTGGCGTATGGAGAATTTGATATATTAAAAAAATTATTGTCTGTAACTATTCCTCAATATCATACTATATTTTGTGAAAATTTAGTAAAAAGATTCAAAAAATTAATTCCTTTACTAAACGAAGCATCCAACGATTTTTTTGCCCACACTAACCAAGCAAGAAAGGAGATGGATAGAGTTAAAGCTATTAGTAAATTTATTGAAATAGCAAAATTAGGTAGAATTTTAGAAATAAAAAAGATGATTAAACGCAACCAGCGGTTAATTAAAAGCTTACAACATACGACCAGATAAACACCTCTCTTTTTCACAGATAGCTCTTCGCCTCGAAAAAAATTAATTTTTTTGTTGGCAGGATTAAAGATAAGCAAGAAAAAAGAACAGTGTACGGAGAACGAGTAGCTCCAAAATTGACTTTTATGGAAGTAAGGTGTAAAATTATAGCATAAAATAGTTACACATAAAGGACTGGAGAAAAGCAATCACGGATGTGGTTGCTTTTTTATTTGTGTAGCAATTGAGGAGAATTTATGATGAAAAAAATTCTTATCTGTATCCTGAACAATAAGTATTAATATTAGTTATAAGGATTCTAAGATGGAACAGAATAACGAAAAAACTGTAGCAGATATTGATCTTAGTAAGATAGATGTTTCTAAGCATAGTTTTATCTTAAAAGCTGGAGAAATTCTTACTCGTGTAATAATAGGAAAATATAACCCAGTGATTCCAATAGGACAAGAAAATCGATATGCTAAAAATCCGAACAATATATCCATTGAAGAATATCAAAAAAATCTTTGGGAAGGAAATGCTGCTATTTGCAGCACAGGAAATATTTGTACTGTAAGAACATCGTTAATAGTCGCCTTAAAAGAGGTTTATAAGTTTTCTGGTGATTTTGAGAAAGCAGTTGCGTACAAGTTGACCTTCTCAAAGGATATTTCTGTAATTGATACTATTTCTATATGTTTATCTGAGAATGTAGATCCAACCCCAAAAGATGACGATAATTTCTGGCATAGCTTTTATGGTCCCCCATTTCATGTTCAAGCTTTGCGCTGTCGTAGTGCTAGAGATTCCAATGGAGAAAATATTACAATTTTCCCGGATAATATTCCAGATTACTTAAATATTGTTTCCTATGAAAAGTATTCTGACGATGAGATTAAAAAAGCTAAAAAACAGATGAATGAAAAATAAACACATAACAACTCACTTCACCTAACTGGTGGGAGCGCGCAAATGAAGCTCATCCCAGCAGGTGATTTCGAATGTTAGAAGAAAGGACGGTTAATATGGGGAAAAAACATAGTCCAGAAACATTGAAAAAAATTAGCGATCGATGTAAGGGAAGAACTGCATGGAATAAAAATAAACGATATGATGAATTATACAAAAGAGAAATTGGATTAGGGAAAAGAAGACTTTTAACATGGATCAAAGACAAAGTCTTACTAAGAATTATCAGAAGGGATTACGCTGCAGCACAAATATGTGAGGAAAACAAGCTTTATAAACCAGCAATTATTTTGTATGCTGGCGTATTGGAAGCTTTATTGAGATATAAAATTGACAAAAATAAACATGATGAATTTAAAAAACTTATAAAAAAAGCTTCGGATCGAAACTTAATTAGTCAAATACAAGCTAGCCACATGCAAACAGTTCGAGATTTTAGAAATTATGTACATATATACAAAGAAATATCTGCAGATTTAGAAATCATCAATGAAGGAATTGCTAAACTATGCAGACAACTATGCGACTCTATAATAAAAACGCTAAAGAATAAATAACGATTTATTCTTAATAGCGATTATATAAACAAGAAAATAGTTGAAATAAATTTCTAACAACTCACTTCACCTAACTGGTGTCTCCGCAAGGCGAAGAAGCAATCTAAATGGAGAGATAATAGCGGGGAACAAATAGTTCTAATTCACAATTTAAAGAAGCATAAGAAGGAGTGGTGTATTATGGGATCAGAGTCTGTAAATTTTATCACGACGAATGTTATTGAGCCTGCTCTGAAGAGTCAGCCATTAGGGCAAGCATATAAAAATAAAGTTAAAAATTCTAAAACTTTACTTAAAAATTTTAAACGAACAGGAGATTTATACTTATATTTGCAAAGATTTAAAACTGGGCATGGGACAGGTAATGATGCATTGTATCACGAACTTAAACGCCTGGGATTGAATACCTTTGAAGACATAATCACCTCTTTTGAAGAAAAGTTCAAAGATGAACTAAACGACTTTACTGTGTTAAGCGATTTTGTTGTAGGAGAGATGTACTCTTCGCACGATATTGCAATCTTTGCAAAAACATATAATGTCCAACAAGGGATATGTTTAATTGGTAAAGGACAAACATATCAAGCGATTTTTGCAAAAGCTACTTTATCCGATGGAATGTATCCAAATGAGTGGTTAGTTCCTGGAAAAGAGTTAAAATATTACATGTTTGCTCCAAAAAATAATTATGACGAGAATTACAAATACAACAAAGCAATTATAAAATCAGGAAAAACCCCCATATATGTTTTTATTAAAAAGAAAAATCATTATAGGTTAGAGGGGGTTTTTAAATACATAGAATATGTTGCGGAGCAAAATGGCTCTAAGTGGTTTAAACTAAAAAAAGCAGACACTTTAGCAGAGGGCAAAGCAATAACAGAAGAAGAGCATAGAAGAGAGCTGGATAGGCAGGTAAAAGAATCAAAGCAATTAAGCAAAGAGGAAAGAAAGAAAAGATTAAAAGGGGCGGAAAAAAAACCAAAAAAAATTAAAACAGCTTCTACCCAATATGTTAGAAATCCAGATGTTATAGTTGAGGTTTTAGACCGAGCGAAGGGTATTTGTGAACTTTGCAAAAATTCAGCTCCGTTTATTAGGCGAGCGGATAATACGCCTTATTTGGAAATCCATCATAAGATGCAATTGTCAGAAGGGGGAGAAGATTCCGTTGATAATGCTGTGGCAGCATGTCCAAATTGCCATAGAAAAGCACATTTTGGTTGAAAATAAATAGTTCTTACCTTGCTGATAAGTAGGTTGATAGGTGTAGAGCGAGTAGTTCCAAGGTGCTATTATATTGGGTAGATTACGAAGTTCGGCTATTAATTGTTAACCGTAAAATAGGAGGTTGAAATGTATTCAAAAATATTAGAAGAAATTCAACAGGAGTATTATCGGCAAAATTTTCCAAATGATGGCCAACGCTTTGTTGCGTGGTATTTGAAAAATATTCATTTGCGAGACATGAATGAAACTCGTGCAGAGGTAACAGATGGGGCAGATGATAAGCAAATTGATGCAATTGTTGTTGATGATAACAATAATTCTATTTATATCATTCAAGGGAAGTTTATTGGCGAAAACAGTGTCGATGCAGAGCCATTGCGAGAAGTTTTGTCATCCTGGGTTCAATTAAAGGATTTAGTCCGATTGCAGGACAAGTGCAATTCAAAACTAAAACAAAAGCTATCTGAAGTAGCGCTAGCAATTGAGGAAGATTACGATGTTGTTTTTGAATTAATTACCACTGGAATGCTTACATCAAGTGCGAAAGCAGATTTAGCGACATTTCAATCAAATTTAGCGGAATCAGATGCTTTCCCCGCGTCTATTCATCTTATTGATAATGATGAGCTGAAAGTACGATATGAAATGGCTTTGGACAAAGAAAATCCGATAATTAAACACGCCATTGGACTTGAGGCAGGAAAGTATTTCAACATGGGGTTCGGGGGAACTAAAGTAGTCGTTGCTGCAATTCACCTAAGAGATTGCTTGAGATTCCCCGGAGTTAAGGATGGCACTTTGTTTCAGAAAAATGTAAGGCAGTCTCTTGGTTTAAACAATAGGGTTAACAAAGGTATTAAGTCTACAATTTTTCACAATAGTAAGGATTTTTTCTTTTACCATAATGGGATAACGGCTATTTGCAGTAATATAACATTGGAAGAAAATGGAATATTAAAAGTGAAAGGCATAAGCGTTGTAAATGGATGCCAATCCCTCAATACGATTCTCTCTTGTAGCGAGAAGATAAAAACACTTGATGATGCATATATTATGTTTAGGTTTTACGAAATTCCTCAAAGAGATAGAGCCGATAAAATAAGTATTTCTACTAATTCACAGAGTGCAGTAAAACCAAGAGATTTAAGAAGCAATGATAAGCGAGTTCTTAGTTTAAGGAAATTGTATGAGCAGCGATACCCGCGAGGATATTTGATAACAAAAAGAGGAGAAGATGCTCCTGCGGATAGGGATAAAAATTCAGTTGTTGATTTATCAGAATTGGGAAAATTAATGATGTCATGGCACTCACAGCGTCCCAACATTGCTTATAGTGAAACAAAAATATTCGATAAATATTTTGAGCAGTTATTTAAAAGAGACTATAGGCCAGAAAAAGTTTTTGCATTGTCATCATGGATGGGTGAGGTTAGAAAAAGATGGATAAAAGAAAATCCGTTATCTCTGAATGAATCTTTGCTCGCAATGAAAGCTTATGCTCCATATCATCATCTTTATGCCATTTCATTATGTTTTTGTGTATCAAATAATATGCCTGATAGTGTTCCTGACCCAGAGTTAACCTATCACAACGCCTCCACGGCTACGGTAGGTATAATGGACCAAATTGTTGATATGGCAGGTAGTTGTTTAAATAGTGCATTAGAAGCTGCGGCGAATGAGCCACAGCCGGCAAATCGAGTGTTTAGCCCGCAAAACTGGATAAAAACAAAGCCTTGTTTGGCAGGGATACGGGCCGCTATCAGACAATATTTTACAATGCTTCCTTCTATGCCAGGAGGGAAAGAGATGAAAGCAAAACTGGAAGCTCCAATGAATTTGGCGGCTTCAAATTTTGAAGCAAGATGGAGCGCAGATTAACAACCAACGGCACTACACCTGACCGTTACTCGTTGCCTTTCGGCATCAGGCGATAGCAGTGGAGTTTGAATGTTATGTGTAAGAAGAAAAAATAAAAATGAAGGCGGAGAACGAGTAGTTTTAAATTGTATATAAAGGGTAAAATGTTGGAAAAACGATTTATTGGAATAAAAGAATGTGCTGAATATTTAGGAGTTACTGTTGGGACGCTATATACCTGGATTTGTTACAGAAAAATACCTTATGTGAAAATCGGTCGCTTGGTGAAGTTTGATCTCCAGAAAATAGAGCAATGGATTAAAGAGAGGGAAGTAAAGACAATAAGATATTAGGTAATATTTGGACACTAAGTTTTAATAAAGAAACATAACCTCTTTGCTGTCAAGAAGACAAGCTTAACCGATGTAGAACAAGGTGTTCTAACCTTGGCGGAGGCACATCATGCGGAGGAAAAATATGAAGACTTTTTCAGAGAATGCCTCACAATTAGTATCACATCTAGAATTTGACCCCAATGCATTTATTGGGGGCCGAAAAACATCTCAAGAAGTATGTAACTTTATTTTAACACTAGCATTAGCTTACAACGACTATAAGTTTTATATGATGACCTTTATTATGCTGATGGAATCTAAGCCCGAAGGTGAGGCTCAAAGAAGCGCTGTTTGGGGTGAATATATAGGGATTAAGTTGCATATTATCCGTCTTCAGATAGGCTTTGTTCACGAATTATTTAATCTTATTGAAAAAAATAAAAAAATTCTAGAAGATGATTTTTTCAAGGAAACAATTAGAATGATTAACACTAGAGCTCGGGAATCGTGGACATCTTTAGTTGATGTAGCCCTAATGAAAGAACAAAATAATCTGCTTGCCAGAATAAGAAATAAAGTCACCTTTCACTACGATATAAATGAACTGTTCGCGGGCTATAAATTAGGATTTTTTAAAAATGGTGCGTCACAGGATGCTTGCATTTCAATAGGAAATACGCTACAAAAATCACGCTTTTACTTCGCCGATGTGGCGATTCAAGGTTATTTAGAAAAAAAATTAAATCTTACAGTTGAAACATTTTTTTCCTCTTTTAATAATATCTTGGGAGAAATCAATAACGCTTTATATGATATTTGTATAAAATTTATTCAAAGGCGTGGATTTGCTTGGAAACAACCTCAGACGGAGAACAAATAGTTCTAAGTGTTGTTTAAAAATGTGAGGAATAGGTGAAGAAGGTAGAAGTTAATAGGGCAGGATTGATGGAAGATAAATGGGAGTTTGTGAGGAGAAATTCCAATTATCGAGAAGATTACGACAAATATAGGAAGGCTAAAAACAAGCGGGAAGCAGAAAAGCTAATAATTAAAAAACATAGCGTCAGGCCCTTAGATTATAAAAAGAGTTATGATGAGATAGCATCTGGTTTTAGTCGGATGAAAAGCAAGGTAAGGTTGAATAAAAGAATAAAAAGAGAAGATAAGAAACGGTTGCAAAGACTTGCACAAATCTTTGCATTGGAGCGTGCTTTCTTCCCTGAAATAGAGAATTTATTAGTTAAAGAAGATTCTTATAGCATAAAGAATCTCAACTATAAAAATTTGAAAGACATGAAATATAAACTAATTCCCGATGCCAATAAGACAGAGTTAAAAATGGTAAAGACATTAAGGTTGGCTTTAAATATGTATTATTCAAAAGGAAAGTTGCTTTCAGCGATAGGAAAGATTATAGACACCTACAAAACTTATGTTAAAGTTGCCCATGGGGCAATGTTGGATCGTGGTGGGCTATTTCAAGTGGTTTATGAAAAACATTGTAATGCTTTTGATACAAAAAAAGCGTGCAAGAGCAAAGATTACTTTGATGTTTGCACAAGAAAAGGGAGTGGCTTGTGGGGTTCTTATCGAAAAATTTATGATCTTAAAATTAAAGATAAACTTTCTTTTCGTGATATTGCAAAAAAATTATATCCGAAAGAATTTGAAAAAGAAGTTAAGAAAACTGAACCAACCGGAAAAGATGAGGCAAATCGCGAAAAATTATTTTATAAATTTTTAAAGCAAACTGGCAATGCAGAATTGGCATATAAAAAAGCATACGGCAATGTAGGAAGCAAGGGTTCAAATAAAGTGATTCAAAGAGTATTCGATAGATTCAAGGAGGCAACAAGAATGGTTAATAGTGGGTATAAAGAAATAAGGTTGGAACCTTATTTCTGATTAGCCAAGGTTCCCAGAGTCTGTTTTAATAGTTCCTGCGAAGTAAAATTCGCAGGATTTTTTTTGCAAATCAAATTTGAGAAAAAATTGAAGATTTGGAGGAAACAATGGGAAGGAAAGGCTATGAAGCAAAGATGTTCTTCATCCAATAAAGCACATTACGAAACCACAGAGCTAAAACTTTCTGCACTCCTTCTCGCACAAATTCCAGAAAGCACTTTTGAAATCCATAATAATGGCAATCCTTTCAAAAAAATAATTAAAGTTATCTACCCCCGAGAACATGAAAGAGAATCGGAGGAGTTAATCCGGGCATTTATCGAGAGAAGAGCAATAGTAGATGTTTTTCGATACAACAAGGTTTTAAATGTGCTGAGGGATGAGCTTAAACGGAGTTAAAAAATGGTGATGATTGGAGATGATGAGTATGGAAAATGGCGAGTTCAACGGTGATTACATTAACGAAGGTTACATTATCTTAGCAAGGCGATTATTAGAAAGCCGATCATGGAAAATCTGTAACGCAGAACAAAGGTCAATGATGATTTACACGCTATTAAGAGCAAATTACAAAGATAATACCTGGTGGGATGGCAGTAAAGCCATTTCGATTCCCCGCGGAAGTTTTGTCGCCGGACGAAATAACTTTGCAGAAGAAACCAAGACATCGGAGCAACGGGTTAGAACTTTTTGGGACAAAATGAAAAACATTGGATTTTTGACCATCAAACCAACCAGCAAAAATAGCATTATAACTATTTGCAATTATGAAAGATACCAAAACAAGAAGAACTACAAGCAACCAACACATCAACCAGATAGCAACCAACGAGCAACCACAAATAATAAAAGTAATAAAGGTAAATATATATATACCCCTCAATTTACCTCTTTTTGGGAAGTTTACCCTAAGAAGAAAGAAAAAGAAGTTGCATTTACATGTTGGCAGACTGCCATTAAAAGCAACCCCCCAGAACATGTTATCGAAGCCGCGAAGAATTATGCCGAAGAATGTAGGGTTAAAAACACAGAAAGAGATTACATCAAAAATCCTGCTACTTTTTTAAATAAAGGCAGGTATAGAGATTATTTACCTTGTAATTATAAAAAACAAAATGGAAGGTTTAGGTTAGTATGAACACAAAACAGTGGGTTACCTGGCAAGATGGTTTTAAACAAGAGGCGGAAGAAAGACTAAACATTGATCCGGCAAAACTATGTAAGTACGGCATACAGCCCTTAGACGATGCTTTATGCGGCATTATGAGGAATGAGCTTGTAGTGATCGGGGCGGATAGCGGGGCCGGAAAAAGCGAGGTAGGAATTAATATCGCCCAAACTAACGCTAAAGAAGGGAAAAAAGTTGCTTTATATTTTCTTGAAGGTGGCCACATAGAAGCAATGGCGAGAATGAAGTGGCGCGACATTACTGACGAATATTACAACAATTATACCGGGGAAGGCATTAAAATGAATTACCGCAAATGGCGGGCAAATCAATACACAGAGAAAGAAAAACGAATCCTATTGAAAATTGAGAGTGCCGTATGGATTAAACATAAGGAAATTTATAAAAACAATCTCGATATTTACCATTTAACCAAAGGGTTTACTGTTGAGGATTTATTGTCATCATTATTAGAGTTTTACGAGTTAAAAGATGCTATTCAAAACAATACAGCAACCAAGGGATTTAGCGTGGAACTAATTGTTATTGACCATCTACAATATTTTGACTTAACGCAGGGAGAAACGGAAATTATGGCGATCACAAAAATTTTAAAAGAGGTTAAGACCATAACTAATATGTATGGAATCCCCGTCGTTTTAATTTCTCACTTACGAAAACGCACAAGAGACAGAGGACTACCAGACCAAGAGGATTTTTACGGTAGCAGCAACATTCCAAAGATAGCAACAACAGCCATTATGATTGCACCAGACAGAGAAAATTTTAACTTAGCACGAGAGGAATATCCCACATATTTTAGAATTTGTAAAAGTAGGACTGGAATCAATCCCAATTTTGCCATGCGAATTGTGTTTGATTTAAAGACAAGGACATATCTTGATGGGTATACCCTACACAAAGTTAATTGTATGGGCGCAGTTTGTACAGAACCATTAAAATGTTCTGAATTGCCTGAGTGGGCCAGAGCGGAAGCCTAAAAAAATGAGGGAAGAGATGGAAGAGATCAAAAACCATGTAATTGCAAGAATTATCGGAGGCAAAGAATTTAAACAATTTCTTTTAGGGAAACGCCTGACAAGGGCGCAGGCTATGAAAGCAAAATGCTATGAATGTAATGGGGAAGCAGATAGCGGAGCAGATTGCGCGGTTGATACTTGTCCATTATACCGATATCATCCACATAGAGAGCGCAGAGCGCCTCAAATGAAGGGTACAGGGAAATAATTATAAAAAAGAGGGGTAGGATATGGGGAAGATAACCAAAAACGCTGGAACTGCTCTTAGAGCACCCTGAGAAGAGATAGATTTTAAATTTGGAGGTAATCATTGCGAAAGACCAAAGTTCGTCAAAAAAAGGTTTACAAGGGTTTAACAAAAAAGGTCCAAAAAAAGCGCACACTAGACCTAAGCAGAAAATTAACCCGGGAAGAACAGATCCAAGTAATTACATGGTTTGTTGAATTAAAAACTATGACTGAAATACAAGAATTAATAAAAGAGAACTTTTGTAAAGAGATAAGCCGGTCAGCTATTTGGTCTTACTCCCAGCGCAAGAAATGGAAAAAGGTCATTAAGCGGTTAAGGGACAGGTATGAAGCAAGCCTATTAAAAATACCGATTGCCAATAAGGTTGATCGTCTCCGGTTTTTACAAAAGATTGTGGATGAAGGATTAACCCGGCGTGTTGTGGGGTACTCTAAGTACGGGGACAAGATTTGGAAGTTAGAGTTGGGTGCAGTTGTCAGGGCAGTTGATCTCGCCCGGACCGAGATGGAAGGGAATAAGTCCGGAATAGAGATAAAAAAGCACACTCACTTCGCCTATATTGATACAAGCGGCCTGAAGGGCAAGAGCCGCCAGGAAATGATCGATATCATCATGGGGAGAAATAAGGGTTTTAGTAGAGAAGGCTAAAATAGCCATTTTTAGGCAACTTTTGGACACTTTGATTGTCATAGAATTTGCAACATTATTTATGGTAGTAAGTTATAAACATTAGATGGAGAATTAAAAGTTCTAAATCATGGAAAAGTTGCTAACAACCCAACAATTAAGTGAGTTATTACAGGTTAAATTATCAACGATTAGAAAATGGACGCATTATGGGTTTATCCCGTTTATAAAGCTTGGTGGTCTTGTGCGATTTAAGGAAAAGAAAATTGAAGAATGGGTAAAACAAAGAGAGAGAAAAGGAAGGAATGCATATAAGTTAAAATTGTAGGGAGCATTATTCAACCAGTTACGAAACTCGTCCAATACGGGAACCCTATTTTATTGCGATGTTGTTATATTGACTACCATTTTGTATCAAAGTATAATGTTATTCAAGCTAAGCTTTACTCGCATAAGATAGAAGGGTGATATGGACAAGAAACAATTATCAGAGCGTGATATATGCACAAAGTTTATAACTCCTGCATTAGAAAAAGCGGGATGGGATAAGCGAAGTCAATTCCGAGAAGAGGTTACATTAACAGATGGAAGGATTGAAGTGCGGGGTAAAGTTGGCATAAGGCAAAGGAAAAAAAGAGCTGACTTTATACTGTTCCGCAAACCTAATATTCCTTTAGCGGTTATTGAAGCTAAAGACAATAATCATTCCGTTGGGGATGGGATGCAACAGGCTCTTGAATATGCAGAAATACTCGACATCCCTTTTGCATTTTCTTCTAATGGAGATGGCTTTATTTTTCGTGACAATACTACTCAAGTTCAAGGTAAGGTCGAAACCAATATTGATTTAGATTGTTTTCCCTCACCAGAGGCTTTGTGGCAGAAGTATCGACAATTTAAAGGATTATCCCAAGAACAGGAGAAAGTCTTCACACAGGACTATTTCTACGAGCAAGACGGCATTTCTCCACGCTATTACCAAACTGTAGCAATTAATCGTATCACAGAAGCCATAGCTAAAGGACAGGACAGAATTTTAGTTGTTATGGCTACAGGCACGGGAAAAACCTATGTTGCCTATCAATCAATTTACAGATTGTGGAAAGCAGGCATAAAGAAAAGAATATTGTTTCTTGCTGACAGACATATTCTTTTAGACCAAGCTATGACTAACGATTTTAGGCATTTTGGGGATAAGATGACCAAAGTATTGAACCGTAATGTAGATAAATCCTATGAAATATATCTTGCCCTGTATCAGAGCTTAACGGGAACTGAGGATGTGGCAGATATTTTTAAACAGTTTACTCCTGAATTTTTCGACCTCATAGTCATAGATGAGTGTCATAGAGGTAGTGCCAGAGAGGATTCAAAATGGCGTGCGGTTTTGGAATACTTCACGAAAGCTACTCAAATAGGTCTTACTGCTACTCCGAAAGAAACAAAAGACATATCTAATATCGAATATTTTGGCGACCCTATATATACATATTCCCTCAAACAAGGTATTGATGACGGATTCTTAGCTCCGTATAAGGTTATTCGAGTATTTATTGATAAAGATATAGAAGGATATAGACCTGAAAAGGGAAAAGTAGATAAATACGGTAATGAAATAGAAGACAGAGAATATAATATAACAGATTTTGATAAAAACCTCGTTATTGAACCCAGAACCGAACTTGTGGCGAAAACAGTATCTGATTATTTAAAGGAAAATAACAGCCGATTTGATAAAGCGATATTCTTCTGTGTGGATATTAACCATGCCGAAAGAATGAGGCAAGCTCTTGTTAATGAAAATCCTGATTTAGCTACACAGAACTCTAAATATATTATGCGTATAACAGGAGACAATCCTGAAGGTAAAGCCCAGCTTGATAACTTTATCGACCCTGCAGAACAGTTTCCTACTCTTGTAACAACAAGCAAATTATTAACCACAGGTGTTGACGCCAAGACCTGTAAACTTATCGTTCTCGATACAAATATCAATAGCATCACTGAGTTTAAGCAAATTATTGGTCGAGGAACAAGGATTAGAGAGGATTATGATAAGCTATATTTTACAATAATAGATTTCAGGTCTGTAACAAAGCTTTTTGCAGACCCAGATTTTGATGGTGACCCAGTAAAAATAAAGGAAACAACTGGTAAAATACCTCCTGAAATCGATGATGAAGAAGAAGATGAGGGGGAAGATATAACAGGTGGAACAATAAGAACAGGGGGCGTTATTGGTGACATCCCGCCAGTAAGACCAAATAAGTTTTATGTTGATGATGTTGATGTCAATGTTGTAGGTACGCGGGAACAATATTATGATAAAGACGGAAAATTGATTACCGAGTCTTTAAAAGACTATACGAAAAAGACTCTTAAGAAGGACTTTACTGAACTAAAAGATTTTCTTATATGGTGGGAATCCAGTGAAAAGAAAACAGCTATTTTGCAAGAATTAAAAGAGCATGGAATACCTATAGAAGGATTGCAGAACGAGGTAGGCAAAAATATTGATTTGTTTGATTTGATATGCCATGTGGTTTATGATAAACCACCTCTTACCCGTCAAGAAAGAGCCAATAAGGTCAAGAAGCGTAATTATTTTGAGAAATACGGAGAAAAAGCTAAAAAGGTTTTAATGGCTTTACTTGATAAATACGCTGATGAAGGTATCGAGAGTTTGGAGAGTCTTGAAATCTTAACAATAGACCCGTTCAAAGAAATGGGTTCACCCGTAGAGATAGTTAGAATGTTCGGAAGTAAAGATAAATATGTAAACGCAATAAAAGAGCTGGAAAAAGAATTATATTTAGAAGTTGCATAAAAGGAGCTTAATAAATGGCAATATCCACAGTTGTAAAATCAGTACAGGACATAATGAGACAGGATGCAGGAGTTGACGGTGATGCTCAGCGTATATCCCAGATGGTATGGATGATATTTCTTAAAATATTTGATTCTAAAGAAGCGGAATGGAAGCTTATTTACAATACCTATGAAGCAGTCATTCCTGAGGGGTTGAGGTGGCGTGACTGGGCAGAAAATGATGAGGGGATAACAGGAGATGAACTTCTTAATTTCATCAACAATAAACTTTTCCCAGACCTTAAAAACCTTGAGGCGATTGATAATCCTAAAGCTTTTGTGGTCAAATCTGTATTTGAAGATTCTTATAATTATATGAAATCAGGGACGCTTCTTAGGCAGGTAGTTAATAAGTTGAACGAAATAAATTTTCAGTCCCAGAAGGAACGACATCTTTTCAATGACATTTACGAAACAATACTGCGTAGCCTTCAAAATGCGGGCAATGCAGGTGAATTTTATACGCCAAGACCCGTTACTCAGTTTATAGTTGATATAGTTAATCCGAAGCTTGGTGAAACTGTTTATGACCCTGCTTGTGGAACTGGAGGATTTCTTATTTGTGCGTTAGAGTATCTTAAAAAACATCTAAAGAATGTTGAGGATATAAGGATATTACAAGAAACAGTCTCAGGCGTAGAAAAGAAACCTTTACCACATCTTTTATCAACTACAAATATGATTCTTCACGATATTGATATGCCAAAAATAAAGCATGACAATTCGCTTATACGAAATGTTCGGGAATATAAAGCTAATGAAAAAAAAGACATAGTCATTACCAATCCTCCGTTTGGAGGAACTGAAGAAGGTGGTATAGAAGTGAATTTTCCAACACAATTCAGGACAAGAGAAACAGCTGACCTTTTCTTGGTTCTTATTATGTATTTACTTAAGGATGGAGGTAGGTGTGGTATAGTTCTTCCTGATGGGTTTTTGTTCGGAGAAGGGATTAAGGCGAGTATAAAAGAAAAATTACTAAATGATTTTAATTTACATACAATCGTGAGATTGCCGAATGGTGTATTTGCCCCGTATACGGGTATAAATACTAACCTTTTGTTTTTCGAGAAAACTGGTTCAACTAAAGATGTCTGGTATTTTGAGCATCCTCTACCAGCACATCGACAAGGAAAGCCGTATAACAAGACTTTACCTATGAAACATGAAGAATTTGATTTAGAAAAGAGCTGGTGGAATGATAGAAAAGAAACGGAAAATGCTTGGCGTGTGCCAGTTGAACAAATTAAAAACAATAATTACAATATGGATTTCAAAAATCCTAAAACTGTAATCGAAAAAGAGGTAAAATCGCCCAGTGAAGTTATTGACAAGATAGAGAAAAGCATGAACGCTTCCAAGCAATTACTGCAAGATATTAAGGAAAGGTTGAGATGATAGACCTTTCCTTTGCTACCAAAAAATTAAAAAAGCATATATTGAGAATAAATACAAGACTTAAGGATGTTGGATCCGATGACAATACTATACAAATATTTGGTGTAACCAATACTGATGGGGTTACAGTAACTGGCAAGGAAATCAGTAAAGATTTAAGTAATTATATTTTAATTGAGGAAGGAAATTTAGCCTATAATCCTTATAGGGTTAATGTGGGTTCAATAGGCATTGTGCCTAAAGGGATTAGTGGTGCTGTTAGTCCTGCTTATATAGTTTTTAAAACAAATACAGATTTGAATCCTGATTTTTTGTTTTATTATCTCAAGAGTCAGCTTGGTATAAATCTCATCCGATGGTATGGTAATAAAGGTGGGGTTAGAGATGCATTGAGATATGATGATTTAGAACAAATCGATATACCAGATATCCCTATTGACAAACAAGTAACTATTTTAGAAATCATTTCTAAAATTCAAGATAAGCTAAATGTTTTTAAAAAAGAGATAAATACTCAAGAAAATTTAATTCAATCTCTTCGCCAAGCTATTCTTCAAGAAGCTGTTCAGGGTAAGCTTGTCCCCCAAGACCCAAATGACGAGCCTGCAAGCGAGCTTTTAAAACGAATCAGAGCTGAAAAAGAAAAGCTCATCAAAGAGAAAAAAATAAAAAAAGAAAAGCCATTATCCCCCATATCTGAAGATGAAATACCTTATGAACTACCAAAGGGTTGGGAGTGGGTGAGACTTCCAGTAGTATATCATGATTGGGGTCAAAAAACTCCTGATGAAAAATTTACCTATATTGATGTTGCCTCCATCAACAAAGAAGAGGGCATTTTAAGTGATAATGCCAATATTTTAGACTCAGCTGAAGCTCCATCTCGAGCCAGAAAGATTGTAAGGAAGGGAACAGTTATCTATTCTACTGTTAGACCATATTTGCTAAATATAGCAATTATTGACAGAGATTTTAAATATCCACCAATAGTAAGCACTGCTTTTGCTGTAATACATCCATTTGAAGGGGGCTCCAAGGAATATCTGTATTATTATTTACGAAGTAAAAGTTTTACTGATTTTGTCGAATCAAAAATGGTGGGCATGGCTTATCCAGCCATCAACGATACTCAACTTAGATTGGGGTTGTTTCCTTTGCCTCCAGAAAAAGAGCAAATAAGAATAGTGGAAAAAGTGAAGGGTATTGTAAAACTTGTAAAGGAGTTAGACAATAAAGTGCAACTTTCAAAAAAAGACAGTGAAAATTTAATGCAGGCAGTTTTACAAGAGTCTTTTCAAAGTAAATAAAAGTTGAAAAGGAGAAGTTATATGGAAATGGCAATTGCTCTTGTCTTAATTGTTGTTGTGTTTTTCGTAATGTTTAGAAAACAAATAGTTGATTTGTTGGGAAGAGTGAAGTCAATTGGTAAAAATGGAGTATTGTTAGAATCTGGAGAACAAAAGTCCAATGTTGCAGTTGACCCACAAAAAGAAGCGGAAGCTTTAATGCGTCAATTTGATAGTGTTCTGGTTAGAGAAGTTGAGGATTCAATTAAAAAGGAGCTTGGAGAAAAGAGCTTATTAGGTGTTGAAGCAGTTCCAGTATTGATTAGACATGTTGCTGCTTTATCAATAGCATATTCATTTTCTGAAATATATAGAAGCATCTGGGGTAGTCAAATAAGCCTTTTAGACTATATAAATGCACAAAGCCCACAGCCTGTTGGAGCTTTAAAGGTGTTTTATAGCTCAGGTGCTACGCAATATCCAGCTGGATACAGTAATTATCCATTTGAACAGTGGTTAGCTTTCTTAAAAAGGAATATATTGATAAGAGAAGATAATGCGTTGATAAGTATAACAGTGAGAGGTAGAGAGTTTTTAACATATTTAACAACCACAGGGTTAAGCAGAAACAAGATAGGATAAGGCTTCCTTAGTAGATTGATGAGAAAATTTACTGTTTAAAAAGTTGCGAAACTCGTCCAATACGGGGAGCTCATTTTGCTGCCCAAATAGTGCCTACCTAAAGCGAATCAATGTATTTCTATCGGAAACTATACGAAACTATACGAAACTTTTAACTTCTTGACAATAAAGCTGTTAAGTTGTAATATATTGGCGGAGAGCAGGTTATGCTAACCCCCTTGGCAGTATCCCAGCCTCTCCGCCAGGAAATAAGGAACCCCCGGTCCAAAAACGACCGGGGGTTTTTATTTCTGTTGCAACAATATTCCTTTTCCTCAGCGGTATCTTTGGGTGTTTGTGGTTTAGAAAAAAGAATTAATCTCCTCTTTTCAAATCGCACCTTTTGCCCCGTAACCTTTCTTCAACAGCTTTAATGTTGGACTTACCCGGGCTAATGAGTATTTTATATACTCATTATATGCTCATATTACTCCCGTTGTCCCAATTTATTAATTAGTGTAAACTTAAGAATAGAGGAGGATACTAACTGTTTTCAGTCTTGGAGATGAAACGATGAACTGCAAAATTGGGTGTTTAAGAGGGGCGGAGATTATACATATCACTCTTTATGGCGTCATTAAAATTCCGGAAATAACTCAGATGGCATCGACAATGGTTGATATTGCTTCCCGCCACAAAATTTTAAGGGTTCTGATCGATAGCCGCGATGCAACCATGGACATGTCGTTACCGGAAATATCTGCTTGTCCGGAAATATTTATCGGTTTAAAGTTTGACATGGCATCAAAAGTTGCTATTTTCACCACAAAAAAATCTAGAGAGTATCATTTTTTTGAAATAACTGCTCTCGATAAAGGTTTAAATTTTCGAATATTCACAAATATCGAGAAAGCGAGTAAATGGTTAGTTGAAAAGTGAACCGCTCTTATTGCGCAGACAACAAAATTAAGCTGGTGGAAGGAGAAATAATATGTTAAAAAGACATCAGGTTTTACTTGAGGATTGGGTTGTAGATCATTTAAAAACGATCAGTGAAAAATATGATATAAGCTTTTCGGAAACAATCAGATTAGTGCTGTGTCTGCAAATACCGAAGATGGTTAGAATAGCTTATCCGAGAATTGATATAAAAACGCCGGATAAAGAATTAGTTAAAACCATGCAGGCAGTTAGCTCTGATGGGGTGGAAAGAGAGCAGCTGCATAAAATCATGTCAAAGGTTTATTTCGAAGCCCGCAAGGCAATGGAGCTTTGGTCGGTTGAAGAAAACAAGAAAGCCAAAGAATAAGGAAATAGTTTGAACCCCGCTCTTCTTTAAAAATCTGTACTCCCTAAAGTGGTGTGGCTTCACCGCGGCTAAACGTAGTAGCCGAATCCCAACCTCTCCGCCAGCATCTTTGTGTGTCATAACTTGTGTTTTTCCAACCCATTACATCTTAACATCAAAGGTTTAATCTCAGAAGTGCCCAAATAATGGCCATCTCCTTGCACAAACTAACTTTTAATGGTATACTTTAACACTTTTTAACACAGCGTGCTTTTTAGGGTGAGATCAAACACGATCTCAAGCCCCATCGTTTACGCTTGATAGAGGGAATGCAATAATGGACAATCGCAATAACAGTCGAAGTTTAGTAGAAATAATTCGCGAACTCAAAAATTTTGAGAAAGAGAAGCTGTCGCCATGGGTAATCGACCATGAAAAAGAGGTAGCGATCATTTCCTATCGCATGGGCGAACTGCTCAAGCTCAAATATAAGCAGTTAGCGGCGCTCACGATTGCGGCACGTTTTCATGATATTGGCAAGACAAGAATCGATAGAAAAATTGTGGAACGGGACAGTGAGCTCGGAGTTATAGAAGTTCTCGAAATTCTTGACCATGTTGAGTTTTCCTATAATGTTTTAAAAGAAAGAGGAATAACGTGGAACCTGGTATTTCAAACGGTGTTATCACACCATGAGAATTTTAATGGTACGGGATACCCGAACAAATTAAAAGAAAACGAGATCCCGATTGCCGCACAAATATTACGCATTGTTGATTCTTTTAGTGCCATTCATGGATCGCGTCCTTATCCTAACTCGCAGGGCAGGAATATTGAAATTTCGATGAAAGAAATTGAGGATAAAAAAGGAATTTTCTACAATCCTGAAATTGTTGATGTGTTTCTTGGATTAGTAAAACAGTCGATTACTGTATCACTGCCGGAGCAAGAACCGCCGGTAGTCCACATCGACGAAATACTGCATTACTGTGGGATTAAGAGCGGTAAGTTTTTTACGGTTATCCGAAAACTCGCCAACACACTAGATAGATTCACGCCGTTAAGAGAGGCCGCATAAGGCCGGTCTCATCCGGGTATAAAAATTTAAATTTTCTTGAATATTTTAGGAATTAAGCCTATACTAAAAGCTTTGTTAGGCCGGGATAAAGCCCGCAGTAAATAAAAGCAGGTAAAGAGCGAATGCTTATTATATTTAAAGATCGTAAAATAAACCGGTGGGGGGAGAAATAATATGTTAAAAAGACATCAGGTTTTACTTGAAGACTGGGTGGCCGATCATTTAAAAGCAGTCAGTGAAAAATATGACATCAGCTTTTCAGAAGCGATTAGATTAATGCTCTGCCTCCAAATACCTAAGCTGGTTAAAGTAGCATATCCTAAATTTAAGATAAAGACGCCGGATAAGGAATTGGTAAAAATCATCAAAGCCGTAAACGCCGATAAAATGGAGATAGAATGTCTGCATAAGGTCACATCAAAGATTTATTTCGAAGCCCGCAAGGCAATGGAGCTTTGGTCGGTTGAAGAGAAGAAGAAAGCCAAAAATAAAGAAACGGCTTAAAAGCCCACTTTCAGTGCCCCTTCCCAGCTGATACCCGGAGCATATAAAAATAAGAATTTTTAAAAAAGCACTTGACAAATAATTTTTTTGTGGTAAACTTGACATTGTCAATTGAGAATATAAACAATAGGAGAGAATGGTGAAGTTAACTAAAAAGGGTGAATATGCGCTTAAAGCCTTAATCGAATTAGCAATTAATTACGAGAGAGGAATAAACACAACCCTTATTAATAGCATTGCCGAGAAAGAAAATATTCCTCCCCGATACTTAGAGCAAATATTACTTAACCTTAAGAAAATCGGCTTATTAATCAGTAAACGTGGAGTTGGCGGTGGCTATGCTTTAAGCCGGGTACCTGAGGATATCAGCCTCGGCCAGGTCATCAGCGCAATCGAAGGCCCATTGTTTGCTTTCGGGGATAGAAAGAAAGTGACAAGTAAGGACGAAGTTTCCTGCATTCTATACGATACGATGAAGGATGTGGGCAGCGCGATGAAACACATCGTTGATGGTATTTCCTTGGCCGAGATGGCAAAAAAAACGCTCGCTCTGGTGGAAAGAAAAAGAGGCGTTCTCAATTATGTAATATAGGGCAAGCAAATGCGGAAACGATTTAAAAGACCAACCAAAAAACATACTAAAAAAGAAATGCTGGGCGGCATGGCTATGTGTAGCCTCTCTGGTAGAGGGGGTTCGCCAATGTAAATTTTTATAAACCATATTTACAAGGCAAACGGCCCACGACTAAAACAGTTAGTGGGTTTTTATTTTTTGGGAGAAAAAATGGAGCAACACAAAAGAACCTTAATCAAAACCGTAACCTGGCGCATCATCGCGCTGTTAACGACCATTATCGTTGTCTATATATATAGCGGTGATCTTAAAGAATCACTAACCATCGGGATTGCCGCCAACTTGCTTAAAATGGGGTTTTACTATATCCATGAGAGAATTTGGAACCGGATTAAATTTGGGATTACCAAGGAACCGGAATACAATATTTAAACACTTGATTATACCCTGCAGATTTGCCCTGAGAAATACAAAGTATTTCCAGGACTTTAGTCCCTGAAATTGCGGGTGCAATTTCTAGGGGCGTACGCAAATCTAAACGCTGGGCATTAATTCACACAAATGACTTACATCGCACTTTGTGCTCTGTAAGCCATGCGTTCATTAAAAGGAGGTAAAAAATGAGCTTGCTTGCTGTAAAAGAGGATGTAAAAACGCTTGTCGAATCGCTAAATTTTAGCGAAAAGGTCCAACGCTCAAAGATGCTTATCCGCTTAGCCCATGAAAAGTATGGGGACTCGCTGGTTATCGCGAACAGCTTGGGCAAAGATTCTGTTGTGGTCTGGGATTTAGCAAAACGTGTTGATCCCCGGATAAAAGGTTTTATTGTAACAACGCGTTATAAGCCGGCGGAAACGATTTCTTTTATGGATGAGACCGTTGCCCAATATCCGGAATTAAAAATTTACAAAAATGATACAGAAATTCCGGACAACCTTTATGAAACAGCTCCGGATAAATGCTGCGATCTCTTAAAAGTTGAGCCGGTTAAGCGCGCGATTGAAGAAATGGATGTAAAATGCTGGGTTACTGGATTGCGTTGCACAGAAGGCCGAACGCGTACAGATTTTAAAGAGATCGAAGAAAGAGACGCCGGACTGGTTAAGCTTAATCCAATCCTTATTTGGAAAGAACGCGAGGTTTGGCAATATCTTGCCCTCTATGGCGTAAAAGTAAATCCATTATACGCAGAAGGGTATCGTTCATTAGGATGTGCTCCCTGTACAAAAATTACGACTGACGACAATGAAAGAGCTGGACGTTGGATCGGAACAAGTAAATGCGGCGGCGAATGCGGGATACATACCAGAGCACTTAAAGTCAATGTGACTTAACTTAAAAAGCAAGGAGGATATGACATGGAGCCAGAAAACAATATAGATTATGATGCGTTAAAAAAACGTGGTTTTTTAAGGACAAGACAAAAGGGCTATTTTGCTTTGCGCACAAGAATGCCGGCGGGAAATTATCGCAGCATAGACCTTGAAAAGATTGCTCAAGTTGCGGAAAAATATGGCCGCGGAATAGTCCATCTTACGTTGCGCCAAGGCATCGAAGTGCCATTTGTCCGCTTTGAAGATATTGATGCTGCGGAAAAAGAAATACAAGCAGCGGGCATTCAGCTGGGCACTTCTGGCCCTCGATTACGCCCGACAACTGCTTGCCCGGGAAGCACCTGGTGCAAAACAGGACTGATCGATACATTTTTACTATTTGACAGAATAGAAAATGAAAAAAACATCAAGTGTGCAATGGATCTACCGCACAAATTCAAAATAGCAATCTCGGGCTGTCCCAATGCCTGCACCCGGGTGCAGGTTTCCGAGATCGGAATCCATGGCGCCGTTAACCTGAAAAGCCCTAAAAAAGAGATTGGATATGCTGTATATATTGGAGGATGCGGCGGCAAGAATCCGCGCATTGGGTTTAAACTTGAGAAGATATTTACCGATAATGAAGTTTTGTCCTTGATTGCCAGGGTGGTTGAATTTTACAAAAATAATGCAAAACCGCGCCAGCGACTCGGTCAGTTAATAGAAGAAATCGGCCAAAACGCCTTTTTAGAAGAAATCGGGATTTAAGCAACCCCTCTTTTCCCCGCCTTTTTTTGTTGACTCAAATTGTTCAAAGTTGTACCATATATGTATAAAAGATGTGTAGCTTGTTTACATAAAATGTAAACGTATTGATTGGCAAAATTACACAGGGAGGTGTAGGTGATGAAAATTTTAATTATTTGCACAAACTGTGGACATGGTTTTTCTTCGCCGATTCCATTTGATTCAAAGGAAGAATTCGAAATTTCTGATTTATCTGACAAAATTACTATTTGTCCGGAATGCGGCAGATTCGTCCCCTGTAATAAAGAAAACATGGAAATTGAAGAATAGTAATTAAGGAGCAAGTGTTATGGCGATTGACCTCGAGGACATTAAACGCAAAATAATTGACTGGGCTAGGTTTAAAGTTGCGATTCGAAAAGTGTATATTTATGGGGAAATGGCAAACCCCGAGCACAATACAAATAGTGCTTTAGAGCTATGTCTGGTTATCGATGATCAGCCTTATATCGATTCTTATGCGCTCTGGATAAGGTACGGCAGTGTTTGGAAAAGAGAATTAGGTGACATTTTAAAATTAGATATCCCTCTCCAGATTGAACTGCTTGATATAGAAAGAAACCAGACCCCGGCGATTTCCGGTAGGTTTGATTTGGGAAATCTCCTGGCCTACGATAAGAATATTAATTTTTGACTTACTAAAAAAAACAGCAATAAATAAGCGGATAAAAACTGTGGATTATAATACCTCGCCCAGAATACTGCTTTTTGGCCTTTTGGTCAGATGCCCTTTGCCGAAGGATAGAGACTGTCCATTACAAAAATATCGGTTGCGCCCGATTAAGGGAAGGCTCCAGTGGGCAAGGACTTTATCCGATGAGAAAGTAATAGAAATACTTGAATATCACAACAAATGTTTTACTAATTATTGAAGAACAGGTTATCCTGCCGGAAGATGCTTTACTCCACTTTTCAAAAATAAAATTGTATAATCAAAAAAAGTTTTACTTTTTATTATTATTATTTTTGTTTTTTAACTGTTTTCTTAAGTTAGTGTTCAGGCATTCGATACTTTTTCGTGCCTCAAAGTACAGCTTAGATGTTAATTGATGTTTTCTTTCTAGTGGAGTTGTCGGACTAGACCCCTCTTTAGCGATATCTGCTAAGAGTTTTTTATCTATTTTTAAAGTACATTTACAGCGAGGGTAAACCGAAGGGGCAGAATACAATATGCCTTCGCACAAAATTATTCTGATCATTTCCGATGAGCTCAGGTCATTGTATTTGGCAACAAGTTTTATATGTTCTTCCAACCAGTCCGTAAGAAGAACTTGACATCTTTTAAGCATCTTGGCCTCCTTTAATGAGTGCATAACTTACGCGACTATAAAAAGCATAAGTTATATGTGCGAATTAAACCCAGCACTAATTTTCTGCTTCTGAATAAACTACTCGAAAAATTAGTGCTGGATCAAATTCAGCTAAATTATAGTATATAATATCATACCCTCAGCGGGCTGGCAACCCCCATCTTCGAATGATCTGTCATTTAACTCCTGACCCAAGTTCTTCTTATTGACTTTCTCCCTTTTTTGAGATAAGATGTTCAAGGTTTAAGAAGAACGCGCACTTTCCTTTGCATCTTTTGACATTCCCGGGGTAAATATAATTGGTTGCATTTAATGATCTCATAGTTTTTATTATTGGAATTTGTGTAATCATAAAAAGTGCAGATTTATTTACCGCTGCGGCCGAAGAAATGGCCGTTTTTTTTAGAATCCCCCGGGTTATTATTGGCTTGACGATTGTCAGCATTGCCACGACGACTCCGGAATTTACCGTTTCCGCAATTTCATCTCACATGGGCGTCGGCGGTATCGCGGTTGGTAATGCGACCGGCTCCTGTTTAGCAAACATTGGATTAATCTTAGCCTCCGCGGCAATAATCAGTCCGGTAATTTTCAACGCAAAAGTTGTCAAGCAGGAACTGGTCTTTCTGATAAGCATTTCGGCATTACTATTTTTATTAATGTGGGATGGGATTTTAAGCTTTGGCGACGGCTTGATTTTGTCTGCGTTGTTAGTTCCTTTTTTTGGCTGGATTATCCGCCGCGGACTAAATATAAGAAAGAACCAAAAAGAAAAAAAGCAGTTATTGACTTGCAGCATTAAAAAAACTGCGATTAAATTCCTGATCGGCGCGGTGGGAGTAGTCTTAGCCGCTAAGCTTGCGATTATTCCTTCCGGAATTAATATCGCCAAGTATTTAGGAATTCCGGAAATCGTGATTGGTATTTCGATGATTGCTATTGGCACATCACTGCCGGAGCTGGTAACCGCGATGATTGCCAGCTTCAAGAAAATGGAAGATTTAGCGGCCGGGAATGTGATTGGCGCGAACATCTTGAACATTCTCTGGGTCTTAGGTGTTTCTTCGGTGATTAAGCCTTTAGCGATTGATCTAACGACTAAATTTGTAACAATGCCGCTGGTGATTTTTTTCGCGCTGCTTGTGTTTTTATTTGTCAGAACGAAACTTAAATTAACCCGAAACCACGGCTTGATGTTTTTATTGCTTTACGCTGGTTACCTTTTTTATATTGTTAAATTCGCTTATGCATGAAAGAACAAACATTAGAAGGAAATTCGATGTCCAACCTTGCTTTTGCCCGTAAATACCGGCCCCAGAATTTTGACGAAATCATCGATCAGGATCATATTGCAACCACGCTGAAGAACGCCATTATCCAACACAATTTTGCTCACGCCTATCTTTTTTCCGGGCCGCGGGGCATTGGTAAGACCTCAACCGCAAGAATACTGGCCAAAGCCTTGAATTGCAAAACCGGCCCGACGGCGTTGCCTTGCGATAAATGCTTAGCTTGCCAGGAAATAACCGCCGGCCGCAGTTTGGATGTTCTGGAAATAGACGGTGCCTCTAATCGCGGGATCGATGAAATCAGGACGCTCAGAGAAAATGTAAAATTTATCCCTACGGCCTGCCGTTTTAAAATTTATATCATTGACGAAGTCCACATGCTCACGACCGAAGCCTTTAATGCCTTGCTTAAGACCCTGGAGGAGCCGCCGGCGCATGTAAAATTTATCTTTGCGACCACCGAACCACACAAAGTGCTCCCCACCATTTTATCCCGTTGCCAGCGGTTTGATTTCCACAAGATAACAATCCCGAGCATTGTCGCGAAGCTAAAGGATCTCAGCCAGAAAGAAAAGATAAAGATTGAAGAAGAGGCATTATTCGCGATTGCTAAAAGTGCGGAGGGGAGCTTACGCGATGCCGAGGTTATTCTTGAGCAGATGAATAGTTTTAGTCGGGGCAAGATAAAGCTGGAAGACGTAAATTCTGTACTCGGGCTTGTCTGCCAAGACGTAATTTTTAAGATCAGCGATAAATTAAATCCAAAACACATCGCGGAAAATTTAGGATTACTCGATAAGTTGATTAAAGACGGGAAGGACCCCGCGCAGCTGGTAATTTCTTTGATTGAACATTTCCGGAACATGATGCTGACCAGGTGCGGGTGCGAAAAATTAGTCGCCTTGCCGAAGGAGGATAAAGCTAAGCTAACACAGCAAACAGATAAATTCAGCAGCGAAAACATCCTTTACGCGATTACGGTTTTATCCGGTACGCAGGAACGTATAAAACGACAGGGGTTAGGGCAGTTGTTTTTAGAGATGGCCCTGGTCAAGCTTTCGTCCGGTGTCTCGTTAATCTCTACCGCCGAATTGATGGAGAAACTTAAAAACGTGGAAGAAAAACTGCTAACGATATCCGTAGCTTCTTCTCACGCCACGCAACGCAGTAATACTTCTGCGGTTAAGGCCGCCGTGAATAAACAACCGGACACAGAATTTCAAGGCCCGAAGGAAAAAAAGAAGCAGATATTAAAGGACCAGCAGATTACTGATCCAGATTCAAAAGTGAAGACTGATACTGAACCCAAACCGCAGGCAAAGGTTGAGAGCAAAAAGCACCCGCCGATTAGTTTAGACGATGTTCTTAAATTCTGGGGTCAAATCATCCAGGCGGCGAAGGATAAAAAGATGAGTCTAGGTCTTTATCTTGCCGAAGGCCAGCCAATCCGCGTGCACAGGAATATCGTCGAAGTTGGTTTCTTAAGGGAATACGAATTCCATCGCGAAAACTTAGAACAGAAGGATAATTTAAAAATTATTGAACGGATTTCAAGTGATATCATCGGACAGCGGGTGAGAATAGAACTGGTTATTTGCGATGAACTCCCGGGCAGTATAAATTTAGTGCAGAACCAGCCGGACGAAGCGCAGGAAACTCTCAATCTCCAGAAACAGAAAAAGGCGGATAGTCCAAGTCTAAGCAAGATGAACGAATTCATCCAATCGGCAATGGATATTTTTAACGGGCACATAGTGCAAACTGACGAATAACAGCATTGAACTTTTAACTTTTTCCGCCATAACACATGGCGGATCTGCCACGCTTTGCGGCAGAAACCTTGAACTAAAGAATGTTTGGTTATACCAATTACTTACAAAAACTGATCGAACAATTATCCAAGCTGCCGACAATCGGTCTAAAATCGGCAGAAAGGATGGCGTTACACATCCTAAAATCTCCCCAGCAGCAAGCCCGTGCTCTTGCCGAAGCGATTATAAACGCAAAGCACAACACCAAGAAGTGCCAGGAGTGCAACTATTTTTCCGAAGCTGAGCTTTGCCCGATATGTAAAGATAAAGATTCCCGGGAAAAAGTGATTTGTGTGGTCGAGGATCCTCAGGATGTAATCGCGATCGAACGCACCGGCCGGTACAAAGGCTTATATCATGTTCTCTGGGGCAAACTTTCTCCTTTAGAGGACATTGGGCCGAAAGATTTACCCTTAAACCAGCTGCTTGCCCGGATTAAGCAGGACAAGATCAATGAGATAATCATTGCGACCAGTTCCAGCCGGGAAGGCGAGACCACTTCTCTTTATTTAAAACAGTTGATAACTCCATTCGGCATAAAGGTTTCGCGTATTGCCCGCGGCATTCCGGTGGGCAGCAATATCGGTTATATTGATCAGGCGACTATTTCCGAAGCATTCGAAGGCCGTCGAGAAGTTAATTCTTGACAATTTCCCCTATTATTGTTAAAATTTCTACTTACAACTATAAATATCACTAAAAGTTTGACAGTTAAAGCGCCTAGGTTGAATATATATAAAAAAAAGATAATCCCTAGGTGAATTAACTGATTTTTTATTCTGTAACTAAAAAAGAGACCGGTCCTTAACCTTAAAAAAAGGAGAAAGACATGTTTGCCTTAGAATCTTTAAAAAAAGGATTTGAAGTTGCCAAAGGATCTCTCCTGCTTGTGATTATCCTTAGTGTTTACAATTTTATTACTTCCGCCGCAATGTTAGGAGTTATTGGTATAAATCCTACCCCGGAGAAGGTAGCCCAGATCAGCGGCCTTATCCTTTTTCTGTTTATTGCAACCATGGCCCTCTGGATTCTACTCGAAGGCGGCTTATTTTCGGCAATAACTTCCAAAATAAAAACAAACCAGTTGCAGCTAGACTCTTTTATAACCAATTGCTTTAAATTTTTCGGCCGTTTACTGGGTATAAACTTTATCAGCGGCTTAATTGTCGGCGGGATTTGGTTTATTGCCGCAATCCTCTCCGGTGTATTTATCGCTTTGGGTCAAGGCAAGAATCCTTTTTTCAACGCAATCGGCTTAATCTTATTCGTCGTGGCCTTACTATTTTCCGGTCTTATTTCCTTTGCGCTGCTTATGGGTCATTATATTCTCATCGCGGAAAACGGAAAAGTAATGGCCTCGCTTAAAAAAAGCTTTAGTTTATTTAAAGAATATTTCGGCCGCATCCTGCTGCTTTTCACCCTTGTTGTCCTGATTTTCCTTGCCAGCTCATTTATCGTTAATGCCATCGGCTGGCTTTTTGGTAAGATACTTCCTGCCGGCTGGTTTCTTGTCTTTATAAATGTTACGCTCACATCGCTCGTCAATGGCGCGGTTAGCATATTTGCCAGCTGTAGCCTGATAACTTTAGTATTATCGTTAACCTCTCAACCAGCACAATCAGCACAACCGGCACAACCAGCTCAACCAGAAGATAGCGGAGAGACTTTAAAATGAAAGATTTACTTGAAATTCGTTGGCACGGCCGTGGCGGCCAGGGAGTAAAAACCGCGGCATTATTATTTGCCGATGCCATGGTCTCGCAGGGCAAGCATGTTCAAGCATTTCCCGAATACGGCCCGGAGCGCATGGGTGCTCCAGTGCAATCGTTCAACCGTTTTTCCTCGGAAGTGATCACGATTCATTGCGGGGTAGAAAATCCTGATGTTGTTGTTCTATTAGATCCGACGCTGATCGGAAAGATAGACATTACTGCCGGTTTAGGGCCGGAGGGCAAGCTGATTGTTAATACGTCGCTTGAGCCTAAGGAGCTGCGGGAGAAACTTGATTTTCAGGGGGGAAATGTTTATACTCTTGATGCCTCCCGGATTGCTCAGGAAACTATCGGCCGCAACATCCCGAACACCCCGATGATCGGAGCCCTGGTCAGAGCAACCGGACTACTTCCCTTAAAAGAATTTATTGAGGATACGGAAAAGAAATTACAGAAAAAATTCCGTCACAAGCCAGAAGTTATTCAGGGCAATTTAGAGGCGATAAAAAAAGCATATGATGAGGTAAAAGGAGAATGACCATAAAAAAGAAAGAATTACCAAATTGGAAAGAGCTCCCGGAAGCGGGTTTAATTGTCAAGCCCGGCAGTGCCCAGGATTTTGAAACCGGAGACTGGAGAAGCATGTGCCCGAAATGGGACAAGGACAAATGCATTCACTGTCTCAACTGCTGGATTTACTGTCCGGACACAGCCGTTATTGTAAAAGACGGCAAGGTTGTCGGCATTGACATGGAGCATTGCAAGGGCTGCGGTATTTGCGAGAAAGTTTGTCCAGCCAAGGTCCAGGCGATCACGATGGAGCCGGAAAAAGGATAAGCTTTCAAAAAACTACAATAAAAAGGTGATTTAAATGGTTGAACTTAAATGCAAAGAAAGATTAATTGTCGCCAAGACGGGCAATGAAGCAATGGCCGAGGCCATGCGTCAGATAAATCCGGACGTTGTTGCTGCTTACCCGATCACTCCGGCAACCGAAATTGTCCAGATTTTTTCCCAATTTGTCGCTGACGGTCTTGTCAAGACCGAATTTGTCGCTGTCGAAAGCGAACATTCCGCGATGAGCGCATGTATCGGCTCCGCCGCTGCCGGTGCCAGGACAATGACCGGAACTTCCAGTCAGGGGTTCGCGCTTATGCACGAGATGCTTTACATTGCCGCGGGATTGCGGTTACCGATTGTCATGCCTGTAGTCAATCGTGCCTTATCCAGCCCGATAAACATTCATTGCGATCATTCTGATACAATGGGCTCTAACCAGGCCGGCTGGATTCAGATTTTCAGTGAAGACGCCCAGGAAGCGTACCACAACATGCTCATGGCGGTCAAGATTGCCGAAAAGGCACTTCTTCCGGCGATGGTTACGACCGACGGTTTTATAATTTCTCATGCCATGCAGGACATCGAGCTGCTTAGTGATGATGAGGTCCAAACTTTCATTGGCGAATACACGCCGCAAACTTCTTTACTTGATGTTGAGCACCCTAAGACCTGGGGGGCTTTAGATTTTACCGATTACTTTTTTGAGCACAAGCGCAGTCAGATCCAGGCAACGATCGATTCTCTCCCGATAATCAAAGATGTTTGTAAGGAGTTCGGCAAGCTTATAAACAAAGATTTCGATTTTTTTGAAACCTACTGTCTTGACGATGCCGAGGTTGCGATAATCGTTTTAGGCTCTACTGCCGGCACAGCAAAGGTTGTGGTCGACCAGTTAAGAGAGCAGGGCAAGAAGGTCGGCCTTTTAAAAATCCGTGTATTCCGTCCTTTTGATCACGCCGGTTTTGCGGATATGGTAAACCATTTAAAAGCGATTGCAGTTTTAGACAGAAGCGATGCTTTAAATTCTTTTGGCGGCCCGGTATTCATGGAAACGCGCAGCGCGTTATACGATTCAAAGATGAGGCCTGAAATTGTAAACTATGTTTACGGCTTAGGCGGCCGCGATATTAATTTTGCGATGCTCAACAAGGTTTACGATGATTTACTCAATCGCCGATTATCGCAAAAAGTAACCTATCTTGGGGTTCGGGAATAATCCTTATTTGGAGATAAAAAAAATGGCAAGTCTTAAAGAATTATCAAAGAGGGAGGAAGTTTTTACTGGCGGCCATCGTGCCTGTGCCGGCTGTGGCGGCTCGATCGCCCTTCGCCAGGTGATGATCGCTGCATCTTCAAAGCCGGTAGTTGTCGGTTCGGCAACCGGGTGCATGGAAGTTGTTTCTACTCTTTTCCCGTTTACTTCCTGGAAAGTCCCTTTTATCCATTCGGCATTTGAAAACTCAGCGGCCACGATCAGCGGTGTTGAAGCTGCGTATCAAAGTTTCAAGCGTCAGGGCAAGATGGACAAGGACATAAATTTTATTGCCTTTGGCGGTGACGGCGGCACTTACGATATCGGCTTACAATCTCTTTCCGGTGCGATGGAACGCGGTCACAACATGCTTTATGTTTGCTATAATAACGAGGCGTACATGAACACGGGCATTCAGCGTTCCGGTGCCACGCCCTTAGGCGCGAGCACAACCACCGCACCTGCGGGGACTATAAAGCAGGGCAAGGAGCAGCAGCGCAAGGATTTCACGAAGATCATGGTTGCGCATAACATTCCTTACGTTGCGCAGACGGGCATTGGCAGCTGGCGTGATTTAACCGGCAAGGTTGAAAAGGCACTGGCTATTCCGGGCCCTAAATTCATCAACATTTTAGCTCCCTGTCGTTTAGGCTGGGCTTACAAGCCGGAGGATACGATTGAAATAGCCATGCTTGCTGCGGACACTTGTTTCTGGCCATTTTACGAAGTTGTTGACGGCAAATACAAGCTAACTTACAAGCCGAAGGAGAAGAAGCCGGTGCTGGAATATTTAAAACTCCAGGCTCGTTTTAAACATCTTCTAAGACCGGAGAACAAGGCAATTGTTGATTCTATTCAAGCGACGATTGACTCCGAATGGCAAGAACTTTTAAAACTCTGCGGTGAAACTCAGTAGTTTACTGATTAATATATAATTTACAATCTGCAATTTAAAATCTACAATTTTTAATTTATAAATTTTTCCCCCGTAGCTCAGTTGGTAGAGCGAGTGGCTGTTAACCACTTTGTCCGAGGTTCGAGTCCTCGCGGGGGAGCCAAAATGTACGAGAGGGCCCTTTAGCCATAAAGCTGAAGGGCTTTCTATATGTGGGACAAAGACTTAGGTTCTGTAGCAGGTAGTTCGAAGATACGATTTTCAAGATTTCTGCCTTTTTATCATTATTTGCGCTAAGGTATAGTGGATACAAGCGGTTAGCGAGTTCGAAGATTTTTTGGGCATCATTGCAGAGCCTGGTAATATTGGGTGTTTTGGCGTTTAACTTAGTATCTATTTCCATAAGTATTGTTTTATATTCATTATGCTTGATCTTATAGTCATATTCAGAAATTTCCCCATCAGCTCTCATATCAAATAAGCTACTAAGACGTGATTGTATCTTCGTCTTTTGTTTTTTTAGCTCTCCAGCTTCAATGCTCCTAGTAGAAGTGTTTTTTTCTAACTTCTTCCTTAGCTCTTGCTGTAACCAAGATGCGATTTCAGGAGTAATTGATATATTTTTGAGGGATTGTTCAAAAAGAGGGGGAATATTCTCTTCACGAATATAGTCTCCACCTTCATGTCGTCCTTTTGAAAAGGTGCAATGGTAGTAAGTAAATTTGCCTTTGCGTCTTTCTCCAACAATCTTACAGCCACAAACGCCACAGCGCATTAGATTATTAAATGCAAATTTGTTTTTATAGATTCTTTTCTCAGGTTTAGTTTTAGCCTTGTTTACCTTATCAAATACCGTTTTTGAAATAATTGGGGTATGAGTACCTTTATAGAGTTTCCCGTTCCAAAGAAACATCCCATAGTAAAGAGGATTTTTTAACAGTTTAAAAATAGCTGTTTTTTGTACACGCATATTTCGTTTACTTCGAAAGCCCTCATTATACAAAGTATTTTCGATCATTCTGATAGAATATTGCTCGTAACCAGATAAATAGAAAGCTCTTTTAACGAAAGGGGCTTGGGTAGAATCAATTTCTAGTGCACGTTCGGGAGAATTTATATATCCCATAGGGGCAACAGAGGGGTATATGCCTTGCTCTGCTTTTTCCTGCATTCCCATCTTTGTTTTTCTGGAAATATCATTAGACATTTTCTTAGCAACAGCAACTTCAATATCAAGCATGAATTCATCATCTGAGCCAGAATCTTGATTAAAGATTTTATTAGTTCTTGAGAAATGAATAGTTTTCCCATGTTCTTTGATAAGTCTATATATTTTAAGCTTATCGAAATCATTTCTTGTCATGCGGTCTAATGCATCAAATATAATATGGGTTACATCTTTATGGCGCTTAGCATATTCAACTAATTGGTTAAAAGCAACCCGCTCGTTCTTCCAAGCAGACTCAGAAACTTTCCAGTGTCTTACTATGTCTAGGTTGTTGCGGTGGGCATATTCGTAAGCAAGCTTTTCTTGGGCATCTAAAGAATAGCCTTCTTTTGCCTGATCTTTACTTGAAACTCTTATATATAAAATAGCTTTCATAATTTAATTTAAGGGTGTTGAGTATTATATTAACTAAAAAACAATACGTCAATAGTTTTAAAACAGTGGAATATCAACCATATCTTTAAAACGCTCGATGCCTTCATGTTTGCGAATAAACATTTGTAAACCACAATAATCGCAAATAACGTAAGGTTTATTCTTTTTTGAAAGTCTTACATCAAGATTTTGATTGCAAAGAGGGCAAGGAAAAGAAGCATCTTCAAAGTCATCTTTATTGAAAAACATATTTAACCTCCAACGTAACGTTAGCTTTAGAATTATTTAATTAAAATCAATTAAAGTTTACGCAATTATAAGTTGTTTTATCCGCACTAAAGTTTTTTAATATTCTATTTTGTTCATATTCACTCATCCAATATATTCCACCGCATTTTTCACAAGTCATAATGAGTTTTTCAGGTCGACTACCATATAAACTACCAAATGTTTGAATCAGTCTTGAGCGTTTTAAGACATCATTATAAATAGAATTCTTACCATTTATGTTAGGTGGTTTAATGAAATACTTAAGCAAATAACTTAAGCCTTTCCTGGGGTTGTCTGCTGTTCTTACATCAACAATCCAGCTATCTTTCGTTATGTCCAGCCAATCTTTAGATATTTGGCTTTGAGGTAAGAATCCTTGATTCCCAGGTAAAGTATCAATAAGGGCATGTAGATGGATGTTCCAACCTCGCCCCTTATTTGTTATTTCAATAACATAAAGCCCCCCCAGAATACGATTTTTATAAAACTTCCTTCGCATGAGCTTGCTAAAACTCCTTCTAAGGCCGCTGACATCCTCTCTGGATAGGTAATTCTTATTAACCAAGGTCAGAGTTAGGAGCTTAGGATGAGTCATGCTTTCAACCAATTTTAGCCACCCGTTAAAAAGCTTAAAATATATTCGTCTGCGACATTCTGGACACGTTCGATCCGAGCATTTAAGCTTTACAGTAACTGCATACCCGCAATGTTCGCAGTAGAGACTTACAATGCGATGCGAAGTTATTCCAATAGAATCAAGTGAAGAAGAATTAATTTTCATACCTAATATAATGGTTTTAAAGTTAAAATATAAGAAGGGTTCCTTTTCGGCCAATGAGATCCCAGAAAGCCCTTACGGGCTTCCTGGGGCCCGAACTCATTGGCTGGTCCACCCCAATTGGGTATGGACCCCCTGAGGCGAGAAGCCACCCTTTGAAGCACTCAACCTCAGGGAAAGATTACAATTTTCTGAATTCTGCAAGAATTACATCAGCAATTTGACGTTTCATTTTTTTGCTGACTTCCAGAATAGGAAAATATCGGGTATTCCCATCCTTGCAAACAGAATTTTGAGGAAAACCGACCCAGGGTTCTTCTGTGTCCTTTTGAATTACTTTAAAGCCGTTAACTGTTATTTCGTCTAAAGGAGTTTGAAATGTAACAGTAGCAACAGCTTTTATGGATCCAGCAGATTCTATGGGCCTCACCTCAGTTATAATGCCATCCATTTTAATCACCTCCTTTCTGGTATTTTTGATCGAGCTCAATCAAAAGTTCAAAAAAATTGATTGTATTATTCAAAATTTCAATAGCGTCCTCTTGAGATAAGGGAAGAGCGCTATACGCCTGCCATGTATCTATAGTTTTTGAGATTAATTTACCGCTATACATAAAAACTCCAAATAAAAAGCCCGTTATTTTTTCTAATAACGAGCTTACACTACTTTCGGAATCTTAGTAAGGTGATCAAATAGGCATGCCTATATCAGGTATTCTTGTTCTCTTAATGTAATTCCTTATATCCCCCTTTAATCAAATTTTTTGCTTTTTTAAGGCTTTTTTGTATTTTTCTGCGCTTGTTTTCTGGGATAGAATCTTTTTTGGACATTTTCCGGATTGATTTTATTTTTTTATATTCGTCGTAGACTACTAAATCATCCAATGTTTCCTTAATTCGAGGTTTTTTTTGTTTTAATTTATCTTGAGCTTTTATGATATTTTTACATTCGTCAATCAGATGATCAAAATCATGCTTTGTCTCTTCAGAAGGGAAAGATAAGTCCACATCAATATTTATTTTTAACGGCATATCGCCACAAACAGTAACAACTTTTCCTTTGCCAGCAATAAAATCAATAAAGGGTCCTTTTATTCCAGGTTTAGGCAACTTGGTCAAACAGGCGATTGCAGACTTTTTCTTAGGGATCACGCCTTCGATAAAACCATATTCAACCATGTGTCCGAGCTGGAAGAGTAACTGTTTACGCTTGTCTCTATAGCGATAAACTTGGGGATTCTCTTTATTTGGATCTAAGCCCGGAGAGTATTTCCACCTTTTAATGTATGCCACAACCGCATTGATTAAAGGCTTACTTTTTCTATTTTCTTTGATTTCTTCAGTAGTTAAACTCGTAAAGTTAGAGGTAAAAGACAAGAGTTGCTTATAGTCTTCCAGCATACCTTTATTTCTACGAGCATACTCCCAACGAAGATATTTTATTGCGGCTTTGTGCTTTTTAATACTTTCTTTTGATCGCGCCATTTGCAATTATTATAGCATAAACAGGGTATTTTTAAAAAGCTTGCACAAGCCCACTATTAGCTATAAAATAAGCTATAAAAATAGGAAGACTTTATAATGCCAAGGAAAGGCCCTTGGCGTTTTTAATTTAAAAAAGGAAGGACGCTACGGCAAAAATACCAGTATATATTAGTTTCGATTATGATAACGATGTAAAACAAGGATTGAGAAGTTTATCTAAAAAAATCAGGAGGTATTAAAATGGGACAGATAGGAGACATTATTGAGAGTAAGGGCAGATCGATTGATCCGATAATTAACGAAGTTTCTGTAACAAAGCAACTAATAAAAGAGCGTGCGCATCCTCTTGATTTATTAAGGGAACTTTTGTCTAATGCTGGAGCAAGAGAAGTAGGGGCAACTGAGATAAGAATTAAATATACTGTTGATGATGAGGGGCACATATTTGAAGTGGTTGATGATGGATGTGGAATGGATTTCACAAATGAGAAAGCACTTCCAGGGAGGCTTGATAAATTTTTTGCACTGGGGGTATCAGCTATTGTTGGACAAAAATTAGATGAATTTTCTTGGAAAGGTCTTGGGTCGAAGCTATCGTATCAATCAAAAAAGATAGAACTCAATACATGGAATGGAGTGGGGGATGCCATAAAGGCTGAGATAAACGAGCCGTGGAGCTCAATCAACCGTAATCTTTTACCTAAACCAAAAGTATTTAGGTATAAACCAGAGGAAGGGAGAAAAACAGGAACATCAATTAAGGTGTTTGGACATCCGCCCCATAGAAAAGAGAAACCATTTACGATGGATGAAATTAGAAAATATCTTCTTCACAGAACATTTGTGGGTTATACAAAAAAAAGAGAAAATTCACCGAAAATTTATTTATCAGTATTAGGAAAAACTGAGGAAATTGTTTTTGGCTTTCCAGAATTGAAAGACATTAAAGAAAGAACGGGTACAGTTTTTGTTGATGAAAAAAAGGAAACAACAAAAAGCGACAGCAATAAAACTGTTGGTGCCGTTTTGAAAGGATTTTACACTTGGGATGATGAAGATTACGGGCTAGATAAGAATCAATTAAATACAGGACTAATCTTATCTGTAAGAGGAATACCGTATTTTAACCTTGATATGGATGAATTTGGAAGCAAAAATTTGCTTTATGCTCGGCCTGGAACTAACAAATGTTGCCTTATACTCGAATGTGATTCCATACAAGAAGACATGAACATTTCCCGGAGCGGTCTGGTTGATGCAGAAAAGGTTGATATGCTAAAAACATTAGCCGCTGAAATTTTTCAAAAAATAGAAACTTCTTCAGAATACCTTCAGTTCAGAAGGGTGCAAGAAGATCGAAAGGCAGTTTTGGGCGCAGAAGAATTGGAAATCAAAAAGCAAAAGCTTGAGTCTGATAATCAGAAGTGGGTGGTTTATCAAAGCCCTGAGATGGAAAGACCTCTTCTCCTGGCGCGAGAGCCTGAAAATGAAAATGATGCATTATGTATTTTATGGAAGTTGGAAGCTTTGAATGCATTGCCGTTTAAAAAATTTCAGACATTGGGACATGCTGGTACAGGGCCTGACCTGATTGTTCATTTTCAGGAAGATGAACAAAGTAACCCAGAGCGGTATGCATCCATAGAAATTGAAAATAAATTTTACAATTATATAATACATGGGCATAAGCCATCACAATATGCCAGGATCATCTGTTGGGAAATAGGTAAAACTACAAAAATACCCTTGAATAAGACGGACAAGAAATATATGTTTACTGCAGTAAAAGAGAATCGCCAGCTACACATCTTTTCATTAAGATTAATGGACACGATAAAAGTGTTGACTAAGAAAGAACTAAATAAATAACGATTTGAAAAGCATCGGAGCCAGGGAACATTGAGGAAAAATGGGTATAAATTTATTCCTGGGACCAGAAGAACAAATGACTGTTACTAAAGAATAATGCTTGAGACATGAGATTCAGGATGTATTAGCCAGTTACGAAACGCGTCTAATATTAGGAGCCACTACTCACAACCCATTGCAATTAAATAAGTTGTAGTGGATTTTTTATAATCATTTCTTATTTGACTACCATTTTATATCAGAGTATATAGAAGGTAAAGAATAGATTGAAAAATAAGACCTTGAGATATATAATAAACATAACCTATGTGTTATTAGAAATTGCGATTTGGACCAAACATATTCAAAGGTAAGGATATGGCGATACAAAGGCAGAGATTCAAGCATAACATTGTAGCAATAGTTTATGATTTCGATGGCACATTAACACCTCAACCCATGCAAGAATACACTGTCCTCCCCGAAATTGGCATGAAGCCAGAAAAGTTTTGGAACAAGGTAAAACAGGAAAACAAACAGCAGAAAGGAGAAGAGATTATAACATACATGCGTTTAATGCTTGATTGTGCAAATCAACATCATACTCCATTTCCTGTAAAACGATCAAATCTTAGAAAATTAGCTCATAAAATAAAATATTACCCTGGGGTGCCAACTTATTTTAATCGAATTAATAATTATGTTAAAAAGAAGACAAATGGAAAGATTCACTTGAGACATTATGTTATTTCTTCAGGATTGAAGGAGATTTTGGAAAAAGTTACAATTAAAAAGAAATTTCATAATATTTTTGCATCCGAATATTATTATGATCACTATGGAGCAGCTAAATTTCCATTGCTTGTAGTAAATGATACATTAAAAACACAATTTCTTTACAGAATAAATAAGGGCAAAGAGCACATTAATGAGAGCATTAATGAACATATGAGTCTTTCTCAAAGACCCATCCCTTTTCAAAATATTCTTTATATTGGCGATGGATTGACTGATGTCCCATGCATGTCTGTGACGAATAAAGAGGGCGGTTATGCAATTGCTGTTTATAAGCGACGGTCTCGAAGTGGATTATCGAAATGTAAAAAATTATTGAATGCAGGAAGAGTTGATTTTATTGCAACAGCAAATTATAGCAACGGTAGCGAATTGGAAAGAAAAATCAAGTTGATTTTAGATGTTATAATTGAAGGCGTCCATATCAATGATGCTTATTTTCATGAATATTTGAAATATTTAAAAGATAAGAAAAGGAAATAGTTATGTCTAAAAAAAATGGTCTATCGAAGCGTAAAGACAAGAAATATGAGAATTTTTTAAAAGCCCGAGGAAATAAGAATGGGCATTCTGATGTTAACAGCAAGATACCTAAGCAGATTCCTTCTGCTGCCTATTTAAAGTCAAGATAGTTTTTGTTTTTGGAATATTAATGTAATTGTAAAGAATAACTCTTTCTTTTGAACTCAACCAGTTGCGAAACTCGTCCAATACGGGGAGCCATCTTGAACAAGGTCTCAAGTTGCTTGAGGCCTTTTCTTTTTTCTGAAATTAAATTGGGGCCGATGGCTGTGTGGGGGCAGCCAGTGAGCGAGGTTCGGTGACCGGAAAAAGAAAAAAGCCCAAGATTTATCTCGAAGCTTTATAAAGGATGGTTCTCTCTTTCGAATGAAATATAACCTATTATTCGTATTTGGGTTGCAAAAAATTAATGTTTTTGGTATTATGTATTAAACAAGTAGAAAAAATCACCAAAGCACTCGGCGTGCCGGTGGCGGAGTTATTTAAATAAAGATATGGCAAATAGCAATCTTACAAACGCAAAAAGAGCAAGGAATGACGAGTTTTATACCCAGTACGGCGATATTCAAAAAGAGCTTGAAGCGTATCTGGATTATAATCCCGATGTATTCCGCGACAAGGTAGTGTATTGCAACTGTGACGATCCGTTCGAAAGCAATTTCTTTCGCTATTTCGTGCTCAATTTCAACAAGCTTGGATTGAAACAGCTTATCACCACCAGCTACAACCCCTCGCCTGTAGCCAACACGCAACTGGAGTTGTTTGGCGATGATAAAACTCTCACAAAATCAAAAGGTCGTCCTAAGATAAATGCAAACAAATTTATTATCAACAAAGTGCACGACATAGACGGCGACGGCGAGTTCAACTTGAAGGATGTGGCCAAACAGTTAAAGGCAAATAAACACAACGAATGGACGCCGCTAGACGGCGACGGCGACTTCCGTAGTGATGAATGTATATATCTGCTTAAACAATCCAACATCGTGGTGACAAATCCGCCGTTCAGTTTGTTCCGCGAATACGTTAAGCAACTTTTTGATTACAAAAAAATGTTTGTGATTATTGGCAACATGAATGCGATTACATACAGGGAAATTTTTCCACTGATAAAAGCAAATAGGTTATGGCTCGGAGCGACTGGAAACGGAAGTGATATGGTTTTCGCCGTACCAAACGGTACGGAGATTGCTGAGAGTGACAGGCAAAAGGCAGCTCGACTTGGCTACGTTGGCGATTATACAAGACTCGGAAACTCTTGCTGGTTTACAAAGCTTGATCATGGTAGACGTCATAAACCATTACCGCTAATGACGGAGAAAGATATTATAAAGTTCAGTACAAAAAAGCCGTTTGAAAAATACGACAATTATAATGCAATAGAGGTTTCTTTTGTTAAAAATATCCCCGGTGATTATGACGACGTAATGGGTGTGCCGATTAGTTTTTTGGATAAATATAATCCTGACCAGTTTGAGATTTTAGGAGCCACTCAAAGAGGTTGCCACGATGAGGTTCCTGACACAAAAAAATATGATGATTACTGGGAAGTAAGACAGAATGGTAAAAAAACAGGATCGTCTGGTGGAAAAACAAATGAAAATGCCAATTTGGTTGGGAATGATGGGAAAAAGAATTACTTTATAAATAATGAAGGCCGAATAATTCAATCCGCTTATCAAAGAATTTTTATAAGGCATAAGAAAAAATAATATGAAAACAACTCTAAAAATCGACATCGCTGTCAAAGATATTTGCGAAGGGTTCGTCTATAACGAACTGGAGGGCAAAGGGCTATTCGGTTTGTCTGGCAAGCTCACTATTCAGCCAGAGTATCAGCGTAACTATATCTATGCCTCCGACGGTGGGAAAAAAGAGGTTGCCGTTATTGAATCAATACTCAAAGGTTACCCAATAGGTTTGATTTATTTTAATAAGGTTTCTGAAAACAATCTGGAAGTTTTGGACGGACAACAGCGCATTACCAGTGTTGGACGTTTTGTGACTGACAAATTTGCCATCAAAGACGAAAACGGCATGGAACAATATTATGGCGGGATGGCAAAAGACAAGAAATCCAAGATTTTGAAAACAAAACTGCTTATTTACGAATGCGAGGGAACAGAAAGTGAGATAAAAGAGTGGTTTCGGACTATTAATATCGCTGGCGTTCCACTCAATAATCAAGAGTTATTGAATGCAGTATATTCTGGTCCTTTTGTAACACTTTGCAAGGAGGAGTTTAGTTATAGCCAAAACTCCAACATCCAGAAATGGAGCGCATATGTATCAGGTAGCGCAAATCGACAGTATTTTTTGGAACGAGCCTTTGACTGGGTAAGTAAAGGCAATATTGGAGACTATATGAGCCGGCATCGCTACGACAAAAATATCACTGAGTTAAAAAAATATTTCAACAGTGTGATCGACTGGGTTTCCAGTGTATTTGCTGATGTTGAAAGTGAGATGCGCGGACTCGAGTGGGGACGACTGTATGAAGAGTATCATAAAAAGGCGTATGATCCCGCTAAAGTATCAAAAGAGGTACGAAAGCTTTACGGTGACCCATATATTAAAAACCGTAAGGGTATCTTTGAGTATATTCTCGGCGACTCCGTTGATACAAAATTGCTTGGAGTGCGAGTCTTTGATGAAGCGACTAAAAGATCTACTTACGAATCACAAACCGCCAAAGCAAAGAAAAAAGGAGAGTCAAATTGTCCTCTCTGTGCTGTTGGTCATGATGCAAACAAGGGCAAGATTTGGAGTTTTGGCGAAATGGACGCCGATCACGTAGCAGCCTGGAGCAAGGGTGGCGCTACCGCAGCAAAAAACTGTCAGACGCTTTGTAAGACGCACAATCGAGCAAAAGGAAATCGATAATCCATTTGAAAAAGGGTTGGCCGCCCGCACCGGCCAGCCCTTTAAGCTTTTCTAGTCTGGTCGGGATTTTTTCTCTGCTTCTTCAGCACTCTCCGCCCCCGAGCCTTTTCAGGCGCGGTTCTCTCAATAACTTTAGACATACAATTCGGGACTTGCCACCAATCTCTCTGTCTTTTTCGAATATAGCCAGTTGCGAAACTCGTCCAATACGGGGACCCCTTGATTAGAATTCGGAAAGATTGTGTTATTGAGGTTTATTTAATTTATTACTGCTTTGTATTTTTCTGATATATCAACGATTAATTGCAGTCTGTGTTTACAGGTGTCACCAGGTGACCTTCACCGACGCTCTTCTACCCTAAGCAATTATTGCTTAAGGTGTTTTAACAACACAACTGCCACTAAAAGTAAAACTTCTAATGTGATCGTGATGTTAATGACTACTACTATATTCATCATTTCCATCCTTCTCAAACGCTGTTAAACGCTTGCGGAGAGCGTTGATGAAAGCCACCATATCTATACTACAATATAATCGAACAGTAAAGATGTTTTTTGTGCTATACATCTTCCGATAAAAAATGCCCCGAAGCTAAATAACAGAAATTAATTCGTTTGGTAGTTTTGTCCCTTCTTTGGAAACCAGAAAGTTGCAAAACTCATCTACTGCGGGGAGAAGAAGGTATAAAAAAGCATCTTGGAGGTCCGAGAGATTTTGGTTGGGGATTAATTTTTAAATTGATTACCGTAATCTATTCTTATAATTTAGTTGACAAACAGAGGGAATTGAAGTATTCTGCACCCAGTAGTAAATGAGGGAATTGAAGTCTTAAACCGCAAGGGAAAGGAAGATTTTCTGGCGGTTTTTTTATTTCTGCCGTTATTTGCTAAAATTTAATAAGAAGGAGGTGAAGTAAATAATGGCAAAAGGAAAAGTTAAATGGTTTAACGACCAAAAGGGATATGGTTTTATAACTCCAGATGATGGAAGCAAAGATTGCTTTGTTCATCACGGTGCAGTTCAGGGTGATGGCTTCAAGAGTTTAAGCGAAGGACAAGAAGTCGAATTCGAAATTGAACAAGGGCCTAAAGGTCCACAATCCACAAATGTAGTGAAGCTATAACTTAGATGATAAGGCCCGGACAAAAACCTTCGGGCCTTATTTACTTGTGCCCCGAAGGGGTAAGGCAGAAAACTTGTTAAATAAAGATAATAAGATAAAGCGCAATCTAGGAGAACAACCGATTAAGCAAATTATGCTAGAGCATAATTTAAAACCACATGATCTTGTTGAAGTATCCACAGAACAGATCACACACCTAATGATCACACGCGCTAGTAATGGCAGAAGGCTGACCCAGCATGTGCAAATCAAGGTTCTTAATGCTTTAAACAAAGCTGCAAATAAAACCTATACACTAAAAGATGTGTTCAATTACTAGGAGTATTGACTTAAAGATTCCCTTAAAAGACTTTGGTGTATTCTTAAATAAATATAAGTTTTTTTGATAGCGTCGCAGTTTCTTCTGAGCCCAGCCAGTTGTGAAACTCGTCTACCACGGGGAGCCAAATCTTAAGTTACGAACCAAAGGTTCGTGAGAAGGAGGAGAAAATCCTGAATGGGTTTTCTCCCTTTTATTTATGTCGAAACTCGTTGAAAC
>SDBU01000038.1_pt1 | contig 173772 bp, 163 predicted proteins | sample 2277071 | NCBI WGS metagenome assembly SDBU01 (sample SAMN10397929, study PRJNA504765) | marine sediment metagenome | isolation source: marine sediment core GS08_GC12, 126 cmbsf | place: Arctic Ocean: Gakkel Ridge, Loki's castle | collected 2008
TTTCTCCAATCGAAAAGCTGTTCTGGCGGGAACGAGACCTTCGTCTTACGTTTGGTCACGAAATCTACGCCCTATGTCATCCCTACGATATCCGTTTCCCCTACGCTGGGCAACTCCTTTACGCCTCCCCCAGTCGTCAGTTCAGATAAACCTGCACATGGCCGTTGCAGTCACAAAGTCGTACTTTTCCAGGTAGCGCAAGATGGTCAGCACTGTCGTCGCTCCTTAGTGCTTTCGGGGCTTGTTCCTGTTCGCCAAGAATCACCACCCTTCTGCGCAGGCTGGTGTGGAAACAAGCAGTCACAAATCGAGGTGCATGAGCTGCTGTGCCATCTCGACCATTGTCCTAGCAGGAAAAGGAACTAAACAATAATGGGAACCATCTGGTTGTCGTACATCTCACCACCACTCCCATCATCTTGCATTATTTCGGGTGGCTTTCGCTGTCATACTGCTCACCAGCTTCCTCATTCTCCCCTCCCAACCGGGGGTGATGATCTGGGGCGACATCGCTACGCTTTTGGTTCTGGTCGCTTGTCCGGTTTAGCAAGTTGTCGCATGGGTCGATAGGTTATTCCTCACCTACACCAGTGGGATAGTACGGCAGGTAGCGCGGGTACCCTTTTCCTCGTTGCCAGCGCAGATGAATAGCTGGAGGGTGTTTGCCTACTACGCCTTCCTGGGTGACCTAACATGGTGACTGGCACAAACCCAAGAGCGCCGTAGGGAGTCGTGGGAAAAGCTCTTCTCTCACCTATAAGCAAAGGCGCTCGTCGGCGCAGCCTAAGACTTACTGGTTCTGGCGTTCTGTGCCTGGCGCATGCCTTCCGATGGATGGCTTATGGTCATTTTCCTCGACGTGGGGCAGGGTGATGCCATCTTCATAGAAACACCCTCGGGCAAGCAGTTTCTGATCGACAGCGACTCCAACGATAGCGTGCTGCTTTCGCAGTTGGACCGTCGGATACCATTCTGTGATCGCTCGATATAGCGGTACTCACTCATCCATGCTGTATTTTAAGTGTTTCCGAGGCATGGTTTTTTCTCAGATTAGCCATCCCTTCAACCATAATCTTCCCAGCCCAGTCGCATTACCTTGAGTGTATATTCTTTGTTATCTTGCCAATCCCTCCCCACTCCACCCTAATATTTCGCCGTAATCAAAGCAGTGAGTATAGATCTTTGATTTATCAGGAGCTCGAATTCATCCATTCCATTTACATATCTTGAAAACTTATGATTATTCAGTCTGCTTCCCTGCCCTGCTCTGATAAGCCTAAATCAGTAAAGCACAATATGGTTTTATATTGTTTTTGGGTACATTTCCAAATTAATAAAATCATCCAGGCAGCAAAGTAACGAATAAAATATGATGGATAAGTCAATTTGATAGGATAGGAACCCCGATCAGTAGCTTAATATGTCCAATCCGTCCAAATCCTATCATTTTGTCTCCATTTTCGCTGAAAGCCTTAAAAAGGAAACGAGTTTTTGATTAATTAGAACACAGTTTCTAATTAATTGATATTGTTTTCCATCCGGACGGTGGAGGGGGATCCCCGCCCCAGCGCGGGGGACACCGGTGGACGGATGTGAAGACCAAGGGAAGGTTAGCAAGTTCATGAGGAATGCAAAAGAATGACCACGTTTAGCATGCCTGGTGAAGACAGCCGACACCCCATATGTGGGGCATTCATACTATTAAACCTGTACATAATGGGCTCGTCAGGATTCGAATCTACAACCAAACGTTTTTATATGATTTAAAAGAGGGGATTTGAATTAAATAATGATCAAAGTCCTATATTGGAGCGGACCTTAATCGCGTAGAGTGAATCCCAACCCCAATTCTTCCAGTGTTTCTTGAGTTGGCGTTCCGGTATTTACATCCCAGCCGTGTTCTTTGTATGCGCCTGCCAGCAGCGGTTCCAGCTCAGGAATAAAACCCAGGGTCCCCCCATCTTTGAGGGGAGTTAACATAAAATCTGGCAGACGATCATCTGCCTGCGTGGATCCAAGTTTGCTGTTAATCATTCTTTTTAGGGTGAAGATTCTTTTTCCTGCTATCAGCAGCTCTTCCAGCGAATAATCCCAGCCGGTTGCTGCGTTTAAGCCTTTAAGAAGTTGGCTTGCTTTGGGATTCATAAAATGACAAACGGTAAGGGCGTTATAAACGCTGCGCCAGGCTTGCGCCCGGGCAGCAGTTCGCCCTTTATCTTCTGAATTCTCAAACCGATCTCCAGGATGGATATCCAGTTCAGCGGGAGGACTCTGTCCAATGTCCACGCCATACATATCTCCCTGCAAATGACAGGCGCCCCGCGGTGAGAGGGCATAAATGGGAGCCATGCCGCTAAATGCCCTGGAATCATGCATCGGTATTTCCAGGTTCCTGACAGTGGCAGACATCTCCGGGACTCCGAACCGGACAGCCAACGCTGCGCTGCCCTCTGCCAACAGATCACCAAACCCTTCCCTGTGAGCCGTTAATTCAATCAGCCGATGGGTCATTTCCACATCGCCGTATTGAATCTCCAATCCACCAGTGTGTTCCTTGGTGAGGATTCCTTTTTCATACAGATCACATGCGAAAGCTATGGTTGACCCGGTGCTGATGGTGTCCAATCCATACACGTTGCAGAGGTGTCCTGCGTATATTACGCCTTCCAAATCATCTATCATGGCAAGAGAGCCGAAAGAGGCAATGGTTTTATATTCTGGCCCATGCACAGCATCAACCTTGTATTTTACTGTCCGTGTTTCTCCGGTTTCCGGCGTTCCGGGTTCTATGCGCCCCGCAAACGAAGCGGATACATCTTTGCTGCTGGACTGGTATGGGAATTTTCACCGGGAATCTTTCGTGGAAAAACCAGACCCAGAGAAGATAAAGGTTCAGGTTGAGCGATATTTGAGTGCTGATCCACACCTACGCGGGATGATGATTTGGGAAGATGGAGGCAACCCGGTTTCAATGGCTGGTTATGCTGGTCCCACTACAAACGGAATTCGGATCGGTGCTGTCTACACACTCACGGCGCTGCGCAGAAAGGGTTATGCCAGTGCTTGTGTTGCAGGGTTAAGTCAGCACTTGCTGGATATTGGTTTCAAATTCTGCTTCCTATTCACGGATTTAATGAATCCAACTTCAAACCGTATTTATCAGCAGTTAGGATATCAAGCGGTTAATGATGTAGATACGTTTGAATTTAAATGATTACAAATGCTTGGTTTAAATTCAAATGGGATTATTAGTTTTAATTGAATATTCGAGAGGAGATGTAGGATGAAAACCATCGGATTAATTGGCGGAATGAGCTGGGAATCATCCATCGAATATTACCGGATTATCAATCAGGTTATCCGAAAGGAATTGGGAGGAGTCCACTCAGCAAAAAGCGTTATGATATCTCTTGATTTTTCTGAGATAGAGGAGATGCAAAAGCGGGGGGCTTGGGACGAGGCAACCCGAATCATGGTGGAAACGGCGCGATTGGTCGAAAAAGGTGGTGCTGATTTTGTCTTAATTTGCACCAATACGATGCATTTGATGGCGGAAGATGTTCAGGCGGGCATCAATATTCCCCTCTTGCACATTGCTGACGCGACTGCTCAGGCTATCAAACAGCGAGAACTGGATATCGTTGGATTGTTAGGAACCCGGTTCACAATGGAAAAAGAATTTTACCGTGGCCGCCTGGAAAAAACTCATCAGCTGAAAGTGTTGGTTCCGGACAGGGAAAATAGAGAGCAGGTTCACCGGGTAATCTATGATGAACTTGTGCAGGGAAAGATCACAGACAGTTCCCGGCGGACATACCGGGAGGTGATTGATGCTTTAGTAGCCCGGGGAGCCCAGGGTATCGTCTTAGGGTGTACCGAGATCGGCTTGCTTGTGAAGCAGGAAGATGTGCCAGTCCCTGTTTTTGACACGATGGAAATCCATGCCATGGCCGCAGTGGATGCCGCGTTGGGCAGGGGTGAATATCCTGTATAATGGAAATACATTAATGAGGCCTGTTAAGTAATTTCCCTGATTCTGTCAGGTAAAAGACTGCTTTTCAGGGTACGAACCCAGGAGGAAACATGGATGCAGCCTATTTAAAGCGGCAGTTGGCGATTAACCGGGATCGGATTGCTGCCCTGGCACGGGGCATACCAGAAGAACAAGCTAGTTGGAAACCGGATCCCGAATCCTGGTCGATCCTGGAAGTTGTTAATCATCTGGCTGATGAAGAAGAATTGGATTTTTCAGTCAGGCTGAAAATGATCCTGGAAAAATCCGAAAAACCCTGGCCGCCGATAGACCCCGTGGAATGGGTTATTGAGGGTCAATATAATGAACAGGATTTATATGAATCCCTGACTCGGTATATGACTCTTCGTAATGCAAACCTGGATTGGCTGGATTCAGAAAAAAATCCAGATTGGGACACGGTTTTTGAAGCGCCTTTCGGTGAAATTAAAGCTGGAGATATGTTCGTCTCCTGGGTGACCCACGATCTAATGCATCTGCGGCAGCTTGTTGAATTGCAGCGTTTGTACCTGGAAGAGAAAGCAAAACCCTTCCGACTGGATTATGCTGGGGATTGGTGAATTCTAGAGGCGAGACCAGTTAAGATCGAGGCAAGTTGGGTAAAAAAAAGAAAGAGGCTGTCTGAATTTGAGCAGCCTCTTTACGATACAGGATGGCATTCGTCATTACTTTACAGTTATCTCGTTCCCTTTCACAACTTCACCAATAACCCAGATTGGCTGGTCCATTTTTTCGGCTTTGCTGATCAGGTTGTCCAGTTGATTGCAATCAACAGAAAACAGCAGCCCACCGCTGGTTTGCGGATCAAACATCAGCATGATTTCTTCTTCCGTCATAGATTTGGGGAATTTGATGTGTTCGCCAAAGTATAACTTATTGTTAAATGCCCCGCCGGGGAAACCGTACAAATTGGCATACTCCTTGGCTGAGCTGATAAAGGGGATCATGTCCCAGTGGATATTTATCCCAACCTTGGATTGCGCTGCCATTTCCCAGGTATGACCGAGCAAGCTGAACCCGGTAATGTCAGTGGCAGCCTTTACGCCGCATGCCTGCGCTAATTCAGACGCTTTTTGATTGAGACGTTTCATCCAAATTACCACTTCCCGGATATGTTCTGGCTTGGCTTTTTGATTCTTGATGGCGGTAGTAGTTACTCCAAAACCCAGCGGCTTGGTGATTACCAGCGCGTCCCCTGGCTGGGCAGCGGAGTTGGTCATGATCAGGTCCGGATGGGCAAAACCTAAACAAATCAGACCATATTTCGGTTCCTGATCCTGGATTGTATGACCGCCTGCGATAACCACGCCAGCTTCTTTCGCTTTTTCAGCGCCGCCGCGTAAAATTTCGCCGGAAACTTCCGGAGGTAGATTAGGCGGGAAAGCGGCTATGTTGAGGGCCATAAATGGCGTTCCCCCCATGGCGTAAATGTCAGACAGGCTGTTAGCAGCGGAAATTGCCCCGTAATCATAAGGATCGTCTACCACAGGCGTGAAGAAATCTGTGGTCGCGATCAGGACCCGGTCCTTGTCCAGCTTCCAGACCGCCGCGTCGTCCGGCTCACCCATCCCGATCACTAGATCAGGATAATCTTCTTTGGAAAAAAGCCCCTCGATTGGGCGCAGAACCTGCGCCAGCGCTTCCGCATTCAGTTTGGACGCTCAACCGGAACAATTTGAAAGCGAGGTGAGGCGAATTTCGCGACCGTTGGGTTTTCGTTCTTTACTTTGCATAGGATTTATTAATTGAAAAATAGTTAATCAGAAAATCCGATTTCCAATAAAATTTTATCACAAGAAATACTATTGGGGTGAGACATACAAGCTAAGGCTCCCGGAGCTTTAAAAGCTCCGGGAGCCTGTAAACAAAAGACCTGAGCAGGATTTGCCTGCTCAGGTCTTTGTTGTCATCTACATCTGTTAAAGCGCTGATTACTCAGTGGGGTAACTTCCGCCCTGAGAGGAATATAAATCCGGCAGCGGCAGCAGGTAAGGGTTGTCACTGGGGACCAACATTACCTGGATTCCGGGAGCCAATTTTTCGATATAGCGGTAGGTAAGCAGCTCCGGGTACTTGGCGAGAACATCGGCGATCAGCTGTAGTGCTTCAGCTTCCGCCTTGGCTTCAATCACCTGTGATTGAGCTCTTCCTTCTGCTTCAAGGATAGCAGCGTCTCTGGTTCCTTCAGCAACCTGCCGGGCTTGTTCGGCTTCCTGTTTACGCTGTTCAACAATGTATTTCGCTTGCTGTGCCAGCTGTTCGGCGATCTGTTTCTGTTCGATGGAATCAGCGTATTCAGGGGTAAAGGTGATATTGCGCAGCACAAAGTCAGAGAGAATTAAACCGTTTTCCTCCATCGCCTCGGTGAGATCATCTTCAATCTGTTTCTTAAGTTCCTCGCGATGGGTGCTGTAGACCTCATTAACCTTGTAGAGGGAAACCGCGTCGCGGATTATGCCGCGGACAGTGGGGCGGATCAAGCCATCCAAATAGCGGTCCTGCCAGGTGATATGGACATCCAGGATATCGTTCGGATCAAGAGAAAAAATTATCGAGGCGTCGATATAAACTTCCTGTCCATCTGACGTGCGGGCCGCGATTGAATCATCTCCCTGGATATCCCCCTCAAGAGTGGCGATTGACATGGTGTAGGTAGTCTTGGAGATGGGATAGGTTTTAACGTTTTCTGCGTAGGGAATTACCCAGTGCAGACCGGGCTGCAGAATTTCCTTTCCTAACCCACCGGGTTTTACGGCGCTGATCACCACGCCGCGATCCTGGGGCAGAATAAATACCAGTCCGGCGCTGACCGTATTAAGTACCACTGCCAGGACCAGCGCAGTGATAATCCCGGTCAAGGTTCCTCGGGTTTTCTTTCCCTGGCGGGCGCGCATTACTGCCAGGGCAATGAACCCAATCACTACCAACCAGGAAAAGGCTGCTAAGGCAGCGATCAAAATTGTGATTTGCATTTGTTTCCTCCGAATTTGGTTAAATAATGTATAGCTGTACCTATTATTTCACTATAATTATATACGCAGGAAGGGCGCATTTTGTTTCACCAGCATGTTCTTATATCTTATTAATAGAGCTTGTGGTACTCTATGAATCGTTAAATGAATATCAAGGCATAAGATGAAAATTCTGGCATTTTTTGCACATCCGGATGATGAAACCATGTTCCTGGGGGGAACCTTTGCCTACCTGGCAGAACAGGGAGCAGAGATAAATTTTTTATGCGCCACCCGCGGTGAGGGGGGAGAGCTGGGAGATCCGCCGGTCTGCGCCCGGAAAGATCTGGGGGAGGTCCGGGAAGAAGAATTAAGGTGTGCTGTGAAAGGACTGGGAGGAAAAAATGTCAGGTTCTTAGGTTACCTGGATCCGGAAGTAGGACCGGAAGGTGAGCTATACCCCTTTACGGATAATATGGATGTTCTGGTGAAGAATCTTCAGGATGAAATTAAGCGGATTCAGCCCCAGGTGGTTATTACTCATGGACCCAGGGGAGAATATGGGCATCCAGCCCACATTCAGGCTCATCAGGGTATGATGAGAGCGCTTTCCCAAGAATCAACTCTCAACCCGGTTGTTTATGTTCCTTCCTGGCTCTCGCAGGATACAGGTGTTTTTACACCCGAACCCAGTGTTTTGGTCGACAGCACTCCCTGGAAAAAGATAAAAATCGAGGCTGCCACCTGCCATAGATCGCAGCACGGGTTATTCTTAAGGGTTGGCGCAGTCCGGGCGGGTAGAACGGTCACAATCTCGGAAATGATCCGCCCCCAGGAGGCATTATGCCGAATCCATCCCACCTCACCAGGAAATGGTAAAGACCCGCTGGCAGTCCTTCTGGAAAGGATCTCAACCCCGGTTCAAACTTCTAGTGAATAAATATTCCCTAGAACAGAATTAATGGCAGGGATATTGCATTAACAAAGAAATCTGGCAGGTAATTTAATATCGGTAAATCACTTAACATAACAGAGTTAAGGTGAGCGCTGACTCGCCACTTTTGGTAAAATAAACCCAATGAAGACCAAGCCTGACCATTTAAGAATTCTTGTTAAAACTATTGCTGCCCTGGCAGGGGGACTGCTGTTGTTTGCCCTGGTGGTTAGCCTCTTCACGCTGGGATTCCGGGCTGTTTATGATGGCCGTGTCTTTCCGGGAATTTATTTGGGCTGGATCAACCTCAGTGGTCAAACGCCAACTGACGCAGCTGATTTATTGAAGGAAGAATATACCTATCCCGACCAGGGGAGGATAACCCTTCAATATGATGATTTAAGCTGGGAGGTATCGCCTGCGGAGATAGGTTTGTTTTTCAGTCCTAATTACAATGCTGAACTTGCTTTCCAGACCGGAAGGGAGGGAGGGATAACAAAAAGGATAACAGCCCAAATTCAAGTGCTTCGCCACGGTATTATCCTGGACCCTCAATTTGTGCTGGACGAAAAGACCGGTACCGAATATCTAGAGGGGATTGCAGCAGAAGTTAACCAACCTGCGATAGAAGCTTCCTTAAAGTTGGATGGGTTGGAAGTTCTCGTTCAGCCTGGACAGATTGGCAGAGAGATGGATATTCCTGCTTCTCTGGAGGTGGTCGCTTTGCAGATGAGAACTCTCCAGGACGGCAGTATTCCTCTGATTGTTTATGAAACCTATCCGGACATCCTGGATGTCAGTGCCCAGGCAGAAACTACCCGGGAAATATTAAGCCAACCACTGGTATTAAAAATACCGGATGCGGCAAAAAATGACCCCGGACCCTGGTCCCTTTCCCCCCAACAGCTGGTGGAGATGATGATCATTGAACGAATCTCCACGCATGATGGAGATTATTACCGGATTACACTTGATCCGGAACAGCTGCGGGAATACCTGGAGAAAAAAGAAAAGAAGATCAACCGCGAACCCCAGAACGCGAGAATGTATTTTGATGATGATACCCGGAAGCTGGTCCTGATTGAAAAGGAAATTATTGGACTGGCACTGGACATTGATCAAACTATCGTTGGGATCGAGGAACAGCTGGCGACAGGGAATCATGAAATTGCCCTGGTAATTGAGAAAACACGGCCTGATGTTACCGAGATGAACACCGCCGAGGAGCTGGGCATTAGCGAATTAGTGAGTGCCGAGACTACCTATTTTTACGGATCTGATTCCTCCCGGATTAACAATATCGCAACAGCGGCCGCAAAATTCCATGGTGTTTTTATCGCTCCTGGTGAAACATTTTCAATGGCAGAACAGCTGGGAGATATCAGCTTAGATACAGGCTATGCAGAAGCCTGGATTATTTTTGGTGACCGGACTATCAAGGGTGTTGGAGGCGGTGTCTGCCAGGTTAGCACAACCCTGTTCCGGACAGTTTTCTTTGGAGGTTTCCCAGTTGTTGAAAGATACCAGCATTCCTACAGGGTTTTATATTACGAACAACGCCCCAATGGTACCAATAATCCCAAATTAGCCGGATTGGATGCCACGGTGTATGTCCCTCTGGTGGATTTCAAATTTACTAATGATACTGAGTACTGGATGCTGATGGAAACTTATGTGAATAAAGCCCAGCGACGGCTGACCTGGAAATTTTATAGTACTTCAGACGGCAGGACGGTTAATTGGAGCACCACCGGTCTAAAAAAGAAAATAGACCCCCCGGATCCGATTTATGAGGAGAACCCAGAGCTGGCCAAGGGAGTGGTAAAGCAGGTAGATTGGGCTGTTGAAGGCGCAACTGTGACGGTGACCCGGGATGTATATCGGGATGGTCAGAAACTGTGGCATGATATATTTAAAACCAAATATCAGCCCTGGGCAGCTGTCTGCCAGTATGGACCGGGGACCAATAAGATGCCTCCCGAAAATCCTGACCCGGACAATCCTTGTAAAAAGAAGTAAGATATAATTGAAACAAAAAATAAACTCCAGCAGAGGAGGAGTAAATGGTAAGTAAAGAACTGCTTGAGATCCTGCGGTGTCCCGCCTGTGTCCAAACCAGGGAAGGAACCCTGGATTATTTCGAGGAAACCTGGCTGGTTTGTAATGAATGCGGGCGGAAATATCCTATCCGCCAGGATATTCCAGTTATGTTGATTGATGAGGGGGATAAATGGGTGGAAACGGCGGTGGAAGATTTGCCGGTCCCTCCGCCAGAAAAATAAAACAATTTATATTAATAAAGGAACCCGGTCCTTTGGATGGTACCGGGTTCCTTTGTTTATCTCAGCACCGTTTTCATCCAGCAATCTGCCAATACCTGGTGACCGCGGTTTGTTGGATGAACACCGTCTTCTAGAAGCTGGCCCGCAGATACCTGTTGAGCCGCCTGATCCAAAGCACTTTGAAAAGGAACAAAAACCGCGTTAAACTCTTCAGCAAGATCCCGGACGAACCCCTGCCGTCGGGTAATATCCGCTGACCATTCATGGGTTACTTCGCCCGTGATAAGAAGAAAGGGTTCGCAGAGCACAAGCTGGGTATCAGGCAGGGACTTCCTGGTTTCGGTGAGGATCTTGTGGAACACTCCTTGGTACTGCTCTGGATCTGAACCCATACCCAGCATCACCTGGTTCCAGGTGTCATTAACCCCGATTAAAATGCTGATTAAATCCGGAAGCAGTCGAAGGGAATCCCTTTCCCAGCGGCTTTCCATGTCCTGGATTAGATCCCCGCTGACACCCCGGTTATACAGTTGCAGGTATTGCTCCGGATAGTTTTCCAATAGTTCATCAGCAATTTTTCGAGTATATCCAAACCCCAACCCATCGGGTGAGTTGGGACCGATCCAGGAGCGGGTCCGGCCGGCATCGGTGATGGAATCTCCCTGGAAGAGGATCACGCTGTGGGGTTTGAAAGGTAGTTGGCGATCAGTCATAAGGTTTCAATCGGAAGGGATTAACAATGACCTCCGAGGTTGATACAACCTCGGAGGTCTGAAAAAATCAACGCACTCCCCAGACAGCCCAGATCACGACCATTACCAGCCCGATGAAAATGCGAGCCAGAAACGAGAGTCCCCAGCCGGTCAGCAAGCCTTTGGTGACCCCCCAGGCTTCAGTCGAATCTCGCAGCCGGGCATATTCCAACAGGAACAGCAGGGTTGGCGCAGCAATTAATCCCCCTAAGGGAGGAAAAGCAAAAGTGCCGATCAGACCAGCCAGTAGTGCGCCGGCAATGGAAATCCAGCTGGCACCGGCCTGGCGGGCTTTGCCGCCCATTAAGAAATTATCCACCAGGGTGCCAGCTAGTGCCAACAAACTGATGACGGCCAGGACCCAGATTTCCAGGGTCGCAAAACCGGTCACAAGGCCGTGGATCAATACAGCGGCCCAGATGATCACAACCCCGGGATAGATGGGGACGACCATACCAAGCAGTCCTATACCCATGATTAGATAAATGAAGATATTTAAGGAAAGGTTGAGCCAGTTGGGCATGTGTTTTGGTTCCTGTGAAGACCTCCGAGGTTATGTCAACCTCGGAGGTCTGGTTCATTATTTGGGAGGTTCGATTAATTCAAACCCGCCCATCCAGGGATGCAGTACCTCAGGGATCACCACTGATCCGTCCGCTTGCTGGTTGTTCTCGAGTATGGCGATCATTACCCGCGGCAGGCCCAGGCCGGAGCCGTTCAGGGTGTGCACGAAGCGAGTGCCTTTACCCTCCTCTGGGCGGAAGCGGATATTAGCCCTCCTGGCTTGAAAATCAAGCACGTTGGATATAGAGGACACCTCCAGCCATTCCCCGCATCCGGCAGACCAAACCTCTATGTCGTAGGTGATGGCAGCGTGAAAACCCAGGTCACCTGTGCAGAGTTTGTTAACCCGGTAAGGCAAAGCTAATTCCCGGCAGACCCGTTCAGCATCTTCCACCATGCGCTGGAACTGCTTTTCTGAATCTTCCGGGGTGCAGTAGATGTACATTTCCACTTTGTCAAATTGGTGGCCGCGTTTAATGCCCCTCACTTCACGCCCGGCACTCATCTTCTCGCGCCGGAAGCAGGGTGAGTAGGCGGTATATTCCAGCGGCAGAATGGATTCTTCCAGAATTTCATCTTTGTGCAGACCGGTCAGTGACACCTCAACTGTGGGAATCCACCAGAAATCCTCTTTGTGGTCATGATAGAGATTGCCTTCAAATTTTGGCAGCTGGCCGGAAGCGAACACTATTTCTTCTTTGACCATAAAGGGTGTGTAGCGCTCCTGGTAACCGTGGCGGGTGTGGGTATCGAGCATAAAACTCACTAAAGCCCGCTGCAGTCTGGCGCCTAAACCGTTGAGAATATAAAAACGGGTTCCGGAGAGTTTAACTCCTCGTTCAAAATCAAGGATACCCAATGCTGGACCCAGGTCCCAGTGCGGTAGAGGTTCAAAGGCAAAGCCGGGAATCTCCCCGACGGTTTTGATTAACTCGTTTTCGCTTTCGTCGACACCGACCGGGACCCGGTCATCCACCAGGTTGGGAAATTCTGCCAGTTGAGACTGAAGGGTTCGTTCCACCCCCTTCAAATCGCTGTTGAGTCCGTCAATTTGGTCGCCCACTGCCCGCATGGCCGCGATTTTATTCTGGCGCTGGTCAGGGTCCTGGATTATATTGATTTCCTGGGAACCCTGCTTGCGTTCCGCGCGCAGGCGTTCAACCTTCTGGATCAAATCCCGACGCTGTTTGTCGAGTTCAATGACCCGGTCCACGGGAGAAGTCTCCTGGTGCCGTTTGGTTAACGTCTCACGGACCAGGTCGGGAGTTTCCCTAAAAAGTTGGATATCTAACATATAAAACTCCTGATTAGCTTAATTAAAACACCCTCTCGTCAGCAGGACGAGGGGGTGTTCGTGGTGCCACCTGCTTTTACCGCAGAATTGCGGTCTCATTGGTCCAGGGTAACGGCCGGGCCGGCTCCCTTACGGCATTCTGCCCCTGCGGGAGCGATGTTCCTCGCCTGAAGTACTGTCCTGAGTGGAACCGAAAGGCTCGGATTGCGGAGGGGATTTCACCGTCTCAGTCCAATCCCCTCACACCAACCGGGGACTCTCTGAATAGAAGAGCCGAGTACTTATCTCCGCGCACATCTTTGGATTATTAATCTGGCACTCATTATACAGGAAGGCAGAGGAAAGTAAAAGGGACGCTGGGGAGATTAATGTTATAAATCTGGGTTAATATCCAGCGGACTGCTTTCCAACCCTTGTTTAAAATATAAGTGTAGATGATGGTGGTTTTTAGATCAGGGTGCATGAGCAGCTCCTGCACAGTTTGTATAGCATAGCCGGTTTCCAACAAGGGGGAGGAAAAACTGTGTCAGAAAATAATCGGGGTGACTTGGTTTTCCACTCCTGCCCTGCGGTAAGCGGATTTAATGTGTCGGCGGAGGCTGCTCGCGCCCGGACTGTGGCGTTTGATCCAGCTGGTGTGGCCTATTCGGTGCGATAGGCGTAGTATTTGCGACGAAGAGTCTAACAACGATCTTGATCGAGGAATTTTTTCTTGGTCATTTAACCATCCGCTGCGATAGAAGAATGAGCAATATGCTATACTCCGATTGTTAACCCTTAATTGAGCAAGTGCGATAACAACCTAAGCCGTTATTTTCCATCTGGTAAATAACATCCGAAACGATTAGTGTGCACTTGAAAACGCACTTATCCGTTAGGCTATCTTGAGTATAATTGGCCAGTATTGATGGTGGTTAGGCAATAATGAGAAGACCAATAAACAGCGATCGAATAATAGTAATTACGGCTATGGGATTGGGTGTTCTCGCCATGAATGTCATGCGGCCTATTCTGCCCCTCTACCTCACATCCATCGGAGTCTCTCCTAAAAATTTAGGGCTGATGTTTTCGGTATCCATGGTGGGCATGGTGTTTGGAGAGGTGTCCTGGGGCTGGGTAGCCGATAAAATAGGGGTTAAGCTTCCCATGAGTGTAGGGACCACGATCTTTGGGTTGATAACCCTTTTTTTTGTCTTTACTCAAAATATTTCATCTTTATTTATTGTTTTCTTGTTTTGGGGACTGGCCCGTTCTGCTCTCTATGGTCCAGGTCGGGGGTATATTGGGTCTGCTGCACCCCCATCGAAAAAGGCCGTTTCTATGGCCATCATTGCTGTGTTGTTTTCCGCATCCAGAAGTCTGGGTGCTCTCTCCAGCGGCTTCATCGCGGACACCTGGGGATACCGGTTCGTCTTCTTTACTACCTGCGGTGTTGCCCTAATTGGAGGAGGAGTGTTGTTTTTTGGTATGAGGAAGACTCGTTGGGTGGCATTAAAACCAATATCCGTGCCCTCTACTTTTCCCAATTGGACCTCTTTTATAAGTGCGATATCCATTTACCGCCCCCTGGCTCCTCAATGCTTGGTGGCCTCCCTTTTCTTTCTAGGGTTTGGCATTTTAGGTACCTTTATGCCTCTTCTGGCTTCCCAGGTAGTTGAGGGCATATCTGTTACCGAGGTGGGTATTCTTTTTGCCACAGCAGGATTTGTTTCGATGCTTCTGGGGATACCGCTGGGAATGCTGGCCGATCGTGTTGGGAAAAAGAAGATTATGATACTTGGCCTGCTGATCTCAGGTGTTGCGATGGCGGGAATGGCTTTCGCTAAAAGCTATCTCTGGTTTACTATATTTATTATCGGCCAGAGTGTGGCTATGGCAATGTTCAGCCCGGCCTCGTTGGGACTGTTATCAGACTCTGTACCCGCGCAACGGCAAAGTACGGCCATGGGAGCCTACGGCGGATTGTGTGAAAATACAGGAATTATCGCTGGTTCATCCTTTGGAGGGTTTATCTGGAGTGCTTGGGGACCACAGGCCACTTTTCTAGTAGGTGCAATAGCAGCCGGGCTGGGAGTGGTAGTGAGTTTGGTTTTTATAAAACAACCGTCCTGAATGCAGCTTCTCACTGGACGGATCGTTGATCACTCAGGGCTATCATTGAGGTGCAACTTTTAAGTCCACAGATTATAAGTAACATGAATTATAAATTAATGCACTGCCCAACCCTGCGTAAACCAAACTCACCTGCGGCACGGAGAATCGGACGTAAAAAAACAAGTCCTGGTTTTGGTTTTATAATTATTAAAAGTAAATTCGGTGCCAGTTGCCCTTACAGGATGTTTTATCCTGAGCCCTTCGGCTTCGCTCAGGACAGGCTTGTCGAAGGGCTTCTCGACCCTTCGTAAACTCAAGACAAATGCCCTTACAGGATGCTTCGCGAAGCTTATCCGTGAGACGGCAATATCAAGCAACCTGAAACAATATAAGGAGGAACAAGAGATGAATTGCCAAAAGTCGCTACAACAGGTAATCGCTCTGACCTTAGCCGCACTGGCCTTGTCAGCTTGCAGTGCGCTACAAGCCCTTCCCTCAATCACACCCACCCCAACGCCAGAGTCACTAGGCTTTGGACCAGACAGCTCATTGCCCACGTCGGGAGAGATTGAGAGTCGAATCCCATTTCCAATGACAGGCGAGGAATGCGTGTCCCATATCCCGTTCGCCGTCAGGGAGGAACAAGGACGACTCGTGATAGAGGGCGAAGGGGTCATCGACTGTTCGTCCAGCGGGGAGCTGTGCGGCGAGATATGCGTGACCCACAATCACATTCTCTACGCTGACGTCTCCCTCGGCGGGGAGGTCTTGATCGGTTTGTCCGATTCGCCCAGCGGTGTGCTGCACGTCGATCTGGTCTACACTGGCACGAACACACAGTACTTCACCGACTATCCGCCCGGAGCGAGGGTGCTGTTCACCGAGCAAAATCCGTTTCAGGTTGAGGGTTCCGAGATCATACCCCTTACTTTCTCGTTTGAGGATGGTGCGACGACCGAGGTGGAGAACCAACTTGGAGCGGCCTCGGCAGCTGGAACTGAAGCTCCCGCGCCGTGGACCCTAATCCTGTATTTGAAATAACCGCTGCTATCTGCCAAGACCCAGAAGGAATTGGGAAACTGTCACCAGGCATTATTTCTGCTGAAGGAGAGCGCCCAACACGCGCCGCCCTTCGAACTGGCTCAGGGTCTGAGACACCTGACCCTTCTGCTACTCCCTCGGCAGAGTTTAATAACTATCACCCTCACCATCACCGGATTTTCCGGACCGAGGATCGCTGAGTCCAGCTTATTTGCCCGCCTCTCGATTGCTCTTGGATTAGGATTTGTGCTGACCTCTGCCCTGATTTTAATGGCGGGTCCACTGCGGTTAAGCTGGTGCACTCGAACGAGATCAAAAAGCCTGGACCAATCGCTGATCAAGTTAATCGAACAAAGGAACTTCCGCACTGAACGTTACCATCTAGCTTCAGTTGCTCTTGTTGTTTTGTTTCATCACCCCAAATTTTTTGGTTATCCCGGGTACAAATGGCATGCAGGCGTATAAAGACTATGAGTATCATTTCAGAGCGTTTTTGATTGGGACGATTCTTTCAATCGCTGCCGGTTTAGTGATTGCTGGTATTGTGTCTTTTATTTGAGGGTGAAAGGAGAGCGAAATACAAATGACAAAATTATTCAAGGAAATCAAGGACGACGCAAATTTTATTAAGTCGCATACCTTACAACCTACGTGGTACAAAATCTTTAAAGTATTTATGGTACTGGGATTTTTAGCGGGGCACCTGTTCTTGTTTGGCCCGCTAAAGACGATTGTTTTTTCGGGAGTCTTTTTTTCCCTGAGTCTCCTGGTTCATATGGCCTACCGGGTAAAAACCGATAAATGGCAGCACAGTTGGTTAGACTTTGTGGTCGTTAAGGAAAATGGTGAGCGGAGGCTAAAAAGAATCGGCAAATACTATTACTCTTTTATCGTCTTCAATATAATTATCTCTTTGTTAGTGAGTCAATTATTGATCTAAACAGCTGCCTCTAAGGGACTGATCCGCCCCGAGCGGACTTAGAAGAGTGAGTAATATTGGTTGGCCCATCTTTGAAATAAAATTATTCTGGTGGAGTTTTGTTTTATAACCTGGTTTTCCATGCCCAATCCAAACAAGTCCGCTGGTTAATTATTTGTTATCTGTAAGAAAATGTGAACCACAGCAAACCGCATGCTATCATACACATGGAATGGTAGCCGTTTCCCATAACGAGGTGTTTCGAATGAAAAAGACCGTAAAATTAATTGTAATGGCGATCGCCATCGCCTTTGCCGGGTGGTTATTTATGACTCCTGAACCACTGTTCACCCAGAATTCAAGTGCATCATACTGGGTTTACATGATTATTGGCTTCATTATGATGGTTATTCCAATTGTCTGGATTATCAACAGGAAGGATAAAAAGAACACTCCTGGCGATGAAAAATGAAAATATCAAGAAGGCATCGATATCGGTCAGGTTACCTCATCAGGAGCAGGTCCAACGGCAACCCGGGAAGATTGAACAAAGGGCAAGTGGATAGGGTTTAATGCACATCACAATTCTTGCTTTAGGCTCACGCGGTGATATACAACCTTATGCCGCGTTGGGCTCAGGTTTAATAAAAGCGGGTCACCAGGTCCGCTTTATAACCTTTGAAAGTTTTGCCTTCCTGATCGCTGAACACGGACTTGACTTTCACCTCATACGGGGAAATCCGCAGTCATTGGTCGCCAGTGCCGGAACTGATATGCTGCGCTTGGTTAGGTCATTCAGCTCTCTGGCAGAAGGATATGCCCAGGATCTTTCAGCTCCAAAATTAGGCGAGACGGACCTGATCATCAATCAATTACCGGGGGGATTATACGGGTATGATCTGGCGGAAAAATATGGTATTCCAATGATCTTGGCAGCTGTTATACCCCTAACTCGGACCAGGGCTTTTCCATTTATGGGCTTTCCACGACTTCCCTTGCCTGGCTACAATAAAATGACCTATATCCTGGGTGAGCAATTGGTCTGGTCCATGTACCGCGGCGTGATCAACCGCTGGCGAAAACATACCCTTCGCCTGTCTGCTTTGCCTTTTGCCGGATATTTTAACCAATTGGGAACGCCTAAATTTCCCATTTTGAATGGATTCAGCCCCGCTGTTGTTCCGCGACCGGTGGACTGGAATGAACACATTCATATTACCGGGTATTGGTTCCTTGAGGAACAAAACTGGCAGCCGCCGGCTGATCTTGAGGCTTTTATCGATGCAGGACCACCGCCAGTATTTATCGGTTTTGGCAGTATGCCGGTAAAGGATCCTGTTGGCACAACAAAGATCATTCTTGAGGCGCTTCATCAGTCTGGGCAGAGGGGAATATTACACGCGGGATGGGGAGGATTGGGTAATCAACTGCTCCCTGACAGCGTCTATAAATTAGACTATGCTCCTTATTGGTGGTTATTTCCCCGAATGGCGATGGTGATACATCATGGTGGATCTGGTACAACAGGAGATGGGCTGCGTGCCGGCATTCCAACCTGTGCGGTTCCTTTTTTATTTGACCAGTATTATTGGGGAGAACGAATCGCGGCGCTGGGTGTAGGACCCAACCCTATCCGCCAAAGAAATTTGACAGGTGAGAGATTAATTCAGGTCATTAAAGTCGGCACTAACAATTCCCAAATAGGGCATAATGCTGCCGAACTCGGTTTGAAGATCAGGGCAGAAGACGGAATTAAAAACGCTTTGGAAGTTATTGAACATATCCTTAAAACAAAATAAGTGTTTTGATTCTGATCCCTGGGTAAGGCAGGATCCGAAAACCAGGGTTACAATTGATCAAAGCTTAGGAAAGACGATCTTTTACAGATATACTCAATTGTTAGTTTAGGATGTTTGATCAAATTTCCATTTGGAGGAATAAATAATGAAAAAGAAGATTCTGAATACCCTGACGCCGGAAGAAGAAAGAGTTATCGTCAACAAAGGGACGGAAGCGCCCTTCAGCGGGAAATTTGATGACTTTTATGAAAAAGGAGCTTATCACTGCAAGGGGTGCAATGCCCTGCTTTACCGGGCAGACGACAAATTTAAGTCCGGCTGCGGATGGCCGAGTTTTGATGATGAAATCAAAGGAGCGGTAACAAGGCAGCTGGACAGCGATGGCAAACGAACGGAGATTATATGCGCAAACTGCGGAGGACACCTGGGGCATGTCTTTGAAGGAGAAGAATACACCCCGAAGGATACCAGGCATTGTGTAAATTCTGTTTCCCTGGTATTTGTTCCGGAGAAATAAAAAGTGGAATACAAAAAAGCTTACTTCGCTGGCGGTTGTTTCTGGGGGGTTGAGCATCTCTTTCAGGGAAAAGAAGGTGTCGTTACCGTTATCTCAGGCTATATGGGCGGATCAAAGGTAAAACCCACCTACCAGGATGTCCTTACCGGAACTACCGGTCACCTGGAAGCAGTCGAAATTACCTATGACCCAGATCAAGTATCCTATGTGGAGTTAACTAAATTTTTCTTTGAGATTCATGATCCCACCCAGGCCAACGGCCAGGGTCCAGATATCGGGACCCAATATTTATCGGCTGTTTTTTATTCCAATGAAGAAGAGAAAATAATTACCCGGGAGTTAATTGATATTCTAAAGTCCAAAGGTTATGATGTCGTGACTCAATTAATTCCCGCGGAGACCTTCTGGAAAGCGGAAGAGTACCACCAGGATTATTATGGTAAGAAAAACCAGCAGCCTTACTGCCATGGATATCAAAAGAAGTTCTAAATTGCCAGTTTCCTAAACATACGCAGACTCAATTTAATATTATAATGATCTGGCGTAAAACCTAAAATTAGTTTTGCCCATTTCGGGGAGAATCGAGATGACCCAAAATAAAGATGATATGATCCGGGAATTAGTCAGAGAGAGATATGGGGATATTGCCCGTAAGGGGGATGCGGGCTGCTGCGGACCATCTTCAGATTGCTGTGATACAGAGATGACCGATTTGATTAGTATTCAAAATCAGCAGTCTTCCCAAATGGGATATTCAGACGAGGAATTAGCCAGCGTGCCCGAAGGCGCGAATATGGGGCTTGGTTGTGGGAACCCGCAGGCAATCGCTGCTATTAAACCGGGGGAAATCGTTCTTGATCTGGGGAGTGGATCCGGGTTTGACAGCTTCCTGGCGGCCAGACAGGTAGGCCCCGGGGGCAAGGTCATCGGCGTTGATATGACACCCGATATGATCTCAAAAGCACGTGAGAACGCCCGCAAAGGGTCCTATGACAATGTTGAATTCCGCCTGGGCGAAATAGAACACCTTCCTGTAGCGGACGGGTGTGTGGATGTCATTATTTCCAATTGTGTGATCAATCTTTCCACGGATAAACCGGCTGTCTTTCGCGAGGCGTATAGGGTCTTGAAGTCCGGAGGGCGATTGGCCATCTCTGATGTTGTAGCTACTGCGCAGCTGCCAGATGAAATAAAAAACGATCTTTCACTGTATTCAGCTTGTGTGTCTGGCGCGTCAACGATATCTGATCTAGAAAATATCCTGGTCGAGATAGGTTTCATTGAGATCAAAATTGAACCGAAAGATGAAAGCCGCGAGTTTATCCGCGAATGGGCACCGGAGATTCCCCTTGAGGAATATGTCCAGTCCGCGACAATTGAGGCCAGGAAATAGTTTCCCCACAACATTTCTAAGGGACCGGATCCTTTAATGAACTGAACCCCAAAAACAGGACACAAAATTAAGAACACTTCTTGTACAATATCAATATGGGAGGTGTTTTTGATATAAATATGGATATTTCCACAAACTGTAATTATAAGGGGCTCAGAGACGAATCGATCTTCTGTTTATCACGATCTTTGCCAGGGGACTGCCCCGCCAGGGTGCTTCGCAAAAGTCCCAGCTTTGGGTCTTCGACTACGCTCAGACCGAGCATCGACCTCCGTCGATGCTTAAGTTTTTCACTTGTCCAGTGATCTATAAAAAAATTTAAGCATCCCTGGAGAGGGATGCTCAGCGTAGCTCCTGCTACGACTTCAGTCGGCAAATAAAGCAAAACAGACGACTTTGGAAATCAGACGTCAGTTTGTATAATTACTCTGGAGAGGTTTCTATTTATCTGTCCACTTTATGAGGTGCACTATATTAAAGGCTCCAGTCCTTACCGAAAATTAACAACTCAACTACCGCACCGTTGTTTAATGCTGAATGACGATGAAGGCTCGGTTATAATGGGGATAAGTATAAAAGAAAATAAGGAGAACTGATATGCACGAAAAAAGTATTGAACTGCTTAATAAGGCAGTAGCTGATGAGTTGTATGCTGTTCACCAGTATATGTACTTCCACTTCCACTGTGAGGACCAGAGATATGAATTGCTGGCCGGTTTGTTCATTCGAACCGCCATCGAGGAAATGGGGCATATTGAACTCTGTGCCGAGAGGATCTTGTTCCTGGACGGAGAAGTTGAAATGGTCGCGTCGGCAGAAGTGAAGAAAATTCATGAGGTCAAGAAGATGCTTGAGCTGGCCCGCAAGATGGAAGAAAATAGTGTCAAAGACTACAACATCTGGGCCAATGAATGCTCCGCAAACAATGATGCTGGTTCCCGGATGGTCTTTGAAGGCCTGGTGGGGGACGAAGAACGCCATTATTCGCAGTACGATGATGAGGTTGTAAATATCGAGAAATTCGGGGACCGTTATCTGGCACTGCAGTCTATTGAAGGCAGCAAAAGTGCGGCAGCGGCTTCAGCGGCCACAACAGCCGAATAAAAAACGCAGTTAATAAGGGCCCGGGTCCTACTGTAATTGTAGAAGATGAAGTCAGGATTAGTCCCGGCGACTGCCCCGCCAGGGTGCTGCGCTAAAGTCGCGGGCTAGTTGACAGAAACCGTCCCTAGGACGGTTTAAATTTTTCTATTAGTGTCAATTTCCAGATCAACACTGTACGCTAAATCTATCTCAGGATTGACTGTTGTCCAGGTTCATACAGAAGTCCCACAGAGGTGGGACTTGGGTTCACCAGGCCGCGGATTTATCCGCTGGCCAAATAGCGGATCTTAATCGCCAGGTGTATCCAAATAAGCAGGCTGTCCCAAAAGTCAGCCCTCTACACATTTGTCATTCCGCCTGTCCTGAGTGAAATCGAAGGGAGTGCAACGAGGAACCCATTATAAGCAGAAATACCCAAAACCGCTTGTAACAAACTAAGGTATTAGTTGATTCTAATCTCAGTATGGATCCTTCACAGAGCCTGTCCTGAGCCCTTCGTTTTCACTCAAGATAAACTCCACAAAGAGGAGTCGAAGGGTTCAGGATGACAAAAGGATGGGTCGCGATGAGACCAACGGGCTGTGCCAATTACTTTAGGGACAGCTCATTTTCCTTTAACAACATTTACCTGATATTGGCTGCCCTCACCTCCTTTTTAGGGTATGACCTTGTATAATTAACCTATACCAATAAGAAGGCGGATATTCAAATGATCTCGATAGAAAATGCCCGCAGCTTTGTCCATGCCCACGGGGTAATGTGGGAAAGAGCCTTATGGGATTATTTGTTTGCTGATGGTCCAGTTGAGAGAGCCCATCAATGTTTATCCTGTTACAAAAACGACGATGGCGGCTGGGGGCATGGCCTGGAACATGACATCAAATCCCCGCTGTCCAACCCGCTGATGCTGGAATTTTTACTGTCGGTAATCCGCGATACCGGGATGCCGGCAGGAACCCTGCTGGACAATACACCGGAGTGGCTTGAGAGCGTTCAAAACCCTGATGGCAGCCTGGGAAACCCCCCTGGTTTGCTGGATTACCCGCATGCGCAGTGGTGGGAGGAGGGACAAAACAAACCCGATTCCATAACCGGCAGCTTGATAAAACTTAAACTCTGCCCGCCATCAGTCCAGGAAAAGACCAGGAATTGGGTAATAGAAAATTTGACCCTGGAAAAAATCAGCGGCAACAATTGGCTGTTCATGGCCTACCATACCTATGACTATTTCTTTAATGTGGTCGATTTTCCAGAATTAGATAGGTATCAGACTGCAACATTGGATAATATCTATGCCTGCGCCCTGGGTCACGAGGAACAGGGAGAAATGAATAAGCTTTTCCCTTTCTTTCAATTTGCATCCGGTCCCGAATCCGTAGCTGCCAAGAACGCTCCCACGGGATTGGTCGACCGCATCCTGGATCACCTGGGTTCATCTCAGCGAGAGGACGGCGGCTGGGATGATGAGCATGGCCTGGTTTATTGGCAGTCCTACTTTTCCACGGTCGTCCTGCTGGCGTTAAAACGATTTGGACGGATTTAATTTTTTTTAATAAGATCCCGGAAATATAACAGGAAACGGGTTCCTCCAAGGAACCCGTTTCCTGTGTGAAAACTCTGTTAGTTTGGACCGCACTATCCAGCGAGACTCTATCTTAAAGCAGGCTCCTATCCTGCCTTACGGCAAAAAGCTTGGTGGTTATCTTGAGGGCATCAAGCCCGAAGAATTACTGCTTTTAAAAATCCATTATAATAAATACAAAATTAGTTAGATATTAGTCCAGTGAATGAAAGATCAGCAGTCGATTGCTCTCCGCTTTTTGCATCTGTAGAAAAGGCAGGTAAACCCTGAGGAGATCGATATGAGCAAGAAAAACAAGTTAAAGGCAGAACTTATCTTAGAAGTAGCTCAACTGCAGACAAGGGTTAAAGAACTTGAAACTGCGGATACTGAGCAGAAACAGGCCCTGGAGACGTTACACGATAGCGAGCGTAGATTCAAAACCATCTTCACCAATGCAGCGATCGGAATCGATATTGTTGACGCCGAGGGGAGTCCGATTTTGGCCAATCGAGCCCTTCTAGAGATGCTGGGATACTCAGAGGATGAACTTCGCAGCATGGTCTTCGCTGACTACACACATCCGGACGACATCGAAGAGAGCCTGCGTCTGGTCCAGGAAGTGCGGGAGGGAAAACGGGATCACTTTACCATGGAGAAGCGCTACATGCGGAAGGATGGCGCCGTGATTTGGGGGCACACCTCGGTATCCGTGCTGCGTGATGCTAAGGGTAAATTTCAATATTTTATCGCCATGGTTGATGACATCACCGAAAGCAAATACGCAGAAGATGAACTGAAGGAGAGTGAAGCGAAGTACCCCCAACTCTTTGATTGTGAAACCGATGCAATTTGGGTTTTTGATGCTGAAACTCTCCAATTCGAAGAGGTTAATCAAGCCGCATTAGACCTCCTTGGTTATACCAAAAACGAATTCCTCAAGTTGGTTGCACAAGACGTCTCCAGTGAAAAAAGGGAAACGCTGAAGGCAATAAAGGGGGCATCCAAAGAAGATCCTGATAAAGGCGTCATTCCTCTGCGGTATTGCCGAAAAAAGGATGGCACGACTTTCCCAAGTGAAATTACTTGGGAAAAATTCAAATCAAAAAGTCGTATGAAGATAGTGGCGGTAATCCGAGACATCACCGAGCGGGTGCAGGCAGAAGAGGCCCTGCGGGAGGGCGAAGCACGTCTAGCGGAATCAAATCAACTCCTTTCGGGGGTACTTGAGCATACACATATGATGGCAGTGTTCCTGGACACGCAATTCAATTTCATCTGGGTCAATCGTGCCTATGCCGACACCTGCAGAAATGAGCCTTCCTTCTTCCCGGGAAAGAACCATTTTGATCTTTATCCCCACGAAGAGAACCAAGCGATCTTCCAGAACGTCGTGGATACGGGCGAGCCGTTCTTCGTGGAGGCCAAACCATTTGAGTTTCCCGATCAGCCCGAGCGGGGCGTGACCTACTGGAACTGGAGGCTGATTCCGATCAAAGAAGACACAAAGGCAGTGACGGGTTTGGTTTTCACATTGGCAGAAATGACAGAGCGGGTACAGGCAGAAAAAGAGCTTGAAGACATCTTTAACCTCTCTCCCGATATAGTTGGTGTATTCACTACCGAAGGTAAACTTCTCAAAGTTAATCCTGCTTGGGAAAAAATCCTGGGTTATAAACGAAATAAAATTCTTGATTCGGGCTGGGAAGAACTCGTCCATCCCGATGATGTTGAAGAAACAAACAAAGAAGTTGAAAAACAGTTAAAAGGTGGTTCTGTAGTAAATTTTGTCAATAGATATAAATGTAAAGATGGTTCGTATAAAACATTGGAGTGGCAGGCAACATATGCCAGAGAGGGGATTGTTCATGCAACAGCAAGGGACATCACCGAGCGCAAGAAGGCAGAACGTAAGTATATTGACCTGGTGGAAAAAGCGGAGATCGCTATTGTTATCGACGATCTGGATGGGAACTTCACCTATTTCAATAATCGCTTTATAGAGTTGTTTGGATATACAGAAGAAGAAATTCAGCAAAAAAGGATCCACGATTTGGTGCATCCTGAAGATTTAGAGTTTGTGTTAGACCAGCACAATAAGCGGTTTAAAAACCAGCCGGACTTGCAGCGCTATGAATTCCGCGGTGTGCGTAAGGATGGTACGGTTTTCTACATAGATATTGACGCGGCTCTAATCGAAGAGGACAACATTATCATCGGTACCCGCTCATACCTGAGGGATATCACCGAGCGCAAAGAAGCGGAGCAGGAGAAGGATTTCCTGCTAGAGCAAGTGCAGGTGGCGAACGAGCGTTTGCGAGCGCTCACTCGAGAACTCATCAACTCCCAGGAGGAAGAACGCAAGCGTATTTCCCAGGAACTGCATGACGAGTTAGGGCAGGCACTGACGGCGATATCTTTAGACTTGGGGATCATCGAACGGGATTTAGATCCAACGACCCCCCAGGATATCAAGGAGCGATTGTCGGAAACGAGAGCCATCGCTGATGAACTCGACGAGAGGATCAGCGAACTTGCCCTTGACCTGCGACCTTCTCTGCTGGATGACCTCGGTCTGCTGCCGACTTTAAACTGGTATGTGGATAGGTGGGCTCAGCGCTCTGAGGTTAAGGTCGAGATCGAGAGCATTGGGCGGAAGAAAAGGCTGCCTCCTGAGATAGAAACAGCTCTCTACCGCATAGTCCAGGAATCCCTGACAAATGTGGCCAGACATGCCCAGGCGAACAAGGTGCTATTGCGACTGGATCGGCAGCCAAAAGCGGTGACCGTTAGCATTGAAGACGATGGCCGGGGTTTTGATTTGGAAGAGCTTCAAACCAGCAAAGCCGCCCCGCAAAGTTTAGGATTGTCTGGAATGAAAGATAGAATTTCTCTTCTGGGAGGTCGGTTGGATATTCACACCAAACCGGGAGAGGGTACCCGAATTGAGATCGAGATACCGCTGTAAAGCGCACAGCTGAGAAAAAGAGGGTTTATAAGAAACTGCGCGCAGAGAGCGAAGGAGCAGGCATAAATCAGGTAACTGATGACCGCTGGGAAGGAATAGTTTTTGATGAACAACAATAAGGATCCTGACATAAACAGATTACAGAGTATGTGGAAACGGTTGACTTCACCTTTATCTGAAGATCCCATTGAGGCAATTCGCGAACATATGACGCGGGTAGTTTTACTCATGCAAGGCATCGCCTTAGCTGTCTTCACCCTGCCGATCCTTATTGGGTGGATAACCGGTGAGTACCCCCTAGAAGCCCCCCTGATCATGTTATCTTTGCTCTTGCCAACAATCATTGGTCTCTGGCTGGCAAATCGGGGATGGTGGCATATCACCGGATACATTCCTCCGATCCTGTTTTCTGCTGCAGGAATGTATTTTAGTTTTCATGTCCCTTTGGGTATGACACCGATTCTATTCTTCATCCTGGCAAGCGTACTGACAGGTATGCTGCTTGGGTCCCGGGTATATTGGCTCGTTGTGAGTTTTAATCTTTTGGCCTACTTTGCTTTCGGCGCTGGTCGCAGCCAAGAACCTATTCAGATGATCATTGAAGTCATGATCATTGTTGGTGGGGTTTTCACCGGCATAACCCTCCTGCAGTGGTTTTCGATCAGCCAGTTCAGGAAGTCCATTCAGAAATAAATAAGCGCAAAAAAGCCGAGAGTGAGCAGGACCTCTTGCTGGAGCAAGTGCAGGTGGCGAACGAGCGCTTAAGAAACCTCAGTCGAGAACTCATCACTTTGCAAGAAATGGAACGAATGCACATCGCCGGGGAACTGCATGAAGGGTTGGGTCAGGCGCTAACGGAGATGTCGCTGGACCTGGGAATCATCGCCCGAGATTTGCAGCCCGAAACCGCCCTGGATAGTGGTCAACGGTTAGCTGAAGTGAGAGACATGGCGGGCGAGCTCGATAAAAGAATTTGGGACCTAGCATTAGACTTGCGACCCTTCATGCTGGATCACCTTGGTCTGATCCCGACCTTAAAATGGTACCTGAATAAATTTTCACAGCGTACTGAGGTTGATGTCGAGATGGAGCTCATTAGCCTGGAGAAAAGGCTGCCCCCCGAGATTGAAACAGCCCTCTACCGGATAATCCAGGAAGCGCTGACCCGAGCGGCCAGACCCGCCGGGGCGAACAAGGTGAAACTGCTACTGGAGCAGCGGCAAAAAACAGTGTTAGTTACCATTGAAGATGAAGCCCAGGATTTTGATGTCGAAGAATTTCAAGGGGTCAATGTCCCCCTGGACAGCGAAGGGCTAGTCGGAATGAAGGATAGAATTTCTCTCCTGGGAGGTCGGTTGGAGATTCATTCAAATCCGGGGAAGGGTGCCAGGATGGAGATCGAGATACCTTTACAATCGGCAGGAGGTTCATGGAAATGATAAGGGTAGTGTTAGCAGAGGATCACACCATCGTTCGACAGGGGCTGCGTTCGATATTAGAACAACAGCCCGGGATTGAAGTGATTGCTGAAGCCGAAAACGGTAGGGAGGCGGTCCGCATCGCTGAACAGTTAAAGCCCGATGTGGTAGTGATGGATTTCAGCATGCCCGAACTCAACGGCCTGGAGGCCACCCGCCAGATTAAACAACGAGTCCCCGAAGTCAAAGTCCTGATCCTGACCCGGCACGCCAACCAGGAGTACGTCAAGAGCATCCTGAGAGCCGGGGCTTCAGGATATATGATCAAGAAATCTGCAGCGGATGAACTCATCCTTGCCATTCAGTCTGTATACCGGGGGGATAGTTTTCTTGACCCATCGATATCCAGGATAGTCATCGATGGATACCTGCACCCGTCAGGGGGAGAAACCCACGCTCAGGAACTAATAATCACCCCGCGCCAGCGTGAAGTGCTGCAGCTTCTCGCTGAAGGTCACCCGAATCGTGAAATTTCCTCCATACTGCACATCAGCGTTAAGACGGTAGACAATCACCGCGCCAACCTGATGGATAAGCTCGGCTTAAACAGCACGACCGAGTTGATTAAATATGCCATACGGGTGGGGATCATCAGCCTGGATGACTGAGCGTCTCTATAACTAGAACTCCAATCGCTTGTTACCTTCAAAAGACGGCCTTAGGCTTCGATTAGGGTCTTTTGCCCCTTTTTAATGGGGAATTTCCCCATTTGAACTGGGAGAACGCTCTTCTATAATTAAGTTGAACCCCAGGTTTTCTAAATAATCGAATATAGACTAAAAAGGTGACCCATGATTAGAACATTGATCGTTGATGACAACCCTGGTTTTCTCAAACGAGTGAGAGATTTCCTGGTTACTTGTGAGGGGATTGAAGTCGTCGGGGAGGCGAGCGATGGGGAGGAGTCCATATCCAAAGCCCTGGATCTGAATCCGGACCTGGTCCTGATGGACGTGAGGATGGGAGGCATGAACGGCCTTAACGCGACACAACGAATGAAAGATGAACTGCCCGAGGTCGCCATCATCATTTTGAGTAAGTACGACTTACATGAATACCGGGAAGCGGCCAGGATCAGAGGAGCCAGTGGGTACGTGGTAAAGATGCACATGGTCGAGGAGCTGCTGCCAACCATTCGGCGGGTAATGGTTGATCAAGGCAAATCGGCAGATGATGAAAATAGTGAACCATTTCGAGTGGTAAAAGAGGATAGAAGATGATAAAAAACATTAAATTCCCCTTATTAACCATTCTAGCATTCACTGTCGTCAGCGCCTGCTCGACGAGCCCGGTTACGCCGCCTCCCGACGAAATCTCTGTTCGTTTGAAATGGCTTCACGGAGTCCAGTTCGCCGGGCTTTATATTGCCGAGCAGAAGGGGTTCTTCAAAGAAGAGAACCTGTCTGTCACGCTCCTGGAAGGCGGTCTTGATTTCGATGAAATTGACCTTGTAGCAACGGGGCAAAATGACTTCGGCATCGTCGCAGGTCCTCAGATCCTGGTGGCTCGCAGCGTGGATGTGCCTGTCAAAGCAGTGGCAACGATCTTCCGTATAGACCCCTCCGTGTACTTCGCGTTGACAGAATCCGGTATTGAACGGCCCCAAGATTTCATCGGTAAACGAGTCGTTGTCAATCCAGACGACGCCAAATTATCGGTTATGTTGAAAAATGTGGGAATAGACATGGAACAGATAAACGCCGTGCCCCCAAGCTCAGATTTGGAAACCCTCTACAGCGGAGAGGCGGAGGTCTGGGGTGGATACATCACAAACCAGGTGGTCAGAGCGCGCCTTGATGGATACGAGATCAATGTAATCTTCCCCTCTGATTACGGGATCAATGCCTATGGTGATTGCATCATAACCACGGATGAGATGATCCAGGAGAAACCGGAACTCATTAAAAGATTTTTAAGAGCGGTATTACGCGGTTGGCGCTACGCGATAGAGAACCCGGAAGAAGCGGCAGCAGTCACGGCAGTTTATTCTGACATTGACGATGAGGAGTTTCTTTTGGCCTCGATGAAGGCCCAGATTCCATTGATCCACACTGGAGTGGCTCCAATCGGCTGGATGGAGGGTGAAGCCTGGCAGTCGATGTACTCATTCTTAATAGCCCATAAGAATCTTGCCGATGTGGTTGATGTGGAGGAAGCGTATACAATGTGGTTCCTGGAAGATTTGTTTGGGAGCGAATGATGAAGTTAGCCACCAAATTGGCGTTCTTCTTCATTCTACTTTCCATTATTCCCCTGACAGTCGTGGGCTATATAGCCTACTTGAATGGCCGGGAGACGATTGTACAGCAAACCTATGATAACGTGGTTTCAACCAGCGTCCTCAAAGAGAGTGAGTTTAATCGTTGGGTAAACGATAACAAACGCAGCTTGCGTGGTTTGGCTCAACGCCCATTGGTACGAGATTTCACTACCGTGTTAACTAAACCAGGTGCATCCCCTGCTGACCCACAATACCAGGAGGCTTATTTAAACATTATAGAGGATCACTTTTTCCCAGCCATTGAGGAGAAAGGGGGTTTCCTGAATCTGCTCCTTCTTCGAGCTGAAGACGGGTTTATTTTGGCGGCAACAGAAAAGAGCTATGAGGGAAAGTTCCGGGCTGGTCAGATATTCTTCGAAGAGGGCAAGAATCAAACCTATGTTGATGGCGTCGTCTTCCAATTCAGCGAAGGCGAGATCCACATGCACGTCAGCACGCCTATCCTGGATGAGGGTGGCAAGACAATTGCCGTCCTTGTGGGTCATGCGGATCTGAAAGAACTTTCAACCATCATAGGGCAGCGAGGTTCTTCGATCGCCAGTGAAGATAGTTACCTGGTAAACGCCTTCAACTTTTTTGTTACCGACCCCCTTTTTGGTGTGGAGTACGCTCTGCAGAAGGCTATTTACACTGATGGTGTGAAATCCTGCCTGGCGGGCAACGGGGGTACCGGTATCTATGAAGATTATCGGGGCATATCAGTTCTCGGTGCCTACCGCTGGATGCCGGATTATCAAATGTGTCTCTTGACCGAGGTGGATCAAATTGAGGCCTTCGCTCCTATCAAGAGCTTGCGTTTGTCAGTGGTCGGATTCGGCATCGCTACCGCCTTGTTCGTTGTCCTGCTGAGTTTGTTATTCGCCCACACTATCACCGATCCGCTGCGTCGACTGGTCGAGAGCGCGGAGGAAATCGGCCGCGGCAATCTAGATTTCCGCCTAAAGACTGAAGGCAAGGATGAAATTAGCACCCTTGCCCAAGCATTTAACCAAATGGCAGAAAACTTAAAATTTATCACTGCCTCCAGGGATGAGTTAGATAGCGAAATTATCGAGCGCAGGAAGGCGGAAGAGCAACTTCGTATCAAAGATTTTGCCTTTGAATCCTCATCGAGCGCTGATAGTATTAGCAGCAAAGAGGGAGTACTCACTCATGCAAATCCTGCATTTGCAAGCATGTGGAGATACGCGAATGTGGACGAGGTAATCGGGTTACCGATCCTTGATTTTCTTGCCGAAAAAGATGAAGCTCTTGAAATTATTGAATCCATAACTGCTACTGGAAAGTGGTCAGGAGAATACAAAGCTCTCAGGAAAGATGGCTCGACGTTTATTGCCCTGTCTTATGCCAACGCCGTTTACGATGCAGAAGGCAACCAGACCGCCCTGTATTCCAGCGTTATAGATATCACCGAGCGCAAGGATGCTGAGCAGGAGATCTTGAGGTTGAATGAAGAACTCGAGCAGCGAGTGGTTAAGCGAACAGCCCAGCTTAAAACTGCCAATGAAGAACTCGAGGCTTTTGCCTACTCCGTTTCCCACGACCTACGATCCCCCCTGCGCGCCATCGACGGGTTTTCACGCATAATCATGGACGAACACCTTTCCGATCTACCCAGCGAGGTTCAGCGTTACCTGGGTCTGGTACGGGATAATACCCTGGATATGGACAAACTGATCGACAGCTTGTTGGCGTTTTCCCGGCTGGGGCGTCAAGATCTGACCAAGCAGCGGGTATTCCCAAACGAAATCGTCAACCTTGCCCTGAAAGAATTGGAAATTGATCTGGCAGGACGTGCAGTTGAAAAGACGATTGCCGAACTTCCAGAATGCCAGGCTGATCCCTCGCTGCTAAAACTGGTCTATATCAACCTGCTGAGCAACGCCCTTAAATTCACCCGCGGTAGGGACCCGGCCATCATCGAAATCGGTTTTATCGATCGGGAGGGCGAGCTGATTTACTTCGTCAAAGACAACGGCGTCGGGTTCGACATGCAATACGCCGACAAGCTCTTTGGTGTCTTCCAGCGGCTCCATCGAGCCGACCAGTTTGAAGGCACGGGTGTAGGGTTGGCAAACGTACAGCGCATCATTCACCGCCATGGCGGCCGGATATGGGTTGAGGCCGAAGTGGATCAAGGCGCAACTTTTTACTTTACATGTGAAGGAGTAATCAAAGATGACTGAAAACGCGGTCGAGATTTTACTTGTTGAAGACAATCCAAACGACGTTGAATTGACCCTGCATGCATTCAAGAGCAATCACGTCAACAATCTCATCTATGTCGTGCGTGATGGAGCTGAAGCGCTGGAGTATATTTTTTGTAAGGGTCAATACGAAGATCGAAAAATCGAGAATTCTCCCAAATTGATCCTGCTCGATTTAAAATTACCCAAAGTCGATGGCATGGAGGTCCTCCGGAAGATCAGATCTGACGATCGCACAAAATCGATCCCGGTAGTCATACTCACATCCTCAGACGAAGAACGGGATGTTATTGAAAGCTACAAATTAGGGGTCAACAGCTATATCAGAAAGCCGGTGAATTTTGAGAAGTTTTCGGGGGTTGTCAAAGATCTCAAATATTATTGGCTCCTGCTCAACATTGGACCGCCAAAATAATCTGATCGGTGATTGAAGGGGAATGAAAAGGAATCCGCATGTCTAATCGAAAAGAGGACTCGAAGACCAAGGGAATACCGCTCAAGGTATTGATCCTTGAGGACCGTCCGGCTGATGCCGAGCTCATGCTCCACGAGCTGCGGGCAGCGGGTTATGACCCGACCTGGCAGCGAGTGGAGACTGAGGACGATTTCAGGCAGCACCTGGACCCTGCACTCGAGATCATCATCGCCGATTACAACCTTCCGGGATTCACCGGTCTGCAAGCGATTGAGATCCTCAATGATACTGATCTGGATATCCCACTAATTGTTGTTACGGGCGTAATCGAAGAAACCGCCCTGGAATGTTTAAAACGGGGAGCTGTTGATTATTTGCTTAAGGACCGAATGGGACGATTGGGTCCGGCAGTTCAGAAAGCGCTGGAAGACAGATTGATCCGCGAGAACAGTAAACTCGCCGCAGAAGCGCTGCGCGCCAGTGAGCAGCGTTATCGTGGAGTTGCAGAGACTGCCTTAACAGGCCTTTCGATCGCGAATGCTGATGAAATTATTACTTTTACAAACCCTGCCCTGGCAGAAATGCTCGGCTACACAGCTAAAGAACTGCTGGGGATGCCATTAACAAATCTTTTTGATCCTGAAGAGTACATTCAGGTCAAAGCTCGCTCAGAACAACGAAAACAAGGCTTGAGTTCCCAATATGAGACCAAAATGAAACGAAAAGACGGAGAAGTGCGTTCCGTCATCGTTTCTGCCAGTCCCCTTACCAATCAAGATGGCGATTATGAGGGTTCTCAGGCGGTGATCACGGATATCACCGAGCGTGTGCAGGCGGAGGAGAAATTTAAGATCATATTCGAGTCTGCTCCTGATCCATATTATCTTACTGACCTGAAGGGAAATTTCTTAGACGGAAACAAGGCGGCAGAAAAATTAACGGGTTACCTGAAAGAGGAACTAATAGGGAAAAGTTTCCTTGATCTTGACCTACTCTCCAAGAGCCAGCTCCTTAAGGCAGCTGGTCTCCTTGTAAAAAATGTACTGGGCCAATCCACTGGTCCTGATGAGTTCACGATAAACCCAAAAGACGGCGGGGAGGTTGAGGTAGAGATAACAACACATCCTGTCGACTTTGAAGGCAAGACCCTGGTGCTGGGAATAGCCAGGGACATCACCGAGCGGGTGCAGGCCGAAGAACAACTCAAATTGCAATCCCTGGCACTTGAGTCGGCCGCCAACGCCATCCTCATCACCAATGCTCTTGGCACCATCCAGTGGGCTAATCCGGCATTCAGTACCCTGACAGGATATACCCTCAAAGAAGCGATAGGAAATAACCCCCGGATTTTGAAATCCGATTATCACGATCAGAAATTTTATAAAAACCTGTGGGACACGATCAGCTCAGGTGAAGTCTGGCAGGGCGAAATTATCAATAAACGGGCTGATGGGGAACTGTATACCGAGGAGATGACCATTGCCCCTCTCTTATCTGATCAGAATGAAATTACTAACTATATCGCCATCAAACATGACATAACCGATCGGGTGCAAGCGCAGGCAGAAATACAGCAGCGCACCCAGGACCTGACGCTGATCAATATAATTAACGATGCTGTCAATAGCGGTGAGAACCTGACAGAAATATTAAGATTACTCACCAAAGAAGCCAAGCGTGTTTTTGACAGTCAAAACACAACTGTTTATCTGTACAGCGAGGATCAAAAGTATTTGGAGATGCAATATCTCGCACTTCCACGTGCACTGGTGAAACGGATTGAAAAACTTATCGGCATCAATCTGCCGGATATTCGCATCCCTGTCGAGGAAGGGAGCATAACCCACGATTTGTTATTTGCCGATGGTCCACGCCTTATTAACGATCCTGAGACTATCCAACAATGGATGATGGAGTTCACTCATACCATTGACTTATCTGAAAAATCAAGGCTTGGGATTCAGAAATTAATTTCGAAGGTTTACAAACTTATGGATATTCAATCCGTTATAACAGTCCCCATGAGATCGGCTGGTGAGCTGATCGGATTGATGGATTTCTCCCGCCGCGAGCCTTTTTCCGAGGAGGACACAAAACGAGTTGCCGGTGTTGTCGGTCAAGTGACGACAGCTATTACCAGCTTACGGGCTGAGAAGGAAAAAGCCCGCAGCCAACGCCTGCTGTTAACTCTCAGCCAGGCCGCTCCGGCAGTGCAGCGCGCTGGTAACGCCGAGGAAATCTACAACGCTATCGGAGCGCAAGCGGCCAAAGTGGGTTTTGATGTCTCGGTCTTTACCCTGAGTGACGACAGGAAACAGCTGGTTGTCTCCTATTACGGTATAAAATCAGATCTGGTACGGACTGTCGAAAAACTGACTAACCTGTCAGCGGAGGGATACAGTTTCCCACTGAAGAAGGGAGGGTATTTCCATAAAATCATCACCAATGGAGAGGCGGTATATAATCAGCTTGATATCAAACCTATTGAAGAGATCTTGCCCCGGCCCTTGCTCCTCCTGGCAAACAAAGTGCTGGATTTATTTAAAAATCAGCAGTCTATATTTGCCCCGTTGACCGATCATGGAGTGGTATATGGCTTGCTGTCCTTTTCCGGACCCGACCTTCACGAGTCCGATGTGCCCGCCATAAAGACCTTTGCAAACCAGGCAGCTATTGCTCTCGAGAAGACCCGACTTTTCCAAGAAACTGAAGATTTGGCAACCTTCAATGAGAGCATAGTCCAGAACATGGCAGAAGGCATCGTCGTTGAGGACGTTGACGGGATCTTTACCTTCGTCAATCCTGCGGCGGCGAGCGTATTAGGCTACACAACTGAAGAATTGGTGGGAATGCACAGGATGGAGATTATTCCTCTTGATCAACAACCCCTAGTCATGGAAGTCGAGGGTCGACGGAAACGCGGTCAGGCCGACCAATACGAATTGGATTTGGTATGTAAGGATGGCAGGCGGGTTTCCGCCCTGGTGAGCGGCTCTCCCCGCTTCGATGAGAAGGGTAATTTCGCTGGAACGATGGCGGTATTTACCGATATCACCGAGCGCAAACGCACAGAGGAAAAAATTTCCCGTTTTAGCCGAATCTTCGAAGACTCAATTAATGAAATCTTTTTATTCGAACCCGATACGCTGAAATTTACCCAGGTGAACTCCGCCGGCCAAAATAATTTGGGTTATACGCTGGAAGAACTCTCTCAACTAACACCACTTGATATAAAACCTGAAATTACAGCTCAATCGTTCGAATATTTGATAGCTCCCTTGCGAAAAAAAGAAACAGATGGGATAGTTTTTGAGACAGTTCACCAGCGTAAAGATGGATCACTATATCATGTTGAAGTACATTTGCAATTACTTCGTTATGAAGATAAAGCCTTGTTTGCTGCAATTGTTTTGGATATCACCGACCGTTATAATGCAGAAATAGAAAGCAAGCGCTATATCAGGCGCCTGGATGCCTTGCTTAATATCGACCAGGCCATCATGGGTAGTTTTGATTTACAAGTTACCTTGAATGTCATCCTGGAGCACATATTGACACAGTTGGCAATTGATGCAGTAGCGGTGTTGAGCTACCATTCAGACCTCCAGACATTAAACTTTACCCAGGGCCGCGGTTTCCAAACTCCTGCCCTCCAGTACACAGACCTGCGATTAGGGGAAGGGTATGCCGGGGAGGTTGGTTTGCGGAGAGACCATGTCTTCATTCCCGACCTGAACCAGGCTGAAAGTAAATTCCAAGAATCTCCCCTGTTCAGCCAAGAAGAGTTTGTCTCTTATTATGGCATCCCGCTCCTCGTAAAGGGGAAACTGGTCGGTGTGTTGGAGATTTTTAATCGATCTACCCTCGATCCGGAAGATGAATGGGTGAATTATCTTCGGCTCCTGGCCGGTCAGGTAGCTATCGCCATCGATAATATCTCCTTGTTCAATGGCTTACAGCGCTCTAACATAGATTTGACTCTGTCCTATGATGCCACTATTGAAGGTTGGGCCCATGCCCTGGAATTGAAGGATATGGAAACCGAGGGGCACAGCCGCAGAGTGGTTGAAATGACCCTGGCTATGGCCAGGAGATTAAAGATCAGCGGTGAAAAGCTGGGACATATTCGCCGGGGAGCTCTGCTCCATGATATCGGCAAGATGGGTATCCCTGACAGCATTTTACAAAAACCCGGGAAGCTTACAGACGATGAGTGGCAGATCATGCGCCAACATCCAGTTTACGCCTATGAATGGTTATCTCGCATTCAATACCTGCAGCCTGCCATGGAAATTCCCTATTCCCACCATGAGAGATGGGATGGTACGGGTTACCCGCGTGGTTTGTCAGGAGAACAAATCCCCCTGGCTGCGCGTATTTTTGCCCTTGTGGATGTCTGGGACGCGCTGAGATCGGATCGGCCCTATCGGAAAGCATGGTCCAAAGGTAAGACTTTAGCCCATATCAAAGAGGGTTCAGGAAAACACTTTGACCCCCAGGTGGTGGACGCTTTTGTGGAGATGATCAGCTCGCAGTGAACAAGAATGGGACCCACATTCCACCCCATTCTTTTTCCCGGATCATTCCTCTGTACTCGCAAAAAATATCAAAGGGGGAGTTTTCAAGTGAAATTGTTGAAAGGACCACAAAAACATTTAGCCTGGGAGTATAATCTAAGTTAATGAGTTTAGCCTGGATAAATTCGGGGTGATTATTGCTTGAAAGGGGAAAACCAGGGGTCCGTCCAGCCTTCGAGAGCCTACTATATAAAGTGTTGGTAAAATTCTTTAACCCGCTTGACATAATGTTCAACATGGAACAGTTGAACAGTTGGAGACGATGCTTTATCCGGCTAACTTAAGATATTTATCAAATTAGCTCCGGCCTTTCATTTGCGCTCCTAGTCGGGAGGTCATTTTGAGAAAAAACCCAACGACCTTATTGACCCGCATCATACTCTTAGGGCTTGCCGCTGTCTTGTTCAGCGGCGCTTGCTCGTCCAAAACTGGAAGTAGTGCCAATCTGCCCGCGCCTGACCTGTCAAACCATCCTATCTACAGCAGTTACAATTTTGGGCAGGACGAAAGCGTGATCGATATCGGAATCCAGCCGCTCTGGGCTCCTGTAAGCGCCATCAGTGAGGTCATGGGTCATGATAAAATCCTGCAAGACGCGCTTGAGCGGGAGGGATTCGGGGTTCAATTCCACCCCTTCAAGAAAGGTATTGACCTGAATTACTTCATAGAACAGGGAGACCTGGAAGCCGGGATCGGGGGAGACATGCCCACATTGATTGCTGTGTCTGAGTTAAATGTGGAAGTCGTTGCTGTCGTACAAGAAGGGTTCACTTCGATCGTGGCTAACAAACCAATAATGGTATCCGATCTTCGCGGAAAACGGATCGGGTTTCCACAGGGATCACTGTCCCATTATGCCCTACTAAAGGCTCTTTCGACCTCCGGGATCCCTACTTCCGCGGTCACATTAGTGCTGATGGATATCGACGAAATGCCTGCCGCACTTGAGTCGGGGACGATCGATGCCTTTTCCGGCTGGGAACCAGCACCGACGATTAGCATTTCAAAGTCAATGCAAAACCATATCGTCCAACGCACAATGGGCTGGGGCTTTCTTTATTTCTCACCCACCTTCAGCGAAGATCACCCCGAGATAGTTCGTTTGATTACAGCGTCATCCTTGAGGGCTTTGAATTGGATGCAGCAGGATGACGCCAACCTGCTTCAGGCGTCGCAATGGGCATTAGAGGCTGAGAGAGAGTTTGGGGGAGACGAATCCAAACTGAGCGCTAAAGAATATTCGGAGCTTATCCGTGAGGATATCTTAGCAGCCGCACTCTACCCACACCTCCCCGAGAGGGATTTGGCGCCGGGAGGACGCATCTGGGAGGAGTTTCAGTTCCTGAAAGATGAGGGTCTCATCCTGGAGAATGTGTCATGGGCTACGATACTCTCGCACTTCTCACTCTCTATAATTCCCGAGATTCTCGCGAAAGCGCAGGTCTATGAGCTGGATTTCTTCCAATATTCGCTTCCCGGAGAGGATCGGCCGTGAAAAACACAAACCGTATCAACAAGCCCACCCAGAGCCGTTGGTGGAGACCTCATAGCATCCGCGGGCGGATGATCCTATACTTCAGTGTGCTCTACATCACCATTATTGGTCTCTCTATATCTATATCCTTTTATGGTGTCCCATTCACATCTATAACTGGAAAGATCGAAGGACAGCGCCAGAAGAACATACTCAACTTGGGTTTGCTCGCGGATTCGAAGAAGGAGATCCTAACACGCTGGCTGGACGAGAAGCGTTCCGATACTCGATTGATAGCGAATACTATTCCGGATGTACCATCGATTATTAATTTGCAGGAGGTATGGAGATCGTCCTCTGGCCGCGGGGTGACCGAGACCGAATTTCTTGACAAGCTTCGCCAGAACCCTGACTTTCTTCTCCTCTCAGAAACATTGAATAAAATTATTCTGGCGCATCTGGATTTCGGTAAAATTGAGATCGCTGACGTCGAGACTGGTATCGTTGTCTATTCCGAAGAAGAGGGGATGCTAGGTTCTGATCTTTCTTTATTCAACAGCTTCCAACAGGCTAGAATGGCTTATGATGTTGTAATAAGCGAAGTGCACTTCGATCCGATCGACCACATTTATACCCTCAGTTTCATGCACCCGATCTTCGACGAGGGTGGCAAAAGAGTTGCGATCTTGATTCTCAGTACGAATATTGAGAATGTACTTCTTCCTCTTCTGCATACTGGGGGAGGCCTCGGGCTCAATGGCGAGGTGGTGCTTGTAAACAATAATCAGGTTATCATCGCAAATCTCAAACACTCGCTCCCGGATGGGACCGTTGCACAGCCTCTCGAATATCGCATCACGGCGAAACCCGCAATGCTCGCCGCAACCGGCAACGAAGGTGTCATCGAAAGCAAGGATTACCGCAACCAGCCAGTGCTTGCCGCATATCGTTACATCCCGGTAACCCACGATGAGGGATGGGGCATGGTCGTTAAATTGGATGTGCAGGATTTAAACGCCCCGCTCCAGGAAGATGCAATGCTCAATCTTCTCGTCACGAGCATCGGTGGTCTTCTTATCATCCCATTGACGATTGCCATCGCAAGCGGAATCACCCGTCCACTACAGCTGTTGAGCGAGACAGTAGATAAGATTAGCAACGGCAATTTTGAGGTTCGAACCCGGGTGGTCTCCGAAGACGAAGTGGGGCAGCTAACGAGTGTCTTCAACATCATGTTGGACCGGATACGCGATATAACCGCAGACCTGGTGGCTGCGAACGAAGAAATGGAAGCTTTCGCGTACTCCGTCTCTCACGATCTTCGGGCTCCCCTGAGAGCGATATCGGGCTTTACCCAGGTGCTGATGGAGGATTATGCAAACGAATTGGATGATGCCGGGAAGGGATACCTGGGTCGTGTGACGGCGGCCAGTCAGCGGATGGCTTCGCTTATCGACGATCTGCTGCGGCTTTCACGAATCGGGCGTAAAGAATTACAATATTCGGATGTGAACTTGAGTGAAATCGGACGTTCAATTGCCCGCGAACTTTCTGCCTCCGAACCGAATCGACAGGTGACGTTTGTCATTGCAGATGACCTGAAGACGAAGGGGGACAAACCGCTCTTGAAGCTGGCTTTGGAGAATTTGATCGGAAACGCCTGGAAATTCACCCAAAAAAACGCTCAGGCTCGGATCGAATTTGGATGTGACGATCAGCTGCCCACTCGTGTATATTACATACGTGATAACGGAGCCGGTTTCGATATGGCTTACGAAGACAAGCTTTTCTCCCCTTTCCAGCGCTTGCACCCGACTGATGAGTTCAAGGGCACCGGCATCGGGCTGGCGTTCATCCAGCGGATTATTCTCCGCCATGGAGGCAAAATCTGGGCAGAGGCAGAAGTGGATAAGGGAGCAACGTTCTTTTTTACATTAGGCTTATAAGGAGGTAATCATGGATGAGAGGAACATCCTTCTCGTGGAAGATAGCTCGGATGATGAAGCACTATTACTGCGTGCCTTTCGCAAGAATAATATTATAAATGAGGTTATCGTTACCCGAGACGGCGCTGAAGCGTTGGATTACCTCTTCGCCAGGGGAAAATTCGATAAACGGGATCCCAAGGATCTGCCGGTTGTCATCCTGCTGGATCTAAGACTTCCGAAACTCAGCGGGCTGGAGGTGCTGAGCGCGATTCGGGAGGATGAGTGTACTCGGCTTACCCCGGTTGTCATCCTCACCTCTTCCGATGAGGAAGAGGACATGATCCAATCCTACAAACGCGGCGCAAATAGCTACGTCCGCAAGCCTGTGGATTTCAGTGATTTTTCGGAAGTGGTAAATCAACTTGGAATCTACTGGGTGATGACAAATTCACCTCCGCCACGAGTTTAGCAGAGACGCCAGATGAAAGAACATCTACGTGTCCTCCTCATCGAAGATGTAGAGGATGATGCCCTGCTCATAGTAGATTCCCTCCGCCGCGCAGATTATGAGATCTCTTTCACGCGCGTGGAAACGGAAAAATCATTCCTGCATGAACTCCATAACGAGTACTGGGATCTCATCCTGTGTGATTACAATCTCCCGGGTTACTCAGCAATCGAGGCTTTACAGGCGATGAAGGAGAGCGGGCTTGACCTGCCCTTCCTGGTCGTCTCGGGCACGATCGGTGAGGAAAAAGCAGTTGAGTTGTTGCGGGCTGGGGCCCATGATTATGTCATCAAGGACCATTTGTTTCGTCTCGCTCCAGCCGTTAAACGGGAGCTGCGGGATGCAGATATACGGAAACAGAATCGCATATCGCAGGCAGCCATCCAGGAGAGCGAAGAGCGCTTCCGCTCCATGTCTGAAAATAGTCCCGATGCCATAATCATTATCAACGCTTATGGGGTTATCGAGTATTGGAACCCTAAGGCGGGAGAGATTTTCGGCTACACAGACGACGAAGCCGTCGGAGAAAAAGTTGAGATCATCTTACCTGAGAATTTCATTGAGAAGCATCGAAAAGGGATTGAGCCCGTAATAACAACCGGCGCAACCAAGATCGTTGGAAGGACGATTCGGGTTGAGGGGCAGCGAAAAGATGGTACTCTCATTCCGCTTGAACTGTCGCTCGCGATGTGGAGACAAGGAGACCAACCCTACTTCAGTGCCGTCCTGCGCGATATCACGGAGCGCAAGCAGGCGGAAGAGAAGATATTGCGTATGCTCGAACAGCAAACCGCCATTAATGAACTGGCGATTGAGTTGGGGGTGACTAGCGATCTAAACCAGATTTATGACAACATCTACAGGCATATCAATAATCTAACAGATGCCTGGGGATTTGCCGTCTCCTCTTTTAATCATAAGACCCAGCTCATCCAGGCGGAGTATGTATTGCACGATGGTGTGTCCCTCGATGTGGCAGGTTTTCCCTTGATTCCTTTAGGTGAACCAGGTCGCGGCACACAGAGTCGTGTGATCCATACCGGAGAACCGTTTTATTCGCCTGATTATAAAAAAACCGTTAAAACCAGCCGGAAAGAATATAGAGTTGAGAAAAACGGGACACTCACTGAAGATCCTCAACCAAGAGAGGATCAGGAAGATACAGCCAGATCGGCGCTCTTTGTACCCATGAAGGTTGCCGGGGAAACCGTGGGCGTGATGCAGCTCCAGAGTCCCCGGTTGGACGCATATCCACCTGAGGACATTATTCTATTAACCACGTTAGCCAATGTGGCAGCCGGGACCATCCATCGAGTGCAGGCAGAGGGAGAAACCCAGCAATACATCAGGCGTCTGGACGCTCTGCACAATATTGATCAAGCTATCATCGGCAGCCTTGATTTGGATATTACCCTGAATATATTATTGGATAATTTACTAGCACAATTGGAAGTAGATGCTGCGGCAGTGCTGAGCTACCAGGAAGATCTCCAGACATTACAGTTTACTCACAGTCGCGGTTTCCACACCACCGCTCTCCAGTATACAGACCTGCGATTGGGGCATGGGTACGCCGGGGAGGTTGGTCTGCAAAGAGAGCACCTCTTCATCCCCGATTTGAGCAAGGATGAAGGCAAATTCCAGGAATCTACCCAGTTCGGCGAAGAGGGGTTCGCGGCCTATTACGGCGTCCCCCTCATCGCAAAGGGAAAGCTGGTCGGCGTGCTGGAAATCTTCCATCGTTCTCCCCTCGAACCGGATGATGAATGGGTGAATTATCTGCAAATGATGACCGGTCAGGCAGCCATTGCCATCGATAACATCACCTTGTTCAACGATCTGCAGCGCTCTAATGTGGATTTGACCCTGGCCTATGACGCTACCATTGAAGGATGGGCCCATGCCCTCGAGTTGAAGGATATGGAAACCGAAGGCCACAGCCGGCGGGTGGTTGAAATGACGATGGATATGGCGAACAGAATGGGGATCAGTGGGGAGAAGCTTGCTCACATCCGCCGGGGTGCGCTGCTGCACGATATTGGCAAGATGGGCGTCCCCGACTCCATTTTACAGAAACCAGGCAAGCTCACTGACGAAGAATGGCAAATCATGAAGCAGCACCCGGTCTATGCCTATAAGTGGCTTTTTCGGATTGAATACTTGCGGCCCGCATTAGAAATACCCTATGCTCACCACGAGAAATGGGACGGATCCGGCTACCCACGCGGTTTAGAAGGAGAGCAAATCCCGCTGGAAGCGCGTATCTTTGCCATTGTTGATGTCTGGGACGCGCTGAGATCGGATCGGCCTTACCGAAAAGCCTGGTCCAAAGATAAGACCTTGGCCCATATTCAGGAACAATCAGGTAAACATTTTGATCCCCGGGTAGTAAAAGAGTTTCTTTTAATGATTGACTCAGCTTGATATGATTTAGCTGGAAACCAATCAACATGAACCCGATTAAGTAATGATCAAATTCCAGCATATCTGAAAATATATTTAAATAGGATGCGGTATCCCTGGACCGGCCCGAATTTTCGGATCTGATCAACGATAGTATTTTTAGTCTTGAGTATACAAGGGGGAATTAATCTCAAGTTGTGTAATTGAGATCTAACTGTTCAGATGATCCCCAGCAAGTTTTAGAATCCTATAACATTTTATAAAAAGATAAAAATCTTCTACCTCTGAGATGAGAGCATATTCGCACTCCGGGTATGGCCAGGATATTCGTGGATGGGTATAACCGCCGACTGAATCAACCAACCTTTTTGTATGGGCAGGATACCAGCGGCCAGCCAAAGGAGAGGGACGGATATCGATAGTTACCTCACGGTTTCATTTCGGCAGCATCATATCCGAGAATATTGTCAACTGGCAGCAGGGCACTGCAGGGTAGAGGATTATTTTATAAAAGAAAGGTTAATGACAATCCCGGGAAAGTATATCCCCTGGCGGCTATTCCTTGGTGTGGAACCTTTTCCTGAAATTGTCCGTTAAGTACATTTTGGAAGGATTTGTAATGTCCATAAGCGACCAAAGAGCTGTTTCTTACATATTTGTAATTAGATTTGACTGTAATTGGGAGTACCTTTTGTATACTACTTAATAGTTATGAGTCTCATTAATCAAAGTAAGTTACTAAAGTGGCAAAGCGGAGATTTGATCCGGTTCAAATCAAAGTGATTTTCCACCAGGAGTTTAAGTTACAACAATGAAAACCAATCTAAAAATCCTCTCTATTGGAGAGAATCAGAAAGATCAAAAAAAACTGGAGCAGTACATTGCCAATGAGAAACTGCCATACGAATTGACGGTTGTGGGTTCTGTACCTGAAGCCAGAGAAAAGCTTGATTTAACGGAGTTCGATTTAGTTTTAAGTGAATATCACCTGGGCAATGGCACGGCATTCGACCAGATTGATCATTTAGAGGATCCCCCATTAATCATTCTCGCGGCGGGAAAAAAGGAAAAAAACGCCGTCCAATCGTTTAAAGCCGGGGCGGCAGATTGTGTGTTTAAGGACAGCCAGGGAGAGTACCTAAAACTTCTGCCATCCGCGATTGAAAAAGCGGTCCAGGAGAGAGAGGGTGAAAACGAGTTTAAAAAATATCATAAACAGTTGGAAGAGATTGTGGCTGGACGGGCACATGTCCTGATCCAATCCAATCAACGCCTGACGGATGAGACCTTGCAGCGGGCGCAGGCTGAATATGAGCTCAGAGAAAGCAAGGAGATCTACCGCCGATTTTTCCAGACCTCTCGTGATGCTGTCTTTATTACCTCGGAAGATGGAAGCTGGATCGATATGAATCAGTCCGCGGTTGAGCTCTTTGGCTATCAAAAAAAAGAACAATTAATGAGCGTTAATATATTTGATCTCTATTATGAACCGAAAGAACGCGAGGTTTACACCAGCGTGATCAAGGAACAAGGTTTTACAAAAGACTACCCTTGTAAGCTGCGAAAAAAAGATGGCAGTGTATTTGATGCGCTTATCTCCTCAACTCTTTATGAAGTGGACAATAAGATTGTGGGATATCAAGGAATTATCCGAGATATTACCCAAGACTTACAAATTGAGGAAGAACGTCAGCAGCTATTAAACCAACAGGTTGTTATTGACGAACTTTCCATTGATGTTGGTTCCACCCTGGAACTGGAAACGCTCTATGAGAGGATTATTTCTCATATCGTTAAATTGTTCGATGTGAACACTTTTATTATTTCCAGATATGACCAAGAAAATGACCGCATTGAAGCAAAATTTGCCTGGGAAGATGGTAAGTGTGTTATTTCAGAGAAACTTAACATCCTGTCCTTAAATAAATTCGGGCATGGAAATCAAAGCAGTGTAATACGCTCCAAAAAGACGGCTTATATTCCTGATTTAGGCAAACACCTGCTTGAAAATAACGGTATAGATCTAAAAGATAAGTATATTGATGAAATATTCAGCTTAGAAGAAGATGAGGAAAGTGTAAATTATTCAACGCTTCTTGCCCCATTAGTTGTGGAAAATCACGTGATCGGTGTGCTGCAGATTCTTAACAAACAGCTTGATGCCTATAACAAATCGGAGTTTGCCTTATTCACAAAAATAGCGAATGTGGTGGCAATCGGCCTGCAGAAGGCTTATTTGTTTGAGGAATCCGAAAAACTCGTAGAAAAATTAACAACCATAAATCGAATTGAACAAACGATTTTAGAGAATCTATCTTTGCCCACTACCCTGGATATGTTGGTAGATCAGCTTGTGGGGGAGCTAGATGTAGATGCTGCAGACATATTATATTTTCACCCCACATTAAAAACTTTGAAGCTTATCGCTCAAACTGGATTTCGCCAGAATATTTTACAGAGGACAGATCTAGAGATAGGTGAGGGGTATGCAGGCGAAGCGGCCCAATCCCGCAGCACCGTCCATATTCCAGATCTTACTCAAGAAGAAACGGAGTTCACTCAATCGCTAGCATTCGCCGCAGAACAATTTGTTTCCTATTTTGGCCTTCCTTTACTTGCCAAAGGGAAGCTGGTTGGAGTGATGGAAATTTTTCACCGCAGTCCATTGGATCCAGACCGGCAGAAGTTAGAATTATTTGAGATGGTAGCCGGATTAGCTGCAATTGCTATTGATCATCAAAATCTCCAAAAAGATCTTGAGCGTTCTCGTACTGAAATTATTAAGGGATTTGATGCGATCATTGAAGGCTGGGCTCAAGCTTTGGAATTACGTGGTATTGAATCTGCTGGACATTCACGCCGCGCTGTGGATCTGACCCTGCGTTTAGCTGAAGAACTTGGTTTGAGTGGCGACACTTTAGTGGAATTGCGAAGAGGAGCTCTCTTGCACGATATCGGAAAAATGGGAATTCCGGATCAGGTCTTGAAAAAAGGAAAAGAATTAACCAAAGAGGAAAGGAAGATGATTGGACGCCACCCGACAGATGCCTTTGATTTGCTGGGACAAATTGATGCCCTTCAATCAGCCCTGGACATTCCCCTCTATCACCATGAACGCTGGGATGGAGAAGGTTACCCACACGGATTAAAAGGGAAAAAGATTCCTTTTCAGGCCAGGATCTTTGCCATAGTAGATGTTTGGGACGCGTTATTGACTGATCGGCCTTATAGGGATGCCTGGCCTCGAGAAAAGGCGGTTGCCCATATCAAAGAGCAGTCGGGAAAACATTTTGACCCCCGGGTGGTGGATGCTTTTATCAAAATCATCGAATCGGATAGAAAATTGGAGCAGGATCAAGAAAAAGTGGGTGATTAACAAATAAAAAGGGAAAATATTTTTGAGTATTCGCTCCACAGCTAGATGAATAAATTTGATTTCATCTTAAATGGAATCGGATACCGGATGAGAAACCCTCAGCTTCTTGATTCTTCACTGCAGAGGGTTTTTGTTTTAGTGGCATAGGGGGCGTTAAACCCTGGAACGGTAACGCCGGTTCGAGCTCAATCCCACCCACTCGCGAAGCGGAACCGCTCCTCAGATCACTGCGTTAACAATGATTGAAAAAAGCCAATCTAGATTGGCTTTTTTCATCAGGCAAGAAATTAAATGTAATTTGATCTTATTGGTAACTTGAAAATATTTTAATATTACCAAACTGATCGAATGTAACAACATCGAATGGTTCAGAATCAAATCCTTCAATTTCCATTCCTGGTGATCCTGCTGGCATTCCAGCTACAGCTATGCCAATCACGTCAGGTCGTTCTTGCAGCAATCGTTCAATTTCTTTAATCGGTACATGTCCTTCAATTACGTAGCCATCCACGATGGCTGTATGGCAGGACTGAAATTCTGCAGGAACCTGGTATTGCTTTTTGATCTCTACAAGACTTTCCATATTTTCTGTCTTGACCGCGAAACCATTGCCTTCCAGGTATTCAGCCCAATCGCCACAACATCCTCAAGTAGGTAATTTATAAATAGTAACCACTTGATCTTGCTGGACTCCCTCACCCTGGGGCGCGGCAGCTCCACATGCCGACACCAGCACAGTGATGAGAAGACTTACGATAAGAAACCGTTTCATAAAGCGAACTCCTTTAAAAATATTAATCCAAACACCACGATCTTTAAAAGATACACGCTCGTGTTCCATTTATTAACTCCTGATACTATTTATGATTTGATCAAATCACTTTTCATCAACTCGTACTCTTCTCTCTTGAGTTCACCGTTAGCATATCGTTTGTTCAAGATATCGATCGCTTGATCTCCCCGACCGGTATCTTGGGGAGGTTTGTTTATTCCTACGGAAAACAATACCCGGATCAGCCATACAGATCCAGCGATTAAAAGACCCCAGATAAGGATCATGCCCAGAAACCCGCCAATACCAAAACTAAATCCATGCATCATGAAATCATCTCCTTTGATAAACCAATAAAAAGAAAAACTTATTTGACCTAATAATAGCAGGGATAAATAAAGTTATTTCGTAGAGACTATAAAGATTCCGTAAAGTTTTTTGAGACATAAAGTTGATTAAGAGATGGGTAATAAAACCCTAATTGTGCTTCCTTTGCCCAATCCCGGGCTTTCCGCCCAGATCTTACCCCCATGTGATTCCACGAGATGTTTAGCGATTGTTAAACCGATACCGCTGCCGCCGCCAGCTCGAGAGCGAGATTTATCAACCCGGTAAAAACGGGTGAAGATATTAGATAGATTCTCTGAAGAAATCCCAATCCCGGTATCTGAAATAGTTACCAGGATCTGATCCTTTTTTTCCTTTGCCATCACCGTCACTACCCCACCTGTGGGAGTATATTGTAAACTATTGCCTATCAGGTTAATGAATACCTGTCCAATTCGATCTACATCGACGGATACCTTTGGCAAATCATCTGGAATGTCAAGTTCGAGTAAGACACCTTTATCATCAAACTGCCTCAATAATCGCCTCTTGGTTATTTCAACCAGTTCTTTAACAGGATATTTTTCAAGGTTCAACTGAATTGCGCCGGATTCAACACGGTTTAAGTCCTGCAGATCATCAACCAATCGTTGTAACCGTTCGGCTTCTTGATAAACCTGATGATAAGTATCCTGCCCGGCTGGAAGGACGCCATCCATTAATCCTTCCATAGATCCTTTAATTGTCGCCAGCGGCGTTCTCAGCTCATGGGCAATATCCCCTATGAGTTGTTTCCGGAGGGTTTCTGCCTTTTCAAGTTCCAGAGTCATTTGATTAAAGCTTAAAGATAATTGTGCCAATTCATCCATTTCCTCTATATCCAGGCTGCCTGGAATCTGGACACGTTCGCTGTAGTGCCCATCTGCAATATGCTGACTGGCAACCATTATTCGACGAATCGGGGCAACTACCTGTTTGCTGACGAATAAGCTAACGATAACTGCGGAAATGAAAGCAGCTGCAGCAGAAAATATCAAGGATTCATTTACAGCTTTATTGAAGTTATTATAGAGATCGTTTTCCAATTCTGAGGTTAATGGACCCATCACCTCGATCATTTCTGCCATATGCCGGTCAAATGCGCCTGGCATAGTAAATTCTATTGCAGTGAGTAAGACGATAATTCCAATCAGTATGACAACAAAGTATGAGATGAAAAACTTATAACCTAAATGGCGCCGAATTATTTTGATCATCAGATTACTCCCATTCGTCTTCAAAACGGTAGCCCACACTTCTGACCGTATCAATAAATCTATCATCCCCCAGTTTCTGCCGAATATGACCAATGTGGACATCTACAACCCGTAATTCGCCGAAATAATCGTGTCCCCAAACCTTCTCAAGAAGCTGTTCCCTGCTGAAAACCAGACCCGGGTGTTGAGCCAAAGCGGCAAGGAGGTCAAATTCCATTGCAGTGAGATCGATCTCTTGGTCATTTACCCTGATTTTTCGACTTCCAAGATCAATGGTTAGATGCTTAGAGGAAAGGACATTTCGTTCGAGTTGTTGTCCGCTAAGATTTAACCGGCGTAGAGCTGCTTTGATCCTAGCAGTTAACTCCCGAGGGCTGAAAGGTTTGGTCACATAGTCATCAGCGCCAACTGCTAGACCGATAATTTTGTCTGTCTCTTCGGTTTTTGCCGTTAACATAATTACGTAAACATTCGATTCCCTTCTTAACTGGGAGAGTAATTCGATGCCGTCCATTCCCGGAAGCATGATATCTAAGACGATGATATCTGGTTTAAAAGCCCGGGCAATCTTTAATCCGGACAATCCATCCTGCGCGGTTAAAATCTCATAGCCTTCTTTCTCAAGGTAGGAAGTGACGAGGTTTAATATTTTCTCCTCATCATCTATTACCAAAACCTTCTCGTTTGCCATGAATCCTCCCGGGGTAACTAAACCCGCTCTGAATCAGGTTGATATTCTTCTATTTAACCACAAATAGGGCTGAAAGATCATCAGCCCCATTTGCGAATGTGCCGCCAATACTTTAATGTTCGCTCATTTGGAGTAAATCGCCATGCCAGGTGTGTAAAAAGACCTGGCTGTTATAACCATTTACGCTTAACATGCCAATTACATCCCCGTCACTCAAAACATGGATCGTATAGTATCCATAAAAGGTGTCAGCGTGTTCATCTGCCTGGGTTCCCGGGTGATATTGATCCAGAAATCTCTGGGCAGCGTCCACAGCTTCGTCACTGCTCACGGGCATTTTTTCTATGTCCTCAATGGTTATCTTCTGAGCATTAAATCCATTCGTGCTGTATCCTGACATCATTCCTCTCCCTTGAAACCAGTTTGAGGAACCCATAGGGCTGTATTTTATATTCCACATCATGTTTGGTCCTTGTTCCGGATAAACTGATCTGGTTTGAGGATCTACCAAGACTTCCATTGCCCCGATCCCCGTGCTTTTCTCTACGATTTGGGCATAGGCATGATTATCAAATATCATAATTTCTCCCAGGATCAAATCGTTATCAGAATAATCTTCCAGATACTCATGGATCACCTGATCTGCTTCGTCGATCGTCAGCGGTTGAATATCCACTCCGGTATTGAAAAAATAATCTCCCATCATCCCCTGGCCACCCATCATATAGTTACTCTGGATGCTGGATCGAGCATAATAATTCTCACTGATGTTGAAAGACATTGCCCTTCTATCAAAGTACATTCTGCTTACTTGAGGAATCCAACCAGACCTTCCGATCATTATCCCCAAAAAGATAAATCCAAAACCTAGCACAAGAACAATTATGGTTGTTAGGGCAATTCTCCCTGACTTATTCATTTTCACTCTCCTTTTTCATTACTCTGGCTTCAATAGCTCAGAAAATATTAACAAGAATTTATCAGCATGAAATGAAGGATCAATAAAGGGAGTTTAAAGAATGTGTAAAGTTTTATCTGGAAAATAAAAATATAATCGGTTTAGGCATTACTAGCCGAATAAAAAAACAATCACAACAATTGTTTTAATTGGCAGTAAATTAGAGGATTAAATGCAATGCCAACAATGGGGTGTATAGAGCAGCTGCCTTGTTGTTAGATGGAGTAATAAATAGGAGATTTACCGTGTAATTCTCCCAGTATTGATGTTTTTCACTCAAAATTCGAAGGGATCGGTAACCCCGGTTTGAGATATACCCAACACTCTTGTGTTGGGATTCCGAGCGAAGCGATTTCCGCTCCGCCGTCAATGAGAGGGGGATTAGGATTCTTCCCCTTCCGCTTATGTCCAATACTACCTACACGCGAAGCGAAATCGCCTTTATAACAGGTGTTTTCCTTCAGCGCTGAATACGCGCCGAGCCGCCGCCTGCAAAAGCACGCACCTGCTCCAGGGTTGCCATTGTGGTATCCCCGGGGAAGGTAGTCATCAGCGCTCCATGCGCCCAGCCAAGATTGATTGTTTCCTGTGGATCCACACCTGAGAGCAATCCATAGAAAAAGCCAGAAGCAAACCCATCTCCACCGCCAACCCGATCGTAAATTTGTAACTCAGCAGTTGGAGAAACATACGTCTCTCCATTAATCCAGGCCACTGCCGCCCAAGAATGATGGTTTGTGGAATGGCAATCTCGCAGCGTCGTTGCCACGACCTTGACCCCTGGATACTTTTCAATTACCTTGTCAATCATTCCCAAGAATGTGCTCGGGTCAAGTTTGGACTTTGGCTCCATTTCTGGCCCAGGGATACCAAGCCCTAACTGCAAGTCCTCTTCATTCCCCACCAGCACATCCACATTCTCAACGATTCTCCGCATCACATCCTGGGCGCGGTCCAACCCCCCCCATATATTCCATAGTTTAGCACGGTAATTTAAGTCAAAAGACGTCACTGCTCCGGCAGTTTTGGCTGCCTGCATTCCTTCAATGATTAACTCTCCGGTGGTTTCCGATAATGCCGCAAAAATGCCGCCGCTGTGAAACCAGCGAACGCCACCAGCGAAGATTTCTTCCCAGTCAAAATCGCCGGGTTTTAATAGAGCGCCCGCTTCGTTCGAGCGATTGTAAAACACTACCGGAGCGCGCACACCGAATCCGCGATCACTATAAATAGTAGCCATGTTGGGACCGTTCACACCATTATGGTCGAAGTATTTGTAGAAGGGAGTAATGCCCATCAGTCGCACCCGTTCAGCAATAAGTTTTCCAATAGGATAATTAACCATTGCTGAAACAATGCCAGTTTTCAACCTGAAGCAGTTTGCCAAGTTTGCAGCTACATTATACTCACCACCGCTGGGATGCACCTTCCACTCGCTGGCTTTGCTAAAGGGGATAATCCCAGAATCAACACGGTGGTTCAGCGCGCCAAGGGATAGAAGATCAAGTGCACCATCTTCACGAATATTTAGTCCGTATTTCATTTCATCCTCCTTGTGGTATTACATCAGTAGTGGCCGCAAAATTTTTTCCGGATCCCAGGATGTTTCCTGATTCGCTTTTCTGCGAACCTAAACAAGACTCCTGAATCTCTACCACCATTTTCGTTTACAGAAATCTGGTTTCCGCCAACCGTTTTTATGATGGTGAAGTACTAGAACTGGCAGTCCCAGATAAGGAGCTTATTCCAAGACAAGCCGTTAGTTAAGCGTTGTATGTATTTGAAGTCACATCGCCACCAGTGCCTGTCCAATTTGTGTGGAAAAACTCACCTCGAGGTTTATCCACACGCTCGTAGGTATGGGCGCCAAAATAATCACGCTGGGCTTGTAATAGATTAGCAGGCAGTCGCTCGCGGCGATAACCATCATAAAAAGCCAACGCGCTGGACATCGCTGGGATTGGGAGCCCGGCTTCCACTGTCGCCGAAATCACTCGACGCCAGCCAGCCTGGGCTGTATCAATTTCAGTTTTAAAGTAATTATCCAGTAATAGGTTGGTCAGGTCAGAATTATTATCGAATGCTTCCTTGATCTTAACCAGGAAGGCCGAGCGGATGATACAGCCACCACTCCACATCAGGGCGATGCCACCATAGTTGAGATTCCAGTCATACTCCCTGGCTGCGGAATGCATCAGCAAATAGCCTTGTGTATACGAGATGATCTTTGAAGCATAAAGCGCATCATGGATATCCTTGATAAAGACTTGTTTGTTGCCTTTAAATACTGGTGCTGGTCCGGTCAATATTTTGCATGCTTTCATCCGGTCTGACTTGATAGCAGAAAGGAAGCGTGCCAACACTGCCTCAGTGATTAACGTCAATGGAACGCCCATCTCCAGCGAGGAAATGGCTGTCCACTTGCCAGTCCCTTTTTGCCCGGCAGTATCAAGGATCTTATCGAGTACATACTCCCCGTTTTCATCCTGATACTCCAGGATATTGCGGGTGATTTCGATCAGGTAGGAATCTAGTTTTTCTTCATTCCACTCCGCAAAGACCTCGTGCATCTCCTGGTTACTCATCCCCAATAAATTCTTCATGACATCATATGCCTCACAGATGAGTTGCATATCGCCATATTCGATACCGTTATGCGTCATTTTAACGTAATGTCCAGCACCGTTTTCGCCAATCCAATCACAGCAGGGCGTTCCATCATCCATTTTAGCCGCCACTGCCTGGAAGATTTTCTTAACTTGTGGCCAGGCCTCCGGTGATCCGCCTGGCATAATCGAGGGACCGAAGCGTGCCCCTTCCTCTCCCCCAGAAACGCCAGTACCGATGTAAAGCAGCCCTTTCGACTCGACATACTTGGTCCGCCGGATGGTATCATTGTAATTTGAATTTCCGCCATCGATGATAATATCTCCCTCCTCAAGGTGAGGTATCAACATCTCGATGAAATCATCTACCGGTTTGCCGGCCTTTACCATTAACATCACACGACGGGGCTTTTCGAGTACACTAATCAATTCCTCTATCGTGTGCGTTCCAACAATATTGGTACCTTTTGCATTGCCTTTGATAAAATCATTCACCTTGGATACCGTGCGGTTATACACCGCCACCTTGAAACCATGGTCATCCATATTCAAAACCAGGTTTTGGCCCATCACCGCCAGGCCAATCAGGCCAAAATCACATTTTTTCATCTTGGTTTCTCCTTCATAAAACATTTAAGTTAGGAAACAAACTATCTAACCCGGTAAAGCATTTCACCCGCTTTGGGGACAAAAAGTATGCTTTCATCCTGGCGGTCTACCCACTCATCCAGGTCAATACTGGCCGGGTCGCAGTAATCAATATTGAGCCGGGCACATTCCTCTGGCGAGATCTTGCTGGCCAGAGTCACTTTTACATTCGGCTTTTCGACACCCTTTTCCATCACCCCGGAACCGCGCAAATGGGTGCTGTGTGCCAGCACACCAAGCGGTATATGTTTGAAGCGCTCCCAATCTTGGAGAAAATACGGCAAAACATGATAGCCAACCTTATAAATATACTTGCCATGAACGTGGCTAACCGTATCCAGATGTGGGGCATAAATGATCACTTCGCCACCCTTAGCCACGGCAGGTTCGAGCTTATACATCGCCTTGGCCGCTGTCCAGAGCTCGTCGTACATCGGGGGCGCGCAGGAGAGTACTTGTTGAAAGGGTTTGTCATACCACAGAATATGTCGCTGCGCGGAAAAATCAGCTGCCGCACTCCAAGCTGTGTACATATCGCCAATGAATAACCCTGCCAAATCGCGGCCTTGTACAGTCAATGCAATCAGTGTAACAGGCGTTTTAAGCCTTTGTGCCGCAGCGTGGATCATGGCTCGCACAGGCGTGTCCTTGATACCGATTGTACCTACCACGCCTGCCAGTGCGCCCAACCAGTGGGTGGCGTTGATCATCTCTGCGCCAGAGATACCCGGGAATAGATATTTGGCCCCACCTGAAAAACCGACTACCTCGTGGGGAAAGGTTGGCCCCAAAATTATGATTTGGTCATATTCGAGTGCGGCTTTGTTCAGGCGAATTTCGACTCTGTCGGGTAGAGACTCGTGCCAGTTTGAACCGGCAATTTGTTTGATCTCATCTTGCTCCATTGTGCCTAGGGTGACAAGAGCAGAGGGTGTATCCCAGGCGTGGTTGAGCAAGCCAATCTGCCCAAAGTCAGACTCGCGCTCCTCGGAACTGATCCCTACCAAATTGCAGAGCTGTTCTTCACTCAGGGGGGGGTGAGTCCCCAGTGCTACCATGAAGTCAAGCTGGCGGGTATTGCGCAGCACTTCCACCAGTGTTCGAAATAAAAACGGAAGTGGCAAGGTACGTGTGTGATCAGGTATCACCACCAACACACGCTGGTTATGAAATTTTTTTTCCAGGCTCTTACTTAGAAACTGCTTGATACTTCTATTAGAAATAAAAGCGTCTGGTGAAGCCGTCATTTGCATCATGGTCATCTTCTTACACGCCACTGAATGCCGAAAACCCGCCATCCACTGGCACAACGATCCCGGTAACAAATTTTGAAGCCGGGGAGAGCAGCCAGAACATCGCACCCAACAAATCTTCAGGGTCGCCAAAGTGTCTCTGTGGGGTGTGGTCGATGATGGTTTGTCCGCGCGCGGTCAGTTCGCCACTTTCTGCATTGGTAAGTAGGAAACGATTCTGTTCAGTCAGGAAAAATCCAGGAGCCAAGGCGTTTACCCTGATGTCTGGTGAGTACTCTTGCGCCATGTGGACGGCCAACCATTGCGTGAAGTTGCTAACCGCCGCTTTTGCTCCCGAGTAAGCGGGAATATTCGTCAGGGGTTGGAAAGCGCTCATCGATGAGATATTGAGAATCACGCCTTCGCCCTGTTCGACCATGATTTGACCAAACACCTGGCAAGGCAGCAAAGTCCCCTGGACATTCAAATTAAAGACCCACTGGACGGCAGCCTCTGGTAAGTCAAAGAAACTCAAATCCGGGCTGGTGGTGGCTTCTTTTTTATTGCCTCCCGCGCCGTTGATCAGGATGTCGACGCGGCCAAACTTGTCCAAAATAGTTTCGGCTGCTTTCTCGATGCTGGCTTTATCCAACACATCACACTGCACAGCAAAGGCTTCACCGCCACCGGACTTAATTTCATCAACCACATTTTGAGCTGATTCCATTAAAAGATCGAGGGCGACAACTTTGACTCCGGTTTGCGCCAAAGCTTTGCTCATTGTCGAACATAAAACACCGCCGCCGCCGGTTAAGACGGCAACTTTGTCTTGCAGCTGGAATAATTGAGATAGATACTTTTGATTCATTGAAACTCCTAAATATTAGTGGTCTAGATTCTCAACAAATGCTTCCAAATGGTGCTTAAAATGTTTTTGAAGGAATTGTTCATATAAATCGAGATTAGCATTGAGTGTATCCATCAAACGCGGTCCAAAGTCATCCAGCACTGAGCCAAAGGTGACGTGCAGCGCCTGCCGGGCGTCGAACTGGGCAAAAAGATCAAGGAGTTGGTCGTCGGTCAGGTCTGCGGCCGGGGGGACTTTATCCAGTTCTCCGGAAACGTGGTAGGTCGCCCGGTCGGTTTCATAATGGGAACGAGCGAAGTCTAGAATCTCCCGGAAGAAGTGTTGATCCACCACGGCAATTACCTTTAAGCATTCCAGATAACTTGTTCCTGCGGTTTTGACATGCACCAGATTGCGTGCCTGCTCGGCAATGCTGGGATAAATGCTGAATTTATCGGAGCCGGTGTGAATGCTGAGTTTGTACCCACCGATGGTGTGCATTACAGCGGCATGACGCTCCAATTCGCGGTCAAAATCAGCGCGATCACCCACGTAATCCACCCCCTTCTCAAAGCTGCCAATGAAGCGTGGTGCCAGCGAAACAAAGGGCACGCCCAACCGCCGCAGTTCGTTGGCGATGTAATAATGTTCTTGGACAGTGGTCGGTGTATCCGTTTCATCAACAGAGGCTTCCAGATCGAATTTGTCGACATGCTGAACCAGATAATCGGATACGGTTTTGATGTGAGCGATGGCGCGCCCGTATTTTGCCGCTGCCCGCAGAAGCGTATCTTCCTGGAATTCCAGGGTGATTCCGTCAAGTTGAATGGGATTCTCCACGTAAAGTTGATATAGATTTTCCCACGAAATCCCCAGAGAATCCCACGGCAACTGGGCGGCTTTCACTTTGAGGGTTTTCACCGAATCCAGATGGGCATTATTGTCCACGTATTCATTTGGGTCGATGGTGTAGAAAGTATAACCGGCCTCGATGAAGGGGGGCAAATCACTGATTTCTTTGACGTGGTCGGCATCTGCGCCCCAGGGGCCGCGCCAGCCCATTTCGAAGATACCCCACATGGCATCATTGAGCACAATTTGTGGATTACGTCCAGTGCGAGCGTTCTCACGCACAGATTGTTGAGCGAATATCGGAGCAATCCCTGTTCCTTTAACGGCCGCTATATGACCAGGGGTGGCAATCCCTAATCGGTCGCCGAATCCAAAGGAAATAGCTAATCCTAGAGGTTGGGGATTGAGCCACGGGATGCGGTCCCGGAGGGCGGCCGCGTTTTCGAGGGTGAGAGGGCAAGTATAAATTTCAGCTAGAAGCTCCCCTTGAAAACTGGAATGATCTCCCTCGATGCAGAGAACCTTCTGGTGTGTGGCTGTATCTCTGGCCAGGTAATATTTTGTCCCATCGTGTAGAATTTCAGATTGCGGGTAGACTTGCATGGTATATCTCTCAGAATTATAAATGACTTAAGTGATGACTGACAACTATATCTGTCGCAGGTAGTCGATACTCATCGCAGCTGCCGTATCGGAGTCGGGTTTGGGCATGAATTCTCCAGAAACATACCCCTGATACCCCGTAGCCAAAAGTGTTGAAATGATTGACTTGAAATCCAGGTGCCCCATGCCAGGATACCAGCGATTGGAATCGGCGACGTGAAAGTGGAAGATACGCTCACCGCAGGCGCGGATGCTTTCTTCCACTACCGGCTCTTCGATGTTCATATGAAAGGTATCCAACAGCAAACCAAAATTGGCGGCACCGACCCGTTCAATCAAATCCAACCCCTCGTCAACGGTGTGGATGAGGTCAGTTTCGTAGCGGTTGATGGGTTCTAGGGCATATTTCACGTTATGTGGGGCGGCTTCGGCAGAACATTCCTGCAGGGCCTCGACCAGGTAACCCATAGATTGTTCGTGAGTTTGTCCCTCAGGCGTGATTCCCCGAATCAAGCCCAGGATGATAACAGCGTCGAAGTGTTTTGCCAACGGGATATGGCTTTTGATGCGTTCGATGGCAGCTTTTCGGATAGCTGGATCATCGCAAGTGAAGGATAATCCTTCTTCCCCCCAGGCTTGACCGGTACCGATGGCAGGTACTTTAAGCCCATGGGTTGAGACCACCCGGTCCAACTCGTCTACATCGACCAATTTTGGATCACGGATCGCCAGCTCGACGCCATCGTATCCCCAGTCAGCAATCTTGGCGATGTTGGTATCGAAGTCGCCTTTAAATGTCACCGCTTCGAATTGAGCAGCATGTGTTGAAAGAACAATAGATAGTTTCATAGGCATTTGGTCCATTAGTAATGAGAATCATGACGAGTGAACCATGGAACATTGCTCATCGAGCAGCACGCTTTACGTTTCATGAATCACCCATCGCGGCATCTTGGATGCTTGTTGTTCTTATTTTCCCTCACCGTCTGACTTTATTTGATCAGGCAGGTAATTTTGCATTCCTCTCGATTAGTTTGCAATTCGATGATGTTTTCTGGCACTTCTTCCAGGCTGATCTTCTTGGTGATCATGGGCGTCATATCCATGCCGTCAGACATGGAATTAATTACCCGGGGAAAAGTCCCATGACCGGAGTGACCCTGGGCACCAACAATATTGGCTCGGCGTACCTGTAAGACTTCGCCGGTTACGGGAATCTTGGCTTCGGCGCGGGCGGTCACCACAATTGTGCTGTTGAGGGTTTTGCCCTCCCAAATGACCTTTTCGATTCCTGGATAGACGATCTCAGGCAAGCCGGTGGCTTCCATGAAGAGATCAGCGCCCATACCTTTGGTAAGCTCCAGAACTCGGTCGGCAAAATCTACTTCAGTGGGATTGATGGCAACGTCAGCACCTAATTTCAGTGCTAATTTGGCGCGTTCTTTCTGGGGTTCAGAGATGATCACCATCGAAGCCCCAGCGCGCTTTAGGACAGCGCAGGCTGCGATCCCGATAGGACCGCCACCCAGGACAACAACCCGATCTCCAGGGCGAATCCCACCGCCGCGCTCAATGACAGCGTTATAAGCTACACTGGTGGGTTCTACCAGACTGCCCGCCAGGAAGATGTCATCGCCTTTGTAGGACTCAGCCAATGGCTCCAGACTCCACAGGGTGCGGGCAGGCAATACCATGTATTTGGCAAATGCGCCATCAATGTTGAATCCGATTTCATCTAAATGCTCACAATGGTTGGGATACCCATCGCTGCAGGGCTTACAACTGGCACACCACAACATCTCCTCGGTGGTGACTCGTTCACCACCCTTGAACTGTTTGTTGGTCTGTTTGTCGAATGCCATCTTTCCTGCCTCAACAACCACACCCGAAAGTTCGTGCCCCAGGATGCAGGGGAAACCGGTCAGCCCGGGGTAATAAATATAGCCATCATCATCGGCTTGTGCCATGTGGACATCTGAACCGCAGATTCCGCAGGCTTTGACCTCCAACAATACTTCCTCGGGGCCGGGAGTGGGAATATCGTATTCCTTGATCTCGATCCGAGGATTTCTATATACCAGGCTGCCCAAATAAGTCTGGCGGTCTTCAATGTCTTTGGAACCCAATTCGAACTTTGGCTTAGGATCCCAATCCGCAACCAAAGTTACACCTTTCATTTTACCTTTCATGTTTGGATCTCCTTAAATAATATAAGTGTGTAATTAGAAAGTAGGCATGATATACAGGATAGACAAAGTAAACAGGGAACGCCTGACGGGCAAATACTTTTATACCCTGTCAACTTTGACCACCCAAGGTCAACAATTCCTTTAACCAAATGTATTCTGCCCGATGGTTGGCAGTTGATACACCGACTTCCATCCTTCACTCAATGGCTCGCGCAGGTAAGGCTCCATCTCGGCTTCGGTGCGCAGGGTGACCTCTTCCACAGGTGGTACTGTGCCTGCTGGGAAGACTTCCAGAATCTGGTCATTGAGCAGAGTCAGGTACTTGAGGATAGCTGCTACCGGGCGTTTGGCCTTTTCGGCAGTACCGTGGGTGGCTTTACCTACCACACCCTCAGGGGTGGCTGCAATTTCGATGGCAAAGTGTCCTTCACCCTCAGACCAACGGCTGGGCCGGCTGTAAGGATCCACCGATTTGTCGAAGTGACCGTCCGGCAGGTAACTCTTACCCTCAGTGTCCACTGCATATTTCATATCAACCATTTCAGGGTGGAAAAACAGCCCTAAAGAAGTCTCTGACTCATCGGCGTGGACGAAGGTGGTATCGAATTTGCCACCACTCTCCGTGGTGCGGAAGAACTCGCGCACCGCCCGGTGCCAGTCAATCACCCGGAAAATGCCGGGCAGATGGTAGCGTTTTTGGAACTGTTGGATGACCGACTCGAGCATCCACAGATGTCCGTGATTGTTGATGAGGATCTGTTTGCGGAAGCCGTCGTTCCACAACCCCAGCATAACATCGATGAGTAGTTCCCGGGCCACATTCTCACGCACGACGACTGTGCCAGGCATGCCCATGTGGTGGTACGGATGCGAGCCATAATTTAGAGGAGGCAAAACTAGATTGCAGGGTGCACCACTTTTGGCAGTATAGCGGCGTACTCCTTCCAAAATCTGGCTGACATACAAGGTGTCGGAGGCACTGGGGAGGTGGGCGCCGTGCAACTCAGTGCAGCCGATGGGGATAAAAACAATATCGTTCTTTTTGCGATTTTCCTCCACCTGCCAGCGTGTTGTGGTTTGAATGTAGGAACCGGCTTTGCCCCATTCGACCGGCGAGGGAACCCCGTACTCGGCCAAAATGGCATCGATCTCTGCATCACTGGAATCCCAAACTTCTTTCTTGAGCCGTCCAACGGTATTGTCCTCAAAGAACAAATCGGGTTCATTTGTTGCCAGATATCCCTGGGGTATTTTCTTTTCAGACATAGTATTGCTCCTTTAAAGTTGATAAATTAGTTGGCTGGATTTTTGAGAACACTTAAACAACTGTATGCACAACGCTATATAAATATCATGATGGTCAAGTCACGTATAAGGGCCAAAAACAGGTTTTAGGACATATCCACCTCAGTTAACTTAACAGGTCGATTTTCTTCAAAAGACTTTTTAGCTGCATAGGCCATCACCACCGGGATGCGCCCATCGATACCGGTCACCGGCGGGGACGTGTCCTGCTGAATGCACTCAATGAACTCCTTCATCTCCGCGATGTAGGCTTCGGCGTAGCGCTCGATGAAGAAGAATAGAGGCAAAGGAGAGTGGACACCATTGGCGTTGCTGACAACTGCTGTATGAGGAGTGTTGTTGGAGACCTTTACCACGCCCTCGGAGCCGAAGACTTCCACGCGCTGGTCGTAGCCGTAGATGGCTTTACGGCTGTTGTTGATTGTGCCAATCGCGCCGCTCTCGAATCGCAGAGTGATGATGACCGTGTCTATATCACCAGCCTCCCCGATTTTTGGATCCACCCTCACACCGCCGGTGGCGTAGATTTCCTCGACTTCCTCCCCCATTAAAAAGCGGGCCATGTCAAAATCGTGGATGGTCATGTCTAGAAATATTCCACCGGAGACTTTGATGTATTCGATGGGCGGCGGGCCAGGATCGCGGCTGGTGATTTGAAGGATGTGGGGGTCACCGATCTCCCCAGCGGCCACAATCTCGCGCACACGCTGGAAGTTGGGATCAAAACGGCGGTTGAAGCCGACCTGCAGCTTGACCCCGGCCTGCTCTACCACTGCCAGCGCGCGGTCGATTTTGGATAGGTCATGGTCGATGGGTTTTTCGCAAAAGATATGCTTGCCCGCTGCACCGGCTTCTTCGATCATCATGCTGTGCGTATCCGTGCTGGAGCAGATAATAACGGCTTCGATAGTTTTATCTTCCATGAGGCGCCGATGATCTTTATAAGTCGCGGGAATCTGAAAGTCAGCGGCCAGTTTTTCGGCGGCTTCAACGAAAATATCAGAAATGGCGACAAGACTGGCTTCGGGAACCCGATACGCAAGATTTTCGGCATGCACCCGGCCAATTCTCCCCGCACCAATGAGTCCAACACGAATGGTCATAATGACCTCCTAATAACTTGTTTGAACGAGCAGTAATATTTCCTCTTAACCCACAGGCCCGCATTATCGGATAAAAACTATTTATTGGATGGAGGCGCTGTGGTCTCTCGAACAACGAGTTCACCACGTAACATTAACGTTTGTTCTTGAGCTGAATTTATTTCCGACTGTGATTGCAAAACCTCGTACATCATTTTCGCAGCTTCATAACCAAGTTGATATTTGGGTTGTTTCAATGTGGTCAGGGAAGGATAGGTATATGCAGCAATGGGAATATCATCAAATCCAACTACGGAGCAATCTCTCGGAATCTGCAATCCTGCCTCACGCAAAGTTTTTATCACTCCAATCGCCATCATGTCATTGAAGCAAATAATCGCGGTGGGAGGATCATCCAGATCGACACAATGTTTTGCGCCAATCTCACCCCCCTCCGGTCGGCCATTGGGGCAGTGATAGATGTATTCATCCGGGATTGGGAGGTTGGCGGCGTTCATCTCTTGTAGAAAACTATTCAGCCGACCCCGGGTTGTACGTTCAGCCCGCGAATTTCCCAAATAGGCAATTTTCCTATGACCTAATTCGATCAAGTACTTTGTGATTTGAACACTGCCATCAAAATCATCATGACAGACCAACCATTTGTAATCTGTTCCCTCAAGATTTCCAATGGCTACAATTGGGAAACCAAAATGCTCAAGCTGAGATCTATATTCATCACCAAATTGAGTTGTGCACACAATTACGCCGTCAACCTGCCGCTCTCGCATGGCTAGAACGATGGTTTTCTCGCGGCTGGGGTCACGGTTCGAGGCCGCAACAAACAGACTATACCCTGCCTCCTGCAGCACGTCTTCGATCCCTTGCAAAATTTCACTGAAGAAGGGGTCATCAATTCGATTTACGATAACACCGAGAGCTTGCGAGCGTTTGGTTTTCAACCCCCGCGCCACCGCACTGGGGACGTAGCCCATATCTGCCGCAATTTTTTTGATGCGAGTGATGGTCTCTGAGGCGATGGCGGGATGGTCCCTCAGGGCACGCGAAACCGTGGAGTGGGAAACCCCTGCAACTTTTGCGATATCTTTGATAGTGACTGCCAACTTAACCATCCTTTACGCACACGTGTGCATAACTGATATTTTACTTGTTTTCTCCTGAAAAATCAAGAAGTTTGTCAGCTTTAATTAGTAATGCTCCCTTTGAGAAAAGGAGACTTAATATAGAATTATTACAAATGGGCAAAAAAGAGCGCAAATGATTAAAAGTGATGGAACATTTGAAAGCCGGAGGGATGGTCCTGAATAAAGCAGGTGAAACACTTGGAATTAGTTTGCGCTAAGTTAAAAGGTTATGGAAAAACTACCAAAATAAGGAACTGCTGGATTAGTGAGCCAAAGACGCGGAAACCGGTTTAACAAAATCAGACTAAGCACCCTATTTGCGTTTTACACAAAGCGCAAGTGACTGTTTGGTTGAACGCACAAAACGAAGTCTCCGTTTTCTACAAAGGACAGGCTTGTCGCGGCGCTCAGGACAGGCCCTTCGATGAAGTTTATCCCGAGAGCCCTTCGACAAGTTCACTTCGTCTTCGCTACGCTTCGCTCAGCACAGGCAGGACAGGCCTCGGGTGAGGGTATATTAACTAAACGCGCCCTGGGATGGGCGCTCAGAGCGTCTGGGGGTTTTCCGCTGCCTGACAACCTGGCGTAGACATGAAATTCATACTGCGCCCTCAGAGAGGGCTATACAAAGAAAACCAACCCTTTACAATCATCATCGTATCCAGCTAAAAACAAAACTGACGCCTTTTGAAATCAGACGTCAGTTTCTATAATAAGTTTTGAGAGGCTTTTATTTATTTTTCCACCTTATGATGTGCACTCCAAAAGGGGGACATTGCTCAGGTCAAAGCTAAGTTGGTTCGTCTAGCTATTGTCCATCTCGTTTCACTTCTGCTGTCCAATCTTTCTTTACAATCATCATCTGTTCTGGCCAATTGGTGGTGATCGAATCAACACCCATTTCCAATAGTTCCTGCACACGCTCTTCGTCATCCACTGTCCAGGCCCAAACAGACAATCCCTTTTGATGAGCTTGTTGGACAAGGGGACGATTGACAAAAACGTGGGCAATATTGATTCCGACCGCGCCAGACTGCTCGGCCACAGTAAGACAACGAGATCGAAATAGCACTGCCGGACCCGTGAGAGCCAATTGTTCCAACTTTGCATCAAGATTCAAGAGAACAGTCAGCTGCGGTTCTTGCGATCGGATGTCCTTTACGCAATCTTGAGTACATCCGCTGATGACTACCTGGTTCAAGACTCTCATCTCTTGTATTGTTTTAATTGTAGTTGGGACGACGCGTTCGGTTTTTATGTCCAGATTTAAAGATATCCGATTTCTGGCTAAATCTAAAACGTCATGCAGTGTCAAGATCCGTTCCCCTGTAAATTCAGGGGCTTTCCAGCCGCCAACATCCAACAATCTAAGCTCCGATAAAGTATGTTCGGTTACATTCCCTTGTCCGTTGGTAGTGTTTTCGAGTCTGGAGTGGTGGATGAGAACTGGGATTCCATCCTGGCTAATATGAACATCCACCTCGACCATGTCGACTCCCAGGTCTATCGCTTGTTCGATCGCCAGACGAGTGTTTTCAGGGGAGGGGCCAGAATTACCCCGGTGAGCAATGATTTGGGTAGAATGAGCTAGTGTGTATGGCATCAATATAGTGATGTTAGTATGGCTTCTACATCAGCCAGGTTGCCGTTCCAGGGACCGGGCTGCTCCTGCTTTAGTGTGGTAACAGCGGCTGCAAAGCGACAGGCTTCTTGAGGGGAGGCGCTCAATCTTTTTCCCAGATAGGTGGAAAAGCAGGTATCTCCTCTGCCGGTTCTACCCTTGAGAGAACGCGGAGTAAAAGGGGCCTCGTAGATGTGTCCCTCAGCGAAGACGGTCACGCCCGATGACTGCGTGATGATGACCTCACGCGGGCCGTACTCGGCCAGCTGCCGGGCAGCCACCTGGAGGTCGGATTGACCGGTTATGAGCTCGGCTTCGGCCCGATCCACTTTGAGATAAGTCACGTGGGACAAGCCCTCAGCCATATCAGCCCATTGGCGGAAGACCAACTTACCATTATGACGTACACGGACAAAACCCTGAATGTCGATCGCCACAGGACCGCGCTGCGCCAATGATTGAAGCAGCGGCAGGTCAATTTCACCAGCGATGATCAAGGCAGCTACATAAATGCGCGCTGACAAATCCGGGATATCTTCTGCTTGAAAAGGTCCGGCAAAACCAATAGATTTACAGATGCGTCGTTCCATATCCGCTGATTCGTAGATATTTATGATCCCTGAGGTTTCTAGAGCAGGGGTGGCAAAGACCTGCACCTCCTCTTGCCGGAGTTCGTCTAACATGGCGAAATCATCTGGATGAAGGCGAGTGACAACGGCGACGGTTACGCCCATGCGTCTCAGGGCAATACTGCCGTAATAAACGGCACCCCCTGAGGCTGTTTCTTCTTGTCCATCAACGATCAGCTTATCTTTGGCAATGTGACCAATCATCATAATGTCAACAGGTGGTGATGAAATCATTGTGCTCCTTTTTGTTCTCTTAAGATTGCAGCCAAAACGTCTGGGGTATTCGTGCAAATACCATCCAGACCGAGCTTGACGAGCTCCTGCAACTCGGATGGTCGATCCTCCTGCCAGATGATGATGCCCAGACCTTGTCTGCGGATATTAATAATCATGTCAGGGGTGAGTAATTTATGTGGAGTAGGGATTTCATTTTCCCAGCAGGGATGAACGTAATCTGCCGCCACAGCCAATGCCCATTCCACGAAATCAGCCTCCTGCTCCTCGCTGCGGATGAGTATGGATGTGCGGATTTTCGGGTTTAGAAACTTGACTTTTTGAATTAACCATGGATAAAAGGAACTGACGATCACCTGGTCCATAAAAGCCATCGAGCTGAGTGCATCAACTACCGGGACTGGTGTGCGCTGCCCCTTCAGTTCAATATAGAGTTTTGCCCGATCACGCGCCAGGTCAATGACCTCGGTTAGTGTCGGTACTCGTTCTCCTTTTCCAGCGTCAAGCTCTTTGATTTGCTTCAGGGTCATATCACTGACCGGGCCCTTGCAGTTAGTGGTCCTCGATACCTCAGCGTCGTGGATGACAATTGGGTGGCCATCCTTGCTGAGGTGAATATCCAGCTCAAGCATGGTGGCTCTCATCTGAATGGCTCGTTCGAATGCGCGCAGGGTATTCTCTGGTTCGTAGGCCGAGGCTCCTCGATGTGCAATGTTATGGATCATAAATTAGTGTCCCACGTTTTTGGTTGTTTCGTTCAGTACCAGGATATTCTCGATGTTATTCATCTAATCTTTTATCACGTTCTGCAAAGTCATCCACAGCCTCTTCGGCGCTGACGATTTTGGAGTATCGTTCGCTCAACTCATGCTGCCAACACGAAACCCAAATATACAGATCCGCCTCAGTACGTCCCGGAAACTGCTTCAGAATCCCCTGTTTGCGAATCGCGTGAATAATTGGTGAGTAGACATTGTCGTACCAACTGGTAACCGCCTCTTCAGCTGCAAACTCCTGGCCTTGCTCTTGGCTCAAATAGTAGCGATGGACTGCGATGTGTTCAATTAAATCACGATACCTCCCCGGGGCGGTCAATTCGATGTGTTGGCCTGGACGCAGCTTATTGAGTCGCGTTTTCTCCAGGAATGACACGTATCCTTGTTTAATGAGCAGGTCATCAAGATCATCATCAGGGCTGAGGGGCACCAAGCTGGGATATTCCCATATAAAAGCCTCGATATCCGGTACGCTCTGGGCACGAGCGACAGAGATCCGGTGATTGCCATCACGGACGAAATAGCCCTCCCCCACCTTGTAAAGTTCCACGGGAGGCAATCCGCCTTCTTTCACCCGATCTTGAACAGCAGCCCATCGTTCTCGCAGCCCATCACTGCGAGGTAGAAATGTGCGCGTAAAATCCTGATAGCGCCCCACGCTGCCCATGATCTGATTCAACGGTACCTCTTGCAGGCCTCGGTAGTGACGATCGCGAAGACGCAACTGCTTTTGCACCTGCTCGAAGGGCAGTAAGTCGATCGATTGGCGTGTGAAGAAGGCCAGGATTTTCTGGACAAATGCCTTGCGCCGGGCGCTGTCGAAATTGCGTAAAGAATCACGGTGCGGGGTCATCACAAATTCTCTAGCCCACAATAAATAGCTCTCTCAGAGACCAATCTAGAGAGAACAATAGTCAGCATAATTTTCAAGGAGCTACCTTTCCGTGGATTGTGACCGATTCGATAATGGTTTTTACCAGGTCGAAATCGGATTCCGCGTTGATATCTTCGATATAAACATCACCCGGCCAGACGAGGTCTGAACGCGAATACCCATTATCAGCAAGTGCTTCCGAGACAGTTTTTATCGCCTGCGCGTAAGCAGCTGCAAGATTACCGAGTTCTCGTTTGGCAGCTTCATGGTCAACAATGCTGTTACGGTTAATGCGTGTTGCACCGATCCCCAAATAAAGCGGCTTGCCTCGTTGAATTGCGTGGTCTACATAGAATGAAACCGGCGCGTGGTCGGCATCGAGCTTGATGATGAACTCTGGACAGAGGCTCAGTTTGAAGTCAATCAATTCAGTCAGCGCATCTGTGTCTGATGGAGTATTATTCGTTTTTAGTCCATCTGCTCTATTTCGGGGGTGGCGCTGGCCGCCGCCAGACGTTTTCAGGGGGGTATCACCGCGATAGTTCGCGACGAAAATTCGATTCCCCCAGGGATAATTGTTAATCAATCGATGAACCGGGTGAGCCGCGGTTTTCATGAACAGACGCGGACCAATGAAGATGGGTGAACCGGAAGCATCGGAAAGTTCAATCCAAACATTCGGTAAAACGCGCGATAGGTGCTCACACCAGGGAGCGAAAACCTGTTCCGTTAGATGATCAAGGAGTTCATCCACAAAATCAGGTTCTTCAACCAATGATAAAATCAACGCCTCCATTCCGAAAATATCAGCAGCGAGGCTATAAGGCGCGGGTAGGTGGGCAATTGGTTCAAGGTTTGTCAGGTCTGAAAAACAGGCCAGCATGTCTTCCATAACTCGGAAAACATTATTTTCCAGATTTGGTGTACCCAACTCGCTCCAGTTTGTCTTGTCGATCAGCGGTTTCCCAGAGTCGGAGCTAGGTGGGTGTTTTTCAGGATACATCGTGACCTGCCCCAGGCACTCCGCGCCGAAAGCGTAGACCGGCCAGTGCAAAGTCAGCTTGAGGATCCCCAGCAAACGCTGGGTCATCAACGTCGTGCGCACATAGCGCAGTGGATCGCCTTTGTAGAAATCTGCGGAAGTCAGGCCGTACAGTTGGTTGAGAAGAGTCAACGTCGTCAGGTGAAGGGAGGTGGTCACGCAGACCGAATTCGTTGGCGCCGGCTCCTGAAAGACGGCATCGTACTGTCCCTCTATCACCGCGTCAAACAGCGCGTGCAGTTCGTTCTGGGCGGCGTCATCGCCAGCCTGCCACCGAGTAATCAAGGCGCTGCCCGCGGGAAATTGAAGGTCCCCTGAAAGAACGCTCATTGATTCCTCTCATTCAAGAAATTCGTGATGCGGATGATCTCACTCGCAATCGTCGTAGGTCATTGGAGTCTGGAATAGGGCGTCCCGGCGAATTCATCGGCCTGGCTCACGACAATGCCGTGAGTGTTGTCCAAGCCGATGAGGATGATATCGATTGCAGGCGCAACTATCTGGTTCACTAGATAATATTGTGTTGCAGCTGCTCAAGACGAGGAGGCTCATAACAAGGATGATTGGGGTGTCCAGACAGCGTCTCACGTCATTGTCATGTCCAGAGCAATGATTGCTCGGTTTTTGGGTCGAAAAACTGCACTTTATTGGTATTGAATTCAAGGGCAATAGGATCGTTCATTTTAAGTTTCATGGTTGGGTCAGCCAGCACGTGAACGATTACGTCTTCTCCGAGGCGCACGTTTATTAAGTCGTCCCGTCCAAGTGGCTCGACCATGTATATTTCACCGCGCACCCCCTCGCTGCCAACCGTAATATCTTCGGGGCGAATGCCCATGATGACCTGTCCCTTGCCGGCAACCTTTTCACCTTGTTCGGAATTAATCGTCAACTCGATACCATTGCCGCGGGCAAGGTAATCGCCGTTCTCTCGGCTTACTTCTACGTTGATGAAATTCATGGGTGGGTTACCGACAAAGCCTGCGACGAAGAAGGTGCGGGGTTTGTCGTAAAGTTCATCGGGGGGGGCAAAAGCCTGTAATTTCCCATCTTTCATCACCGCAACGCGGTCAGCCATTGTCATCGCCTCTACTTGATCGTGGGTGACGTAGATGGAGGTGATGCCCAGTTCAACCTGGAGCCGCTTGATCTCGCCGCGCATGGATAGGCGCAGACGGGCGTCCAGGTTGGAAAGCGGTTCGTCGAACAACAGCAGTTTGGGTTCTTTAATCAGGGCGCGCCCGAGCGCAACACGCTGCTGTTGGCCGCCGGAGAGTTGGGCTGGTTTGCGGTCCATCAAATGACCGATATCCATCATGTCCGCCACCCGCTGCGATTGTTTCTTCATTTCATCCTTCGGTGTTTTTTTGAGTTTGAGCGGATAGCTGATGTTTTGGAAGACCGTCATGTGGGGGTAGAGCGCATAGCTCTGGAAGACCATGCCGATGTTACGGTCTTTGGGCTGGACGTGGTTGACGATTTTTCCGTCGAAGTGGATTGTGCCATCATTGGGCTTGTAGATGCCGGCCACCATCAACAGCGTGGTGGTTTTTCCGCAGCCTGAAGGTCCCAGGAAGGCGACAAATTCAGCATCATTGATTTCCAGATTGATGGAATCTGCACCCACAACGGTGCCCCACCGTTTTGATAAATTCACAAGTTTGACTTTCATTTTTCACTCCTTGCGTATTACGTAAAGCGTATGATGTAAAGTGTATGACGTAGAGCGTAAAAGAATCCCTTAATCATTACGTTCTACGTTCCTCCTTTAGATCCACCGCCATAGATATTGAGCAGCGCTTCCTGGGTAAAGATAAAAAAGATCATGATTGGGATTAACTGAAACAAACCAATCGCAGCAACCCGGTTCCAGCTTACCAGCGAGGTGTCGGTTGAAAATTGATTGAGATAAACCGGAAGGTTGGCAAATTTTGACCCGATGGTAAATGTAAAAGGAACCAGGTAAGCATTCCAACCAGTGATGAAGGTGAAGATGGCCAGCGCGGCGATGCCGGGCTTGATCTGTGGGACAATGATCTCCCAAAAGACCCGGAAGCGCGAGGCGCCATCGATGAGGGCCGCCCGTTCCATGTCCCAGGAAAGGTTGTCGAAAAAGCCCTTCATCAACCAGATGCCAAGCGGCAATTCCAGGCTGACCATTACCAGCGCCACACCGCCGACGGTATTGAAGCCAAACCAATCCCCTATCAACGGGATTCCCGCCAGAAACAACAGCACCTGGAAGATGCCGATCAGCAGCAACTCCGCTCGAAAAGCGTGTAACACCAGGGTCAACCCCAGAAAGGCCTTGCGCCCGGCAAAGTTCATGCGCGCCAGCGCGTAGCCGGTCAGTGTCGAGACAAATCCGACTATGATAACCATAGTAACGGCAATTAGAAACGAGTTCCGGGTTGCGTTCCAGATCTCAGTCTCGCGCAGGAATGACCAGTTTTCCAGCGTAAATCCTCCGAAGTTTCCTTGAGCATCAACTGGTTTCAAGCCTTCGGTGCGTTGGGAGAAAGTTGCGATGATTACCCAGGCATAGCCAATCACAATCGGTAAAATACTGATAGAAAGAAAGAGGTACGGCAACACCTTGCCAAGTGCACGACGCACGCCATAACCACGTTCGGTTTCAAATGTTGTTGTCATATCGTCTCCTTTCCTTCGATAAACTCTTGACTTCGTTTACAACACATCAATCTTAGGTTCCTGCACCAGATCGTCGAAACGAAAAATGCGCAGATAGATGATGGAAGCCACCGCTGCAATCACCACCAGGATAAGAGCCCAGGCTGAACCGTAGCCCCATTGGTTGGTTCCAAAATAGGTGAAGAGGGCACGCTTATAGGCTGTGAGTGCCCACACCTCGGTGGTGAACAACCCTGGACCTCCCTGAGTTAGCAATAAGATATATTCAAAGGAGACCAGTAGGGAGAGCGTCTGGTAACTGACCACGAACAGCAACGGCCATTTGAGCAGCGGCAAAGTGATGTCGCGAATGACCTGGAGTGTGGACGCGCCGTCCACCTTTGCGGCAGTTATGAGATCTTTGGGGATGGACTCGATGGCTGAAGTAAAGATGATCATGCCGAAGGAAGCTCCGACGAAGCCGTTTGCCAGGATGACGAACACCCACGGCGCTTCTGGGAGCCAATAGGTTTGGTTTGCGATACCCACCATACCTAAAAATTGGTTGAGTATGCCATACGGGGGAACTTGGGCAATGCGCTGCCACATCACGATGTAGATCACAGATGGTGTGATACGGGGCAAAAGCCACAGCACCCGGAAGAAAAACCCCGCCTTGCGATTTATGTGTGAGGTCAATAGGGCCAGCACCAGCGCCAGACCCACGTTGAAAAGACTCAGGGTGAGGATGACATACTTAAAGGTGTTGCGCAGGATCTTTGGGAAGAAGGTGTCACTGAACATCCGGCGGAAGTTATCTAGCCCGATGAACGTCCAGGGGTCACCAAAGTTAGAACTTGCCAGGTCGGTCAGGCTGAGGATGAAAAGCATAATCGCGGGGATAAAGAAAAACACCAACACGAGCAGGGCGGCCGGGGCCATGAAACCCCAGGCACCCAGCGTGCCCCGCAGCGATGGTTTCCGGTCCGTAACGACGAGTATATACTGCACTCCTCCCGCGACCAAAGCGATCATGGCAAGATAGGCGGCTATCAACCCGACCTGGTTGCGTAGAAGGACCCCCTCTCTGGCAGCAATTTCTGCTGCCGTGGAGAATTGCACCAGCAGAACGAGAAACATTATTGCGCCTGCACTGACTGAGAAGAAACCGATCAATTCTGTGATAAGGCCTCGCCGTAAGGCAATCAAAGCCAGCAACAGGACAGCAATCCCAATGACAGGCACGACTAAAACGATAGTTGAGCCGCGAAAGATTTCACCCCCCTCACTCGATGCCAGCAATGCTCCAGCCCCGATTTGCTGACCCGATAAGGTTGCTAAGACCTTAACTTCGTCCAAAAGCGATATCCACGGTAAAAAGAGAGAGATGATAGCCAGCACCGCACCAGGGACTGCAAAAAAGTGTCCCGATATCCTGGATTGAGAGTCCGGGAGTGCAGCGGCAGTTGTTTGACTGGTTGAGGACATATTTACCTCCTGGAACAAAAAATAGAGAGGAGGGGGTAAACCCTCCTCTCACACTATTCAACTACTTAGGGGATGAACTTTACATTGTCACCCAATTCGTTGGTGAGTTGATCCACCACTACCTGCAGCGCTTCCTCTGCAGTCAAATCGCCGGATTCTACAGCCTGGATGCCCAGGTAGTATGCCTCGGAATAAACACTCCAGTAGGGGCTGTTGGGCAGGAAAGTTGTGTACTCAAGCAGTGGCATGGTGGCGCTCAAGAACTTAGCCGAAGTGTAGGGTGAATAATCAGCCTGGGATTTGAGAATACCCAGATGGCCGCTGGCAATAGCGTAGTCCGTGTTGAGCTCTTTAACCGTGGTCTTGGAGAGCAGTAACAGTGCCAGATCAGGACTCTCGCTTTGGGAGCTGATCATATATACCAGCGGGTGTGTCAGGGTGGTAGGTTCACCGGTCCCTAGCTCATTGGCCGGGATCGGGGCAAATCCAACGTTCTCGAACAGATAGTCCTCGCCACCGAGATCCTGGAGATAGCTGGTGTGCCAGCTTGCCCAGCGCCAGGTCCCTTCGGACACGAAGAGAACATGCGTGAATGTACTGGTGTATTCCTTGTGGTGATCCCAGTCGCCATCCAGCTTGTTGGGTAGGATGATGTTACGAACATGGGCAGCATCTGACAGCATTTCATAGACAATCAGGGCGGCGTCCTTATCAAAAACTAATCCAGCGAAGCCTTCTTCTTGCACAATGCCGCCAGCGCCATAGTAAAAGTAGAGGAAGTCGGGGCCGTTGGCGGGTCGGTGCCACCAGCCATTGCCGGGATCGACCACACCGGCGTCAACAGCTTCCGCAGCGGTGTCTAACATGTCTTGGAAGGTGTACTCACCAGCGGCGATGCGCTCGTCCAGACTTTCGATTTCATCCGTGGTCCAGCCCAGTTCAGCCAGGAGAATCTTGCTGTAATACATCGGGCGGGCTTCAGCATCCTGCGGGATGCCCCAGCGTTTTCCGTTCAATTCAGTGGAAGTCCACAAGCTGTCGATCACGTCGTCGAATTCAGGATAGGAGCTGATCATATCGGTGATGTCAACGATGTAACCGGCCGTGGCCCAGTCGCCGATGTGTTCGTGACCGGAAACGATGATATCGGGGGCTTCATAGGCCTCTGAGGCAAGCTCGAACTCAGTTTTGTAATCGCCCCAATCAGCGTCGTCCATGATGGTGATCAGATCGATGCGGCGGTCATCACCGGCCGCGGCCAGCGCGGTGTTGGCCGCGCCCACGGCTTTGATCAGGTTGTCGCAGCGCCCGTTCTCATAGGGGGGGCTGCCCTTGCAGCGGGCAGTCAGGGTGACCAGTTGGCTTTCAGCCGCAACTTCGATTTCGACTGTTGTGATCACTTCCACTTCTTTCTCGACCACAACGGTCTCGATGATTGTTTCCGGCTGGCAAGCAGCCAGTAGCATACCCAGAACGATCAGGATGCTAATAAAGAAAAATGTCTTTTTGTTGTGCATGGGATTCTCCTCCATAAGAAATAATGTATCTAAAGGGGATTCTACGTTACGGCATTCATTTACGGATATTAGACTTTTTCGAGAGTATCACCTCCTTTTTTTCTTCGTACTCTAATCCTGGTTGTGGGCTGTCGAATCTCGGATAATCAATTCTGGTTCTAAAATCACAGAATTGACCTCGTCATTGCCCTGGATGAGCTTGAGCAGCATCTCTACTGCCTGATGTCCGAGTTGGTAAATGGGCTGACGAACAGTTGTTAAAGAGGGATGATAATAGGCGGCAATTTCCAGACCGTCAAAGCCCACGACAGAACAATCTCGCGGAACTTGATAACCTTGTTTTTGGAGGGCATTTAATACGCCAATGGCTGTCATATCGTTGAAACAGAAAATAGCGCTGGGTTTTTCCGGCAATGCCATTAATTGAGATACTGCTGTAATACCTCCAATTACACCGCCATCTCCCGCCACGATTAAAGCCTCGTCAATGGGGATATTGTGTTCCCTCAACACAGAGCGATACCCCTGAAGACGAAATAACTCTGTGTTCAATGCTTCACCATGAGAGACATAAGCTATCCGGCGGTGTCCCAGCTCAACCAGGTATTCCATGGCCATTTTCGCCCCTGATAATTTATCAGCCGAAACTGAATATGGGTAGGAGTAGCAATTTACTAAAACAGCTGGTATTGAGCGATTGATTTGAGACAAATATCCATTATCGATTAATGATCCTGCAACAATGATTCCGGCCAGACGTTTTTGATAAAAATCATCAAATAATTTTTCTTCTCGTTGGCGATCTCGGTAGAAACTAGATACGAAAAGATCGTAGTCATTAGCAAGGGCCATGTCTTCGATGCTGGCCAGCAGGCTCACGTAAAATGGGTCCAGGTAATCGGCAACGGCCACTCCGATTGTTGCAGATTGTTGAGTCACTAAATTGCGTGCTGCCTGGCTAGGAATATATCCCATGCTCTTGGCCAGCTCTTTTATCTGTTTTCTTTTTTCTGTACTGATGCGAGAATAATCGTTGAGGGCGCGTGAAACTGTTGAGGGAGAAACATTGGCTTTTTTGGCGATGTCTTTGATCGAAATAGGCACCAGCAGCTCCATTAGCAAATGTTTGTGCAAACGTTTGCACTAATGATAGCATGACCTTATTCTTCTGTCAAGTAGCCTTGACAGTGTAGCCTTGACAGTGCCTTGGCAATACACTTTAAGATGTCACCAGCTAGCAAATAAACTGGTTTCAGTTTGCCCCGTGGGAAGTTCCAATTGGCTCAGATTGACGGCCAAATCCAGACCGACGCGTCGTAAACCCTGGCCAGGCGAGCACCAAAGCTGTCTTGGTTAATTCCCCGATCATCGTCCTGGCGTCAATGCTGGAGATTGGAAATCCAGGGTTGAGATTGTTTATGCGTTTGGTTTTTTAAAGGTTTAGTAACCCCCGTCCCTTTGGGGCCAGACACAAGGTTGCCGCTGATGACTCAGGGTATCCTCCCCTCCTCTTAGCGAGGAAGTGGTTCGAGTCCAATAGCGTCCACTCGCACTGCAAAACCGCTACTCTCAATGAATAGCGGTTTTTATTACTATATAATACAGATAAGCTAATATCAGGAACTATTTCCCGTTTATTGCCCAATATTGACAAATTCGGGAAATAATTCCTGTGTCCAAGTAGTTAGCTGGCTTAAATATAATGAAAGTGATGTTTCTATGGCTATTTCTCTAACAGAATCACAAGCAATTAATGAAGTAGCGAAATTGCTTTATGATTTTCTGCCTGGAAAACCTCATCCTTACGCAGATCAAAACATTTCATTTCCAGGAGTTGCACAAAAACTTGGTATAGCTCACTATTGGGGTAATGGTAGTAAATTACCGTCATTAACAACGTTGTTGGAAAGAACTCTTGATACTCGCCGCGGGTTATTTTGTGATCTAATCTTGGAAATAATTCGTACAGGTATGAAATATCGGAATAGCAAAGGAAATCCCGTTACTCAAGAAGAGATCAAATCCCTAAACGAATTAATTGCTAAAGTAAATTTTAAAATTCCTGAGTTATGGTCTCCTGAATTCTTAGAAAACCTACCTCGAATTGAACAGGAAGAAGAAATTCAAAAATTGGATGTAGATGAAAATACTATCTTGGAATTGCGAGAAAGATTTATCAAATTAGCAGATATGGATCCTCAGCCACGCGGATATGCTTTTGAGAAATTTTTACAGGAAATATTTCTAGCATATAAACTGGAACCAAGACGCCCGTTCAAGCTAAAGGGCGAACAGATTGATGGTAGTTTTCAACTAGAAACGAACACGTATTTGGTTGAAGCGAAGTGGCAGAATGATCAAACAAGACAAGCTGAATTATTGGTTTTTCATGGCAAAGTTGACGGAAAGGCAAAATGGTCTCGTGGACTGTTTATTAGTTATAACGGATTTACGTCCGATGGCCTTGAAGCGTTCTCAAAGGGTCGTTCAACCAGCATAATTGGTATGACAGGAAAAGATATCTTTTTTATTCTCGATGGAATTATGAATCTTGATGATGCAATTAAAAAGAAATCAAGAAGGGCTGCTGAAACAGGCGACTTCTTTGTTTCGATTTACACTTTAGATAAAGAAGGATAGACAAGAGCCAGCTAACCACCGCTCCACCCGACAGCCGGTAAAGAAGGGAGACTGGGGACGGATGAACGGAAAGGCAAGGCCCGGCTGCTGGTGAGCTCATCCGTTAGCCGGACCGTTTGCATCACGCACAGCTTATAGTGGTAGATAGCGGGTAACTCTTTTAGTTCGACAGTGGGGTGACACTGCCAAGCGCTCGTATCGTGCGAAGGAGGAATTGAACTATGATAAGAATACTCAGATTTTCACTCATTGTTACGCTGGTTGTACTGGCTTCCTGTCAGACAGCACCAAGTGTCGCGGTTGAGGATTTGAGCGGGACCTGGCAACGGGATGGCTCCGCTCGTATCTTCCAACTCAATGAGGACGGGACCTATAGAGTTGCCAACTCTAAATACTTACTCGAGGACTCCCCGGCAGAGGTAGGGCAGTTTCAGCTTGAGGGGACATTGTTCACCCTCACCGCCAGCGAGGAGGGCCGCTTCTGTCCGGGGAAGACTGGTACCTATGAGGTGGAACTGACGGAGGAAGGCAAACTCCAATTCACGCTAAACGAAGATGAATGCCGTGATCGGGGCCTAAACCTTCCGGAAGCGCCTTGGAGCCGGTTTTCACCTTAATTGATTGCATCAACACTGTAAACTGTCCTCTCCAGCCCAACGGCCCGGCTAAAAAGCGCAATGCACCCGACCGCGCTCAGCGCATGCACATCGGCGGCCCCCCGAGCTTTCAGGTGGTCTTGTAGCGAAGGTGTTCTCCCGCACCCGCGCGGCGGGTGATTCGCAAGTCGTTAGGTGGGTTTATGCGGTAGCGCACCAAAGTATCACTGCATGAAAACAACATTGACGCAGCATTGGTAGGAGAGTAGGGAAAAGCATGGCTAAAGAGCATACAGTCGATATTCAACAGGCCCAAGCATTTCTCGCCAGCCACCTGGGTGTTGATGTCTCAGAGATTGTCCGGATAGGGGAGGGAGCCTGGTCGCGGTGTTTCGGCTTTGCATATGGCGGTCAGAATCTCGTGATCCGTTTTGGGAAATACATCAGTGATTTTCAGAAGGATCGACTGGCTCATACGTATGCTACACCAGATCTGTCGATACCTGAAGTTCTTGAGATTGGGCAAATCATGGATGGCTACTATGCCATTTCGAGACGTGTTTATGGTATGCCACTTGAGAGTGTGAGCGCAGAGCAGTGGCTTGCGCTGGTTCCTGCGGTCGTAGCCGCGTTGGAAGCAATGCGCACGGCTGACTTATCAGCTACTGAGGGATTTGGTGGTTGGGGAGCAGATGGGAATGCAGGCCATAGTAGTTGGTCCAACCGACTCTTATCAGTAGGCGAAGATACGCCAGATCAACGTGATCACGGATGGCGTGAACGACTAGCAGAGTCGCCCCAAGGAGAAGCGACGCTTGAGTGGGGATTCGACTTGCTGAAGAAGATAGCGGATGATGTTGTGCCCCGAAGTTTGCTGCATTGCGACCTGACGAATCGTAACGTTCTGGTAAATGGGAAACAGATCACTGGGGTGCTTGATTGGGGCTGCTCAGTATACGGTGATCATCTCTACGATCTGGCGCGGTTTGAATTCTGGGCTCCCTGGCATCTCCAGTTGGATGTAGAGCACTTGAGATCGGTGATTGAGCAGCGGTGGGCAGAGAAGGGATACAGACCAGAAAACAAGAAGTCTAGGCTCATGGCGTGCTATCTGCATATCGGACTTGAGCATATAGCGTATCACGCTCATCTTGGGAATTGGACGACTTTGCTAGCAATCGCTAAACGTATGCGAGCATTAGTCACTGTGTAACCCGCCTAACACCCACTGGAGCCGACAGCGCCTATCGGCGCTCGTTGTATCGTGGCTTTTTGGGTTTGTTGGTAGACTCGTTCAGAATGATGGTTCTGCAAACCCGGCGCCGCGGCTCAGCTTTTCCGTTAGCTTGTACCTTTTTCACTGAAGTTGATCCTAATTGTTGGCTGGAGGAACGATGTCGAAAATCTATACACGAAATTTTCGTGTCCGATGGTCTGAAATAGACCCAAACGGGCAGGTTAGTCCTTCCTACTACCTACGCTATTTGGTGGAAACCGCTTCTGATTGGGGTGCTACCCAGTTAGGTGAAGACGATATTGAAGCGCATGGGCAAATCTGGGTCGTTCGCGAAACAGAATTTACCATCGTCCGTCCCCTTCAATCCCAATCCGGGTACCTTGCCAACTCCAACGCCACAGCGCGCTAATTAACCCAAGATTCCAGCACATCTCAATGTTCCTGGAAAAAACTGATAAATATTAGTGTCCACCGGAGGTTTTTGGGGGTAAAGACATCAGGTAGATATATACTGCTTGTAACTCCAAATCAGACATGTGGCGGTAGGAAGTCCAGGGCATATATTCCGAGTGGATAGCGCGACCGTGTTTCTCCCCCATCCGGATGATTTCAATAAACCCTTCTTCTCCCCAGGACGGCAGCCTGCTGCCGGGTCCAGAAGTCAGGTTGGGTGCTGCCGGCCATTCAGGCGGAAAACCAGGTATCTCGCCGCCAGACAAGGTTAATCCGTGGCAGACCGGGCAAGATAAAGCGAGATATTCCCCGAATTCTGGAGTCACTCCTGCTTCCGGAGGAATTGGCGGTTTTTCATTATGCGGAATTAACTCTGCCGGCAGGAAGGTAATCTCCCGACTGAAGTTCATGACCATAAAACCCGTGGTGGAAAGCTGGCTGGGATCTGGCTGATTATCTACCGGCGGCAGACTGCGGAGATAGGCTAAAGCCGCACCCAGATCTCTGTCAGAGAGATAATAAAATTCAGTGGAAGGCATAAACAGCAGTGCTGTACCATCTGGACCCAGGCCGTGCCGAACTGCCCGAATGAGGTCCTCGTCCGTTCGTTGGGTTCCGATCCCGCCCTGCCCGGTTGTCAGGTTGGGAGTGATCACCTGGCCGACGGCAGGATTGTCCAGGTAAACCAGGCCCTCCAGTCGTTCACCGTGGCACGCCTCACATCCGCGGTATTGAAAGATCCGTTTCCCTTCAATTAAGCTTTGCTCATCATCAGGAAACATTATTGAACCCGGGTAAACCTGGTACACTTTTGACAATCTAGCCTGGCCCAGCCCGTAGAGGATCAGCGCGGTACCCGCAACTAAACCGATGAATCCACCCAGGATGATTCCCAACCACTTTAAGCTGGATTTCAATTTCCGGCTCCTTTTGTATACAGCGTCAGAGTGTTATCATCATTAGTTTCAATCCGCAGCGGCAGCAAATTGTCCGCCGCCGGACCGTTAAGCACGCTGCCGTTTTGATTAAAACGAGAGCCGTGGCAGGGACAGGAAAAACTATTCCCATCCTCTTCCAGCAAACAGCCCAGGTGAGTGCAGCTCAGGCTGTAGGCAGAGAACTCACCCCCGCGGTTGTAAATCACAGCCGGGATATCAGGCCGGATGATTTTCGAACCGGGAGGATAATCAGCAGCATCCCCCAAGTCATAGACAGTAGGTGAGCCGGGGTCGGGACGGAAGCTGAAAAATCGGACCAATCCACCCAATCCAAGCAGCCCTGCCAGGCCGAGCAACAGTCTGGTTATGAGCTGAACAAAATTCCGACGGGGGAGTTTCTTTTCTTCTTCTTCCATATCACTAGTACCACTTAAGTATTAAATAAAATATTCCTAGTTTATAAAGCCCAGAAAAGTCAGGACGAGTACAAACCCGATGATCAAGGCTGCAAGGATCTGCGCAATCCGGCTGCCCGCTGGAAACCAGCGTCCTAAATCCTCTTCCCTGGTGGTGGGCAGCCAATACGGCAATAGCCCTAAAACGAGGATGATCAGGATCGGTACAATCACGCCCCATAGGAAAGGGCTGCCCAGCTGGAGAAGCTGTTGGATCCAGAGGAAAAACCACGGCGCCTGGGAATCTCCGGTCAGTGCGCCGTTTTCAGTGAGCGGCTGATCGATGGGAGCAGGGATTAGGACCGAGAGCATCAGCACGACCGCGCCGGCAATTAACATGACCTGTACTTCCTTCCTAACCAGTTCAAACCGGGAGACCCGTTTAATCTTGTTTTCAGAATCTAAAGGCGGACTGGCGATACCGCCGTCTCTGCGGACCCTGAAGATATGCCAGAGCGTAATCCCAACCATGGCCAGCGTCAATCCGAAGATATGCCAGGTATAAAACCGGGTAAGCGCGGCTGCGCCAGGTTCAGCCCCACCGATCACAAATTGATACAGACCCTCACCGATCCAGGGGATGGTTTTTAATATATTGGTTCCCACTACCAGCGCCCAGCGGATGCCTTCATCCCAACGCAGGGCATACCCGGTGAAATCCAGCAGCAGGATCAGGACCAGTAAAACCAGCCCCAATAAATAATTAAAACGCCTTGGTGGAGCATTGGCCCCGGTCAGCACCACGCGCAGCAGGTGGACGGTAATCGTAATAACCAGCAGTTGGGCAGACCAGTAGTGCAGGTTGCGAACCAGGTTTCCAAATGGGACCAGTGTGGTCAGAGTCTGGATAGAACTGGCAGCCTGATCTGGGGTCGGGGTGTAATAGTACATTTCCAGGGCGCCAGTGATCAACAGGATCAGGGAGAAGAATACCGCCAGCCCGCCTGCACCCAGCGTGTAGCCGAAGCGGGCTTGCGCCGCAGGGATCCGGGGTGGATGCAAATGGTGGTAAAAATTTCCTCTGCGTTCAGCCCCGGTTTTTTCTAGTCCTTTTCTTTTTCCCACTGAGATCCCGGCAGCAGCCAGTACGAGTACTACAGAAAGAAGCAAAACACCCGGTAGTTCGCTGCCCGGCAGCTGGACATCACGGTGAAGGGGGACAGCCGCGCTGTTATTCCCGGATAGTTCCAGGTCCTCTAGGTCTCTTTTATTGAGGGTCAGCAGGAAGGCGGTCAGCTCCCAGGCTTGATCGCTGGATATAGATCCGACTGGAGAAAGCGGCATGCTGCTCTGAATATATGTACCCAGTTCAAAAGCAGTGGCGAACTGGGGCAAGGCTCCTGGCCCGGCCAGGGCGGGCACGCCGGTTTCCGGAATGGTGAAACTGTTCCCTGGAGCGTCTTCCCCGTGGCAGCCGGAAGTCCAGCAGTTTTGGTATTCCGGCGTGAACGCTGCCCGCCAGTCGGCGGTCAAGCCCTGCCCCTGGTCTCCGTGACAATCCTGGCACATGCCCCAGTAGACATGGGCGCCGTTGTCCGCCTGAGAGGGAGGATAAACCGTCGGGGGTGGGCCCGGACGACCTGCCACGGACGGCGTGGACTGAGCGGTGCCTAGAAATGGGGAAACCCCGGCAGTCACTGCAGAAAGGAAAACGGCTCCCAACAAAAACAGAATAAAGGAAAAAACAACCAGGAATCTGGACATGATTCGATATTGAATCCTCCACAAACCACACTCTTTCTGGATTATACAACAGCTATGGCTCGGTGAATTGCGTTTGTTTTATCAAGATCTTATTTTTATTTATTGACTAGGAATTTTAAGTTCGCTATACTTAAAAAAGATTGACAGCCCACTCAAAGGAGATACCAATGATTAAATTCCGTTTCATTATCTTTGGAATACTTCTCACTATATTGTTATTTATTACAGCCTGCGGAACCCCAGGGATAGCGACTGTTCCGCCATCTGACACGCCCACAGATACTTCTACACCCGAACCTACCGGGACGCCGGCCCCGGAGTTGACCGAGGTCTTTTACGATCTTGATTACACAGATCAGGGTCTGTTGATCAATTCAGGTGGGGATGTTGATACGGAAATTGTCCCTATTGAAGGGGAGAAAGCCTTTCGCTCCGGAAACGGACAGGTGCTGCCGTCTTCAGACGGAAATGATGTACCAGATTCCTACATCCAATTCCGGGTGGATGACAATTTTATTTATCGTGGGTTACCAACCTCGCGGGTTAACATCATTGTTGAATACTTGGATGAGGGCACGGACCGTTTTAATATCCAGTACGATGGACTCAGCGGTGGACCCTATGGGAATGGGAAATTCAAAGACTCCGGGTTTGTCTTCAAAACCGGCACCGGAAAGTTCCAGACCGCAGTGATCCCGATTTGTGATGCCAATTTTGCCAACCGCGATCAAAACGCTGATTTCCGCCTTGTGGATTGGGGAGACGGTGCAGAAACGATCCGCCGGATAACTGTAGAGAAAGTGACCTCAAGCGCGGGACCCGCGGTAATTAACGTTGATTCCTGCGGGGCAAATCCATTTGATGATCAGCCTGACAGCGACGCCATCCAGGCCTGTTTAAACCAGACCTGCAGTGGGGATACTATCTTGTTTACTTCCAGCGGAGGAAACCCTGATTATCAGGGATATATCATTGATAAAACCATTATTCTGGTACATCCTACCGCAAAGAGCAGTCTGACTTTCACTTCGACGGATCCAGAGGACCGTGCCCTGTTAATCGCTTCAGATAATCTAAAAGGCTTTGTAGCCCAGCTTTATGCCCGTACAGTTATGACCAATGAAGGTGAAATTGACGATATTGTTCTTCGAGATATTGACCTGGATGGCAATCGGGACCAACGTATATGCTACGGAGAAGATGAAGTACAAAACGGCATTGATGATAATTGGGGTTCCTGGTTGGGAGAGTGTGAAGGGTATGACGATCCCTGGTGCAGCCCCGGTACGCTGGCAATGCGTGGTTTTTTAGGTGTGGATTCAAGCAGCGGTATTGTAGTCCAAGATGTCACCATTTCCAATACAGAGTGTGCAACCGCGTTGGCTTTTCATAGTATCGATGGGATGATAGATTCAGTGATAATCGATACTGCTGGAGACCATGTTCACGGTCCGGGATGTAAGCTTACAGACCCTGATGAGATCAGTGGAGCCTGGTCGGATGGAATTACATTTGCAGCTTTTGATAGCCGATTGACCAATAATACAATCATCAATGCTTCTGACATTGGTATTGTATGTTTTGCCTGTACAGGCACAATAATTGCCAACAATACCATCATCGCTGAACCTGGTAACTATGGCATGTTTGGCGGCATTGCCCTGCATCCCTGGGGGAATAGTGATTTTTCTGGAATTGAGATAATAGATAATCAAGTAATTAATCAAGGTGATGAGACCTGCGGGGGAATACATGCCGGAATTAATCTAGGATTGCATATGTGGGGTACGGGATGTGATTATCATCCTAGTTCTCATTTGATCGGAAATGTTGGACCATGTTCATCTCTCTCTCCCCCTCCTGGTGGAACGAATTGTGACCCCAATCAACCCTGCCGCTTATGGGGATATATCCCGGAAGGAGAAACTTTAACCCTGGCTAATAATGTAGTATCTGGAGCACAGGTTAATTATTTGATTGAAGGCCTGGAAGTGGTTGGTGAATTGATAGAGCACGATAATATCAGCGAATCACCCCGGATGACGGATTGGCAGGGAGATATTGACTGCACCTGGGATGGAATCACGGATAGTTGGGGAACACTGGACTATGTTGCCCACGATCCAACAATTTCTAGTTGGATTGATCAGCGAATATACTGTGAGAGGTAAATCTATCAAAGATATATCCCCTCTTGAGGAGAGAACATGAGTAAAACTGATAACTTCGGATTTGTAAAATCAGCAGCCTTAACCGTTCTGGTGGACAACAAAGCAGATCTGATTGTTGAATCATCTGATCAAGTAAAGTACTTCACCGATAAACCGCTGCTGGCGGAACATGGATTATCGGTCCTGATTCAGTTGGACGAATCTGACCAAAAGATCCTTTGGGATGCAGGGGTTTCAAAAATTGCCTTGATCGAAAATATGCGCCGCATGAAGTTGGACAATAAAAACATAAAGAAAATAGCACTCAGTCACGGACACAGCGATCATTTTGCTGCCATGACTGATGTGCTAATTGGACTTGATCTACTTCCTGAAGAAAAAGAATGGAAGGCAGGTGTCAAAGAAAAGGATATCGAGGAGTGGTTGGTTGACTCACAGATTCCAATCATCGCCCATCCGGCGGCGTTTCGGGAACGCTGGTGGGAAAAGGATGACGGCACGATGATTGGCCCGTTTTTACCACCTCCCCTGGAGCAATGGCAGGCTGCCGGCGCGGAAATCGTGCTTACAGACGAACCGTACCAGCTGGCACCCGGATGCTGGACGACAGGATATATTCCCAGGAAAAGCTTTGAAACTTCAGGGAGATCGGTTAGAGCCAGATATAGGAACGGATCAGAAATGCTGCTGGATGACCTGGAAGACGACCAGGCTGTAGTGATCAACGTGAAAAGTAAAGGCTTAGTAGTGTTATCGGGTTGTGCTCACTCTGGGATTGTAAATACGATTGAGTATGCCAGAAACATATCAGGGGTTGCCCGGGTCCATGCTGTCATCGGGGGATACCATTTAGCCCTGGCAGAAGAGAATGAAATTAATCAGACCATTGCCTATTTTAAGGAGATCCAACCTCATCTGGTAGTGCCGAGTCACTGTACAGGGTTTAAAGCAATCAGCCGGTTTGAGCAGGAGATGCCCGACCCGTTTATTGAAGGGGTGGTTGGAGCGACCTATTTGTTATGATTTCTCAATCGATACCTTCGATCTAAAAGATTCTTAGTTAGTGTAAACCGAGGGGTCGGCTCAGTAAGTTTTGATCCCATTAATTGGACAGCTAATAAATATGTTGATATCTCCTCTCTTAATATTAGTATTTATCTCGGCTGCAGGATGTATTTGGTTTGCCTATCATGGACCCAGGTGGATGTTTTACGTTCTCAAACCGCTGACCATGGTATCGATCTGCCTGACAGCCATCCTGGGAGGGAACGACCTGACGGTTTATAAAATGATGATCATCGCTGGTCTGGTATGTTCCCTGGCAGGGGATATTTTCCTCATGCTACCCTCGGATAGATTCATGGCCGGGTTGGCGGCATTTTTATTGGCGCACTTTTGTTATATTATTTCCTTTATCTCAGTTATTAATACTGTGAATTGGTGGCTGCCGATTCCATTCATCATGATCGGTATTGTGTTTACTTATTTTATTTTCCCCAGGCTAGGTACACAGAAAATTCCGGTGATATTTTATATTGTGACCATCCTGGTCATGGTGTGGCTTGCGAGTGAGATGTGGTACCAGGTTCTGCAGACTGGACCCTTGATGATATTTATCGGGGCAATATTATTTGCCGTTTCAGACCTTATCCTGACGCTAAATAGATTTCAATGCTCGTTTAGATCCGCCAGGGCGTTAAACCTGTCTACGTATTTTGTGGCGCAGTGGTTGATTGCCAGTTCGGTTGGGATGTTGGTTCTATAATAGACAACAAAACCCTCTTCAGAGGGTTTTGTTGAGACCAGTAACTACATGATGTATTTATATGAGTTGCATTGCGGATAATTTAATCAAGGCTGAGTTGTTGGGCGATATTATCCGTGAGCTGGTGGCCGGATTCATGCATGAGGGTTTCATGATCAAAATCATCAAGTTTGGTCATGGTGGTCAGGCAGGGAAAGTGCTTGTGAAGTAAATTGGCTTTGTCTAAAACCTCATCAGTTGAAAGACCAATGATTTGTTCGGCGACATGCCGGGTGTTGCCGCAAACCGCATCGCGGATTACTTCAGCGGATAGGATATTTTTTCCCTCAACGTCCAGTTTGATTTCCAGATTGGGTTTCCCGAAATAGCGGGAAAATTCCGCAATTTCGGGACTATTGAAGTTAATTCGTTCCCATCTGGTAACTCCATAGTCGTTCTGCGTTAAGGAGCAAAGCGGTCTGGGGGTGGCGCAAACAACATCCATGTCTTCCAGCCATCCACGTAATTGACGCCCCAGGCCGAGCGGCAGCCAGGTCTCGTTATTAACCGCGACAATCACCGCTTTTGCCCCGCTTAGCCTGGCAATCTCGGGCAGAAGTTCAGCCACGCCTTTAATTTCCGCAAAAGATAGAATTAGATCAGTATGGGGGAACCTATCAGGAAGATGATCTTCGGGATAATCAATCATGGCAGGCAGCGCTTTCGGTGTCTGCCAGGTATTGATAACCCAATCTTTGGGGGCATACGCGCGGATATTTCGTACGTTACGATGGCCGAATTCATCGGTGACCAGAGCTAATATTCGCATGTTTTTAGTTTTTGATACAAAAGGAGAATCAAAATTTTGTGATGAAATTTCCCTACTTATTGAAACAGCTAATCATGATCAACCCCACGCAGGTTTTCAGCATCAGGTAATTTCCCGGTCAGCTCTTCCGGCCGATGAAGCAAGACGGGCAAGTGCTCTGTGCAAATCCAGAATTGAGTATCTTTGTATTTTAAATTGAGAAGAGGTACCTGGTTGTTATCTCGGTCGCAGTGCAGGCAGGTCTGTTTGTCTAATTCAGTCATAATTTTCCTCAATGGTGAGATTAGAATAAAATAATTAACACGTGGGTAAGAGAGACCAACTAATCAATAATGGCTTTCAGAGTATCCAGCAAGGTCTGATATTCTTCCCTGCAATCCCCGCAGAGATCCAGGTGATGCTGTACCAGAGGCATGACTTCAGCGGCGTTCTTGCCACTTAACTCCATTTCAACAAATTGATCTATCTCGTCATAACAATGGCCGCAATCGAGCTCATGTTCCCGGGTCATTTTGACCGCGCGCATCATTTTTTTAATATCTTCATTTGATAATTTCATTTCGGACTCCTGCATTTCTGATGCTGTTAGTCGAGATTCTCTTACTAGTTTTCAAAGGCTTCAATGACTTCTACCGGCGTTAAACCCTTTTCCAGAAGACTTATCCGCATCTGTTTCCGGGCATCATGAAGCAATTTATACAGGGCATTCCGGTTGGTGTCCATCCGGCGGGCAACTTCCTCCAGAGACATCCCACCTTTCATAATGGCTAACATGGCTGTCCGCTGGCGCTCTGTGAGATCTTCTTTGAGCATAGTTTCGATCATTTCGGTCATTATCGTTTGGGTAGCGCGTTTTTCGGGATTCGGACTGGGGTCAGCCAGAACAAGGGGGGTGAAATCACCACTGTCTTCAGGCATCAGATCTTCAAGGGAAATATCTTTCCAGCGTTGACGGCGGAGTTCAGTATAAGCGACCCGGACAGCAACTTTTTGAGCCCAGGTTGTAAAGCGGCTTTCTCCACGGAAAGTATCAAGTTTATCCAGGATCCGCAGGATGGCATCCTGGACAAAATCATCCACCTGGGTTTCAAGGTCTGTTTTAATCCGGCTGGAGAGAGAATAGATCAAGCCCCTTTTCAGCACTTTCCTGAGATCTTCTATAGCCTGGTCTTGATCAGATCCGCGAAGATCGTTTAGCCATTCTGAATTTGTCCGCGTCTGCATTGTTCCTATTCCTTTGGAGATGAACAAATTATAGCATGCCGACAAATTCAAATAGTAAAAATGTGGGGTTTCTGCAAAAGAAATCCAGGGAAATTTAGTTTAATTGATTGAGCCCCCAATCATAAGGGTGATAATTCAGCTGGACTGCAGTCCTGTTTTCCTCTAGCCACCCCTGGTTTCCAGGGTCAACTATGTGGTTAAGGAGGAAATCAACGATTCCACCTTTCCCGCCAAAATCGACCTGGTACCAGTTGAAAATTCTGGATAAAGAGACGATTTTCCGGTCTTTATCTAATGATAAATCACCCTGAATAAAATTTCGAGCTGCCAAATCAAGTTGGGTCCCCAATCCTTCCGGAGTGTAGACGCCAATAGGCGGACAGGAATTGCTGGCGCAGTTCAGCGCAAAATGGATCCGGGGATCGATGGGACGAATCACTGCGTTGCACCGCGGATCAGTGGAGGGAAAATGGGGACCTGGAAAATAAGGGAATCCGTGGTTGCCCCGGATGACGCCGTGTTCAATGTCCGTCAGACTGAAACGTTGTCCATTGATGAAATAGGCGGCTTTCTGGAAAAAGGACAAAATACCCAGCCGGGATTCTGTCACACTGGTTTTTACACCTTCTTGAATGACGGCATCAATGACCAGCGTGTTGTAGAGGTTGATCCAAAACGCAAGGCGCTCGTCTCTGGAGGAGAGGGTTGAGTAATCGAAATCATGCAGCCGGGAAACTAGTTCCCGGTATGAACCATAAACAGGGTTAAGAGAAAGCTGTTGGTAATCAACCAACTTACCGTTTTGATCCATGGCAACGGATTTAAATTCATTGATAGATCGTTTGATTTCGGCGGCAAGGGCAGATCCTTCTGTCACCCCATTTATTATTGGTTTATCCGGGTTAAGAGAGGTGCTGGGATTAACCACCAAGACCCGGTTCAGCAGTTTCTCTCGCCCTGTTATGTATGTATCAAGTAGAGTCATTTTCGGTCCGTCCCATTTCGGGTTGGATCCATTTATTTGGTTAAGGACCCATCTGCCACAAAGGCTGCCCAGGCAAACCAGAAGGTGTCGTGATGGGGAAGGGATACCAACCGGGTTCCTGCCAGAGGACCGGCGATTGCTTCTCCCAGAATATCCCACACGGATCCTGTTTCCTGATCTTCAAATGTGCCGTCACCATTAGCGGTAAAGGTTAAAACCTGGTCATCAACGGTAGGTAGGAACACGCCGGTGGTACCCACGTCCCTTCCATCTGAAATAGTGCTGCTGTCAACAGCGGAAGCGGTCCCGGATTTCCAGAAGATCGCGATGGAAGTTTCTCCCAGGCTATCATTTAAAACCTGTTTTTCCTTCAGCAGGTCAAGTGAATAGGCGCCGCCCTCACCATCTTCCAGCAGGATGCCCAAAACCCGGGCCATGGGGGGTAGACGGTCATTCAGGTCGCCCGAATAGGCGAAGGGATAAGAGTTGATATTGTCATACCCGGTGTAGGGATTACGCCCGTAGCTGCGGGGGAAACCGGTCTCAATCGAGAGCACCTGGCCATCCGGGTGTTTGGTTTTAAAATCCGCCCAGGAGATGATTGCGGAGGGTAAGAATTCAAGTCTGGTTCCGGTTAGATTACCAACAATTGCCTCGCCGTTAAACTGCTGCCACCAGGATTCGGTTTGGCGGTCCCACATCACCAGGTCGCTAATCCTAAGGTTGCCGCTGGTGCCGAAAGTTAGAAGTTCACCGTTGACCGTAGGTCTGGCAAACACCAGGGCAGTATTGCATAGAGGGCAAAAGGTAACAACTACCGGTTGACCATCGACTTCGTCGTTGACGATTTCGTGCCAGATTAAAATCTGCAGAGGATAAGCACGGACATCATCATTGACCTCAAGGATAATTACAGGTTCCACATCCTCAATCCAGGTATCGGCTGAATCCACGGTCTCAAAACGGGGTGAGTCAATCGGAGGGATGCCGTCCCGGGGAGGGCCACCGGAAAATATCTCATCATAAGGTACATTGTGCAAACAAAAATTAGTTTCCCAGCCATCAGTCCGGAAGTCGGGAATAGTGCCATCAAAAGGATCATCGCAGACTTCATCAGTGTGGTTTGCCGCGGCGTCATTCTCATTTCCTTCTGCCCCGGATATCGAAGCGGCACCTTCGTTTGACGAGCCATTATCCTCTTGGATATCATTTGCTAAAAAGTTGGAAGAACTTTCTAAATTATCAGACGTTGTTAACCCAGCGCTGCACGCGCCGAGGAATAAAACCAAGAACGGGAGTGCTACCATTAAATACCAGCGGGATCTCATAATCAGCTCCTTATATCTAATACGGTGTTTTACAAAACCGAACGTTTTTTCAGGTAACCATTGGATGACATCTGCAAGAATAAGCTTACATAGAATGAGTTAGTTATTACTATTGCGCTGTATAATGATGAGAAGTACCAGAATAACCACATCGGGAAAAATTGAAGATTTAGAAAGTACACAAAGGAGAAAGATTGATTATCGGGAGGAAGTATGAGTAAAAAACCTGAAATTACCGTGTATGGTGCTTATTGGTGCCCAGATTGCCGCCGCAGTAAAGGATTCCTCGGTGAACACCAGATTCCTTATAACTGGGTGGATATCGAACAGGATCAAGACGGAGAAGCCTATGTAATTGAGATTAACAACGGCAAACGGGTTATCCCCACCATCGAATTCGGGGACGGCTCAATTTTGGTGGAACCATCCAACGCGCAGCTGGCCGAAAAGCTGAATCTCAAAACCACTGCGGAACGCAGCCACTACGATTTGCTTGTGATTGGCGGCGGTCCCGCCGGCCTAACCGCAGCACTCTACACTTCCCGCGAGGGCATTGATACGCTGGTTATTGAAAGGGCTGCGCTAGGAGGACAGGCTGCCACCACCCAATGGCTGGACAATGTACCCGGTTTTAGTGAAGGGATTTCAGGAGCCGATTTCTCCGGCCAGCTGCGTCTTCAGGCCGAACGTTTTGGCGCAGAGCTGCTTCAAGCGCAAGATGTAGTAAGTATTCACAGCCACAGCAATTATCACTGTGTTCTTACCGGTGATGGCAGCGAGTACAGCGCACGGGCATTACTAATCACCACGGGCAGCCGCTACAAACGACTTAATGTACCAGGGGAAGAAGATTATATCGGGGCTGGCATCCACTTCTGCGCTACTTGCGACGGGGTTTTCTACAAAGGGATGTCCGTGGCAGTGCTGGGCGGCGGAAACAGCGCCACGGAAGAGAGCTTGTTCTTAACAAAATTTATTGATCAGATCACCTTGTTGGTACGGGAAGACAAACTCTCCGCCAGTCAGGTTCTCCAGGACAAGGTGCTCTCTCACCCTGATATCAGTGTGCGCTTTAACACTGAAGTTGAGGAATTTCGGGGTGAAAAAAGTAAACTCAAATCAGTGAAAATAAAAAACAATAAGTCTGGTGAGACCGAAGAGATTCATCCTGCAGGGGTATTCATATTCATTGGTCAGGATCCCAACACAGCTTTCCTGACTGACTCTGGGATTGAGACCAATATCTGGGATTTCATCCTTACTGGCCACGATCTGGTTCATGACCGCTCTCGACCGAAAGGATTCAAATCCCGCGACCCGGTTATCCTGGAAACCAGTGTTCCCGGCATCATGGCTGCGGGCGATGTGCGGGCTGGCAGCACCAAACAAGTCGCGTCAGCGGCTGGAGAAGGGGCTACAGCCGCCCTGCTTATCCGGGAATATTTAAAGACGGTTTAAGGATCAATTTAAATCTGTTTATCTCTCAATAGTTCCTCGTAATATGGAGAGGATTATTAGAAATTTCCGTGTATAATGGTACAGATATTGATACAAAAAAGATTGTTATGTTGAACACAAAAGTGCTCGATTGGATTGAGGGGTATGTGCTGACCAGGATCATTATTTTTGGTGATTTTGTCGGTACTGTCAAGAGAGAAAAATTATTGCTTGATATAGATACAAAAGGCGATTATTTCCGCAAGTTTGAAGGCCAAAGGATCCAGGCGCTGACTTTGCCGGTAAAAAGCAGGAACTTAAGTACTCTCCTGGGAGAAATCGAGGGCTGTTTTATGCAAGGTTGGGAATTATTGGATACTGGCGAATGGACTGCGGCTGATTTTGATAAAGTTTATGAGTTAAGTCGAAAAATCAGCGCTGAAATAATGGATTTGCGAGAGGGAATATAAAACGAATCTGTTTTAGAAAAACCAGATAAGTTTAACGGCATTCCCCATTCATTTCTGGAAATTACCCTGTAAATAATCTCATTAATAGGTAGGTTTATTAACAACGAGGATTGGTGATGGACAACCTGGACCTGCTAAAAATACAGTTATCACAAGACGAGAGGGATATTCTGCGAGGCTCCCGAGGTTCTGTATTGCAGAAAATTATGGAAACTGTTGTGTTGTATGGTGAAGCATTAAATGCAGAAAAATTAATCCCAATTGAGGGTCCCGGTCACTTTGTTATTTCCTTTTCAAGTCCTGGAATCGCGCCTTCCATAAAGATGCTGGAAGAGCTTGTTGCTGCTGGTCTTAGGACACAATATCCATTTACACTTGATCCTAGAGGTGCCTTGGATTTTGAGAATTTGAATCTGAAACCGGAAGTGGAGCGGGCACTCTTGGATATGTATGAACATCAAGATTATTATGAGCAATTATTAACAAAATTAGGCTTGCGCGATAACCAGGCCTTTACCTGCAATCCATATCAGCCTGAGGTAGGCAACATTCCTGATAGGGGTACTATACTGGCTTGGTCGGAATCAGCATGTGCCATATTTGCGAATTCGGTTCTGGGAGCACGCACAAATAGGAATGGGGCGATCATGGATCTGCTGTCAAATATTATCGGAAAAACTCCCTTGGCTGGTCTGCTGACGGATGAGGGTCGTTGTGCTTCATGGTTGGTGGATATTGTGACTGACGACTTACCCAGTCCTCATTTGCTAGGTGCAGCTATCGGCAGAAAGGTAATGGCCGATGTGCCATATATTGTGGGACTTGACCGCTTCTTGAACCCCGAACTCGATTCATTCACGGTTGATTATCTGCAAGATATGGGCGCGATGTGTGCCACATATGGGGCGGTGGGTCTTTACCATGTGGAGAACATTACTCCAGAGGCAGTCGATTTTGGTCAAGATTTATTGGATCCAGGATACAGCACTTTTAAAATTGATGAGGGAGAATTATCCGCCTTTTTAGATTCGTTTCCACAGCTATGGGAAGATGAAAACAGCACTCCAGAAAAGTGTTTCATCGGGTGTCCGCATATTAGTCTAAGGCAATTATATTGGTGGGCTGATGCGATCCAAATGGAATTAATAAATACTGCCAGAGAGCAAGTAGCAGTGGAGACGATCCTATGTAGTGCGCCGCAAATACTGGAGAAATTTACGAGGGACAAGGAAGCATACGACAGGTTAGAACGTGCCGGCGTGAAATTAAGCCCCTGCTGCTGTGAAACAATATTTGAAACTGGGTTGAAAGCTGGACATCCGGTGATCACAAATTCCAATAAATTAAGAGCCTATTCTTCCGCGCGTTTTATGCCTGACGAGGAATTGGTTCGAGTATTGGTTTCTGGTGAATTGGCAGGAGCTGAGCATGACTAAAACCTTTAAGGGAAGAGCTGTTTTAAAAGGGATTGTTGAAGGAGAAGCGGTTGTCTCACATGACGGATTTAATGCCTATGCCAGCTTTTATAACAGCTTGGCAGATGGTGTGCAAACAGCTCTTTGTGCTGATAACAACAACCAGGATACTTATGGCAAAGTTCTCTCAGGAAAAATCCTTTGCATTCCAAAAAGCACCGGTTCCACTTCTGCTGGAGCAGTATGGCAGAGAATTGCGAACCTGGGAATTGCGCCAAAAGCAGTCCTATTTTCACAAGCGATCGATTCCTTGGCGGCTGGTGGGTTAATCGTGGCAGATAAATGGGCTGGTATAAGAATATGTACAATAGATCAACTTGGTCAGGAATTCTTGGAGAGTGTTCAAGACTGTGACTGGATAAAAATCCAGGAAAATGGCACTGTAATCATTAATGATCCTAAAGGATAATCAATCGACAACATTCTTCACCCCCACCCCACACAATGAGAGTAATGATATGTTAGATGTATTGATTAAAAATGCAAATATCCTTACCGGTACTGGTGAACCCAGCTTTGTAGCTGATATTGGCATTAAAGAGAAAAAGATCAAGCTGATAACCAAGGATATTACTCAAGATTCGACTCACAAAATTCAGGCAGAGGGGTTATTTGTGGCGCCAGGATTTATTGATCCACATATGCATTCTGACTTGACTCTTTTTGGTAATCAACGAGCAGAGAGTTCCATACATCAAGGGGTTACCACTGAGATTATCGGGAATTGCGGTATGTCGGCTGCCCCTTTATCAGAGGAGAACTTGGGGGAAATTGAATTTCTGACTGGAGGTCTGAAAATCGACTACCGCTGGAGGGGCATGGGGGATTATTTGGAACAATTAAAAACATCTGGTATGGCAGTGAATGTTGTCCCATTGGTCGGACATAGTAACCTGCGGGCTGCGGTTATGGGGCTGGGAAATGACACGCCGACCCCAGATCTGCAAAAACAAATGGAATTTTTATTGGCCGAAGCCCTGGAGCAGGGTGGTCGCGGTTTGTCGACGGGTTTGTTCTACCCACCTGGCTATTATGCAAAAACTGAGGAGGTCATAGGCCTGGCAAAAGTGGTTGCCCGGTATGGCGGTATCTATGCCTCCCATATTCGGAATGAAAGTGATGAGGTGCTTTCTGCGGCTGAGGAGGCGATTGAAATTGGTTTAAGTGCGGAGCTGCCGGTGCAATATTCCCACATTAAAATCGTAGGATATCAAAATTGGGATAAGATTGATGATCTGGTGGATATCCTTGATAGTGATAAAGCCAAGGATGTTAATCTGAGATGCGACCAATATCCATATCATGCCAGTTCCACAACCCTATCCCCTATCCTGCCGTATTGGGCGCAAGTTGGCGGAGGGAAGACAGTCGCCGAATTAGTAAGTGCTAAAGAAGGCCGAAAACGATTACGGAAAGATTGGGATGAAAATCGAATCGATTGGGACAATCGCATCGGCGTGAAAGATTGGAGTGGGATCCAAATTGCGGAATGCCAATCTCGCCCAGAGGTGATTGGCATGACGATTGAAGAAATAGCGTCAAAGGACAACTTGGACCCCTTTGATACTGCCATGGATTTGATCTCCCTGGATAATGCCCAGGTTGTAGTTGTGTATTTTGACCAGAACGAGGAGATTGTCCAACGATTAATAAAGCATCCTCGGGTGGCAATCGGTAGTGATAGTCTTGGTGCCGCCCCCTCTGGCATATTAGGACAGAGCGGGGCTCACCCGCGCACTTATGGGACCTTCCCCCGGGTTTTGAGCCGCTATGTTCGAGAAGAAAAAGTGCTCTCCCTGGAAGAAGCAATCAAAAAGATGACATCACAGACCGCCCGGCAGTTTTCCCTGGAAGGGCGCGGTGTGATTCGAAAAGGCGCTTGGGCTGATTTAGTAGTTTTTGATGCCGATAAGGTTAAAGACCAGGCTACTTTTTCAAATCCCCATCAATTTCCGCTTGGTATCCAGCATGTGCTTGTAAATGGCGAATTGGTAGTTAAAAATAGTACACATACTGGAAAATTACCGGGAATTGTTCTCTAATAATCCAATACATATTTCAATCTTATAAATAAAAAATGGTATTGCGCCACACATATCTTCTATGCTATAATAAAAAAAGACCGACCGGTCTGTCTTGAAATCTATCAAAATATATTGAGTTTCTACAATAATTGGCCAGGAGACAAGTGGAAACCACAAATACTGACTTCCTGCTTGAAGTTAATAACATAAAAACTCACTTCTATTGCGAAGAAGGGATCGTGAAAGCCGTTGATGGGGTTGATCTACGCGTGAAGCGAGGTGAGGTTCTAGGCCTGGTTGGCGAATCGGGTTGCGGGAAAAGTGTCACTGCACTATCAATATTAAGGCTAATTAAAAGCCCTGGAAAGATAGTTAATGGGGATGTAAATTTTGATGGCAAACAACTATTTTCACTCTCAAAAGTAGAAATGCGGAAGATCCGAGGTAATCGGATATCCATGATCTTTCAACAACCTCAATCAAGCCTAAATCCAGTCTATACAATTGGAAATCAGCTCGCAGAAGTATTTCGAACACATTCAAATATGGGGAAAAAAGAAGCCATCGATCGTTCTATTGAGCTTTTGCGTCTGGTTGAAATGGCCGACCCAGAAAAGAAAATTCATGTCTATCCACATCAGATATCAGGGGGGCAGGCTCAACGTGTGATGATTGCCATGGCATTGGCCTTAAGATCACAGCTTTTAATCGCTGATGAGCCAACAACTGCTTTGGATGTAACCATCCAAGCTCAAATCCTTGATTTGATGCGGGATCTTACCAAAGAAATTAACTCTGCTGTAATACTCATTACCCATGATCTTGGGGTAATTGCCGAGACAGCTGACTATGTGGCTGTAATGTATGCCGGGAAAATTGTTGAGACAACAAACGTTGTTGACCTCTTTAAAAAGCCATTGCACCCTTATACAAGTGATTTAATGAAATCGATTCCGGTTTTAGGTGCAAAGAGAGATCGGCTGGAGGTCATCCCCGGATCAGTACCAAATTTGATAAATTTACCGCCAGGATGTCGTTTTTCAAATCGCTGTCGGGAACGAATAAAGCATGATTTATCAATCTGTAATCAGGCAATCCCTGACCTGGACAAGGTGCTACCTGGTCATTCAGTACGATGTTGGCTATATCAAGACTTTGATGGGCATAAGGCACCATTAAAAGACTCATAATCCTGATCGAGATCATCCACAATAGAAACTCAGGTCAAAAGTTAAAGGAAAAAATCTAAAGATGGCCAAGTATTTTATCAAAAGAATTTTAACCGCCATCCCCGTTCTGCTGGCTACTGCTGTGCTGGTGTTCTCCGCTTTACACCTCGCTGGAGGTGATCCTGTCAGCGTAATGGTTGGACCAACTGCGCCCCAAGAAACTCGCGAGCGCGTTCGCAAGAAAATGGGTTTTGACAAGCCCTTAACAGTCCAATTTGGGATTTACATGGGCAATATATTACGGGGGGATTTAGGAAATTCGATCTTGAACAGAAAAGCCGTTTCATTAATGATCGTTGAAAAATTGCCGATCACGGCAGAGTTAGGTGTGGCTGCCTTTGCGCTGGCGTATATAATAGCTATTCCATTGGGAATTATCGCTGCCTTAAATAGAAACTCAATCTTTGATTGGGTATCAATGCTGGTTGCCCTCATAGGGGTTTCAATGCCAGGATTCTGGTTGGGTTTAATCCTGATATTTATATTTGCCTTGAAGCTTAGAGTGCTGCCCCCTACTGGATATGGTGGGATTGAAAAATTGATTCTTCCTGCTCTTGCACTTGGTCTGCCGCGTATGGGACGGATCGCGCGCATTACCAGATCTACAATGCTTGAGGTAATTAATCAGGATTACATACGCACGGCGCGTGCCAAAGGACTTACTGAATGGGTCGTTGTGGTGAAACACGCCTTGCGCAATGCAATGCTCCCCATCATCTCACTAATGGGATTGGACCTGGGATATATCATTGGAGGATCAGTGGTCATCGAGAATGTTTTTGCCCGAAATGGGATTGGAAATATGATGCTGAGAGCAATTACCTCTCGCGATTTTCCAGTTTTGCAGGGTTCTATGTTTGTCCTTGCTTTGGCTATCATTCTAAGTAATATATTAGCCGACCTGTCTTACATGATAGTCGATCCACGGATAAGACAATAGTATATATATGAATTTTACCGGGAGAGTTTTATTATGTCAGAAGTTGGTAAATTGCCTCAAGAGATGAAAACATTTGAGTTGGGGGAAGAACTGACTACAATTAAAGAAGTTAGAACCTGGACTCGACTGCGCAGAAGCCCAAGTGCGATGATTGGATTAGTATTAATTATAATTTTGATTTTAATGGCAATCTCTGCTGATTTCATTACACCCCAGGGAATTAATGAACAAAGTTTACGTAATGGCTTTATCCCTCCAGGAAGTAATTATTGGTTGGGTACAGATGAATTTGGCCGTGACATGTACAGTCGAATTGTTCATGGCTCGCGTATTTCTCTGCAAGTGGGGATCATTGCTACCAGTATCTCTGCAGTCGTTGGGATTTCCTTAGGTTTAGTTGCTGGCTATTTTGGGGGAAAGATTGATAGCCTCATTCAAGGAATGATTGATATTAGTTGGGCTTTTCCAACTGTTTTGCTGGCGCTTTTCCTGATCGCAATTATGGGTCCCGGGCTGGTCAACCTGATGATCGCTGTAGGTTTGTCCTATTGGGGAGGGTTTGCTCGGGTCGTACGAGGCCAGGTGCTTTCATTACGAGAATGGGAGTTTGTTACAGCTGCAAAATCTGTTGGGGCGAGTGATTTTCGGATAATAACCCGGTATATTTTGCCCAATTTGTTGCCTCCTGTGATTGTTTTATCGACATTGATGATGGCAGACGCGATTTTGATCGAATCAACACTTAGTTTTTTAGGGATGGGTGCTCAACCTCCCATCCCGAGCTGGGGTTCCATCTTATCATCTGGGCGTTCCCATATGCGCCGGGCAGCCTGGGTCACAGTCTATCCCGGGATTGCGATTATGCTGACTGTCCTTGGTTTTAACCTGTTAGGGGATGGACTTCGAGATGCTCTAGATCCCAGACTGCGAAATACATAATTGAAACCATAGCTGATACTGAACTTTATTGTTCGATTTGTCACATTGAAAAATATAAGGGATACATGAACTTGATAAGGTATACTGGAAACTACAACTCCAATTTAGTTCGGATCGAAAATCTAAAAAAATATTTTCCGGTCCGTCGGGGTACGTTTGGCAGGAAAGAAACTTATGTGAAAGCAGTTGATGATATTAGTTTTAAGATCAATAAGGGAGAAACTCTCGGGTTAGTAGGCGAATCTGGTTGTGGCAAGACCACAACCGGCAGGGCAATCTTACGCTTGATTGAACCTACCAGTGGTTCAGTTTATTTTGAAGGAGAGAACTTGCTGGAACTTAACAAGCAGGATATGAAGACAATTCGCCAGGATATGCAGATAATTTTCCAGGATCCATATTCCGCTCTAAACCCACGCATGACGGTGGGGACCACGATCACTGAAAGCTTAAGAATTAATAAGATTGGGGATCCTAAAAACTACCTTGATAAAGTGATTGAATTATTGAATAAGGTTGGCTTGAGGGATTTTCATGCCAACCGCTACCCCCACGAGTTTTCAGGTGGGCAGCTTCAGCGAATTGGAATCGCTCGGGCATTGATCTTAAAACCCAAGTTTATTGTGTGTGATGAACCTGTATCCGCGTTGGATGTCTCGGTTCAATCTCAAGTCCTGAATATCTTAAAGGACCTTCAAGAAGAGTTTGAACTTACCTATTTGTTTATCGCCCACAATTTGGCCGTTGTGGAACATATATCGGACCGGGTCGCAGTAATGTATTTAGGCAAAATTGTTGAATTGACAGATGGAGAAGAATTATACAAATCCCCTTTCCATCCATATACCCAAGCATTAATGTCTGCTATACCGATCCCAGATCCAATGTTGAAACGCCAGAGGGTGATTTTAAAAGGAGATGTGCCCAGCTCAGAAAACGTTCCTTCAGGATGTCGCTTTCACCAACGTTGTGAAATCGCTGTTGATCAATGCAAGCTAGATTCACCCCCGCTGGTTGAAAAAGTTCAAGGACATAAGGTTGCCTGTTGGTTGGTTACTTAACATTGCTTTCGATAACTAACAGGTCAAAACGAGAATGAGAAAAAGGAGGAGGTGGTTTATTGCTATAATCAAAGAGTCATATAGATTGTTTCAATCAAGTAAATCAAAATTGAAAAAGGAGATGAAGTTATGAAAACCGGAAAACTCTTTCTGGTGGTAACGCTAATCCTCGTGTTTGTATTAGCATTTTCCGCTTGTGCACCGCCCCCGGCGGAAGAGCCTGTGGCTGAAGAACCTGTAGCTGAAGAGCCTGTAGCTGAAGAGCCTGTGGCTGAAGAACCTGTAGCAGAAGAGCCTGTAGCTGAAGAGCCTGTAGCTGAAGAACCCGTAGAGAAGGTCTTGGTAGTCAGCCAAGCCCAACAATATGCCAGCACTTTTGACATTGCGATCATGCCGTTTGCATTTGAAGCTACCATGATGCTGTATGACACTTTAATCTCGGTTGATTCCAATGGTGAATATCAGACAGGCGCATTGGCCGAAAGCTATGAGGTTTCAGAGGATGGTAAAGTAACGACTTTCTACCTCAAAGAAGGGATCACTTTCCATGACGGCACACCCTTCAACGCTGCAGCTGTAAAATGGAATGTTGAGCTGGTAAGAGATGGCGATGGCTGCTGCGGCTATCTCTATACACCGGTAACCGATGTCGAAGTCGTTGATGACCTCACTGTCGCCTTCCACACAGAAGGTGGTCCTTTCCCGGGTTTGATCTTCAACCTGTCAGGCGCTTGGGGTCTCCTGATGAGCCCAACAACCTATGAATCTTGTGGCGAGAGCTATGGTCTTTCCCCTGAATGTGTCTCAGGCACAGGTCCATTCATCCTTGAAGAATGGAATGACCAGGTCGATATCACACTTGTTCAGAATCCCGATTACAACTGGGCTCCTGCCTGGACTGGACATACTGGACCTGCTAACGTTGACGAAATCTACATCAAGTTTATCCCTGAAGAATCTACTCGCCTGATCGATCTGGAAGTTGGCGAAACTCATCTGATGTTTCAAGCACCCTGGCGCGATGTGCCTACTTTCCAGGATGATCCCGCATTCCAGGTTGTTCAAGTCCCAGAAGCAACACTATACTACGTCTTGATGCCTCTCTACTCACCATTGATGGCTGATTTAAATACCAGATATGGTGTAGGTCATGCGATTGACAGGGATTTGATCAGGGATACCCTCTATATGGGCTTGGGTAATGCAAAGACAACATATCTTGCCAGTGAAATCACTGCAGATAAAGGTGTAGTTGGCTTGGATTTCGATCTTGCCAAAGCTGCAGAGAAATTTACTGCAGCAGGTTGGGTAATGGGAGATGATGGAGTCTTGGTGGCAGAAAGTGTTTCTGGGGTAGCTGCTGGCACAAAATTAGAACTCACCCTGACAACTTACCAGACTGAAGCTGCCCAGCGCTTGGCTGAGGTAATCCAGAAGATGCTTTCAGATGTTGGTGTTGCAACGACCATCCAACCCCTGGATAAGCCAACCTATGACAGTGCATTAGAAGCTGAAGAGGTCGAAATCGCCCTTCGCGTGTATACTTGGGACAACGCCGATATACTGCCCTGGTTCATCCACTCGCAGTATATCCCCGCCCCCAACTACACGGGTGTAAATGACACAGACCTTGACACCTGCATGGATGATGCTGATTACGACTCCGCCACCTGGGCAATTCGCGATGAAAAATATGTGGTCTGCCAACAATACATCATTGACACCCACTACCCGTGGGCACCTGTCTACCAGGAGCCTGCCTTGTGGTTTGCTCGTGACACAGTCTTGGATATTACAGCAATTCCACTGCGCGCTGGCATGTCGACAGAAGTGTGGACACTGATCGATCTTGCTGAGTAATTCCTAACAAACAAGAATATTGTTTCAATTTCTACTGGGTGATTGAATAATCACCCAGTAGATTTTTAATATTTGCTTGAAGTAAACGATTCTGCTGATATAAAATAGATTAACAAATCGTTTTTTTTAATGGGAAGTGGATTCATGAAGGTACATTTTCCAAAAGGGGCCGGTTTTGACTCTCAACACTTGGCAGGCATAGATTTATTCATGCAAAAGTATCAGGGACGATTGCTGTACTGCTGGTACGGTCACCATGGTTGCTAAGAGAGGTGTGGTAGTTCATCTTGAAACAAGTGGTTATCAGAATCTACAAAAAAAAACCAATGGCGATTGATACTCTCTTCCGGATTTATTACATGACCAAACCTATCACTGAAGCAGCTCTAATGATGTTGTTCGAACAGGGACTTTTTCGCCCTGAGGATCCTTTAAAGAAAGGGATAAGTCCCTAAAATAATAAAGAGCCGGACAATAAAATCTGTTATTTCCTTTCTTGGCTGAAAGAGCAAGTTTGTCTGGTAATTTATATAATTTTGTAGATTTAGTTGATCTTCTTGGTGTAATGTTCCCAATAGGGTTCACGCAGTTCTCGTTTAAGGATTTTTCCTGTCCCTCCCTTTGGAAACTCAGTCCGAAATTCAACCGATTTTGGTGCTTTATAGCTTGCTAGATTACTCCGGACATAAGCGATGATGTCATCTATGGATACGTTCTCTCCTGGCTTAAGAACTATCAGGGCTTTCGGGACCTCCCCCCATTTTTCATCCGGGACCCCGATCACAACCACCTCGAATACAGCCGGGTGATCCTGGATAATTTTTTCCACTTCAACGGAAGAGATATTTTCCCCCCCGGAGATGATGATATCTTTCTTGCGGTCAACTATTGTGATGTACTCCTCATCATCCACTACAGCCATATCACCGGTGTGAAACCATCCATCCACAATTACCGCATCAGTTGCTTCCTGGTCCTTAATATATTCATGCATAACCTGGTTGCCCCGAACCACAATTTCACCAATTGATTTTTCATCCGCCGGCACGGCTTTTCCGTTTTCGTCTACGACGCGGATGCGAACACCCACGAGCGGCAGCCCTGTTTTCGCCTGGTAGGTTCGGCGAACAGCTGCGTCCTTCTTTAAATGCTGTTTTGGTCTGGCAATCACAATGAAAGGAGATGTCTCAGTTAAACCATACCCCACAAATGCTCGGCAGCCGATCTTTTCTTCGATTGCCTCAATAAGTGAAAAGGGAGAGGGAGCGCCACCAATAATCACTTCTGTCAAACTGCTTAGATCATATTTTTCCAGATCGGGGTGTTGAAGCAAACCATTAAAGATTGTAGGAACCCCAAGTAATTTGGTAACTTTTTCTGCTTCAATTAACCGAAGAATTTCGCCAAAATCAATCTTTCGAAGCATAACATGTCTTCCACCAACTGCCGTCAGGAATTGTGGTGTTCCCCAACCGTTAACATGAAATAGAGGTACAACGTGTAATAAAGTATCTTCGTCACTTACCTGGAATCCGGGAATCGCTGTTAAAGTATGAATATATAATGCGCGGTTTGTGATGGCAACACCTTTTTGTTGACCGGTTGTGCCGGATGTGTAAAATAATTCAACAACCGCGTTTTCGTCCACGTCATCGAGGTTAATCTCTGCTTCTGGAGAAGCATCTTCTAGAAGCGCTTCAAAAGAGTGTGCCCATCCAGGCGCATCTTCGGATTCCATGATGACATAGTGTTCGATGTTTTTGAGGTTACCCTGCATGGCTTCGACTATTGGATAAAAATCATTATGAAAACACAAAACGCGGGTTCCTGCATGGTTTAGTATGTATGCTATTTCGGAATATGAAAGTCGGATATTTATGGGATTCAGCACAGCTTCGATCTGGGGCACAGCATAATAAGCCTCAAGCAATTGATGAGAGTTGTAGGTAATAAAAGAAACCACATCCCCCTTATTTACCCCTAATTTTTGGAGAGCATTTGCCAATCTGTTGACGCGCTCATCGTATTCTTGATAGGTAAACCGCAGCGAACCATCAACAATGCCAACCTTTTCGCCAAACAGGGAAACTGCTCGTTGACGGAATTCCAGGGGGTTTAGCGGCACAATCATGATTTTCTTCTCCAGATTCCAGGGTTTTACTCCATTCTTTGCCGAGAGGGGATTGACTAAGCCCTATTAATTATGTATTATATACTATAATAAAGACCGACCGGTCTGTCTCTACTCTAACATCCGAAATTATGAATAATAAAGAAACGATTATTCACGAGGCCCAGAAATTATTTTCCCTCAAAGGGTATTTAAATACAGGGATAAATGAGATCATCGAAGCTTCCGGAACATCAAAAGGCGGCTTCTATAATCATTTTGCCAGTAAAGAGGACTTATTCCGAGAAGTACTCGCAGAATCACAAAAGATTTGGCGAGAAAGAGTCCTGACATCTTTTGATTCTATTCAAAGCCCCACTGAAAAAATCATTAAAATCCTCAGGAATTATCGGGATAAATACCTGAAAGATGCCGAAAATTTTCCTGGTGGGTGTATTTTTATCACATTTTCAGTTGAATTAGATGATACCCGCCCGCACCTGGTAAAAGAGGTCTTCAAGGGATTTGACGGCTTTAGAAGTATCTTAAATGAACTTCTTGAGGAAGCCATAGAACTTGGTGAATTTCCCGCGGATTTAAATTCAAGGAACGTTACTGATTGTTTATTTACCGGCATGTTAGGGGCTTCGGTATTGTATGGCGTAAATAAATCAGCTAATGCACTGGATCGATCAATTGATTCATTAATTGAATATCTGGTCTTGCTGAATGGGAAGGAGGCGAAATAATCCAGAATTATTACCAAGTGTTATTCTCCCCCCGTTATTATCAAAATATTTAATATGGAGGTGATATATTTAGGCCGGATTGTTGGGATCGGACCGAACAGGAAAGTGCTGTCAGAACCCTGAAATCGGCTTGTTTTTCGCTGATTGGAACCACATCACAAAACCAGCAGATTGTGAATGATCCTGCTTTGTGATTATCGAGCAGGAAGTGAGTATCTGCTTCCTGCTCAAGGATTTTGAATAAATAACCGCGAGTAATTTCCTTGCAGGACTGCTGGTCCTTAAAGATTTAGCAGTCCTGCATAGGGAATAATATAAAGATGGGAAAAATATCTTATGCAATTATTTCTATTTTTTATATATATCAAGTGTGTAATTATTGACAATATTGAGCAGATCGATGTATATATTGAAAAGAATATTTTAAACTCGCCAAACCTGATTAAGGAGTTTAACTAAGGAGATTGATATGACAGACTTGAAAGAATTAAACCAGGCGTTAAATACTTACATTCGCCCTCTAACCTTTCCGTTAGCAATAAAAATGTTGAAATCCGAAGAAGAAATTCCAGAAAGAACTAAACGGCCTTTCGAACATATGGGGAAGAAGATCGCCATTTGTCAGGGCATTGGAATGGCAAGAAAATATGGCTGGACAGTTGCAATGGGCAAAGAGGATATGAAATGTTCCCTGGGGGCTGCTCCATTTGGTTTCTTTAAGGATATAGACTTCTTTAATGAGGGAAATTTAGCAGCCGGGATGTTTACTGCGTCTGTGGATGCAGGCAAAAAACAGGAAGATCTTGTAGATAGGTATGATTATGGGACCTATAGCCACATATTAGTAGGCACGGTGGATCGTGCTTCCTTTGAACCAGATCTATTCATGATTTATGGAAATCCTGCTCAGATCATGCGCCTAATTCAGGGAGCACTCTATCAAGAAGGCGGCGCGGTGCATTCTTCTGCAATGGGAAGATTGGGATGTGCGGCGATTATAACGGCAATAAAAAATGATGAATGTCGTTATCTTGTTCCCGGAAACGGAGACAGGATTTTTGGTATGACCCAGGATTATGAAATGGCATTCCTCCTGCCTCCGTCCAGAGCGGATTCACTTATGGAAGGATTACTCATGACTCATAAAGCTGGTGTGCGTTATCCCATAACAAGTTTCTTTGATTTTGAAGGGACGTTCCCTCCCTCCTATCAGGAACAAATGAAAATATGGGAAGAAGCAGGAGAACTATAAATACATTTTCACAGGTTCTGGCAAATGTGGAGAATTAGAGTATTTTTGGAGAATGAATATGACATCTTATACTGGAAAACAAAGGGTATCTGCCGCTTTTAAAAAGACTTTTTCTGATCAAGATCCTGAACTGGATAGAATCCCTGCTTATATTTTCAGCGGCGCGTGTAACGCCCAGTTAATCGGCGTTTCAATAAAAAAGTTCTTACAGGACCCGACGGTTTTTTCCAAGGCACAGGTGGCAGCCTATGAAAGATACAAACCCGATATCATGCTCATGATGTGGGATTTGAATCTCGAACTGGAAGCGATGGGCAATGAACTCAGATATCCTGAGGACAGCATGACTGTAGTAACTAATGAAATCCTGAATGATAAAGGAAAGCTGAGTACTCTCCAGGTTCCTGACCCTAAAAAAGTTGGGCGCTTGCCAGCATATTTGGAAGCCTGTATAGAAACAAAAAAACACGTAACAGATTCCCCGGTTTCCGGAATAATAGCAGGACCCTGGACAATTGCAGTAGGGTTGAGGGGAGCCTTGAACATACTCAGGGATTCAGTCAATGACCCCGATTTCATACATGCGCTGATGGAGATTACCTCTCAAACGACAATCAAGTTTACTGAAGCCTTGAGTGAAATTGGCGTTGGAGTTGGATATTCGGAAGCCCCGGCTTCATGCGATCTGATCTCTCCCAAGATGTATCGGGAATTTGTTTTCCCATACCACAAGAAAATAGTCGACCATTTCAAAGCCATAAAAGTTGGCGTTGGTCTTCATGTTTGTGGCAATGCGAATCCTATTCTTGACGATCTAGTCAGTACGGGTGTGAGCAATATCAGTGTTGATTCCGGTACAGACTTGGCAAATGCGGCCAAAGCGGCCCGGGGAAAGGCAGTGCTAATCGGCAATGTGCCAACTGATATGTTCCTTGCTGAAAGCAAAACTGACATGAAAAAATCAGTAGAGGAATGTCTAGCAAAAATATCCGATGACAGTGGTTACCTGCTGGCACCAGGCTGTGAAGTTCCTACGATTGCTCCCCCGGAGAAGATTGATTGGTTCATGCAGTTAGCCAAAGAAGTTGGCTCATATTCATAGAAGATCATTAATCAGGCATTGTAAACGTGGTAAACAACCACGGGATCTCCCGTCTGGCAAATTACTTGTGGAGTGTACCGATTTTCGGTGAAATATTACGAGTAACCGGGACATAAAAGGTAAACCTTTGGCACTGGTAAATAACTGCTGAAAAACGTAATAGAAGGAGAAAACATATTATGAGATTAAAAGGCAAAATTGCGTTAATAACCGGCGGAACTCTCGGAATTGGAAAATCTACGGCAAAATTATTTATTGAAGAGGGCGCAGATGTGTATATCTGCGGGCGCAATGAAGAAGTAGGCAAGACTGCAGCCGAGGAGCTTGGCTGTACATACAACAGGGTTGATGTTGCAGACAGGCAAGTAGTACAGGAATGGGTTGATGGTGTTGCAGCTAAAACCGGAAGAATTGATATTCTTGTGAACAATGCTGGAATTACTCGAGATGGGCTCCTGGTAAAAGTTAAAGATGGAGAGCTGGTCAAACAGCTTGCTGAGGAAGATTTTGACCTTGTCATCTCTGTGAATTTAAAAGGCACCTTCAACTGTACTCAGGCAGTTGCCCCGTATATGATCAATCAGGGCAGCGGATCGATTATAAATTCCTCGTCCGTGGTTGGACTGGATGGCAATTTTGGGCAGACTGCTTATGTAGCAACCAAAGCCGGAATTGTCGGAATGACCAAAGTCTGGGCTCGGGAATTCGGTCGTTTTAACGTCAGAGTTAATGCGATCGCACCAGGCTCTATCCAGACTGATATCCTGGAATCGATGCCTGAAAAATTCTTGACCGAATTAAAAAAACACCAACCCCTGGGGCGGTTCGGAACAACTGAAGAAGTTGCTTCCGCAACACTTTTCCTGGCGTCTGACGAGGCCAGTTTTGTTTCAGGAGCAACTCTCCGTGTGGATGGTGCCTTGGTCCTTGGCACTTAGTCGAAGGCAGTTGTTATGGCGGAAAAAGATCATATGTCTGTAGGAATTGTCAGCACGGGCATGGATCTACCTGATGGCATCATCAATATCATGAGGGACCAAACAGGGCAAACTCGAAGGCGGAGATCTCATAGTCATCGTCGCTGCCGGAGTTGGTTATGTATGGGGCTTTGGCGAATAAGGATGATGTAATGGGCATCTCTCATACTTTTCTAGGAAGTATGGTTTGAAGAAACACATAAAAAACAGATTTTTTAGTCAGGGACGATGATGGTTAACCTGGATCAGTTAAGTATCCAGCTTTCAAAGGAAGAGCAGGAAATTCTGCAAGGATCGCAAGGTCCTGTTATGCAGAAAGTTATGGGAACTGTGGTGTTATTCGGGGAAGCACTCAATGCAGATCACCTCGTTGATATTGAGGGGCTTGGACACCTGGTCATTCCCTGTTCTATGGGATGACCCGAAGGCAAAGCCTGAGAAATGTTATATTGGATGTCCCCATCTTAGCTTAAGACAGATCTATTGGTGGGCAGCCAGAATTCAAGCGGAGATAACCTCTCATAATAGAGATAGATTGGCAGTCGAAACAATACTTTTTGCTGCACCGCAAACATTACAGATATTTCAGGATGATGAGGTAATTTACCAAAAAATGCTTGATGCGGATGTGAGTTTCAGCAGCACCTGTTGTGAAACAATATTTGAAACAGGGCTTTTTGCCGGAAAACTAATTGTCACTAACTCCAACAAGTTGCGAGCCTATACATCTGCTAGGTTTTTCACAGATGAAGATCTTATCGAAGTCCTGGTATCAGGTGATGTGGGAGAGAGAGCATGAAATGAGCAAGACTTTCAAGGGCAGGGCAGTGCTTCCCGGAAGCTTGGAAGGTGAGGCTTTAGTCACCCATTTTGGTTTTAATGTCTATGCCAGTTTCTATAACAGTTTACATGAGAATGCAGTATTGGCTGAGTGTGCTAACTCAGGTAATGAAGAATTATTTGGAAAGCGATTAGACGGCAAGATCATCTGTCTTCCCTATACAACTGGTTCTACCACGGCAGGTGCTGTATGGCAGCGGATAACAAACCTGGGAGTTGCCCCGAAAGCGATGTTGTTTTCTCAGCCGATTGATTCACTTGCTGCTGGTGGCTTGATTGTTGCAGATCTCTGGGTTGAGAAGCGTATCGTAACGATTGATAGACTTGGTGAACCCTTTCTACAGGATGTGAAAAGTGGAGACAAGTTAATAATAAACGAAGATGGCACAGTGATCATAGATGAGTAATCTTTAGTCATAATGATGACAAATAAAATGAATGACTATCAATGAAAACATATTTTATCTAAGATAATGAATTTTGGAGCAAGTCTGGCTGGCATAATCAGGTGCATATGAAAAATTTTGAGATAATGTTCAACCTAAACCGTCAGATCCTGAAACTGATCATGTGCGTTATTACCGTGAGTGGGAGCTTACTTGCCAATTACCTCACTGAGTAAAGAGAGAGCAGAAGATGAAACTAACTAAACCTGAGGAATTGGGTTTTTCATCAAACCGATTAAAACGCATCAATAGCCTCATGAACCGCTATGTGGAGAGCGGAAAACTTGCCGGGATAGTGACGTGCATTAAACGGCGTGGGCAGGTTCTGCATTGCGAAACTTTCGGACATCAAAATCTTGAAACCAAAACTCCAATGTCGCAAGATTCGATTTTCCGTATCTATTCCATGACCAAGCCAATTACCTCCATGGCGCTGATGATATTGTATGAAGAATCACTGTTCAACTTGACAGATGTGGTAAGTCAGTACATTCCCGCCTTCAAGGATGCCAAAGTCTGGGGCGCGGACGGCGAATTGGAGTCTCCGGACCGCCCCATGACGGTGCAGGATTTGTTGCGTCATACTGCTGGGCTGAGTTACGGAGGCTATGCGGAATCGAAATCCCCCGTGGACAAGTTATATGATGAAGCAGATCTTTTAAATCCAACAATCACAAACGCAGAGTTGACCGGCCGTATTGCCAACTTGCCGCTCATGTTCCATCCGGGCGGTAAGTGGCATTATAGTGTAGCCACGGATGTCGTCGGCTACTTGGTAGAAGTGCTGTCTGGCAAGCCTCTGGCAGACTTCATGCAGGAAAAAATCTTTGATCCTTTGGGAATGGTGGATACTGCGTTTCATATTGACCCATCCAAATTGAGTCGTTTTTGCACCCTCTATGGCAAAACACCGGACAGCGATTTTGATGTTCTTGATTCGCCAAAAACAAGCGAATATCTGCCGCCGGTGGCATTAAATTCCGGCGGAGCCGGACTGATTTCCACCATTGCCGACTACCTGCTATTTACTCAATGTATATTGAACAAAGGTGAATTGAATGGAGTGAGGTTGCTTGGATCCAAAACTGTTAAACTAATGACCTGCAATCATTTAATGACCGCTTTGCTGCCTATTGCTTTTGAAGGGACCGAACCAATGCTGGGCATGGGGTTTGGCCTGGGGTTTGGCGTGATGCTGGATACAGCGCAAACCGGCATAATGGGGTCAGTTGGAGATTATGGCTGGGGCGGGTATGCAGAAACATATTTCTGGAACGACCCGCAGGAAGAACTTATCGCTATATTGATGACGCAGTATCTTCCATCGCAGACATACCCGATCCGCAAAGAATTTAGAACAGCCGTATACCAGGCGCTTGTTGAAAGTTATGTTGATTGAAACTACGATCCCCATCATATCAATGAGTTTGATTTGATGGGTAAAGTTATTAGAGAAAGAGGAGCTTGTTGTTATGAAAGACGTTGTCATTGTTGATGCTGTTCGTACTCCTGTAGGCAAACATGGCGGAATGCTGAGGGATTTTACGGCTTTAGATTTATCTCAAATTGTCATTAAGGGGATTCTTGACCGCACCAAAATCGATACAGCCAGTATCACTGAAGTGATTTTAGGTTGTGTTTTTCAATCCAGTGATGCTCCAAATATTGCCCGGGTAGCAGCATTGAAAGCAGGTATACCAAAAGAAATTCCCGCGTACACTGTAGCCCGGAATTGCGATTCAGGAATGGATGCGATTATCCATGCCTGGCGTGGAATTCAAGTCGGAGACGGGGATATTTATCTTGTAGGTGGCGTAGAGTCCATGAGCACCATCCCCTACCTGGTGAGAGGAGCTCGCTGGGGTTTAAAACTTCGCCATTCCGAGTTCACGGATGCTTTATGGGAAGGATTGACGGATCCAAATTGTGGACAAATTATGGGGCGGACGGCAGAGAATCTTGTGGAAGAATACAATCTGACTCGCCAACAGCAAGATGAATTCGCTGTACAGAGCCATCAAAAAGCGCATCAAGCTCAACAAGATGGAAAATTCAAGGATGAGATCGTTGAAGTAGAGGTGACCCATAAACGGAAAGAAACTGTTTTGCTGACCCAGGATGAAACTATCAACCCAAACCTTACATTGGAGAAAGCTGGCCATGCCCCGGCGGTTTTTAAAGAGAATGGATCAGTTACTCCTGCAAATGCCTGTAGTATCGCAGATGGCGCGAGTGCCATATTGCTTATGACAGCAGAAAAAGCAATTGAGTTGGGATTCTCTCCACTTGCCCATATTGTTGCCTATGATTATGCAGGCGTGGAACCGCATCGCATGGGAATTGCTCCCACTTTGGCAGTACCCGGTGCGCTTGAAAAGGCAGGATTAACTTTGGAACAGATGGATTTGATCGAGGTAAATGAAGCTTTTGCCGGGCAGGTCCTTGCGGTCGGCGCAGAACTCGATTTGGATTGGGAAAAGGTGAACGTGAATGGTGGCGCAATTGCCCTTGGGCATGCAGTGGGTTCCTCGGGGTGCCGGATAGTTGTTACTCTTTTGCATGAAATGAACCGTCGAAAAAAGGAGGGTATCCCGATAAAATATGGCTTGGCAACCTTATGCGCGGAAGGAGGGCAGGGATCCGCCCTTATAGTAGAAATATCAAATTAAAAATCAAACTACCCGAGTTTATAGGAATTCTGAATATTGATACAGGTATAAATCTACTAGTTATCTTACAGGAGGCACACTATGATCGATTTCACATTTACAGAAGAACAAGAGTTATTCCGCAAGGCAGCTCGAGAATTTGCTGAATCTAAAATTGCTCCCCTTGTACCTAAAATGGAAGAAACGGGCAGAGATTGGGATCCGGCGATAAAGGCTTTGGGCGATGCCGAAATGATGGCGATAACAATTCCTGAGGAATACGGTGGTTTGGGACTGGGTTATGTGGAAAGGCTAATTGCCCTGGAAGAAATTGCCCGTGTTTCCGTAGCTACAGCCATGATGATGCAGGTGGGTGCCTTAGGAACTGCGCCGATTATTGTTTTTGGCTCGGAGGAACAGAAAAAGAAATACCTGCCCGGTTTAGCTGCAGGGAAAAATATTGCAACTGTTGCTGTGACAGAACCTTCCGGTGGATCAGATCCTAAAGGATGCAGTACGACATACAAGAAACAAGACGATTTGTATATCCTTAACGGACGAAAGTGTTTCATCACCAATTCCCATATTGCTGATATCCAGGTGGTGATGGCAGTGGACGAGGAGAACCCCGATTCATTCTCAACCTTCATTGTAGAGAAGGGAATGAAAGGATTTAAACCGACCCACGAAGAACACAAATTAGGTATGCGAGGATGTAATACAGGCGAAATTGAATTAAGGGATTGTGAAGTTCCTGCTGAGAATTTGTTAGGTCAAGAAGGCAAAGGAATGCGTGTGGCAATGACAGTCATCGGTGATGTTGGTCGGGGGGGTATGGTTGGCTGCTCTTTAGGTCTTCAACAAGCTTGCCTGGACGAATCAATAAAGTTTGCCAATGAGCGCATTTTATACGGGAAACCCATCAGTAGGCTTCAGGCGATCCAGTTCAAATTGGCTGATATGAAAATTGACCTTGAAGCAGGTCGTCTGTTGGGATATCGGGCAGCTTCTATCCAGGATGCTGGCGGACGATCCAGTAATGAATTTGCGGTGGCGAAATACTATACCGCTGAAGCGGCGCAGAGGGCAGCAAAGATGGCTGTAGATATCCATGGTGGTTATGGGTGTATGGAGGAGTTTGTCGTCACTCGCTATCTTCGCGATTCTTATGTCCTTGGTCCGTCTGCCGGCACCTCAGATATCATGAAGGTCATCATATCTCGCTGGGTGCTTTCATAGGACATATATAGTAATAAGGTATGTGCATAAACCGGGACAGAGGCGAGCACACACCTCTTTGAGATTATTTTATTACTGAGGATTTGTATGCTGTCTATTGTGGTTTGTGTTAAGGCTGTGCCTGACCTGGACGAAGCTGACAAAATCAGAATTGATCCTGATACGAAGGCACTTACCAGGCATGATATTCCCTTGGTGATTAATCCATTGGATCGAAATGCATTGGAAGCCGCCCTGCAGATAAAAGAGAAAGGCGAAGCTTATATAACCATCATCAGCATGGGACCACCTTCCGCTGGCAATGTGGTCAAAGAGTGCCTGGCCCTAGGAGCGGATCAAGGTATATTGTTATCTGATCCCGCATTTGCTGGAGCCGATGCATTCGCGACAGCTTATACACTTTATAAAGCCATCGATAAATTGGATTCGGTTGATTGTGTGTTCTGCGGTCGAGCAAGCAGTGATGGCGCAACCGAGTGGGTCGGCCCTGAGCTGGCAACCTTTCTGAAAATGCCAGTCGTTACAATGGTTCGGGAGTTCGTAAAAGTCGGGGGAAAAAGCTGGAAGGTTAAAGCAGACATAGAAGATGGCTACCGGGTAGTTCAGGTAGAAATGCCAGCAGTATTTACTGTAACTCACAAAACCAACACGCCCCGCACTCTCAGTTTCTCCGGAATTATCAAAGCTAGAAAGAAGGAAATCACCATCTGGATATTGGACGATTTGGGAGTAGCTGAAGAATCTGTGGGGTTAAAAGGTTCACCAACGATAGTTTCAGATTTGACAGTTGTCGAAAGCAAACGTACTTGTCAGATCATCGAGGGCACATTGGAAGAAAAAGCGGATATTCTTATCAATAAATTGATATCGTCAGGGGTGTTATTATGAGCCACCCTGATAACCCGGTTTGGGTCATTGCCGAACAGGTCAGGGGGATAATTCCTACAGTCTGTCTTGAATTAATGGGTCAAGCACGGAAGCTCGCGGATGATTTAGGTGCCTCTGCCGAAGTTTTACTTCTGGGGGAAGTAACTTTGGATCAGATTGATTTGCTGTTTCATTCGGGAGCAGATGTAGTCTACCAGGGTAATTCCCCGGATTTTGGCATTTATCAATCTGAGATATATTCGGAGACGATCGTTACTTTATCAAAAGAAATCCAGCCCCAAATTATTTTATTAGGTTCAACGTTTATTGGCCGGGAATTGGCTCCAATTATTGCTGCCAAACTGGGAACTGGATTAACAGCCCATTGTATTGAACTTGTTCTCTCTAAGGGACACATCCTTGAGCAGCGGATCCCGGCATATGGTGGCCTGATATCGATCACTTGTCCGGAAAAGCGACCTCAAATTGCTACCGTAGCCCAGGGAGTTTTTCAAGTACCTGAATTGGATGAAAACAGATCAGGAAAGATAAAGCGGGTTGAACCACCCGTGGGCTTAAAACTTCGTGTCAAGACTCTCGAGGTAGTTATTAAAAACCCCGAAGGTGTACCATTGGAAGAGGCGCCGATTGTGGTCGCTGGGGGATCTGGAGCTGGATGTGTTGAGGGTTGGCAGGAAATTGAAACACTGGCTGATGTATTAGATGCGGCTTTGGGATCAACGCGACCTGCGGTCGATGAAGGTTGGACTGACTTGGACACTATGATAGGGCAGAGCGGAAAAATGGTTAACCCTGAACTATATATCGGGGTTGGCTTATCAGGTGAACAGCAGCATATGGTTGGTATTACAAATGCCAAGGTAATGGTTGCGATCAATAATGATCCGAAATCACCGGTTTTTGAGCAAGTAGATTATGGAATCGTGGAAGACTGCCGGGAATTTATTCCAGTATTAGTGGAAAAATTGCATGGGAAAATAAATAAGTCGAGGACATGATGCAAATTTGGCGTGTGAACACAAATACACAGACCTTTTCTATAGAAGAGACCCCAATATCATGGCAGTTGCTTGGGGGAAGGGGTTTATCAGCGAAAATTTTGCTCGATGAGGTTGATCCTGAGTGTGATCCACTCGGGCCAAACAACAAATTGATTTTTGCGCCAGGTTTACTTACCGGTCACCGCCTATCGAGTCTAGATAGGATATCCATTGGGGGTAAAAGCCCCCTGACGGGTGGGATAAAAGAAGCCAATGCTGGGGGACGAACGGGCTATCACCTTGCCAATCTTGGTATTAAGGCATTCATTATTGAGGATAGACCGGAAGAAGAAAATTGGACAGTAATTCATCTTAGTAAACATGGCGTTCGTTTTGATTCTGCCAGCTCATATATAGGGCAGGGAGTTTACCAGGTTGCATCAAGGTTAATCGAAAAATATGGTGATGACGTGGCCATTGCCTTGATTGGACCAGGGGGGGAAATGAAAATGATGGCTGCAGGGATCCAGAATCTAGATAAAGATAAGGTCCCTTCCCGGATCGCAGCTCGCGGGGGATTGGGAGCTGTAATGGGATCAAAATGCATTAAAGCGATTGTTATTGATGCTAAAGAGGGGGTGAATCCGTCCATAGCAAATCACGAAGATTTCAAACAAGCCCGGAAAAAATTCACAGAAGCTGTTACAGATCACCCACAGTCTTCTGTTTATGCTGATTATGGCACCCCGGGAATGGTGAGTATATGTGACGGATTTGGCGGATTGCCAACCCGGAATTTCTCTTCCGGTATTTTTGAAGACGCCGAAAGTATTGGCGGGGATCGCTTGCGGGAAATCTTGCTGGAAAGAGGTGCTCCAAGCAATACTACCCATGCTTGCATGGCCGGTTGTGTAATTAAATGCTCAAATGTAATGGGAGATCAGGAAGGGGACCAGATAATCGTTTCACCCATTGAATATGAAACCATAGGCTTGATGGGGTCTAACCTGGGGATCAATGATTTGGACATGATCGCGAAATTAAATTATGAAGTCAATGACATTGGGGTGGACTCGATCGAGGTCGGTGCTGCTTTAGGTGTTGCTGCGGATGCCGGGCTGATGGAATTCGGGGATGGAGAACGAGCGTTAAGTTTAGTACAAGAAATTCGAGAGGGCACACACCTGGGGCGTATATTAGGGAATGGTGCAGCCGTAGTCGGAAAAGTTCTTGGTGTGGAGAGAGTCCCTGTCGTAAAGGGTCAAGCTATATCTGCATATGATCCCAGGGCAATAAAAAGTGTTGGTGTGACCTATGCCACCTCTCCTCAAGGGGCTGATCATACATGTGGGCTGACCATTCGAGCAAAAGTAAAGCATACTGACCCGAATGGGCAGGTTGAGATCTCGCGGAAAGCCCAAATTAATGTTGCCGGGTACGACTCTCTTGGCGTTTGTTTGATGGCTGGTTTTGGGATTTCAGTTGGCTTTAGTGTTATTCCGGAATTAGTCAATTCAATCTACGGGTCTACCGTTGGAGAAGGATTCTTACAAGAGCTGGGGAAAGAGACACTCTCTTTTGAGCGAGAATTCAACCGGAGAGCTGGATTTACTCCTCAAGATGACCGTCTACCAGAGTGGATGACTCGTGAGCCTCTGCCACCTCACGATGTCGTATTTGATGTGAGCAAAGAGGATATTGATAGCCTATTTGATTTTTGCCAGGGCAACGGCAGTTAAGTACCCGAAGAGCCATTTTATGGTGTGAATAGAAAGATGAGGGTCAAATGAAGAATAAAGGATCTATGAGCTTAATTGAACGTGACCATGCTGCCGTGGCAGCTACGATCTACCGATATACCGATATAGCCTTCGATCATGGTGAGGGTGTTTATCTTTATGACCTTGAAGGGCGGGAATATCTGGATTTCGTATCTGGTATAGCGACAATGAATGTAGGGCATGGGCACCCGGATGTGGTTGAAGCGATATGTGAACAGGCGCGTACTTTAATTCATGGTGCCTGTCATATTGGCTATATGGAGCCATACGTGGAACTGGTGGAAGCCTTAAAAGCTGTCGCGCCTGGTGATCTAAAAGACGGAAAGGGGATTCTAGTAAACAGTGGATCTGAGGCCGTGGAGACAGGGATTAAACTCGCTCGTTATGTTACGAATCGCCCGATGATCCTGGCGTTTACGGACAGTTTCCATGGACGGTCGATGGGAGCACTGGCGCTGACTGCCAGTAATACCCTCTACCGTCGCCGTCTCCCCAGTTTATTGACTGGAGTTCATCACACACCCTACCCGTATTGTTATCGCTGTCCGTTGAAACATGCCTCAGCGGAGAACTGTGATTTAGCGTGCTTAAACTTAGTTGAAAAAGCACTGGAGTCAGTGGTTCCTCCAGAAGATCTAGCTGCCATTATCGTTGAACCCATTGCGGGAGAGGGAGGTTACATCGTGCCTCCTGATGGATTCCTGGCAGGATTGCGCCAAATCTGTGACCGTGTTGGCGCACTGCTGATCGCCGATGAAGTGCAGAGCGGCATGGGACGTACTGGAAAAATGTTCGCCATCGAACATTGGGACATCGAACTGGACATCATATGCTTGGCTAAAGCCTTGGGTGGAGGATTGCCGCTTGGTGCTGTTTTGGCGAAGGCTGAGCTCATGGATCAATGGCCCCCAGCTGCTCAAGGCACGACCTTTGGTGGAAATCCGGTTGCCTGTAGAGCAGGATTGGCAACTTTAAAGATCATCAAATCTGAGAGTTTGGTCGAGAATGCCCAAAAGATGGGGGACTATATAATGGACAGGTTATGCTCACATCAGAAAGAATTACCTATCATCGGAGATATTCGTGGGAGAGGGCTGATGGTTGGTGCGGAATTGGTAAATAAAGACGGTTCCCCCGCTGACGAGATCATCAAAATGGTCATCAAGGAGGTTGGATCCCAGGGGGTTGTCCTGACAAAATGTGGGGCTAGCACTATTCGCTTTGCCCCTCCGTTAATAATAAAAGAGGATCAATTAGAAAAAGGCTTAAGCACTATTATTAAGATACTCAAGAAATACCAATGGTAAATCTATATGTATTGAGATGGTTGTCCCATAAACTTATTTATTTAAGGAGATAGAAATGTCCGATGATATGTATAAAAAATTGGCTCAAGCCGTGATCGACGGTGAAGAAGAAGATGCTGTTGATCTTGCTAAACAAGCATTGGATCAAGAACTAGACCCTCTTGCCTGCATCACTAATGGTCTTACCAAAGGTATTCAGCAAGTAGGTGAGCTCTTTGCCAGCGGTGAATATTATTTGCCAGAATTGATCGTCGGTGCTGATGCGATGAAGGCTGCCCTGGAGATCCTGGAGCCAGCTTTGACGGGTGATCAGCAGCGCGAGATTGTTGGCCGGGTTGTTATCGGCACAGTGGCGGGTGATCTTCACGAGATTGGCAAAACCCTTGTTGGATCATTGCTTACAGCAAACGGATTCAAAGTGATCGATATAGGTGTCGATAAAACTACTGAAGAGTTTATTGCCGCCATTAAGGATAACGACGCAACAATTGTAGGTGCTTCTGCATTGCTGACAACAACCATGGGGCAGCAGCAAAAGTTAATCGATAGTATAAAAGAAGCTGGCCTTAGAAAACAAGTTAAGGTTATGGTGGGAGGGGCACCTGTGACCCAAAAATATGCAGAGCAGATTGGAGCAGATGGCTATGCAGAAGACGCCATCTCGGCGGTTGATCTAGCCTTTCGATTGGCAGATGCACCTGAATAAATCAGCGTTGACAATGAGTGCCCCGGATATATATTATCCCCACGAGGAGAATTTACCATGATCAAACTTGAAGAGCGCAAGGCCAGTATCCAACCGATAAAATCAAAATTAAAGATCAGCATTCTTGATGACCAGGAAATCAGCCAGATCAACCAGAACACCCGCACAGTGCTGGAAGAGGTCGGAGTGAAATTTCCATCTGAAAAGGCACTTAAGATCTTTGCTGAGGTAGGTGCAAATGTTGATTTCGACAACCAGCTTGTTAAGATCCCGGTTGATTTACTTGATAAATATCTAAAAACTTCACCGCGATCCTACACTATGGCAGCCCTCCGCCCTGATCTTGATGTTCACGTTGGCAGCGGCGATGGCACCTATTTCTACTGTAGTGGAGAAGCCCCAAAAATCGTCGATTTTAAAACCGGGGAACGGCGTTTATCAGTGAAAAAAGATATTGCCAATCACGCTCGGATTGCCGATTTTTTGCCGATCGTTTCGCTGTTATGGCCGTCGGTAAGCGCCAGTGATAAAGGTATGACTTCCCCACTCCATGGATTAGATGCTTGTTATAACAGCACCGAAAAGCATGTCGAGTCAGAATCGGTGATGGATGAGGTCTCAGCCCGTTATGCTGTTGAGATGGCAATTGCTATCTCTGGTAGTGAAGAGAATCTACGGGACAGGCCTATTCTCTCGCAGCTGTTATGCTCCATTGCTCCCTTAGCGCAGGACAAAGGTGGCATAGAAGCAGCAATGATCTTCGCTGAGTACGGCATTCCTGTTGGTTTAATGTCGATGCCCACCTTGGGTTTAACGGCACCTCCCTACCCGGCCGGATCCCTCACATTGGCTATGGCTGAAACCCTGAGCGGAATCATGCTCACGCAGATTATTAATCCGGGTGTAGGAAACTATATTTCCGTCAACCCCGGGATTATTGACCCACGAACAGGTAACTACTTCATGGGATCGGCGATCGCTCAGATCACAAACGTAGCCGCGATCCAAATGGCCCACTCCAATGGTATCCCCTCCCTTGCCTGCCATTCCTTCGGGGGAAGTCAATATGAACTTGGCAACTGGCAAGCTGGTTATGAGAACCTGTACTCCCATTTTCTGGCAGTTATGGCTGGGGCAGACATGTCATTCGGTCCCAGTGGAATGTATGAGGCTGTCAGTCTGCTCGATCACTCGCGTATCCTCTTCGATCGTGAACTTCTAATGGTGATTGACAGGGTCACAAATGGGATGAATGTTAACTCTAAGACACTCTCCTTTGATATGATCAGGGATCTCGGGCAGCAAGGATCCTATATTTCTCATAAAGAAACCATCAAAGAATACCATTCGATATGGCGGAAAGAATCGATTCTTTATGAAGATGGAAAAGCTGAAGGACGTAAATGGCGCGATCCGGTGGAAGTCGCCCGCGAAGCCATAAGTTGGATTCTCGAAAACCATAAACCTGATCCCCTTCCTGATGATGTTAAGCTAGAATTAGGGAAAATTTTGGCAGCCGCTGATAAGGATGAAGCCCTGGGATAAGAAGTCCGAGGGCATTAATAAAGGAGTCGATGAAAATTAAAAATATCACGGTCATAGGAGCTGGCACAATGGGGCATGGTATTGCCCAATTGTTTGCCGTAGCGGGTTTCCAGGTAACACTGAACGATGTTTCTCTGGAAATCTTAGAAAAGGCAATTCCTCGGATTCAAGATAATCTCCATACATGCATTAAGCACGGTATTATCAGCACAGACGAAGCGGAAGAAATTCCTGATCGGATCACGATAACGACTGATCTTGATAAAGCAGTCTCGCAAGCTGATTACATTGTCGAAGCTGTTGTTGAGAATCTTGAGGCTAAATTAAAACTGCTGCGTGAATTGAATGAGAACTGCCCAGCCCATGCCATCCTCACCAGCACCACATCAAGCTACTGTGTGCGCGACATGGCTGTTGCGCTCAATCATCCTGAGCGTTTCCTGGTAACACACTTCTGGAATCCGCCCTATCTAATTCCAGTCGTTGAAGTGATGCCAGGAGACCTCACTTCTCCTGAGGTTGTCGAAACAACTTACAAGCTTCTTGAAGATGTTGGAAAATATCCAGCGATGGTGAATAAAGATGTGCCAGGTTTCGTCGGCAATCGCCTGCAACATGCTTTACGCCGGGAAGCAATTTCCATCGTCGCTCAAGGGATTGCCAGCCCTGAGGATGTTGATCAGATTGCCAAATTGAGTTTTGGCTTACGATTGCCTGTGGTAGGTCCGCTGGAGACAGTTGATCTGGGGGGCTTGGATCTCACCCTAGCGATTCAAACTTATTTACTCCCCGAGCTCGAACGCTCAACGGAGCCTCTACAGTTGATCCAAGACAAGGTGGAGAGGGGTGAGTTGGGAGCAAAAGCTGGCAAAGGATTCTATGACTGGTCACCAGGCCAGGTCGAGGAAGTGATTCGACAGCGTGATGAGACCCTCATCGAATTAGTGATATTGTTGAAGAAGCGCGGTTTTCTAAAATAACCAGATTTCTGGAAGATAGTTTAGAATAATCGTATTATCCATCCAGAGGAGTTATTTTACTATGCAGCGAAAAGAAGTGGTGATAGTTGATGCAGTACGATCGCCTATTGGCAAACATAATGGTCGCCTGTCGAGTGTCCGTCCTGATGATTTGCTGGCAGAAGTTCTCAAAGAGCTGGTGGACCGTGTTGGTATAGATCCGGCATTGATCGAAGATGTATATGCTGGTTGTGGCAACCAGGCAGGCGAGGACAACCGTGATGTAGCTCGCATGGCTGCTTTGTTGGCTGGGTTCCCCATCGAAGTTAGTGGAGTTACGGTGAACCGAAATTGTTCCTCAGGGTTGGAAGCTGTTAATCAAGCTGCCAAGGCGATCATCGCTGAAGAGGCTGATGTATTTATTGGTGCAGGGGTAGAGTGTATGAGCAGAGCTCCCTGGTCGATGCCAAAACCGGAACGCCCTCAACCCATAGGACATCCGAAGATTTGGGATACGACAGTTGGTTGGCGTTACAATAATCCCAAGCTCGATGCCTTGTACCCAATTATTAGTTTAGGTGAAACCGCTGAGAACATTGCTGATGACCTGAAGATCACTCGCGAAGATCAAGATGCCTTTGCTTTCGAAAGCCACTATCGTGCAGTGGCGGCTATAAACGCGGGTAAGTTTAAAAACGAAATCGTACCTATCAGCGTGCCCAAACGCAAAGGTACATCAGATACCGTGGACACAGATGAGCACCCCCGCTATAAAATTACTGATGGTGAATACGTGCTTGATACCAGCATAGAGCAACTGGCTCGGCTGAGGCCAATTTTCCGTAAAGATGGCACGGTGACCGCTGGCAATTCAAGCGGTATCAATGATTGTGCAGCTGCTTTATTGTTAATGAGCGCCGATAAAGCAGGAAAACTAGGACTGAGACCAATGGCGCGTTGGCTGGGTTCGGCTGTAGCGGGAGTCGATCCTGGAGTGATGGGTTATGGCCCGGTCCCAGCGACTCGAAAACTACTTGCGCGCCTAGGACTAAAAATCGAAGATATTGGCCTTGTTGAATTGAATGAAGCTTTCGCTGCCCAATCTATCGGGGTGATGCGTAAATTGGGCCTGTCTCATGAAATCACCAATGTAAATGGCGGTGCCATTTCCCTTGGACATCCTACTGGGTGCTCTGGTGCACGTATCCTCACCACTCTTTTGCATGAGATGAAGAGGCGAGCTTCACAAGAAAAAAAACCCTATTATGGGATGGCCACACTATGTGTAGGCGTAGGGATGGGAGTCACCACCATTGTTGAATGGATAGATAGGGATTAAGAATGGAGGTTTGAGATTATGCAACGTCCACTCACAGGTATTCGCGTGATTGGCTTAGAGCAATATATGAGTGCGCCTTATTGCACGATGCTCCTGGCAGATGCTGGGGCGGAGGTTATAAAAATCGAGCGCCCGGGTCGGGGAGATCCCCGCCGGTCCATTCCTCCCTTTGTTTCCGATAAGCAGGGAAGAAGTGTGGCTGGAGGATTCATCGGTTATAACCGAAATAAAAAGAGTCTGGCACTTAACTTGCGCACAGAAATGGGGCAAAAAATTCTAAGGGATTTGGTCAAAGAGTCTGATGTGGTAGTTGAGAATCTTCGACCAGGCGCTATGGATAAATTGGGGCTGGGATATAAGAATCTCAAAACCATCAATCATCGCTTGATTTATGCGGCCATTTCAGGTTTTGGACGTTTAGAGGGTTACACTGGTCCTTACACGCAACGACCAGCCTTTGACATTGTAGCAGAGGCGATGAGCGGGGTAATGAACCTGGTTGGATTTGCCGATAAACCTCCTTCATGGACAATCTATGGCATGGCTGATGTCTATACTGGAATGGTCACCGCCTATGGAATAATGCTAGCCCTCTTCATGCGTGAGCAGACAGGTGAAGGTCAGTTTGTGGACAGTGCCATGCTCGATAATATGCTGGCTCTTAATGAGCGCATGGTGACACTATACTCTTTCACCGGCGAGTCACCGTCGCGGGGCCGCCTTAAGCATCTCTACCCTCGAGGGGCATTTGAATGTCGGGATGGCTTTCTTGCTCTCAATATTCCAGATGATATTCAGTGGGGACGTTTATGCCAGGCAATGGAGCGTGAAGACCTGAAGGACGATCCTCGTACGGAAAATGGGACTGCACGGGCCTCCAATGCTGATTTCATCCGTGAGACTATTGAAGCCTGGCTTGCTGACAAAACCCGTGCCCAGGCTGAAGCGCTGTTGGGTGAGCAGGGTGTGCCTTCTGGTCCCGTCTTCACCGCCGAAGATGTATTTAATGATCCGCATATTGCCGCTCGCAAAATGTTGGTAACGGTGGATGATCCGGTGGCTGGTCCTCGGAAATTTGCACGCAGCCCCCTTCACCTCTCCTCCTCACCCGAAATTCCTACGGAATCAGCCCCTCAGTTGGGAGAACATACCGATGAAATACTTAAAAATTTACTGGGATATGGAGAAGATGAAATTGAACAATTACGAGACCATGAAGTGATTGAGATTCATCCCGAAGATAAATAATGGCAATATTGAGTAAGTGTAGTGTTGAAATAATTTATTGAGTCTGTGGTCTTTTTGGACAAACCACAAGAGAGGTTTTTATACTTTGGAGTAATTTTTACTAACGATTTCAGTCCATTGATAAGACCGATGATCGATTAAGGGGAGGATAATAATGTCATTTGAGCGTCTTTTGAATCCGCGATCTATTGCCGTTTTCGGCGGGGCGCAGGCCCAGGAGGCGATTCTCCAGAGTGATCGCATGGGATACAAAGGGGAGATCTGGCCAGTGCATCCCAAGAAAACAGAGATTCTTGGGCGTGAGGTCTTCCGCTCGGTAGAGGATTTGCCGGGAAGCCCCGATGCTGCCTACGTGGGGGTTAATCGGTACCTCACCATTGACATTGTCAGAGATCTTGCTGTCCGGGATTCAGGAGGCGCGGTTTGTTATGCCACCGGTTTTATCGAGGCAGGCGAGGAAGGTTCCGAACTTCAGCAGCAGCTTCTAGAAGCTTCAGGATCTATGCCCCTAGTGGGACCGAATTGTTATGGGCTGCTCAATTATCTTAATGGAGCAATGCTCTGGCCTGACCAGCAGGGTGGGCAGCGAGTTGAAGAAGGTGTCGCCATCATTACTATGTCATCAAATGTGGGATTTAATCTCACCATGCAGCGCCGCGGCCTTCCCATTGCCTATATGGTATCTCTGGGGAATAAACTTAAGTTTGATATTCATGATGCAATCCAGATCTTTGCCCAGCAGGAACAAGTGACAGCGATCGGGCTTTTCATGGAAACTATGTCGGATTTAAAGGCTTTTGAAGAGGCAGTCAACTTTGCCCGGGAACTGAAAAAACCCATAGTCGCTATAAAAACAGGTCACTCAGAGGTCGGGAAGAAAATAGTGGTATCCCATACCGCGTCGATGGCCGGATCAGATGTACTGATTAGTGCCCTGTTTGAGCGTCTCGGAGTGGCACGTGTAAATTCCCTGGAAGCTTTCATAGAGGCGCTGAAGGTCCTGCATGTAATTGGTCCATTGAACGGCGGTCGCATAGGAGCTATGAGCACATCAGGAGGTGATCTCACGCTTCTTGCTGACGCCCTGGGTCCGAAACTGACCATGCCCCCAATTTCAGAGAAGACAGCCAAGCGTATCCGCAAAGTGGTTCACGAACGGGTGGTGGCTGCCAATCCATTGGATTACCAGATGTTCGACTGGAATGATGAAGATCAACAGGCTGATAAATTCACAGCTTTTTTGTCAGAAGGTTTCGATTTCTCACTGTGTTTACTGGATTACCCCAGGGATGATTATTGTGACCAATCGACCTGGAGTGGGGCGGAGAGAGGTTTCGTACGAGCACTCCAGAACACAGATTCAAAGGGAGCGATATTAACAACTTTTGCTGACACGATTTCGGAAACTGTAGCTCAGCGATTAATGAAAGATGGTGTCGTTATGTTAGCGGGTATCGATGATGGAGTTGCAGGTGTTCGGGCGGCGGTTGATATTGGCCGGGTCTGGAGCCAACCGCCAGGGCCGCCTCTGCTGGAGGTACCGGCTTTACTTCCGGATAAATCAGTTTCTGTCATGAATGAAGCTGAATCCAAAAAATTACTAACAAAAATTAACATCCAGATCCCAGAGGCAAAAGTTGTCATGGATCCTGAGTCCGCTGTGAAAGCCGCCAATGAAATCGGCTATCCGGTTGTTGCCAAAGCAATGGGTATTCCCCACAAGACAGATGTTGGTGGTGTCAGGGTAAACCTGAAAAATTCCAGTGAGGTCCTGGAAGCTGTAAAGTCGATGGAGAATATATCTGATACTTACCTGGTCGAGAGAATGATAAGTGATTGTGTAGCGGAGCTACTAGTGGGAGTGGCCCAAGATGAGCAATTTGGACCTTATCTTGTAATCGGCGGTGGTGGAATCCTGGTGGAGATGATGAAAGACAGCGTATCCCTGCTATTGCCTACAACTCGCGAGCGGGTTTATTCTGCCCTGGAAAAACTGAAATGCGCCCCACTTCTTAAGGGTTTCCGGGGAGCTCCTCCGGCAGACTTGGATGCTGCTGTTGACGCAATCATGGGTCTTTCAGTTCTGGTTGAAAATGATCCATCCCTAATTAACGAGCTTGATATCAATCCCTTGATGCTCCTATCCGAGGGTCAAGGAGCAATCGCAGCCGACGCACTGATCAGTGTTAATAAGAAACCAGAGCATTTATAGAAATTAGGTCTCCTGAATGGGAAGGTCGCTGGTAAATTTTTGTAAACCCAATGAATAACGTAAATACAATACCAATCTTTATAAGGAAGACATGTCTCGATTAACAAATAACAGCAAAAAGCATTCGGCGTTAGAAAAAATATTTAATGATGAAGGCTTTGTAGATTATAAATGGATCACTCCGGAACAGATAGTGGTAGCTCAATGGGTTCGAATGAAATGTATGTTTGGATGCCCAAATTATGGGCACAAAGGCGCATGTCCTCCCCAAACCCCTTCTGTGTCTGAATGTGAACGATTTTTTAATGAATATAAAAATGGAGTTGTTTTTCACTTTAGTTTACAAAACGATAAATCTGAGGAGCGGATCAAGTGGTATCGAGAGACAGCAACCAGACTGATTGAGCTTGAATCAAAGGTTTTCCTGGCGGGATTTGAACGGGCCTACATGCTTTTATTTGGGGGTTGTTATCTCTGCGTTGATTGTTCCGGAGAAAGATCACAATGTAAGCTGCCAGAAATGGCCCGTCCGGCCCCTGAAGGTTTAGCCGTAGATGTATTCTCAACGGTAAAAAATGTAGGGTATCCAATATCTGTTAAAACAGATCCTTCTCAAGACGCGGACCGCTATGTTATGTTGATGGTTGATTAAGCTCTGAATCTATCTTAAGTAGCCGAATCTTATTAAGCAGTTGGAAAGGATCATAATATTATGAAAAAAAATTTAGAAAAAATCATTATCGTGAAAGCAAAAGAGCTGGGCGCGTCGTTGACGGGAATTGCACGCATTGAAGATCTGAAAGCATCCAAATCCTTCGCGATTTACCGGAAAGCGCCTTTTTATGAGGAATATGATCAGGATTCAGAGAATTACTTCGAATTCGAGGGTTTTAAATGGAACGAGGAACACAAATCAGTTTTGGTTTGGGCTCTGGTACATCCAGCATCTGAGCCGGCTCTAGACTGGTGGTCCATGAAGGTTCCTGGTTTCACACCTGGAAACCGCGTGATGAGATCGCAGTCTAAACAACTCCGGATCTGGTTGGGTGAAGAACTCGGTATTAAAGCCCTTTCACTTCCTTACCAGATTGAGTTCGGTGGGACTTTCCTAAAGGATTCTGCAGCCCTGGCTGGTCTGGGAGTAATCGGTAAACATAACCTTCTGGTAACGCCAGAGTATGGAACGCGTGTCCGCCTTCGCGGGATATTTATGGAAGCCGAGCTTGAGCCAACTGGACCACTTGATTTCGATCCCTGCGCCGATTGTGATATGCCCTGCCACAGAGTTTGTCCAAGAGAAGCTTTCCAAAGCGGATCATTTGATCGAGCCCTCTGTAAGCTGGAAAATGACGCCCGGGATGCAGATGTGTACATTCTGGATGGTTCGATTATGGGGATTGACGAACCAAGTGAGGTTACTAAACCATGCCGGTTCTGCGAGCTGGCTTGTCCAGTTGCGCAGGATAATGATGAACTCAAATAAGTCCGAATAGATCCTTGAGGTTAGGATTAAAAATCACATTCCAAGCGATCTGGCTTATGCGCATGACCTGGCTGTCCCTGACTGTATATTCTCCAATAGATTTCTTAATAGAGATAGACCTGTCTAGCTTAATCCCTGCGATTAAAAATGTAAAAGTGAATTACCAGGGCACGATAACCCACGATTTATAAACTAGTTTAAAACCGATAGCAGCCATAGAAGATGTAATTTCCAGGGTTAATAGGTCAAAATCCATTTTTGACTGCGCGGTTAATTTGTTTTTGGATTCCAGGAATTTCATTGTATAATGGTACAGAAATTGCTACTAAAAGGTGGAAATGTTAAACACAAAAGTGCTCGATTGGATTGAGGGGTATGTGCTGACCAGGATAATTATTTTTGGTGATTTTGTCGGCACTGTTAAGCGGTCCGATTTGTTATTTGATATCGATCCAAAGGATGAGTACATCCGCAAATTTGAAGGCCAAAGGATTCAAGCCCTGACTTTGCCGGTGAAAAGCAGGTCCTTAAGTACCCTCCTGGGAGAAATCGAAGCCTGTTTTCAGCGCGGATGGGAATTGTTGGATACTGGCGATTGGACTGAAAATGATTTTGATCAGGTTTATTCACTAAGTCGAAAAATCAGCGCTGAAATCATTGAGTTGAGACGGGAATTTGAACAACAATAGTTTTTTTTGAACTAGAAATTTCCTTTTTATTTGCCCTGAGTTTATACTCCGGGCAGTTTTATTTTCGATCCTGATTTATGTTACGATTCAGGCAAATAGGAAAAGTTATGATCGAAGTGGAACATCTTTTGTCATCGGGGAATAAACTCGGGGAAGGTCCCTTGTGGAATTCCCACGAGAAGACTCTTTACTGGGTCGATATCGAAGGTGAATCTTTCCATCGCTATTATCCCGAGACAGAAAAACAGGAGTCCTTTCAGGTTGGGCAGCCAATTGGCTGCCTGGCTTTTCGCGCCAAGGATGGATTGCTTTTAGCTTTGCGGGATGGGTTTGGATATTGGGATCTGAAAAAGGGCACCCTGGAGATTATTGCTAATCCTATAGAGGACAGAGACAATACCCGTTTTAACGATGGCAAAGCGGATCGGAAAGGACGCATGTGGGCAGGTACGCTGAGCGAAGATAACCAGAATTGTTTGTACCGCTTGGATCCAGATGGTTCTATCCATACTATGGAAAGGGGGATAACCATTTCCAACGGGATTGGCTGGAGCCCAGATGATAAGACCATGTACTATACTGATTCTCCCTTGCGGGTGATTTATGCCTACGATTTTGATCTCTCGAGCGGGGAGATCAAAAACCGGCGAGACTTTATCCGGGTTCCGGTCACGGAAGGGTTTCCGGATGGTTTAACAGTGGACAGCGAAGGCTTTATCTGGAGTGCCCAGTGGGATGGCTGGCGAATAACCCGTTATGATCCAGATGGAAAAGTTGAGCGCGTAGTTAATATGCCGGTGCAGCGACCCACCAGCTGTACATTTGGGGGAGAAAATCTAGATCAGCTGTATATAACTTCTGCCTGGACCGGATTACAAGAAATTGATCGCCGGGAACAGCCTTTTGCTGGTGATGTGTTCCGAATCCAGACTGATTTCACCGGACAAAGGGAAAATGAATTTTTAGGTTAGAAACAACCAACTGAGTAATAGGATAGGATAATGAATGCAATCATCATATTGATTGGACCGATGAGTGCAGGGAAAAGCACAATAGCGAAGTTGTTATCATCCAAACTAAGCATTCCTCGATTTGAATTGGATGATGTCCGTCAGCGGTTCTATACTGAAATTGGATATTCTGAGATGCTAGCATCTCAGATTGTAGGAGAAGAGGGGATGATGGGATTGATCTCCTACTGGAAACCATTTGAAGCCTATGCAGTAGAACGGGCAATCGCTGAATTTAAGAATTGTGTAGTGGATTTCGGGGCTGGACATTCGGTATACGAGGATGAGAAATTATTCTCCCGGGTAGAAGAAGCATTAAAACCAGTAAAAAATGTGATCCAGATTTTACCTTCACCCGATCTTGACCGGTCAGTAGAAATTGTGAATCAGCGATTTTCAGAGTTAATGATCCGAGAAGTAGGAAAATCTGACCCTGAATTGCTTCAACTGAATGAACATTTTGTGCGGCATCCTTCGAACCACTTATTAGCAAAAAAGACAATCTACACTGAAGATAAAAAACCGGCTGAAATAGCGGATGAGATTATCAAGTGGGTCCAGAGTATTGAAATGGTGGATGATGATAAAGAAGAATGTTAATCTAATTATCATCCAATAAGGTTTTTCTTCCGCTTTCTCTTATTATTAATCTCTTAATCTCAATATGGATTCCTCGTCCTTCACCGAATGACAAAAGAAAATTTGTCGGCCTGGCCCCTTCGACTCCCCCTGTACCGAGTGGACACCGAGCACTTCGCTTCGCTCTGTAGAAATTCCGTTGAGGTGGGAATCGAGGTGCTCAGGATAGGCCTCGTGAAGGATCCATATAATGATCAGAATTCAAAGCATGATAGTCCATCCAATAACACTCCTTTTTCGCTTTCCTTAAAATTTTGTGACTTGATCTTTGTCTGGGTTCCTTGTTCCTCCCATCGACACTTCCTTCGGTCGCAGGACAGGCGGAATGATAAAAAAAGGTATGTCATCCTGGGCCTCGTGAAGGATCCATAAATCGATCAGAATTCAATGCAAGATAGGTTATTCAATAATACTTTTCTTTTGCATTCCCTGATTATTGGTCCGTTGATCTCTATTTGAATTCCTTGTACCTCCCTTCGACACTTCCTTCGGTCGCAGGACAGGCGGAATGACAAATTTTCTATTACAAAAAATCCCCGGCGCTTGACCGGGGATTTGTCGTTTCCACTGTGATCCATTACTGCAAACTATAGCTGATATTGACTTCTGCCCGGACGGAGATTTGCCCCAAGTTTACCGGACCGAACTCAGATGAGTCTCCCGAACCCCCGGAAGTTGGGATATTCTGAACTGTGTTCTGTGTCCAGAGATTGTTATTTCGTCCCCACCATCCGCCGCTAAAATAGGACCAGGTGTTTTCATTGATGCTCAGCACGCAGCCGGCCTCAGCTCCTGCTGCTTCTGCCAGATCGCGGGCTTTTTCGCCAGCAGCGATCACGGCCAGTTCCCGGGCTTGATCCCGATATTTGCGCAGGTCGCTGAGATAAAACTCTACGTTGACCACCTGGTTAGCCCCGGCGCTCAAGGCAGCGACGAGCACATCATTCACTTTGTTGATATCGCGCAGAGTGATTGCCACAACGTTGTTGATACGGTAGCCTTTGATCTGCAGGGAATCATAGCTTTCGTAGACCGGACTGATTACATACCTGTCGGTAACGATATCTTTTTCTTGGACACCCTGTTTTTTTATGGCTTGGATCACCCGGTAGATTGTGGCGCTGTTAACTGCCTCCACTAACTGCGGCGTTCTTCCGTTGGACTGCACCCCCAACTGGATTAGAACCCGATCCGGAGTGACATTGACTACAGCGGTACCGCTGACATGAACAGTCCGGCTGCTGTCACACGCTGTGGTTGACTCGGCGGGAGCTTGATTTCCTTCGGCGGCCATAACATTATTTTTCGGCAGGCCCACAGTTGCCAGGATAAAAACCAGTATACAAACCAAAATTGTATTGAGTATGATAGAAAGCGTTTTCATGGTAACCTCCTCCAGGTGAAAAGTTGATTTCTCCCATCATAACGATTCGTCTGGTCAGGAGGGTGTCAGAAATCAGTCAGTTAGGTGGCAGTTTTCCCCGGCAGGCAGCCGGAAAGAGATCTGGGTTCCTTGCCCTTCCTGGCTCTCGGCTTTTATATTTCCACCTTGAGCCAGAATTAAGGAACGCGCGATAGCTAACCCTAAGCCGGAACCGCCGCTGCCCCGGTCCCGGGAGGCTTCCACACGGTAAAAGCGATCAAAGATAAACGGCAGGTGCTGGGCAGGTATGCCGGCGCCGCTATCACTTACCACGCAGGATATTTCATTCCCTATATGTTCAAGTGTAATCGTAACTACCGAATCCCTCGGCGCGTGGCGGATGGCGTTATCAAGAAGGTTGTCTATTACCTGGGCTAGGCGGTCTGCATCACCTTGAATCCAAAACTCGGCCTAGCTGTCAGATTCTATGCTAAGCACTTCTAGATTTATCTTCCGGGTGGAAGCAAGTGGTTCCAGGATTTCTTTGCGTGCCCGGGCCAGCTTATTCAAATCCAGGTTTTGAAAGTCAAGTTTCAGGGCGCTGGCGTCAGCCCGGGTTAAAACTAATAAATCATTCACCAGTCGGATCAAGCGATTGGTTTCTCTGCCCATGGAATCCAGCAGCCGGCCGCGGCCGGCTAGATCATCCAGTGCGCCGTCTTCCAGTGTTTCCACGGTGCCTTTGATAACCGTCAGTGGTGTGCGCAGCTCGTGGGTGACATCAGCAATAAAGGTGCTTTTGGCTTGATCGCTTTGGCGTAGATTTTCAGTCATCTGGTTAAATGTTTGACCCAGATTCTGTAGTTCGCTGATGCTGCTTCCGGCAGGAACCCGTTGAGTCAGATCTCCCGCGGATACCGCCGTTGCGGCTTGATCAAGGTCCTCCAAGGGGCGGGCAATACCGCGAGCTAGAAAAATTCCTGCGATACTGGCCAGGAATCCAGCAGCCAGCACTGCCCCAACCAGTTGGTAAATGAGTTTCTCCGGCAGTCCGTTGGGCGGAAGTGGTGTAGCCAGGTAAACCAGGCTGATGACTTTACCATCCTCTCCAAAAACTGGCGCGGCAGCGTATAACACCCGGCGGTCCCCAACGGACACAATTTGGCGCACAGCGGTGGCTGGCTGTCCTGACAGGGCGGATTGAATTTCGGGACGCTGGACCAGTTCTTCAACTGGCACAAATCCAGCGTCCTCCGAAGGTGGGACCTGTACAGGATCTTCACCGGCCGGAAAAGGAACACCGATCACCACTGCGCCGCCTTCGTCCAGCAGGCGGGTATGAATTCCGGGATTCACGTTAGTTGTTTGTGAATAAGGCTCAGCGGAATCGAATGGAATGGTTGTGCCCTCTAATGCGGCTGCAGTCAGCCTGGCTTGAGCGAGAAGATTTTCCCGCTGAGTAGCCAGGTACACCCCTTCTACTGCCAGCCAGGACAGGGTGCCGGCAAGGACCATGCCGATCAACAGGACCAGAAAATGACTTAAGGAAAGACGGGTTCGAATGGGAGTTCGCATAAAATTTATTTTTTTAACCGATAGCCGATACCCCGAACTGTTTCAATTAATTCAGCATCGGGGAGATAAACTCTGATTTTTGCCCGCAGGCGTTTAACGGCGCTGTCGACTGCGCGCGTTCCGCCCACAAAATCGTATCCCCAGGCTTGGCTCAGCAGCTGTTCTCGGGAGAGCACCCGTCCGGCATTCAGGATTAGGTATTGCATCAGGTCAAATTCCAGGCGGGTTAGGTTGAGGGGATTTTCCCCGATGGAGACCGTGCGGGTATCTTCGTCCAACCGTAGTCCAGCTGGTCCGGTCAGGATGACAGATTCATCTACATCACCGCTTTTGTTTTTATTTCTACGCAGCACTGCCTTAATACGCGCCAGCAACTCCCGCATACTGAAAGGTTTGCAGAGGTAATCATCAGCACCCAACTCCAGGCCGATCACCCGGTCGGTTTCTTCTCCCCGGGCAGTAATCATGATGATCGGTACATCGCTGGTTTTGCGCAACTCCCGGCAGACATCCAGACCGTCAACTTTTGGCAGCATCAGGTCCAGTAGGATCAGATCGGGTGCGGAATCGTGAGCTATTTCCAGCGCAGTTTCCCCGTCATGAGCGGTCAGCACTTCGTAATGAGCTTTTTGAAGGTTGTACCCGATCAGATCGGTTACCGCGGTTTCATCGTCTACTACCAGGATGCGGATGGACATGTTTTCAGCATAACATAGTTTTGTGGCAGTTTTGTGTCAGGAATCTTTCAGTAATCAGTTTCCCCCTGGATAAATCAAGTCTACCGATGAAAGATTGGAATGTTATAAGGTTTTGTCGTTCCAACCTACCATCTGTATCCCCTTCTCCATTTCTCAAAGCCACCCCGTCACTAAATTCCCTAGTCCCAGCAGCCCCCCTTTTCTCAGCGTTCATTCATAAGGAGTACCGCAATGAATAAACAATTAATTCGAGATAAAAAAGGCTGCAATTACAGCTGTCACCGCGATACCGGATATCAGTACTGCCAAAATACCCATGAATAGGTCAAATTTCTGATTAAGATTATTCATAAAAAACGCTCCTTTTAAGTGACGAATTATGCTGAAATAAAAAACATCATTAAAGTAATTCCCAATATTACGGCAAACAGGAAAGCCAGGAATACTATGATGATGGCTAATTGCAGCCTCGATTTTTTATAGGCTTTGATTTGATCTTCCTCGGTAATGAGAACAGGAATATCTACTGGAAGCTCCAGGGATTCTTTTTGCTTCCGGGCTTGTTGGGCAAGTTCCGGGTCGGTTTCCAGGTATTTTTCAATCAAGGCGTGAGTTTCAGAACTCACTTCGTTGGCCAAATACATCGGGAGTAAATCGAGAATTACATTTCGTGTGATTTTCATAGTTTAACAAACCTCCTTTTCAATCATATTCGTTGACAACTTCTTCCGAACGCGGTGAATTTTTACTTTGGAAGCTGAAAGGGATATTTCCAGAACACGGGCAATTTCAGCATAGGGCAGCTCATGCTGGACCCGTAAGATAAAAGCCGCCCGGTCAATTTCTGAACATGTCTGTAGAAAACGTTGTACTCGCCTGATTTCGATCTGAGCATCGATTACCTGATCCGGTTCTGGAGCAGGATCGGGATATTCTTCATTGAGGTCAACAATGCGCTTTTCTTTTCTCATTTGTCCAAGATAATAGTTACGGGCTATGGTGAAGAGGTAAGCTTTCAGGGTTTCGGTTCGATGTACCCAGGCTCGGATAAATGTTTCCGAAGTGATATCCTCCGCCCAGTAACTGCTGCCAGAAAGCCAGAGGGGAAAACGATACACGTCCGGGGCATAGGACTCATACAACTCTTTAAAGCTGAGTATTGATTTCCTCTACTGATAATATTCTGGAGGTATAAAAAAGTTACAAAACAGGCTATAGCGTTGCTTCCAGAAATCCAATTCCTGTTTGGGTTCCCTTATTCCCGTCGATGCTCTTATTGATGTTTATTAACAGGGAAGACAATACTGAGAATACCTGTGAAATCATTCAGGCAGAATCCGGAGATAGATAAGGGTGGGGCTGATTTGATGATTGTCCGTACTTTGGCAAACCCTGGTTGAAATCCCTTGTTCTACCTGTTGAAAACCAAGGCTCCCACTATTTAAGGATATACTTGAAATGTAGAGTATTGAGTTCAATAAAAAATAGATTTCTCTCCTGCCAATCGGTCCCTGCTTTCCTATCTCTGGCGGGTGATGGATCCGGTATTTTTTGTTGAATCTTCCTGGCAATGAACGCGGAGGGACCCAAAACGATGCCATTAATTAATCTGGATGATATTGAACTGTATTATGAGATTCACGGAGTAGGGGATCCCTTGTTGTTGATTCATGGCCTGGGGTCCAGCAGCCGGGATTGGGAATTGCAGGTGGGATTCTTTTCCCATCAATACCGGGTGATCGTTTTTGACGTGCGGGGTCATGGCAAATCGGGTAAACCGCCCGGACCGTACAGCGTTCCCCTTTTTACTGAAGATACGGTAAAACTGCTGCGGGCGATCAAGGTATGCCCGGCACATATTCTTGGCATCTCCCTGGGAGGCATGATCGCTCTTCAGTTGGGGATAAGCCATCCCGAAGTGGTAAAGAGCATGATCATTGTGAACAGCACCCCAGAGTTGATTCCCCGCACGCTGAAAGACAGGCTGGGAATTTGGCGGCGGTTATTGATTGTGAGATTGATGGGTTTGCGGAAGATGGGAGAAGTGCTGGGAAACCAGTTTTTTCCCAACAAGGACCAGGAGGAATTACGAGCCATCTTTGTTGAACGCTGGGCAGAGAATGACAAGCCAGCCTACCTGGAAGCCATGATAGCAGTTATTGGCTGGAGTGTAACAGACCGATTGGGAGAGATCCACTGCCCGACCCTGGTAATCGGAGCAGATGGAGATTATTTTCCAACTGCTGAAAAGGTAGTCTATGTAAAGCGAATACCAGGTGCGAAACTGGTGGTGATTGAAAACTCCAAGCACGCGCTGCCGGCAGAAAAACCAGGCGAATTTAATAGGACAGTAAAAGCGTTTCTTTCCGGGTTAGACAGCAGGTGATTTCAGTAAACAATTACCCTGAATTATTCTTTCCTTTGCAGCCCTTAAAGGGAATCAAAAGAGGAGAATTCTAAACATATTGCGCACATATTTTGGCTTGTTCTTGATCGCCCATGCTGTAGCTCATGCTGGCTTGGCAGCTGCACCAACTCCCGGAGACTCTGATCCAAAACCGGGCGCTTTTTTCACAGGGGTCACCAGGTCCTGATTGTTTCAGAAGTTAGGCTTAGATCCGGGTTTTGTACGCCTGATTGGCATAATTCTGGTTGCCCTTTCAACCCTGGGGTTTGTCCTCAGTGGTATGGGAACTCTGGGCGTTCCTGGGTTGAGCGAGATCTGGCAGGCAGCAGCAGGATTTGCGGTGGTAGTGTCCTTGATATTGTTGATTCTGTTTTGGCATCCCTGGATTGTCGTTGGAGTTTTAATAGATATAGAACTTGTGGTATTGACGTGTCTGAATAGCTGGCCATCACAAGTCATCATCCTGTAATACCAGAACATCACAGCCCGGAGGGAGGTTGGGATGATAAGCCAGGTATGGTTACTACTATTGAGGGCGTACTTGCTGGGATCTATCCCATCGGCTTACCTGATTGTCAGGGTGAGCACCGGGGAGGATATCCGATACATGGGGGATGGCAATGTTGGTGCAAAGAATGCCTACGAGTCGGTTAGAAAACTGATTGGTTTTTCTATTGCAGCTGCTGATATCGGGAAAGGTTTTCTGGCTGTGACTGCCGCCAGACATTTCGGTTTTAGCGAAGGCCTGATCTTGCTGGCAGGAGGTTGTGTTGTACTTGGCCATGACTTTTCGATTTTCCCGGGATTTCAGGGAGGACAGGGAATGGCTGCCACAGTTGGCGTCTTTGGCGCCCTTTTTCCCCAGGCCACACTACTTGCGTTTATTTCCTTTTTGGTTATTTTGGCTTTGACCCGAAATTGGGATCTTAGTTACGGGATTGCTTTTTTCCTACTGGTTGCCGGTTTGTGGATTTCAGGTCATCCCACTAAACAAATCCTATTCAGCATGTTGCTGTTGCCCTGGATTGCCCTAAGGAGTCTGATTCAAACCTGGCAAACCCGCCGTTTATCAGTTTAAGCCGAAATTTCCATCACAAATCTTCAACTGAATATATAATAGGATAACCATGGAAGGTAATCTTGATTATTAAACCCATCAATACACCCCTGCAAATAAAACAGGTAGCTCAAGTGGAAGCTGAAACCTGGGGCTTGAACCCGAGCGATACAGTACCGGATCACGTCTTAACAGCGATCGCCAATGATGGGGGTGTTTTATTAGGAGCCTATGATCGTGATCAGTTGATTGGTTTTACTCTGGGCTGGCTGGGAACCACCAGCCAAGAAGATGGGATTATAGCTGCAGACTACCTAAAACTGGTTTCCCATATGACCGGGGTACTTGACGGATATCGCGACCAACGGATCGGTTATAACCTGAAGTTAGCTCAACGTGAGTGGGCGCTAGCCCGGGGATTGGACCTGGTTACCTGGACCTATGATCCCCTGGAGAGCCGAAACGCCTACCTGAATATTCATCTACTTGGCTGTACATGCCAGACGTATTATCGTGATTACTACGGTGAGATGTCTGACCAGATGAATGAAGGAATTGCCTCGGATCGATTACGGGTAGATTGGTGGATTAATAGTGATCGTGTAAGGCGCTGCCTTTCGCCATCTCCCGATCAGAAAATCCAGGCAGGATCGATTGAATTATATATCCAGGTGGGGGTCCAGCTGCTCAACCCTACTAAGTTGGAGTGTGGTTATCACCTGCCTGGAGATCAAACAATTTCACCGTCAAAAACCAGATTGCTGGTGGAAATACCAGCTGATATCCAGGCTATCCGTCAGAAAGACCGGGAGATGGGTGTTGCGTGGCGCAGACATACCCGGGAGATCTTTGAATCAGTTTTTAGCGCCGGATACCGGGTGGTTGATTTTATTTATATCAGGGGGAAAACCCCTCAGAGTTATTACCTGTTGAGGAACGATGCCGATGAAGATTAAGCAGATCACAATCTATCACTTGAATATGCCCCTTGTTCATCCGTTTGAGACCAGCTTTGGCCGGGAAACACAACGGGAGTGCCTGATCATCGCTGCTCAGACGGATAATTTGACCGGTTGGGGAGAATGTGTGGTGACGGATAAGCCCGATTATTCCTCAGAGACAATCTCAACAGCCTGGCATATTTTGAAGGATTTCCTGATTCCAGCTGTGTTGAATGTTCACTTGCCATCGATAGAAGATTTAGTTGATACTTATCAATGGATTCGAGGACACTATATGGCGAAAGCTAGCCTGCAGGCAGCTGTCTGGGATTTGCTAGCTCAACTTGAGGGAAAAAGCCTGGCTACCAAGTTGGTGGAACCGTATGATGAGGAGCCAAAAGATCGAGTGAAAGTTGGTGTAAGCATTGGTATCCAGCCAACGATCGCTGATACGTTGACGCGAATCGAGGATTTTTTATCCCAGGGATTTTCTCGAATAAAACTAAAAATTAAACCTGGTTGGGACCTGGAACTGCTGAGCGCCGTGAGGGATGTTTTCCCCGATATTCCCTTAATGGTGGATGCCAATTCGGCATACACTTTGGGAGACGTGAAAATAATTCAACAAATGGATGATTTTAATCTAACGATGATTGAACAACCCCTGGCACATGACGATATTTACCTGCACAGTAAGCTTCAAGAATTAATAAATACTCCCATCTGTCTGGATGAGAGCATTCACACTCCAGACCAGGCAGAATGGGCTTTGGAAATCAATGCCTGCAAAATTATCAATATCAAACCCGGACGCGTTGGGGGTCTCTGGGAAAGCCGCTTGATCCATGATTTGTGTGAAACGAGAGGTATTCCGGTCTGGTGCGGCGGTATGTTGGAGACCGGTATCGGGCGGGCGGCTAACCTGGCTTTAGCCAGTCTGCCGAATTTCACCTTACCATCTGATACTGGCCCAACGGAACGTTATTGGACGAAAGATATAATAGACGAAATATTTACCCTCAATGGGGGAGACAGCACCATCACTGTTCCAACTCAACCCGGATTAGGAATATCGGTAAATATGGATCAGGTTGACAGATTTTTGGTGCGAAAAGAAATTTTTTTATGACACAAACAGCCCCGGGGCGATTTGGAAAAGACATGCAAAATAAACCGAAGAAAAAAACAGTTACCCTATTCGGTGCTTCTGGCAGTATGGGCTATGAAGCTTTTAAGGAACTCTGGAAAAGAAGGGAACATTATGACATTGTTTTATTGCTGCTGCCAACCAGGAGAGAAAAGAAGCTTTTCCGAAGTTATGAAAAAGAAACTGGTATCAAACCCATCTCGGGTAAGGGAGTATCTCAAGGACGAGGGTTAAAGATTGTCTGGGGGGACGCAACCGAATATCAGGACGTTGAAGAAGCTGTACGCGGCGCGGATTGGGTCCTGAACGCCATGGCGTTGATTTCACCCCAGGCGGATTATTATCCTGAAGCCGCCCGACGTGTCAATATTGACGGCATAAAAAACATCATTAAAGCGATAGAAACTCAACCCAATGGCGCTGATTATATAAAGTACATCCATACCGGCACAGTGGCTGAAACCGGTGACCGCCTGCTCCCAATCCATTGTGGGCGGGTGGGAGATCCTCTGAAGCCATCCATCTTTGATTATTATGCAGTGACAAAAATTGCCGGAGAAAGAGCTGTCTTGGAGTCCAATCTCAAATATTGGGCTTCCTTAAGAATGACCTTTATTATGCCAGTTGATAGTGAAGATTATTTCAGCCTCTGGGATTCGATTATGTTCCACCAGCCGATAAATACCTGTATGGAAAATATATCCAGCAGGGATGCAGGTTTTGGCCTGGTGAACTGCCTTAATATACCAGAGGATTCTGATTTCTGGCGGAGGGTTTACAACATGGGCGGTGGGCCGGAGATGAGGTGTTCCGCATATGGATTCATGACCAAGGCGCTCAAATTGGGCGGCATTTCCGCAGTAGAAGCTGTCATGGAAAGAAAGTGGTTTGCCCTGCGTAATTTTCATATGCAGTACTATGAGGACAGCTGCCTGACCAACAATTATTTGCACTATTGGCGTGATTCGTTGGATGACTGGTTGAATACAGTGCGGAAAGATATGGCTTTAAGCTTAAAACTAGTTGCCTTTTTAGCCAGGAAATTGCCCTTCGTTCAAAAAATTATAGAGAAAATTACTTACAACCGCATGCAAGGGATGGTCGAAAACCACAAAAACGGGACCGGGTATTGGTATACAAATCACAACGAACAGCGAATCACTGCTTTTTACAAGGACCTTCAAACCTACAAATCCATTCCAGACTGGAGCGCTGATGTTCCCTCTGTGGTTCCGGATGATGATTGGGTCCGACTGGACCATGGCTACGACGAAGGGAAAGAAAAACTAGAGTTGTTTGACTTGAAAAAAGCAGCAGCTTTCAGAGGAGGGGAATGCCTTTCCCAAACCTGGAATGGTGATTTGTACCAGTCGCTGTCATGGAAATGTGCCTCGGGTCACGAATTCCCTGGGAAACCATATTCCATTCTCAAAGCTGGTCACTGGTGTCCTGATTGTGTGCCTCCACCCTGGGATTTTGACCAGCAGGCAAAACTCAACCCGTTTTTTGCCCAGGTATGGTATCCAAATCATGAGGTGGAGGAAAATAATTTCTACCCCGAAGACTGTCTGGAAGATATTGCAGGTGCAGATAAAAACAGTTCCTGAAACTATTCACTTTTAAAATCGTTAACCTATTTAATAACCCAGTTTCAGTCGACAATGGGCTGATTCTAAACAAAAAGGATTGATCCTGATGAAAAAATCCCTCGGACCACAAACCTTGATTTTTCCTACCCCGGTCTGGTGTGTGGGGACGTACGATAAAGAAGGCAATCCTAATGTAATGACCATTGCCTGGGGTGGCATTTGCTGTTCCAAACCACCCTGTGTGACCATATCTCTTCGCAAGGCTACCTATACCTATGGCTGTATAATGGAAAGAGGTGCCTATACCATCAGTGTTCCATCCGAAAAATACGTTAAAGAGGCGGATTATTTCGGCATTGTTTCTGGCCGGGATGTAAATAAGTTTCAGGAGACTAATCTTACTCCGGTCAAATCTGATCTGGTTGACGCGCCTTATGTAGGGGAATTTCCTATGGTCTTAGAGTGCAGACTTATTCATCATTACGAGATCGGGCTGCATACTCAATTTATAGGTGAAATAATGGATCTTAAGGTGGATGAGATAGCATTAGGGGAGGACAAAAAACCGGATATCTTAAAAATAGCACCCATCGTTTATGCTACTAAATCCCAGCATTACCATGGGGTTGGTAATCAGATTGGAAAGGCTTTTGAGATTGGCAGAAAACCTCAATGAAGGCAGAATATCAGGACATTTTTGTATTAAAAGGAAAGGGCATTGCTGGTGATCATAAATCTATCACCCTGCCGTTCACCCATGTCTCTTCCAGGGCAATTATTCTTAGAAAGAAGGATGGGGCAATTTTGGGTGCCCTGCACCACCCGGATGGGAATTATGCTTTACCCGGGGGAGCCATTGATGATGGAGAAAGCGCCGAGGACGCCCTGCAGCGGGAGCTCGAAGAAGAAGGAATTCGTCTGATCGGCAGTGATGAAGGATGGCGTGAACGCTTAGGTGTTGATTATTACGGCGGATACAATGAGTTATGCCTGTGGTATGTATTCATCGTTGATGATGTAGAGACACAAGAAAACAAAGAAATATTGAATATCAAATGGATACAACAGAATGACGATCTCTGGTATCCCTATGTGCGGGAAAAAATCCTTTTGAATTTACTGCAGCATGTTCCTGATCTGGTAAACATTAATCCAGATTAAATGAGGGATATAGGCAGGGATCGTAATCACAAACTAATTCCCGCTCCGCGTTTCTCACCTTATCTATCAAAACCTCCAGCGGCATTTCAAAATCAACCAGGCCTTTGAGGCAAAGGAGATAAAAACATGTCCATACTTAATGAGCTGGCCAGTATGCAGGGCAGGAAAGATGAAGAACCAAATAAAGAGTTAGGCAAACGATTGGTAGAAACTGCTGATCTGGAAGGTATAAAAGAGGCGGCAGACAACCTTCGAAACGTGGATAAAAAAAATCCAAATCGACTGCTTTGACGTATTGGAACAAGTTAGGTCCCTCGCTCCGGAACTGATTGAGGATTACCTGGAAGAATTCCTGCAATTGATTTTTGGAAAGGATAATCGCTTGATCTGGGCGGCGATGATCAATATTGCCTTGATCGCAGACAGGAAACCGGATCAAATCATAAATCGGCTGGATGACATTATCGCAGTGATTGAAAAGGGTTCTGTCATTACCCGGGATAACGGGACAAAGATATTGTCCAGGGCGGCAGCCGCCAAAACGGAGTGCAACAGCCTGGTATTCCCATATTTGATTGACCAGTTGAACAACTGCCGGCCGAAAAGCCTGCCCCAGTATGCTGAGAGCGTTCTGGTTGCAGTCAACCAGGGCAATCAAACCCAGTACCTTGCTGTGCTTAACAAAAGATTCAATGAACTCTCAGCAGCCCAGGGGAAAAGGGTAAATAGGATTATCAGAAAATTTGAGTAAAATAAATTCGGGGACCATTATTACAATTCTTTCATCTTGGATTGAACGAGAAATCAATTACACCAAGTATTAATATATAGTTTGATATAATCGTTGTGGTCATACGAGTATAAAAATCTCAATAATGACATATACCACCAGGTCCGATGTTAATGATTGATATCCGACCTTACAGGACGGACGATGAACTAGAGGTTATCCAACTCTGGAAAAAGTATTTCCTGAAACACCTCAGCACAATGACCCGATCAGGGATAACAAAGAAAGTTGAAGATCCAACCTGGATTATTTCTGGTTGGGGTAAATGATCATCTCCTGGTGGAGACAGCCATGGCGGGGTATGATGGCTACCGCGGCTGGGTTTATTACCTCGCCGTTAATCCGACTTATCGCCGTAATGGCATTGGCACGGCATTAATGAAGAAGGCAGAAGGTTTGTTGGTTCAAAATGGCTGCCCTAAATTGAATTTGCAAATCCGGGCGGATAATTCTGACCTGCAAGCCTTCTACGAAAAATTGAGTTATACAGCTGAAGAGCGAATCAGCATGGGGAAGAAGCTTTAACCCAATAAATATATAAGGAGATTAAGATGCAAATTGTAACTGATAGTGGGACCGATGTTAGTTTAACCCCTGAACAAGCAGCCGAATTGAACATTCACATTGTACCGCTGGTTGTTACCCTGGATGGAAAGTCGTATCGGGAAGGCGTGGATATAGAACCCGAAGATTTTTATCCAATACTGATTGAATCAGGAAATTTGCCGATTACCTCCCAGCCCTCAGCAGGAGAATTTGCCGACCTGTATCGCCGCCTGGCAGCCAAGGATCCGGACATTTTCTCCATCCATATGACCTCGGGATTAAGCGGCACCTACAACTCAGCTCTGGCAGGGGCAGAAATGGTTCCAGAGGCGAATGTCACTCACATTGATACCAAGACTTTATCCGCAGCAGCTGGTTGGGTGGTAAAGTCAGCAGCCCGCGCAGCAAAAGCAGGCTGGGCGAAAGACCAGATTCTGAGTTTAGCCCAGAAGATTGGAGACGCCTGCGACAGCATATATACGCTCGATGAATTAAAGTATTTGATCCACGGTGGGCGCATCAGCCACATGAAAGGGATCATTGCCTCGTTGATCAACATTAAACCGATGATAGGCGTGGAGAAAGTCAATGGGACATACGAGCAGCTCGGACAGGTTCGGACATTTAAAGGAGCGTTAAAAGGGTTGGTAAAATTGATGGGGCGCAGGCATGAACCTGGCAGTGAGCTGCGGGTCCAGGTTCTGCATTCCAATAATCCTGAAGGAGCATCTCTTCTGCGCGAGCAGGTCGAAAAGGTATATAAATGCAACTGGCTTCCTACAGGGCCGATGTCATTGGTCTTGGGCGCCCATACCGGTCCAAGTATGGTTGGTGTTGGTTATGGACTCCAGTCAGTATTTGAAGATATTCCATAATTCTATTTCTAGAGAGATGGGGGTAGATAGTTTTCTTTGGAGAATGTTGTAGGATAACCGGACAAATATAGGTAACCAGGAAAGAATAAGCATTACCCTTGAATGACCCTGGAGTGAAATCTCCAGGGTCATTTTGTTTCTCTCCGGGCAACTGGGTACTTTTTCAACTCATTACACACATAGTGATTGAAATCTGAAAACTGTATAATAAACACTGGGGATGATGGTTTTTTTGAGTAATGATTCCCGGATAAAGTCCAATATTATAGACAACCGTTGATATATTCTTAATAATGCTGGTTCTTGGGGGACTTTTAGGCATGAAATAATGTAAGCTATAGACAAAGAGGGGGTGACTGATAATAACAAACCTGTAAAGCTTACTCACCACCTTTTCCTGTATGATGTAGGAAATTCCATATCCTTTGATTGGGCAAATTTGCCTGATTGAGGTATTTAACCTGCTGAACATGTATAAATTTTTTACTATTCCGAAGTTTGAAAATCAAGAAAAGCAGCGCCGAGCCAACATATTGGCTGCGACGCAGTTTGCTTCGATTATCATGATTGTGTCGATCGAAATCATTTCTTTTATCCTAGCACCGGACCATCCAGAAGTTATACTGCAGGGATTGGTTGGGGCAGCTGTAATGTTGATTTCCTATCTTCTTCTCAGAAAGGAAAAACTGGAAGCAGCTGGTTGGATGATAGCAATATTTGGGTGGTTAATATTGACACTTGACCTGGCGTTCATATCTGGTATTCGGGGAGTGAATGTCCTTGGGCAAGTTCTAATTGTGATGTTTGCTGGATTAGCGTTAAGTGGAAAGGCTGCCTTAATAATTACCGTTATCAGCGTGGGAATTAACTTCATTATTCTCAAGCTGGAACAAAATGGAATCTTGGCACTACCAATTCCCTTACAAGCTAATGTCACACGTTGGTTTATTCAAACAATCTATACCATTCTGGCAGCTGTTTATATCTGGAGAGCTGATACTGGAATCAAGGGTGCTTTATTTAAGTCCCAGTCCACCGCTGATCGCTATCGAGCTTTGTATGAACGCACCAATGATGGGGTGGTGATCTTTGATCTGGATTGGAATGTGTTGTCAGCCAACACCCAGGCGATTGAGCTGTTGGGATATTCAGAAGCAGAGATTGTAAGCCTGAATTCACTTGAATTTGGAGACCCCGACAATCTCGAGGAGATGAACCGAATCAGGGAACATATTTTAAAGGGACAAAACCTGCCTACATTTGAAGAGACGCTGATACGAAAAGACGGCAGCCGGGTACCGGTGGAGTTGAATATGGCGCTGGTTTATGCTGTCAAAGGGAATCCACGCCATGTGCAATGTATCATGCATGATATCAGCGAACGAAAAGATTACGAATTGCGTTTGCAGCAGCAGGCGTTATATGATCCGCTCACAAACCTACCTAACCGAACCCTGTTCGAAGATCGGTATCAGAGCATACATTCCAAAACCGATCAAGGTCTGATAGCAGTTCTTTTTGTTGATCTGGATAATTTCAAATATATAAATGATGATTATGGACATGCAGTTGGGGATCAAGTCCTGCAGGAACTCAGTAGCCGTATGCAGGGAACACTGAGAGATAGTGATATTGTGGCTCGCCTGGGGGGAGATGAATTTGTGATTATTCTTGAGAATATCCGCAATAAAATGGATGTCAGCAAAATCACCGAAAAACTGCTTAACAACATTTATCTTCCAATCCAGCTTGGAGATCACTGCATTCAGATAACTGCCAGCATTGGAATAAGCATAGCTGAGAAAAGAAATCTTCCGCATCTAGACTTGTTGAAATATTCCGATGCTGCCATGTATCAGGCAAAAGACAGCGGCAAGAACAATTTCCGGTTCTATGATTTGGAAAAGTTGGTTTAAATCCTCTTCTAAAGATTCTTTTTTTCACCCAGATACTTAAAATAATAACATTCAATTAAACAGTTCGCTGATTACTGTGCTATTTGCGCTTAATTCCGTGATAAAACCCCGGGAACAAATTTGGCTGGGAATCCGTTGAGAAAATGGCCTGGTCCTAGTTATAATCTAAGTAAGGATAACTGGAAGGATATAGTTCAATCCGGGAAGATAAATAATGGGAGCTATTGCACTCTTGGAGCAATAATGGCTGAGCAAGTTCTCCTTCAAATCAAGAATCTAACAAAATCATACGGGGATATCCATGCTGTTAGGGACTTAAGCCTGGATGTTTTCTCTGGTGAGGTATTTGGACTGTTGGGTCCCAATGGTGCCGGGAAGACCACAACCATTAAACTGATGTCCGGCTTACTAAAACCAGACAGTGGAGAAGTATTGATTCGGGGGGAACCTCTTGCGGCCGGTGACGTTAATACCCGAATACGGATCGGCATCTGTCCGCAGGAGAATGTGCTGTGGACCAAACTGACTCCTGCGGAACAGCTAATATTTCTGGGGAATATGTACGGGATGAGCCAGTCTCTAATCCGGAAGCGATGCCAGATAATATTGGATGCCTTAGGCTTAATAGATTCTGCGGATAAAATAGCCGGAACACTTTCCGGGGGCATGCAGCGCCGTTTAAACATTGCCCTGGCTTTGATCCATGACCCCGAGATAGTCATTCTGGATGAACCAGAGGCAGGCCTCGATCCCCAGAGCCGGATCAGTGTCCGGAAATATATCAAGTCCCTGGCAAATGAAAAAACGATTATCTTGACTACTCATAACATGGATGAAGCGGAGAGGTTGGCAGACCGGGTGGCAATCATAGACCATGGAAAACTGATGGTTCTGGATACACCGGATGCCTTGAAACAGACTGTTGGTGAAGGTGATGTCCTTGAAATTACATTAATAAAACAGAAAGAACCAGTTGAACCTGACTTGTCTTTCCTGGAGGGTCGGGCTCAGATTCTGATTGTGGACAATGTGCTCCAGATCCGGGCGTTGGATCTGGTCAATCTGCTCCAGAGTATTCTCGCCTGTCTGAATGACTCCGGAATCCAAACCGGAGATATCCGGCTGCGGAAGAACACCCTTGAAGATGTCTTTATTAAGTTAACTGGAAGGAAGTTGAGGGAATGAAAATCCTGAAGATCTTCTTAAAAAGTTTAAAAGAACAGGCCCGGGATCCCGTCACGATGGGATTGAGCTTGCTCATAGGACCCTTTTTTGTATTGCTCTATTGGTTGATGATACCCAGCGGATCGACAACCTATGGGGTATTGGTCCAAAACTTGGATACGGGACCTCAAGGAAGAGAAGCCATTGCTCTGCTGGAAAGGTTAACCTACCCCAGCGGGGATCCTCTATTGGATGTGCTATCCATAAGCGATCAGGCGCGAGCTGCGGAGCTACTTAAGGACCGGGATGCTGAAGTCTTATTAATCATTCCAGAGAATTTTTCCGAAACACTCGAAGCAGCTTCTCGGGGAGAGATGCAGAATCCAGCTGAAGTTACGCTCGTGGGAGACCTGACAAATCCTTATTATGCTGTCGGCGCGGTGATGGCCGGCTCTGTAATTGATGAATTTGTTCAGGTGAGGACTGGAGAGATCCGACCATTTCAATTTAAGGAAATTGCCTTAGGAGCGTCTGAAGGGAGGTCTGAATTCGACCTGTATATTCCTGGCATCTTGATCATCTCTGTGGTTATGCTGGTATTTATTATCTCGATGACAATTACTTATGAGGTTGAAGCCGGGACCCTGCAGCGTTTGCAAATGACCTCTATGAAGGCGTCCGATTTTCTTATCGGCATTAGCTTGCCAACAGTTCTTCTGGGCGTTGTTTCCCTTTTGATAACCCTAATTGTTGCCATTTTGTTAGGATTTAACAGCCAGGGTTCAATTTGGGCAGCCCTATTAATTGGAGGAATTACAGCAGTGGCGGTGGTTGGTATTGGCCTGATTGTGGCTGCATTTTCAAAATCAGTCAGCCAGGCCTTTATTATCGCTAATTTTCCCCTGATCTTTTTTATGTTCTTTTCGGGAGGTGTTTATCCAATCCCGCGAATTATTCTATTTCAGGTTGCAGGTATAAATATCAGCATCTATGACCTGCTGCCACCCACACACGCTGTTTTGGCTTTAAATAAAATTCTTACTCTCGGGTCAGGATTGGCAGATGTGATGTATGAAATCATCTCCTTGCTGGTTCTCTCTCTTGTGTATTATCTTATCGGGATCTGGATCTTTCAGCGCCGCCACCTTCGTCTACAGTGAGGAAACTTAACTAAGGATCTCATTTAGTATAGAAAATCAGATCCCCTGGGGGCTGTGATAACAATTTTGCTGTTACTCTCCCTTATCTGGGAAAAAGATTGTTCGAGCAAATTTTAATGGTTTCTGATTTCAATTGAGGAGGACAATATGGCATATGATGAAGGTCTCGCCCAGCGTGTACGGGAAGTTTTATGTGACTGTATGGGATATGAGGAAAAGAAAATGTTTGGCGGGATTGGATTTTTGTTACATGGGAACATGGCTTGCGGGGTAATCAGAGAGGATTTGATTGTGCGGGTCGGAGCGGAAAACTATTCCGAAGCACTTTTACAACCCGATGTAGAACTGTTTGATCTGACCGGAAGAGCGATGACAGGCTGGGTTGTTGTTAAAGGGCCGGGATATAGAAAGGATAACAACCTCAAAAATTGGGTTGACCAGGGGGCTAGATACTCCCTGACTCTGCCCCCAAAATGAGCAAACTTATATGACAGACCACAAAACAGTTTATCAGCAGGAAGCGGTTCTATACCAGCGTTTGATTGCCCGGGAAGACTATCAGGGTAACCTGCTTCCAGAAATTAAAAAAATCACACCTTTGAACGGAAAAGATGTAGTTGATCTGGGCTCTGGCACCGGACGCCTGGCGCATCTACTGGCCCCTCACATTAAGTCAGTTCACGCTATGGACTTATTTCCTCACATGCTGGGAGTAGCGGCCAGAAGACTACGAAATCAACAACTGGGCAATTGGCAAGTGACTGCAGGAGATCACCGCCAGATTCCGTTGCCGAATAAATCAGCTGATCTGGTGGTCTCCGGCTGGAGTATCTGTTACCTGGTGGTATGGGAGGGGGAAGAATGGATAGGGGAAGTGGAGAGTGCCCTGCTGGAAATGAAGCGTGTGCTGCGTAGCGGGGGAACGATGATCATTATTGAGACTCTGGGCACTGGCAAGGAACATCCGGTGGAGCCGGAAGGCTTAAATCCATATTTTATTTTCTTGGAGTCCCGGGGTTTCCAACGTTCCTGGATTCGAACCGATTACCGTTTCGGCAGCTGGGAAGAAGCGCTGGAATTGGTGGAGTTTTTCTTCAGAGAGGAGATGGTAAGGAAAATTGGAAATGAAAACAAACCTGTTCTCCCTGAATGTACAGGACTCTGGTGGTTAAAATTATAGGTTGGGGGTTCCCTTCGGACATCTAAATGACCAGTCAATAATAATGTCAGTATAATTTTTATCCCATTATGCGCCTTGTTGATCGGGCGTATAATTTTTTTCCAGATAATTCCACAAGATTACTGGTTGTTATGGAACGATCATAATTGGAAGGAACAAATATCGACACAGTTTGTCTTGTTCCGTTCAGTAGCATGTTTGTCAAGCTGAGTGTTATTTAACCAACCAGGAGGGCGACAGTGAAGATTCAAACGGTACAGAGAAATAAAGATTTAAAAAAATTTATAAATTTCCCCTACCGTTTTTAGAAAGATGATCCAAACTGGGTCTCTCCCCTCCGAGCTGAGTTGAGAAATCAATTTGATCCCAAAACTAATCCTTTGCTGGATCATTGTGATACTTGCTTATTTCTCCTGATCCAGGAGGACCAGGTGATCGGACGGATTGCCGCTTTCATTGATCATCTGGTGGTAGATTTCTGGAAAGAAAAAATCGGACTGTTTGGTTACTACGAGTGTATCCCTGACGAAAACGCTTCCCGGATGCTGTTGGATACTGCCGCGGAGTGGCTGCGAGAGCAGGGGATGGATTCCATGCGGGGGCCCTGGACATTTGTCTCAGAAGAACGGGGTTTGGTGGTGGAAGGCTTTACGCCGCCGCCTGTGATCATGGCTCCCTACAACCCGCCGTATTATGATCAACAGCTCACAGCTTATGGTCTTGAAAAAGCAAAGGATTTGCTTTGTTATTATATTACCGGTCAGGAAGGATATCAGATTCCGGACCGCATATTAACCCTGACGGACCGGGTTGCGAAAAGATATGGTGTTACGGTTCGTCCATTGGACATGAAGAAGTACGAGGAGGAAGTCCAGATTTTCCTAGAACTCTCCAATACCAGCATTATTGATAACTGGGGCTATTCGCCAGTCACTGAAGGTGAAGCGGACGCGATGGCGAAAGATCTGAAACAGATTATTCAGCCTAAAGGGGTGGTGTTTGCTGAAAATGCGGATGGGAAACCCATTGGATTTGCGGCCGCTCTTCCGGATATAAATTCGTTGTTGAAAGGGTTGAACGGCCGCTTGCTGCCGTTTGGGTGGCTGAAGCTGCTTCTAGGGATTCCCCGACTAAAGAGCTACCGCATGTTTGCGCTGGGAGTGATCCCGGAATACCACGGCCTGGGAATTGACAGCTTAATCTATCGGGCTCTTTACGAATTCCTTTATACTCCAGAGATAAGGATGGAAATCAATTATGTCTTGGAGGATAATTACCCCATGAACAATGCCATCCACAAATTAAACGCCAAACCGCTGCGGTGCTACCGGATTTACCAGCGTGATTTGTAAACTTCAGGCAGTATAATACCTCTTGTTTGTCAACGGGAACAGAAGTGATCTATGAATAATCAAACGATAATCAAACCGGCTAATGAGAAACGGAGGCTGATCGCCATTGGTGAAAGCCTGTTGGTGGCCTTGATCTGGTCCTCAACTTTTGTGATTGTAAAATTTGGTCTGGAAACCTTGGGTCCGCTTACCATTGCAGGACTCAGATACTTCCTGGGGGCTGGAGTGTTGCTGCCCTTTCTTATCAAACGACAGTCGTTTAAAACCACAATTTCTAAAGAACTTTGGCTGCGCCTGATTCTAATAGGTGTCAGCGCCTATACGATTGGCAACGGCGCACTGTTCTGGGGGTTGAAGTATGTTCCTGCTACGACTGGATCATTTTTATTTAGCTTGATTCCGCTGTTTGCGCTTGCCGGGGGAGCTCTCCTACTGAGAGAGATTCCTACCAGGTGGCAAATATTCGGTGTTCTCTTATCTTTATTTGGCAGTGTCTTGTTTTTTTCTTCCGGAATGCAGCCAGGAGAACCCAAAGGCATTATAGCTATCGGTATTGGCTTAATGGGTATGTTAGCATTCAGTTTACTGGGTCGGAGCATTGCCCGGGATGGAAAACTGGATACACTAATATTAACAGCCCTCCCCCTTGCGATTGGAGGTTTACTCAGCATGGTGCTGGCGCTAATCGTGGAAGGGATCCCTCAATTTAGTGGTAAGTCAATATTAATTATTCTCTGGCTGGCTGTGGTGAATACAACTTTGGGATACCTGCTGTATAATCATTCGCTCCGGGAGTTAACCGCGATGGAGATGAACATGATCTTGAATCTCTCGCCGATATTCACGGCGATATTAAGCTGGGTTTTTCTTGGAGAAATCCTGGGCACGACTCAAATTCTCGGCTTGGTGGTCGTAATAATGGGTGTGATCTTCGTACAGCGGTTTACTGATCCAGCCCGCTCGAAAACCTGACTAATATTGGCAGATACTCAATTTAATGAACTTCACCCTGCTTTTTACTCTGGTTTTATTAATAATATTCATCTCCACGTTGATTCGGTCAGCCTTTGGTTTCGGCAATGCTTTGGTTGCCATGCCGCTGCTGGTTTTATTACTGAGTGTCAAAACAGCTGCACCCCTTGTTGCATTGGTCGGCATCATTAGTGCCCTGGTAATGCTGCTCCGGGAGTGGCGGGAATTGGATATTAAAGCCGCTATTTATTTAATCCTTTCTACACTGGCTGGCATACCTTTGGGATTGTTCTTCTTAAAATCTTCTCCGGAACACATCGTTAGGATGATCTTAGGTTTGGTTTTAATTGGATTTGGTTTATACAACCTGTTTGGCCTGAGGCTTCCCACGCTTCGGAAGGGATACTTAGTATTTCCATTCGGATTCTTTGCCGGGATACTGGGAGGTGCATATAACACCAGTGGTCCGCCAGTTGTAATATACGGGGTAATGCGTGGTTGGAGTAAGGAAAAGTTCCGGGCAACCCTGCAGGGTTATTTCCTTATCTCAAGCGCTTTAGTTGTGGTCGGCCATGGAATTTCAAGATTGTGGACCCGTTCGGTGCTCATTTACTTCTTAGCATCCATACCGGTTGTGGTTTTGGCAGACCTGCTGGGGAATTGGATAGTTCATAAAATCCAGGGAGAAAAATTCAATAGGGCGGTCAATTTATTCCTGGTGGTTGTCGGCATCCTGATGTTTATTTAATCTCATTCTTTTCTTCGGTCTTGAGGTTGCTGTTGTCTTCCAGACCCATCAACGCCGGAGAGAAAAATCCGGATGTATTCTGAAAATGTTCTAAACCTTCAAAATCGTATTATCTTTTTCTTGTATTCCACAATTCAGATTTATGTTCCCCAATAAAAGATCGGTATAATCAAGAAAGTGTCATTTTAATCCAACCAGAGGTAATCCGGGGGAGGTCATTCAATGTCTGAAGGACAAGCGGATCAAAAATCCCTATCAGCAGAGACACAAATTATTGGCAGGTTGTTCGAAACCCCCGTTACTATCCGCGGATATACGTGGCTCCCTTTGACTCAGCTGATAATGTGGGGGATCATGTCCCATGTATCCAAAAAGAAAAGACCAGAAGAAGGTTTTTCCAGACATATCACAGAAGGGGCTCTGACATCTTCTGCGATTTTAGGATCGGAATGGTGCCATAACCTGGCCCATGTGTTTATTGCAGATTGGATTGGGAAACCAATGGATGAACTTCAGATCCAATTTGGGATGCCTCGCTGCCGGTATGAAGAGATTAATGACAGGGAAGTCTCTCCCCGGCAGCATGTGATCCGTTCCGTTGGCGGACCCCTGATTAATCTAGTGATGATTCCTTTGACTGCTCTGGCTAAATTTCTGACTAAACCGGATACAATTGCCCGAGAGACGGCTAAAGCTGCCTTTCAAACCAATGTATTTCTCTCTGCCGTGTCTTTGCTGCCAATACCCGGAATTGATGGTGGACCGATATTAAAGTGGAGTCTGGTTGAGAAGGGATACGAAATAGAAGAAGCTGATCAAGTAATTCAAAGAGTAAATGGTCCGCTCTCTTTTATTCTAGGTATTTTCAGCAGCTGGGCTTTCCTGAATAAAAAGAATTTTGCCGGTGTTCTCAGCGCTTTGCTGGCATTAATCTCATTAGCTGTTTTTACCGGCAAGCTCAAGGAAGACGAAATAGCCTTCTGAGGATGAGTTAGTTCGAGATCAACAACAGAACTCATTTTTAGAGAGTAATTGACCTGAATTTCTGCGGAAATAGTGAGGTCATTTATTATATATACAAAAGTGGATTAAGGAGGTTCAATGAAATTATCCATAATCACCGGTGCCCTGGTTGCCCTCTTGACCGGGATAGCGATCGCGGTCCAGTCTACAGTGACCAGCCGTGTGGGAGGCATAATAGGGGATATCCGGACAGGCATCCTGACCAATACCATGGGAGGAATAGTGGCTGGGTCACTTATGCTAGTCTGGTTTCTCCGGGAGGGTCCCCAGGTTTGGAAAATCCCTCCTATTGTGATTGGTGTCACCGCACTGTCTGGAATTCTGGGAGTGTTTATAATTACCGGAATTTCCTTTTCACTGCAGCGAGCCGGGGTTGCTGCTGGATTGGCCAGCGTTATCCTGGGACAGCTGGCACTATCTTTTATAATTGATTCCCTGGGAATTGGCGGAGTTGAGCCGATTCCGATATCAGCAACTAGAATTCTGGGAATTGTGGTCGCCGGTTTTGGAGTTTACCTGTTATTGCCAAGGGGATAAGAAATCCCCAGGTTAAGATTGGGGGTATTTTACATCCTTTGAATTGGGGTAACCACCATTGCCTGGTATCACCTGGCATCAGGTTTGCTGACCAGGAAATTTCATAAATAGCCTGATATTCTGGAGAGGACTCCTGCCGTTCGCCGCAGGAATTTGGAGCGGGCAGCTTATAGGCAGTCAAGCGGCTATCCAGGAATTGGTTGATATCGCCGCCAAATATGATGCGGAACCTGTTCAGATTGCATTAAGCTGGTTAATCAACAATCAGGGAGAGAGCGTTGTTGCTATACTCGGCACATCCCGGGTGAAACATGTCCATGAGGGCATCAGGGTGATGATGATTTCCTTAACTGCTGAAAAAACAGCCCGGCTGAATTAAATTACATACAAAATCCGTGAGCAGCAAACTCACAGGAGTACAGAAAACAGAAAGCATTCAGAATATCTAGAACGGGCTTCCGAATGGAAACGGGGACAGGAGATCAATATCTCCAATCATGAGGCCGATGCTGAAACTTGTTTGCTATCTTAATAAGCAATAAATTCCATCTGTGATAAATAGCTTTATTTGGTAAAATGTATCTTTGCCGGGGCAGATCCAATAATCGGGTAATTGGGTCTATGAAAGCCAGTGGCGAGAGGAACCATAACCTATGGAAAAACGCGAGAATCAAACTCCACAAAAGCGCCGTTATCCGCCATTTTGGGAAAAGTTTATTCCGGTTGCCCTGATTATCATCGTGGTTATCATCGCTATATTGTTATTGGTGATCTTAAGCGTTGCTCTTGGGTTGCTTCCCACTGCTAGATTATGAGATAATTGACTGTAAAATATAGCTTAATTTTAGAAAAAGTATTCTGGAGGAAAATTACATGAATATAATGAACACACTCCTACCATTTGTATCAAGTGGAATCAGTTTCGTTTTTGCCGTTGTTATTTTTAGGCGATATTGGCAACGCCGAGGTTTACATTTGTTGCTGTGGGGCATCGGGATGATCTTCTATGGCATTGGTGGTTTTTGTGAAGGGTATTTTGGGGCTTTTGGATGGAATCAAACCATTTTCCGTTTGTGGTATTTATCTGGGGCTATTCTGGTTGCAGCCTGGCTCGGTCAGGGCACGGTCTATTTATTAGCGAATAGGACCTGGGCCCATAGTTTGATGGCTTTGCTTGCGCTAGGATCAATTTATGGATTGGTACGAGTGTTTGGTGCTGAGCTTGATCCAACCTTGATGACTACAAGCCTGCATACCGGAAGCGAAATGAGCGGTCACGCAATTGTGACACCAGGTGTGCGGTCATTGACGCCATTCTTTAATTTGTATGGCACTGTAGCGCTAGTTGGGGGAGCTGCTTATTCCGCCTGGATATTTTGGAAGAAACGGGTGCTTCTGAACCGGACTATTGGTAATATTCTGATCGCAGTGGGAGCAATGCTTCCTGCTTTTGGGGGAACTTTTAGCCGGATGGGTATCAGTGGAGCGCTCTATATAAGCGAGTTGCTTGGCGCCATCATAATGTTTATTGGCTTTCTCCAGGCTATCAAACGGTCGGATTCTCCTGAACCGACAATTGCTGCTGTGGATTGACGTTTCTAAGACTTGCAACTTTAAAATTATATAATCCAGGCGTATGATGTCGAAATCAGCATAAGAAATTTACGATTTCATTGTTTTTTTAATGTAGGCATATCTATCGGTAGTTGAATAAGGAGAGATCCTACGGAGCACGTTGTTTTTCTGGATGCAGCAGCGGATGAATTAACCAACCTGTTATCCGGGAAAAAAACAATGATACTTCGCGGTGCTGCGGGCAGGAAAATGCCCTATGGACGGGTAAACGTCGGGGATGTTCCGTATTTACTCGAAAATGATGGCAGCGGAAAAATCCGGGCAAAAACAAAGGTTGGTTCTGCATTTAACTCCGAAAGAATGGATCAAGGCGAATCGATTGCCCTGGTGGAGGAAAATCAGGACCGTCTGCAGCTCACGGGCAAGCAACTAAAACGGTGGGCTGGTAAATGTTATCTGGTATTGATCGAAATAAAAGAGTTGGAGACTCTTGATCCGTTCTCAATCGATAAGAGCGATTACGGAAACATGGATGACTGGCTTCCAGTTGGTGATATAAACAATGTCAAAATTAAATAGTTGGCAGTCAGATATCTTCCAGAGCTAATAAACTTAACGAGACAGAAATAAAAAACCGCCCGGGTTGCGGATGAACCGGGCGGTAAACATTTGCCTTACTGCTTCAACAGAACGATGCAGTCAGGTGCGAAAGAGGATTCTTAGACAGGACGAACGTCGACTGCCTGTAAACCTTTGTCGCCTTGCTCAACTGAGAACTCAACCTGCTGGTCCTCACTCAAGGATTTGAATCCCTCCATTTCGATTGCAGTGTGATGGACAAATACGTCCTCACCCGCTTCGCGAGAGATAAATCCATAACCTTTTGCATCATTGAACCATTTGACGGTTCCGATTTCTTTTTCTGCCACTTTTGTTACTCCTTGTTACATTTGATAGAATTGAAGCAGTGCAGTTAGAACAAAAAACTGCCCAGTTTCCGCAAGTTTGGGCAGTTCACATATTGCTACCATTACCTACTTCATCTTTAACGCCCGTAATAGTAACATATAGTCAGGTTTCTGTCAATCACGTTGATAAGGCAAATTTGATTTCAAAAATTTCCAGGAAAAAGAACATGTCTATATTCTCACAGAGTAAATTTGCGGCAGGGTTGCAGCGGATTGTCTCTTTCCGACGGCAAGATGCTGGTCTTTACAGGGAGATTGCTGAGCGACTTCCCCTTATAAAAGCTGAGCGAGTTCTTGATGTCGGGACGGGCACTGGTTTGCAGCTAAAAGTAATCCATGAAATGGCACCCCACCTGGCATTATATGGGCTGGATCTTTCTGAGGCCGCCATCCAGGTTGCGTCCAAAGCTCTGGTTGGATTGAAGGCTGATTTGAGGGAAGGAAGTATCTCTGCTACAACGTATGATGATAATTTCTTTGATATAGTTACCTGCAATGCCAGCATGTCCTATTGGGAAAACCCGGAGGATTGTTTTAATGAAATCTACCGAATCTTAAAACCCGACGGCGAGGTAATGCTTTTTGAGCCCCGAAAAGAGATCAACTTGGAAGAAGCGCTGGACCAAATCCGGGAGATCATGGCGGGAAAAAACTGGTTATGGCGCTGGGGGGCGGTCCAAATGAATAAATTTGGTTTAAAACGAGGGGGAAGTATTGGAATGAAGCTCTATACCCTGGAAGAATTAAAGCAACTGGCGGCCAAGTCCAGGTTTGGAGAACACAATTCAATTGATAAATTCGCCCTGTTGAATATTTCCATCTTTGTCTGCATTCATCTTTGGAAACCAGGCTCTGCAGAATAGGCGTCAGTCCAAGAAATCAGGAGAGTTTATGGCAGATCAAATCTATCTAGAAAAAGTTCAATCCCTCAAAACCAGCCTTTTATTTACCTTCCTGGCGTTGATTTTCTCATCCCTGTTTTCCTGGCGGGTGACAGCTGTTGGTTTCCAGACGTTCCCCATCGTGTGTTTGGTTTTAGCATTGTTCTTTTTTCTCTATGTATTAAATTATCAAACCCTGAAGATAACGATCACTGAGGAAGTCGTTTTGTTAAGATTCGGCTTGATCCGCTGGAGAACCAGACTGAAAAATATTCAGACCTGTAAAATGGATGATTCCCCCAATTTGATAAAGTATGGCGGCGCAGGGGTGCACTTTGCCTTTGTGAAAGGGAACTACCGGGCATTTTTTAATTTCCTAGAACATCCCCGGATCCTGATCACTTTCCATCATAAACAAGGTCTAGTGCAGGGATTGGTCTTTACTACCCGGCATCCCGAACAAGTGATGGGGATCATTAGTTCAAGGTTGGAGGCGAAATGATAAGACGAACTATTCTCACCCCTTATTTTCTGGACCAATTTTTACCCGGGTTGGAAATGCTGGCAGAACCCGGTTGGATCATCAATCAACAGGAATTGCCCAAATTAGAACTACTTACCCGGATCTCTGGACTGCATGCTGCTTTAGCTTTACAGGTAGAGGAGGCTGTCCAGGAGAGGCAGCTCCCGGTTTCCCTGGCCGGGGATTGCTGCACTGCGATAGGTTTCCTGGCAGGGTTAAAGCGTGCAAATCTTTATCCGTTATTAATCTGGTTTGATGCCCACGGCGATTTTAATACCCGAGAGACAAGCCCCAGCGGTTTTTTAGGTGGAATGCCGCTGGCCATGCTGGCGGGATTAGGAGATTTAACCCTGCTGGAAAACCTGGAAATGGAAAAAATTCCCCAGGAACAGATCATACTAACAGATGGACGGGACCTGGATCCCGGTGAAAAGGAACTGGTAGCCAACGCTTCCATCACCCATCTGCGGGATCCACTTGATTTATTGGATTATCCACTGGCGGATCAATCGATCTGGGTCCATTTTGATACCGACATAGTGAACCCGGAGCAATCGCCAGCCCAGAATTATCCCGCCCCGGGCGGTCCCGGCGTTGAGGATCTGGAGCGAGTTTTCCACCATTTGGCAGGAACCGGTTTGATAAAAGCCGTTTCACTTTCCTCCTGGGCTCCTGGGCTGCCGGGGGAAGAGATGTCGAAGGCTGTCAGTATGGGGCTGCTGGAGATACTGGTTGGAGACGGTAATCAGTAATCAGCACTTCGCTCGAGGGGAAGAGCCAACTTCCCCGGGCAGTATGGCTGCAGGAGCTGACCTTTCGGTTTCATTTCCCTCGACCTTGAGTAATATTGAAGGGAGCCGGGGATTAGTCATTTGCAAGTTGTAATCCTGAACCATTCGGCTTCATTTCGCTAAGAGTACTCAGGACAGGCATGGCAATCAACCCCACATTTCAGGGCATTAATTCGAGTATTGAACACCTTCTTAATGATATTTAATTCCAGTAAGTGCCGCAACTGACGAATCTATATATAATAATAAAATCATAACCCAAATCAAACCCTGGAGATCCCTCATGAAACCATTTCGAAAAAACGTAGCCCTGGCAGTTGACGGCGGCGGCATAAAGGGCGTCATTGTCTCCCGGGCAATCGCCATCCTGGAGGATCACTTAAAACAGCCAGCCTACAATGTCTTCCGACTGCTGGTGGGAACCTCTACCGGAGCCATTGTCTCTGCCGGTATTAGTACAGGGATGTTTGGTGATGAACTGTATAATTTGTACTGTGACCTGGGTCCAAAAATCTTCCGCAAGACCTGGCGGTCTGCCCTCTGGCCGTTGACACGCTATCGCTACCCGTTGGAACCGCTCCAGGAAGCCCTTGAGGATTATCTGGGGGATAAAACCATGGGGGATTTCTGGTATTCCCAGCAGCCAACTGATCTTGTGATAACTGCTTTTGACCTGGTTAAGAACAAAACTCTCTTTATCAAACCGTTTAACCAATCAAAAGACTTCGACCAATGGACGGTTGCGAAAGCGGTTCTCGCTTCCTCTTCAGTGCCCTCATATTTCCCACCAATGGAAAACCGGTATGTGGACGGAGGTGTAGGGTCCTATCATAATCCCTGTTATATTGCGGCCTATGAAGCCCAGTTTGTTCTGGGATGGGATCCGGCTGAGACTACCCTGATCAGCCTCGGGACAGGCCGGGAACCCCATTCCCTCGAGCCGGAACAAATTAAACGCTTCTGGCCCTGGCATTGGATCAGTCCGGTTATGGGCGCCTTTCAGCAGTCCTCTGATGACCAGCAGGTGCACCTGGTAGAGACTTTCTTTAAGGAGTTGGATTTTCGGCGTTTTCAAGTGGATTTAAATGAATCCTATCCGATGGATGAACCGGAAAAGATCCCGGAACTGACAGCTTATGGCGATCTACTGGGGGAGATGATACTCACTGACCAGGTAGATCAAGCCATGCGGGTTACGGCGAAAAAAGCGCCGGCTCCTGATCTGTAATTTGATACCCACTGAGAGAATAGAATTTTCGAGTGAAGGGGATTGTAGTGATGAAGAAGGTGTATTCCTAGAAATAGACAACAGGACTATGTGGGTAAGTTCAGTTTGCTGATTAGATAAAGTATGTACTGGAAAAACAAAATCGGGAAGGTAATCCTCAGTTTATTAATTGTATTGGTTGGAATACTACCTGTTCGTGGTTCGGAGGTAGATCTTTCTCTACAGCTGGAGCAAATTCGATCTTATTCCCGCCCCTATGAATTTGATTATGCCTCCTGGACAATTTTTACCCTGGGTCGAAAACTAACTCAGGCAAGCCTGAAAGTACACCGGTATATACCCCAACGTGAAGGCCGCCAGATCGTTCTGGACTATCTGGACTTGAGAAACCAGATCAACCAATCGCAGGATATTTTGATAAGTGTTTTATCTGATCCTCAAATGGATAACCGGGATCAGTCTGCTGCTGTGATCAGGGAAAAACTGGATGACATGCGGTCCCGGTGGGGAGCTACAGCGCCCCTTGTGGAACAGATTATTCAGAATCAGATGAATCGTGCGTTAACAACTTTAGGGCTGTCAGTAGGAGGGCAACTGATCCCGCCAGTTCTCTACCGGTCTGAACCTGATTCGTATGCCCTGATTGTCTCTCCTCGAGATGAGATCCGGCAGGCAGCCAACCTGATGCTGATCCGCAACCTCACTCTGGATGAAATTATCGACCTGGAGGAAACCATTGAACAGGAATTGGATTTGTCAGCGCTGGTTGTTGGCATCGGTGGTGTGGGTTTATATCCTTCCATGATTATTGAGACCGGAAATCTGGATTGGCTAATTCATGTCATTGGCCATGAATGGACCCACAATTACCTCACCATCCGGCCGTTGGGGGCTAACTACAACACCAGCCCAGAATTGACGACGATTAATGAAACTATCGCGGACCTGTCCGCGGATGAAATTCAAAGGGAAACCTTCCTGCTTTACTACCCGGAATATTTACCAGCGGAACCTGTCGCAGAAGTACCTGAAGAAAATCCGCTCTCCGAGACACAGGATTTTGTACCTGAAGGAGAGGTTTTTGATTTCCGGGAGGAGATGCACATTACCAGGTTGGAGGTTGACCGCCTCCTGGCAGCCAAAGAAATAAAAAAAGCGGAAGCTTACATGGAAACCCGCAGGCTTTTTTTCTGGGAAAACAGCTATTTGATCAGGAAATTAAACCAGGCTTATTTTGCTTTCCACGGTTCTTATGCTGCTGAACCCGGAGGTGCGGCAGATGCAGAAGGAGCAGATTTGGGTGGTCAACTACGGGAGCTTAAGGCAAGCGCACCCTCCTACGCAGCATTTATGCGGGAGGTAGCCTGGAAGTGGCGCCTGGATCAATTTCAGACGCTTTTTAAGGAAAATCGCTAAACTTGAGATGTTGTTAAGAATGATATAAGAAATGAGAATGTGTCATCTGGAGTCTGTATTATTGGTACAATGTTGGAATAGTTTATTAGAGGAGATTTTGTGAAAAACCAAAAGTTTTTTTTATTAGTGTTGATCCTGGTGTTATTAACGGCAGCTTGTTCCACTGCTGCTGAACCAGAAGCAGTGGTGCCACCGACGCCGACAGATCTGGCTCAAATCATCGAAACTGAGTTACCTGTTGAAGAACCAACCTGTCAGCCGAACCCCCCCCGCCAAACGCCAAACGCTCAGGATTTGGCTATTTATTCTCCCGATCCGGCTAGTGATTGGATAAAAGGTCCAGAAGATGCCCGGATCACGATTGTTGAATATGCTGATTTTCAGTGTCCGTACTGCTCGGTAGCTTCCGATATTCTGAAAGACATCCAGGAGAAGTATCCTGAGGATGTGCGGATTGTGTACCGGCATTTTCCGCTTGTGAGCATTCACGACAAAGCCTTATTAGCTACTCAGGCTGCAGAAGCAGCCGGCCTGCAGGATGTGGATGCGTTTTGGTCTATGCATGACCTGCTGTATGAAACCCAGGTAGCCTGGTCTTCTTTCACCATAGAAGAATTTACCACCTGGTTGGTGGAAAAGGCCGAAACACTGGGATTGAATCCTGAGCAGTTTGAGCTTGATTTGTTGAGCGAAACGATTGTTGCCAAGGCGGAAGCCACCTGGATTGAAGGTCAGGAATTAGGCATTCCGGGCACACCCTATATAAAAATCAACAGCCTGTATGATTCCCAGGCAGACCCCCAGCAGTTAACCGCGATTGTGGAAATGATTAAACTTGAAGATCAGCAGTTTTCTGAATGCCCTCCCATGACGGTGGATACCGACGCCACTTATCTTGCCACTATTGAGACTGAAAAGGGAGATATCGTCCTTGAATTGTTCCCGGATATCGCTCCTCTGGCTGTGAACAGCTTCATATACCTGGTAGAAAATGATTGGTTTGACGGGGTTATCTTCCATCGTGTTCTGCCCGGTTTTGTCGCCCAAACCGGGGATCCTACCGGTACGGGTTTTGGCAACCCTGGGTATTCTTTCAGCATTGAAGTTTCCGCAGACCTGGTATTTGACCGGGCGGGATTGGTCGCCATGGCTAATTCTGGTCCAGATAGCAACGGCAGCCAGTTCTTCATTACCTATGCCCCAGCGCCCAATTTAAACGGGAGCTATACAATATTTGGTGAAGTAATCGAAGGAATGGATGTAGTGAGTGGTATCACTCCCCGGGATCCTCAGCAAGCCGGGGATCTTCCTCCCGGAGATGTGATAATAAATATCATCATTGATGAACAATAAGCTAAGCTTAAGCTGGGACCTGATGAATCAGACGGGGATTAATTGACGAATCAGGTCCCTCAACGAGAGAAGTTTGATTGGCTGACAGCGGGTCAGTTTAGTTTCAGCCTGCTCGCCAGTCTGCTGCTGATGGGGTCATCCCTGGTGGGGATACTGATGATGTCCCTGGGCGGTTCCTTCGCTGGCTTGACAGTTACTGAAAATCAACTAGGATCCTCGCTTTTATTTTCTGCCGGATTGGGTTTTGCGGGATTCTTAATGATCCCTTCAACTTATTTTTCCGGCCGGCGTTTATTTGGAAAATCACCCCGGACAAGTAAAATCTGGCAGGGATCTGATTGGCTCATCTTTTCAGTGCCGATTCTCATTTATCTGGGCTATCTTTCCCAGGCTAATACTTCCTGGGGTAATTTCACCCTCCCTTTGATCCATATTCTTACCAATGGCGCAGCTATCTTCTGGTTGTTAAACCGGGTGAAAAGAAAACTGCCGGGAGAAAGTGCCCAGCGATTTTGGGGAGCATTTGGCAGCGGACTCACCTTTGCTCCGCTGATTGCGCTTATCGTGGAATTTCTAATCCTGATTCTTTTCGGGATCATGTGGTGGATGCTTTTGCAGAATCAGCCCGACCAGAAACAAGAGTTACTGAATCTTATCAATCGATTGCAGCAATCTTCAGTCACCCCTGCCATCTTTGAAAGAACAATTAGTAGATTATTGGAAAGTCCCGGGGTTGTAGGCACTTTGTTTGTTTACATCGCGGTGATTGTTCCGGTGATTGAAGAGTTGATTAAACCGATCGTGGTTTGTCTTCTATTGGGTCGAAACCTGACTCCGAGAGAGGGATTTCTGCTAGGGGCAACGGCCGGAGCTGGTTATGCGCTGTTTGAGAATCTGACCATCGCAGCTGACGCTGAGATCTGGACTTTTGTGGTAATTTCCAGGCTCGGAACTGCAGCGATTCACATCCTGACCACCGCGCTGGTAGGATGGGGGCTTGCCTCCGCCTGGACGGAAAAACGTTATACCCGGTTTTTGATGTCCTTAATCGCTGCCATATCTCTTCATGGGGTTTGGAATGGGTTAAATATTCTGACCGCGCTGGCTGATTTTCCTCCTATCCAGCCCACCCTGGGATCATTTGGTTTTCACTTTGCAGGATACGCGCCCGTGGGTTTGATGATTTTAGCCCTGGGGGCTTTAATGGGTTTGTTCTGGGCTAATTCTTGTTTTCAACGTGCTATAATGTCGCAGGTTAATCAAAATAAGTGAGGTGTAATGGAAGTAATTAAATTCTTAATCGATTTTGTGCTGCACATGGATGTGCATCTCAGTGAGATTATCGGCAACTATGGCGCCTGGACTTATGGCATCTTGTTTCTTATCATCTTTTTGGAAACAGGGTTTGTGGTCACCCCCTTCCTTCCGGGAGATTCTCTGCTGTTTGCGGCAGGAAGTTTTGCCGCGCTGGGAGATCTAAACCCGGTATATTTATTTATTCTCCTCAGCATTGCGGCTGTGCTGGGAGATACAATCAATTATTCCATAGGAGCTTATATCGGCCCCAGGGCATTTAGCGGTGAGATCAAATACCTTAAAAAGGAACATTTAGACCGAACCTCCGAGTTTTACGATAAACACGGCGGAAAGACGATAATATTAGCCCGTTTTATCCCTATTATCCGTACCTTTGCCCCTTTTGTAGCCGGCATCGGAACCATGACTTACAGCCATTTCATTCTATATAATGTGATTGGCGGTATTTCCTGGGTGGCAATCTTCATCTTCGGTGGTTATTATTTCGGAAATTTGCCTTTTGTACGGGATAATTTTACCCTTGTGATCTTTGCGATCATATTCATTTCCTTTATCCCGCCGGTTTTGGAATTCTTTAAAGCCCGAAAGGAAATGAAAGAAATCAAGGCAGAAGAATAGAGATCAAAAAGTTCCAGATAATACGAAAACCGCCCAGATGGGCGGTTTTTTTCCATCTTTTTAAATGGCCCAGGGGAGCAAATCTTTTATTGTTGGAAAGTAAGTTCTTTCCCCCTGCTGATTAAGAGTCAATTGCCTGTCCAGAGCAGTATGACCATGAGTGAAATTGAATGGGAATGCGTGTCGAAGGGCTCTGCCAATTGAGCTAGCAGCCCTTGCTGTAAAGCAGCGAGATTTTATCTTTTTAGAGGGGAACCGTCAAGAAATTGTCATTTACCTTGTTCTCCTATTGTATGGTTACAGAGCAGATAAAAGCCATTCATACAGTGGCACAACATCTACTGTAATACCCTTTGTTGATATAGTTTCCCTGTCTGCCAGCGTGATAATTTGAAGCTGGTTTTGATCCTTCTTTTCTTCAGAGAGTTCTATCAGAAAACGGAGCTCCCTTTGTCGGGTTTCCTCTTCGCTCAGGTCCTGGCTGACCTGAATGGCTAGTTGTTGGGATGGAACGAAGAAATCTACCTCACGATTTTGCTTTGTTTTGTAATAGAAAATATCCTGGTGCTGCCTTCGCAGCTGGAGGAAAACCAGGTTTTCCATTAATTTCCTAATATTCTTTGAAAAAGAGAAACCGACAGAATTAAGCATACCTGTATCAAAGCTGTATACTTTTTTCGCCGCTTTTTTTGACAGCGCAGATGTTTCCACAGGTCCCCCCTTGATCGTTTATCGGTATACACATACTGGTAGATCCATTCATGATTTATCGCATAGCCTGATTTCTTCAATTGTCCAGAGATTTGCTCCGGGCTCCAGTCCAGACGCAGTTTTTGTTCCACCAGGACCCAAACATCTCTTTGTATCCTGGCTTTTGCTTTCCGCTGCCTGGATTCTGCTTTTCTTTGTGCTTGTTGCGGCCGATATCCTCGTTTGCCTCGGTTCCTCTTGAGTTCTCGGCATACTGTTGAGCGATGTACTCCTATCACCTCTGCTACTCTTGTTTGTGATATTGCTGTTTTCAATAATGCAGATATCTGGTATCTTTGTTCTTGAGTGAGTTGCGTGTAGGTCATTGTTCTCCTTTGACTTGCAGGTCTTGGAGAATATCCTACACCATCTCACTCATTTAATATTCTCTTTGTTGCACTTGTTTGTTGAATCTAGCTTTTATAAATAGGGAGAGTTTATGTTTATGAATATTGGTAAGTTAATCAGACCTATATCCAAACATGGATCGAACGCGAGTTTCTTTATTTCCCAAATCCTTATACCTCTTGGAGTTTTGTCATTATACTTCGTTTCTTCTTCGTTGCTACTTCCCGATGGAGTAAACAAAGTCTTTGTGACGAGATCCGCGAAATTTGTACAACCAATAACTATTTTTCTATTTATTGCATTCATTTCCATTAGCGGCTTGAGAAAGAATAAACAACTGTTATTCAGCACCGCTGGAGAAAAATTGTCCGCTGGTGACCTGATACTTCTATTACTCCCATTAACGCCCGTGGTTCAGTTCATCATAAATAACGCGAATATCATCTCCTGGTTCGAATACATAATAACCATCTGCTTTTTTGTCTTGATTGTATCTCTTCCAATATTTATTGTCCCTCTCCTTTTTAGGAATACTGACTCGTTCCGACCAGTTATGTTTATGGGATTGTCATTTGCATTTTTGATCACTAATATGGCGTCACTGACTGGGCAGTTTGCTTGGAATAAGGCAGGGTCTCTTAAGATTCAACTCCTGGTTTTTGGTGGTGTATGGTTTATTAGTTGGCTCTTATTCAAAATTAATTTACGAAACTTTCTGTATCTTCTGATTGCTGTCAATTTTGCATCCAACTCATTTCTCCAACTAATTAATCGAGAGGGTACGCAATCAAATGCTGTTTTGAATCAAACTGACAATATGCTTGTCAGTTTGATTGATTCCCGGGAACCGGTTATTACACCAAGCATCTACCTGCTCGTATATGACGCGTATGTCGTTAACGAAACGATGCTTGCTTACGGGATTGATAACCGAGTTCAAGAACAGTATCTGGAAAATCTTGACTTTAAGATATATCCCCAAACCTATTCAGTAGGAAAATCTTCAATACCTTCTATGAATGGAGTCTTCAACAGCTCATTGAGTTTTTACGGAAATACAAGGAAAGAAGTATCAGGTGATGGGATAGTTCAAAACTTGCTCAAGAAATTTGGTTACAAGACTTATGGAGTATTTCCTACAGATTTTTTCTTTAGAGGGATGATTCCCAGCTACGACTATTCATTTCCAGAAAACAGCTTTTCAGTAAGGCTTATTAGTGAAGCCATATTCCTGGGCGAATTCCGGTTTGATATTGGTTTTGATGAGGTTTCTGAGGAGCAGTTTATTCACGAAAGGAATCTAATCTTCTCCGAAGTGTCAGAAGATCCAAAGTTCTTATATACACATTCGAAATTACCGAATCACAGCCAAAATAGTGGGGTTTGCTTGCCAAATGAAGTCAAGATGTATGGCGAGAGACTAACCAGAGCAAACCTTGATATGCAACATGCCATCGAGATGATCATTGAGAATGATCCGAAGAGTATTGTGATTATAGCAGGTGATCACGGACCGTATCTAACTAAAAACTGCGTAATAACGGGGGACGAATACGAAATTTCCGAGATATCTCGCCTGGACATTCAGGACAGATATGGTGCGTTCTTGGCGATTAGATGGCCCTCTTCAGATTTTGAAGAATATGACGATATTACCGTTTTGCAAGACCTTTTCCCAGCGATCTTTGCCTACATCTTTGCAGATCCGGGATTACTTGATTCCAAAGTCGAGCCTATAACCACTCATCCGGAAGCAATTAGCGGAGCAATGGTCGTAGATGGTGTGATTGAGGGTGGGATCCACACCGGTGAAGCTCTTTTTACTGGATGGCTTGAACGATGAAATTTCTGGGCAATAATGCATTGGAAAGGCGGGTTTGTCGTACTCATCCTGTTGCTGAAATATCATTAGATGGCAGTAGTTTGTGGCTGCGCAACCTTTTTCTGCTTCTGCTAACACTTTGTTTTCAATAATTCTCTTTTCCAAGTAACCGCCCATATTCAATAATAGAAGTTACAGATGAATTTGGGTCATTATTCGATTCTAAAAAGATGAATGTTATAATTCGTAAACAGGAAGCCAAGATCTATAGATAGGTGTCCCCATTTAATTATATACTTGCTATCCCACCCAATTAGTTGATAATACGGTGGTATAAATCGAGCGCGTTGGTATCAAATTCATTGCCAAAATATTAATTCTTAATCTCTTAAATAAGGAAAGAAAAAATGATTGGATTGTTTTTAGTAAGCTCATTATTTTCAGTATTAGCAGAAAACAAGGCTTACCTTGACCCAGGTTCTGGAAGTTTTATCCTGCAATTAATCCTGGCTGCAATTCTGGGCGGGTTGTTTGTGTTGCGATCCTATTGGACAAAAATCAGAGATGGTGTCCGTAATTTATTTTCCCGTCAGCAAGAAGAGGAGGAAGATGCGACAAAGTAAACGAGAACCAGCTTCTTTTCGAGATCCGAGTGGATTTTTATATTGGCAGGATGGTGTCTTGTTCCGTCAGGTTAATCAAAGCTATCAAGATAACTATAGCTTACTGATGAAGTCGGGGTTATATCAAGATTTAGTAGATGATGGCTTACTCATTCCGCATGAAGAGGTGAATACTGAACCTTATGAACCAGAGAAAGCCTATCGGGTGATACGCCCCGAAAGAATACCTTTCATTTCTTATCCTTACGAGTGGTGTTTTGGTCAACTGAAAGATGCAGCTCTGACCACGTTGGCTATTCAAAAACATGCCCTGGCGCATGGAATGTCCTTGAAAGACAGCAGCGCTTACAATATCCAGTTCAGGTGCGGAAAACCAATTTTGATTGATACTCTTTCCTTTGAGATATATGAAGATGGTAAGCCGTGGGTCGCATACCGTCAATTTTGCCAGCACTTTTTAGCTCCACTGGCGTTGATGAGTTATCGCGATGTACGTTTGAGCCAATTACTTAGAATTTATATTGATGGTATTCCCTTAGACCTTGCCAGCAAGTTATTGCCTTTTCGGACGCGTTTGAAATTTCCTTTGCTGGCACATATTCATTTCCACGCAGCTGCTCAGAAGCGGTATGCAGGTCAAAAAGTTGACTCACCTGTTTCGGGCAAGGAAATGAATATAACCGGTATGTTGGGGATCCTTAGCAGTTTGGATACAATCGTCAAACAATTGAAATGGAATCCTGAAGGAACTGCCTGGGTAGATTACGACTCAACTCACAATTATGCTGACTCTTCCCTCGAACACAAAAAAAAGATCGTAACGTCCTATTTAGATCGTGTTCGTCCTGAAACCGTATGGGATTTAGGCGCTAATACGGGGATTTTTAGCCGCCTTGCTAGTCAACGGATGATCCATACCGTCGCATTTGATTTCGACCCTGGCGTAGTTGAACTTAATTATCGACAGAGTGTTGCAGACAAGGAACAATACCTACTCCCGCTTCTCCTCGATCTGACGAACCCTAGCCCAAATCTCGGTTGGCATAACCAAGAACGGCGTTCCCTGTTCAAAAGAGGTTCTGCGGACATGTTATTGGCATTGGCCTTAGTGCATCATTTAGCGATTACGAATAATGTTCCGCTTGAACAAATCGCGCGCTTTATGGCAGACCTGGGACATTGGTTGGTGATCGAATTCGTCCCCAAAGATGATCCACAAACGCAGAAGTTGTTAGCCTCTCGCGAAGATATTTTTGGGGATTACTCCCAAGAAAGGTTTGAAGAGTCATTTGGTGCCTATTACCAAATCGACGATTCTGTGCTCATTAAAGACACAAATCGAACTCTATATCTAATGAAAACAATCTAGGTGATTCAAGTTGTGTTTGTCTGGAGAAAAGAGAATGTCTCGAGAGGATACAGCATGTTGAATTTTCTTAAAGGAAATGTCCCCTCGACTAACGCTTTCTTAGATGCAAACAGGGTGGAACTTTTGGAAATAATAGACTTGATGGACTGATTTTCACCTTGGAAGTAGACACAAAGGACACTTTTATCCCCCCATATAAGGGAAAAATAAACTACCCCTTTGCTCCGAAGTCATCAGAAAATCCGCCTATTATGTCTTTGAGGTCTATTGCGTCTACTGAGTGAAAAACGTGGGGGATAAGTGTCTTTTATATCTATCTGTCCTTTCTAAAGTTACCCGGCTATTGGCAAAAGCAAACTATCTTGGAAAGGCGGCTCGGTAATTGAAAGAAGGGTTTGATTCATGTCCCCGCTAATAGAACTTCAGGAGTTGCCAGCGGGCTAAGTTGTGAGGTTTCTTGTTGAGGGATGACGAATAGGCGGACTGGGTTGAAAATCTAAAGGATGAATAATGGGAAGACTATGTAGCAGCCAGCCAGATTCCCTTCGGTTTACCTCAATCTATATCTGTTTCGGCGGATTGAAAAATGCACATCCCAGGCCTAGCAAGAAGAAAAGATATTAGTTTCATGGTATCTTTGTTAATGTTATGAAACTGAACCATCAATTTGAACAAATCCGACAATCATCTACGGTTGCAATCGCGGACCGTGTGCTGGCACTCAAAGCCAGTGGACGAAAAATCATTCCGCTTCACGTGGGTGACCCGGATTTTGCAACCCCAGCTGCAGTTCTGGATGTAGCGATAAAGGCTATGCTGGATGGGCTGACACACTATGGCCCCAGCCGCGGCTATCCAGACCTGCGGCTTGCCGCCGCTACCAAACTGAATTGTGACATCAACGTTTCTACCGCGAGGCTTAAACCTTATGACCCTGCGACTGAAATCCTGGTGACACATGGTGCCGTCCATGCTTATTATCTCGCCATACAGTCTATCTTGAATCCGGGCGATGAGGTGCTTATCGCTGACCCAAGCTGGGCTACCCATGCCAATATGATTAAGTTGTTGCGCGGATGTGTCATCCCCGTGTCTGCGCTAGCGGAAAATAGCTTTATCCCGCCTATCGCAGCCTGGAAAAAGGCGCTGACTACCAAAACCCGCGTTATAGTAATCAGTTACCCGGCTAACCCGACTGGGATGTATCCCTCGCGAGAATATCTCCAGAACTTGCAGGATTTTGCCGATGAGCACAACCTGTGGGTGGTAAGCGACGAAGTCTATAAAGATCTATATTACAGTGAAAAACCGATTTCTGCAGGCGCATTCCCAGACGTTAAAGACCGCACGCTTTTGATCAATAGCCTGTCTAAAACCTATGCCATGACAGGTTGGCGGGTAGGCTATCTGGCTGCGCCTAAACAGGTGATTGAGAACGCGCTCAAAGCCGGGCAAAACTCTATTACCTGTGTGGCTCCTTTTATTCAAAAAGCGGCTGCGTTCGCCTTGAGTGATGATGGTGTGCAAACCATCGCGGCGGAAATGCGTGCTGTCTATACCCGTCGTCGAGAGATCGTGATGCAAGTTGCCCGCGAATATAGAGAATCGCCTGTGCGTGTGATCCCACCTCAGGGGGCTTTCTACTTCTTCCTTGATTTCCGAGCTATAGATATGCCCTCGCTAGAAATCTGTGAACGGATTCTGGAGGAGGCTGGCGTAGGACTCGTCCCTGGCTCAGCGTTTGGGGAGCAAGGGGAAGGATTCATCCGCATGACGATTGCCGCATCCGACGCGAATGTGGAAGAGGGGTTCCGAGAAATTCTAGATTGGGCAAAGCGGCAGGTAGGAGGTTGAAATGAAAGTTGCTTTTCAGGGTGAACTGGGTGCTTATAGCGAGGAAGCTGGCTATGGTTATTTTGATGCACCGGAGATGGTGCCGCAAGAGTCGTTCGATGATGTTTTCGCGGCTGTCACATCAGGAGCCTGTCATTCCGGATTAATTCCCATTGAAAATTCTTTAGCAGGTAGTATCTATCAGAACTATGACTTGCTGCTTCGTCATGACCTGTATATCGTAGGTGAGTATTTTTTGCCCGTGCGGCATTGCCTGATTGGGTTTCCGGGTGTTGAACTGTCTGGAATCAAGCATGTCATAAGCCACCCTCAGGCGTTGGGACAATGCGCCGGGTACTTGCGTGAGTTGGGGGTAAAGACCGAACCAGTCTACGATACAGCAGGAAGTGTAAAGATCCTCAAATCCAGCGGTGAGCGGACAATGGCTGCAATTGCTTCGAAACAGGCGGCTGAAATTTATGAGATGAAAGTTTTACAAGAGAGCATCGAGGATAACCCGGAAAATTACACCCGTTTTTTAGAGATAAAATTAGAACCGGTGAAACCGGATAGAAAAGCCAAAACCTCTATTGTGTTTACGCTCAAGAACCAGCCGGGTGCTTTATATGATGCGCTGGGTGTTTTTGCCTCACAAGATATTGACCTGACTAAAATTGAGTCGCGGCCATTAGCGGGCAAACCTTGGGAGTACTTATTTTATATGGACTTCATCACCACCAGGGGGAAAGAGTCTGCCCAACAGGCCCTTGACGATCTGAGAGAGTTTGCACTCACGTTGCGGATACTCGGTACTTATCCTCGATTTGAGGCTTGACGTATCCAGCAGACTAATATAGAATGAACTCCAATATGCAACTATCCAATCGCTTCTATTTTACCAGCTACTATTACGGCTCCCGACCTCGGTTGCCGTTGGTGGCGCTTAAGCGATAGGTTCAAAAGATAACCTGCGTTTATTGATAGAGCGAGCCAAACGGCTCGCTTTTTTTGTTTATTGGAGGCACCATGACCACTCGCGGAATCCGCGGCGCAACGACCATCTACTCAGACTCGAAAGAAAATATTCTCTCAGCAATTTATGAATTGCTGGATGCGATCCTTTCATCCAATCCCAATCTGAAAACGGAGGACATTGCCAGTGCCATCTTTACAACAACGGATGACATCGTTTCAGCCTTTCCAGCGCTCGCTGCAAGGCAAATGGGCTGGGACCAGGTCCCAATGATGAGTGCACGTGAAATTCCCGTCCCGGATAGTCTACCATTGTGCATTCGTGTGCTCATATTTTGGAATACAGACAAAGAACAAGTTGCCATCCATCACGTTTATCTGCGTGACGCCATTAATTTACGGCCTGATCTTGCCCCGTATGACTAAAGAATAAGAACAAAAGGAGAATCTATATGATGATCATTATGCAACCGGGAGCAACCAAGGAACAGGTTAACCATGTTATCGAGCGCATCGAAGAAAACAATTTATCCGCTCATACCATCGTTGGCGTTAAACAATCAATTATCGGCGCTGTCGGTGAGAGCCATAATGTTTCTCCCCATATCTTCGAAACTCTGCCGGGAGTGCAGTCCGTTCAGCGCATTTCTCAGCCTTACAAGCTTGCCTCTCGCCAATTCCACCCAGAAAACTCGATTTTTCTCCTGGACGGATTCACCATTGGCGGGGATGAAATTCCGATCATAGCGGGGCCATGTTCAGTTGAGTCTCGTTCGCAGATCATCGAAATAGCACAAGCAATCAAAGAAACAGGTGCAAATGCTTTACGCGGCGGCGTTTTTAAACCGCGCTCGTCTCCTTACTCTTTCCAAGGGCTGGGCGAAGAAGGACTAAATTACCTGGCCGAAGCGAGGGAGTTGACTGGTCTGCCTATTGTTGTCGAGGTAATGGCTGTTTCACAGGTGCCAAAAATGATCAAATATGTGGATATGCTCCAGATTGGTGCCCGCAACATGCAGAACTTCGACCTGCTGCGTGCGGTCGGCGACACTCGTATTCCCGTGCTGCTTAAGCGTGGCATGAGTGCCACGATCGAAGACCTGCTCTTGGCGGCTGAG